>ERZ1034901.67-NODE-67-length-79731-cov-23.287778_pt1 | contig 79731 bp, 67 predicted proteins | sample MGYA00520628_ERZ1034901 | MGnify/ENA primary metagenome ERZ1034901 (study PRJEB33766, sample SAMN09781783) | gut metagenome | biome: gut microbiome | host: Homo sapiens | place: Madagascar | study: EMG produced TPA metagenomics assembly of the PRJNA485056 data set...
CCCGGACCTTGGGATTAAGAGTCCCCTGCTCTACCAACTAAGCTAACGGTCCATGGTAAACGCTCTAAACAAACGTGAAAAATCTCAAATGGTGGACCGTCGGGGACTCGAACCCCGGACCTTGGGATTAAGAGTCCCCTGCTCTACCAACTAAGCTAACGGTCCATGAGAATGCCGTGTATTTCAACGGCTATCTATTATGCATCATTGATGCGAATTATCAAGGTTGCGCTGGGGTGGGTAATCGGACTCGAACCGACGACCTCCAGAGCCACAATCTGGCATTCTAGCCAACTGAACTATACCCACCGTAGGCGCAGGTAAGTACTATACAGGATTCCAAAAATCGTGCAACCCCTTTTTTGAAAAAACTCGCTTGAAATTAATCTCAAGCCAACCCGACAAGCAATTAGCGCAGATGGGCGGACTAGCGCATAATACTATCGAGGAAAAGGAGGCACGATGTTCGGACGAACGCTCGTCATAGTAAACCCCGCAGCACGCAGCGGTAAAGCTGCCGAAGTTGCAGCGCATGCAACGCTCGTATTCGATCGAATTCAGAAGCGCCAATCCCGGCAAAAGAAGCTAACCTTTCGCTACACCGTGGGACCCAAAGACGCGACCCAAATCGCAAAATGCGAAGGGTCAAATTACGATACCTTAGTCGCACTCGGCGGAGATGGGATGATCAATGAAGTAGTAAACGGACTTATGGACCTCCCGATCAATCAGCGCCCCGCACTTGCGCTGATCCCCTGCGGCAATGGTGACGATTTTGCACGTACGATCAAGATGAGCCGAAAACCAAGTGAATCGCTCAAACAAATCGAGTCACTTGCACTAACTCCTACATCGATTGATGTAGGACGCGCTAACGATATTTGGTTCCTTGAAACCCTTTCATTCGGCCTCGATGCCGCCATTGCATTAGGAACCGCCGATCTGAGAAAGAAGACCAAGCGCACCGGCACTAGCCTTTATCTTCAATGCGGAATCGATCAGCTCGTCAACCACCGCGAAATCAGACATGCCACGTTAACCCTCGATGACAACAAGCCTCAACAACTTGGCTTCTACCTCTTGGCCATTCAAAATGGCGTGAGTTACGGAGGAGGCTTCAAGATTTGCCCCAAAGCAAACCTTACCGACGGATTGTTTGATATCTGCTACGCAACTCCTACGCTATCCGCATCAGAAGCCATAAAACTGCTTCTGAAGGCAAAAAACGGGAAGCATACGGAACACCCCAACCTAACCTTCGCAAAGGCGCACAGAGCCCATTTGTCGCTTCCCTCAGAGATCCCAACCCAAATTGACGGCGAGGAGCTTCTGGCAACCGAATACGAAGTTGTTTTGCATCCAAAACAATTAACGGTCCTTATTCCGAATAGCTGAAACTAAAACAAAAAAAGGAAGCTCAAACGAGCTTCCTTTTTTCTATGCAAGACCCCCAAGATTCGGGGAAACCGGCAAAACTTAAACGATACCCTGAGCGAGCATTGCGTCAGCGAGCTTCTTGAAGCCGGCAATATTTGCACCAGCAACATAGTCGCCCTCTACGCCGTATTCGCGAGCAGCATCATCGGCAGCATGGAAGATGTTGACCATGATTCCCTGAAGCTTAGCGTCAACCTCTTCGAAGGACCACGAAAGACGCTCGGAGTTCTGGGACATTTCAAGACCGGAGGTAGCAACGCCACCAGCGTTTGCAGCCTTACCAGGCATGAACACCACACCGTTATCCTGAAGATACTGAGTTGCATCCATGGTGGTAGGCATATTTGCACCCTCAGCGACGATCTGGCAGCCATTGGCGGCAAGTGTCTTTGCATCCTCGATGAACAGCTCGTTCTGGGTTGCACAAGGAAGGGCAATGTCGACCTTAACGGTCCAAACACCACGACCCTCATGATATTCAACGCCCTCGCGGCGCTTAGCATATTCAGAGATGCGACCGCGCTCAACCTCTTTGATCTGCTTTACCAGATCAAGATCGATGCCATTGGCGTCGTAAATCCAACCCGTGGAGTCGGAAAGCGTAACTACCTTAGCACCAAGCTGCTGGGCCTTTTCGGTTGCGTAGATTGCAACATTGCCGGAACCAGAAACCGCAACGGTCTTACCCTCGAAAGAGTCACCCTTACCCTTGAGGTATTCTTGTACAAAATAAATCAAACCATAGCCAGTAGCCTCGGTGCGAGCCAAAGAACCGCCATAGGACAGGCCCTTGCCCGTAAGAACGCCTTCCCAGACATTGCGAATGCGCTTGTACTGGCCGAACATATAACCGATCTCACGAGCACCGGTTCCGATATCGCCAGCAGGAACGTCGGTATCAGCGCCAACATGCTTGCAAAGTTCAGTCATGAAAGACTGGCAGAAACGCATAACCTCTGCGTCCGACTTGCCCTTGGGATCAAAGTCAGATCCACCCTTGCCGCCGCCCATAGGAAGCGTGGTAAGGCTGTTCTTGAAAATCTGCTCAAAACCAAGGAACTTAATAATGCCCAGATTTACAGAAGGATGAAGGCGAAGACCGCCCTTGTAAGGTCCAAGGCAGCTATTGAACTGCACGCGGAAGCCGCGGTTAACCTGCACCTTGCCCGAATCATCAACCCAAGGAACGCGGAACATAATAACGCGCTCGGGCTCTACGATTCGCTCAAGCAGACCTGCCTTCTCATACTCGGGATTCGCGTCGATGACGGGCTTCAAAGACGTAAGAACCTCGGTAACCGCCTGAATAAACTCAGGCTCGTTTGCGTTCTTGGTCTTTACCTGCTCGATGACGGAGTCAACGTAGCTCATGGGACCTCCTTTATAGAAACTCAACGAGATCAATAATAGTTCCGAAACAACGACACAAGCCTATCGCAATACTTCTGTAACACGGTAGAAACATACTGAATGGGGAAGCTAACAAAAACTGCGGCAAGCGGCTCAGAAAACTGCTACAAAATAGAAACGCCCCGAAGGGCGTCTCGTGAAAAGATACAGATCGTTAACCCCTACATTCGTTCGGGAGCGGATACTCCCAGAAGATCCAAGGACAGTGCCAAAACGATACGGGTCGAATCAACCAAGGCAAGGCGAGCCTTCTCTACGCACTCCTCTTCGCCCAATACGTGGCAATTACCGTAGAACGAGTGGAAAAGACCTGCCAGCTCTTGAGCGTAGTGAGTAAGACGGAATGGGGCTCGATCTCGGGCAGCACCAGCAACCAAGTCCGAGAAATCAGCCATCTTGCGCATAAGCGCAAGTTCAGATTCATGCGCGAGCGGCGAAAGATCAATGTCGTCCAAGCCCAACTCAGCAACGATTTCTTCGATACCAGCGCTTTCGACATTCATGCCACGAGCCTCGCCAGCCTTACGCAAGATTGAGCAAATTCGAGCATGGGCATACTGCACATAGTAAACGGGATTGGACGAATCCTGCTTCTTAGCCACCTCGATATCAAAGTCAATTGCCTGATCGGCGGACTTCGAAAGCATCAAATAGCGGGTGGCATCTACACCAACCTCGTCGATAAGCTCCTGGAAGGTGACCATTTCTCCGGTTCGTTTGGACATGCGGACGGGTTCGCCGTCACGCAAAAGATTGACCAACTGACCCAGGACAACCTCTAGAGCATCAGGGTAACCCCAAGCGGCCATCATGGCCTTGCAGCGTTGAATGTAACCATGATGGTCAGCGCCCCAGATATCAATCAGATGATCATAGCCGCGCTGCATTTTGTCGTAATGATAGGCAACGTCGCTCATGAAATAGGTAAGATCGCCATTGGCTTTCACCAGAACGCGGTCCTTGTCGTCTCCGTAATCGGTGGAACGGAAGAACGTTGCCCCCTCTGCCTCAAATAACAAACCCTTTTCATTCATCACGTCAAAGGCACGCTGCTGCTTGGTTTCGCCATTTTCGTTGGCAACAAACAAAGAACGCTCGCTGAACCACGTATCGAAGTTATTCCCGAAAGTAGAAAGCGTATTCTTAACGGAATCAAGCATCATGGCATAGCCACGCTCGCGGAAATTGACAAGACGTTCGTCCTCATTAGCATCAAGCCATTTGTCACCATCCGCATCGATAATTGCCTGGGCAATATCTTTAATGTAGGCACCGCCATAGCAAGCCTCTGGCATATCAACATCCTGACCCAGAAGCTGCTGATAGCGAACAACAATAGAGTTACCAAAAACATTCATCTGGTTGCCCTGGTCGTTGATGTAGAATTCCTCGTCAACCGAATAGCCAGCATGACGCATAACACGAGCAATAGCATCACCAAGAGCAGCCCAGCGACCATGACCAACATGCATAGGGCCAGTAGGATTAGCAGAAACATACTCAAGGTTTACCTTGCAGGGCTCAGAGAGCTCAGATTTACCGAAATCAGAACCCTGCTGACGAGCCTCGGAAACAACCGCTTGAAACGACGCATTCGTCAGGGTCAGATTAATGAATCCAGGACCAGCTATCTCAAATGATTCAACAAGATTATTCTCGGGCAGATGATCAACAATTGCTTGAGCGATGGCGCGAGGATTCATATGGGCAGCCTTCGCCAATCGCATGGCAATTGTGCAGGCCCAGTCTCCATGGCCCTCTTCGCGCGGACGCTCAAGAGAGGGCTGCGGAATTTCGTTCAGGGGCAACTCCCCTGCCTCAACGGCAGCCTTAAGGGCCTGATACAACACCGACTCAAGCGATTCGCGAATGGTCATGGAACCTTACCTTCCTTATGTACTATGCCAAAGGAGCGATGCACTCCTCAGAAAAACAAAAGCACGCCACCATCAAATTGGCAGCGTGCTTTATTGTACCATCGTTATGCTCGACGCGCTTCAACGTACGCTTCGAACTCACGCACCGCTTCGTTTTGTATCCGATTGAACAGCTCCGCAGCGCGTCCACCAACAGGAATGCCATCAATCGTATTCGCTAATACCCCACCGGGCTCAGACGATGCTGAAACAATAACCTCATCGGCATTCATAAGCTCCGCTTTGGAAAAGGAGCGCTCTTCAACCGGCACGCCCAGCCTTTCGCAAGCAGAGATAATATGTTTGCGTGCTATGCCAGGAAGAATGAGGTTGTCCGCCTGATGCGTTACGAAAACCCCGTCTTTCAGAATATGCACATTGCTATGGGCGCATTCCGTTACAAACCCATCGCGAATGAACACCGCTTCCGCACATCCTGCTTCCTTGGCATGCTGCGCTGCCACAACATTGGGCAGAAGGTTAAGCGTTTTAGTATTGCAGTGGAAAAAACGCGTATCTTCAACCGTTAGAAGCTGAATAGGCGCAGGCCGAAGATTCTTTTCCTCTGGTTCTACCATCACCCATAAATTGGAGGTTCCATCCGGAAATGGATGACTGCGATGTGCGGTGCCGCGCGTTACCTGCCAATAAACGAAATGGTATGATCCATCGACCTTCGCAACCAGGTCGGTAAGAAGCTGCAGCAGCTCTTCACGCCCAATACCAGGATCAATCTCCATATTGGCACAGCTATTGAAGAATCGATCTATATGATCTTCGGCAAATACCACAACCCCATCAAGGGCCATAGTGGCATCGTAAACCCCGTCGCCATAAAAGCTCACTCGATCAAGAAAAGGAACCTTCAGCTCTTCTAGCAGGCCGGTCTCTCCATTGTAGTAACCAATATTCTTCATGGTGCACCATTAACGAAGGGTAGCCAAAACAACGGCCTTGATTGAATGCATACGATTCTCGGCTTCATCGAAAACGCGAGACTGAGGACCCTCAAAGACCTCGTCGGTAACTTCCATTTCGGTAAGTCCGAACTTGCCTTCGATCTCCTGAGCTACCGTAGTTTTTGTATCGTGGAATGCGGGCAAGCAATGCATGAAAATTGCATTGTCTGCAGCGTTTGCCATAACCTTGGCATTTACCTGGTAGGGCGAAAGCTCCTTGATACGCTGCTCCCACAAGCTGGCAGGCTCTCCCATAGAAACCCAAATATCGGTATAGATGACATGAGCACCCTTGGTGCCTTCTTCGACGTCGCTTGTTACCGTAACAGTGCAATTATTCTCGGCTGCAATAGCACGGCACTTCTCAACCAATTCGCTATCAGGCGCATCGGCATCAGGGCAACAAGCAACATAATTCATACCCAATTTTGCGCACCCAACCATCAAGGAATTGGCAACGTTGTTTTTCGCATCGCCCATAAACACCACAGTGAGACCACGAACATCGCCGAAATTCTCTCGAATGGTCAGTGCATCAGCGATGAACTGTGTTGGGTGGGCTTCGGTGGTCAAACCATTCCAAACAGGAACGCCTGCGTATTCAGCCAGCGTTTCAACAATTTCCTGGCCATAGCCGCGGTATTCGATACCATCAAACATGCGGCCAAGAACGCGAGCAGTATCTTCGATAGATTCCTTGTTGCCCATTTGCGAACCAGCAGGATCAAGATACGTCACGCCCATGCCCAGATCATGACCCGCAATCTCGAACGAGCATCGGGTTCGCGTGGAAGTCTTTTCGAACAGAAGGACGATATTCTTGCCCTCGAGCTCCTTGTGCAACACGCCAGCATGTTTCTTTTCCTTCAAATCCTGCGCAAGATCAACAAGCGACACAATTTCCTCGGAAGAGAAATCAAGCAGTTTCAAAAAATGACGCCCTGAAAGCGATTGAGTCATACGTTCCTCCTGAAGTTGTAGCCAGACGAACTGGCGCGACCGGTGCCCGCGCACCGAAGCATTCGGACACCCTATTATTGCACTACTACTCCCCTTCGGCGATATTCACTCCTTTGTGATTGCCCGTAATGGCATATTCGGCCCACTCTGCAATATTGACCGCATGATCGCCGATACGTTCAAGGTATTTTGCAATCATCAAAACATCGAGCGCATAGGTTTCATCGGGTTCATGCTCGATGATATGACGCGTAATGCTCCGCTTCGCCTCTTCAAACAGAGCGTTAACTTCCTTATCGCCCTCAATGCACAACTGAGCCTTATCTAAGTCGAGGTCAACATAGGCTTGAATTGCAGAATCCAGCTGATCGTAATCAGCTTGAGCCATAGCAGCGAGCATCGGAAATAAAGAGAGATCGGCATCCTCTGAAAGCGTGGTGGCAATCTCACAGATCTCAGCCGCCTGATCGCCGATACGTTCAAGATCGGTGATCAATTTCAAAGTGGCGGTAACCGAGCGAAGGTCCGAGGCAACTGGCTGTTCGCGAAGAAGAAGGCGTAGACACAAGGATTCGATCTCACGTTCTTTCCCATCAATCAAGGAATCGTTGCTCGCTATCAAATACGCTTTTGTAGCGCTCACCTGACGAACAGCATCAAATGAACCCTCTATGGCCTCTTTTGCAAATTCCGCCATTTCAATAACATCGGAACGAAGCTGATGAAGTTCTTCGTCGAATATCGGACGTGCCATACTAGCCAAACCTCCCTGAAATATAGTCTTCGGTTCTCTTATCACGAGGATTCGAAAACATCGTCTGAGTTGGAGCGCACTCAACCATGTTCCCAAGCAAGAAAAAAGCAGTAGTATCCGAAATTCGAGCGGCCTGCTGCATGTTATGGGTAACGATAATGATGGTGTAGCTCTTTTTTAATTCACCAACCAACTCTTCAATTTTCGAAGTAGAAATTGGGTCAAGAGCACTTGTCGGCTCGTCCATCAGCAATACCTCCGGATTTACCGCAAAAGCGCGAGCTATACACAAACGCTGCTGCTGACCACCGGAAAGCCCTAAAGCGTTCTTCTTCAAACGATCCTTTAACTCATCGAAAATCGCCGCTTTACGCAAGGAATCCTCAACAATGTCGTCAAGGTCCGACTTTTTCTTAATGCCATGAGTACGCGGACCGAATGCTATGTTGTCGTAAATCGACATGGGAAAGGGATTCGCTTTCTGGAAAACCATGCCAACCTTCTTGCGAAGCACATTCACATCGTAGCCAGAATAAATATCATCACCATCAAGAGTGATGCGTCCCGTTATCTTGCATCCCTCAACCAAATCATTCATACGATTGAGAGATTTAAGAAGCGTTGATTTGCCGCACCCGGAAGGGCCGATCATAGCGGTTACCCGATGCTCAGCGAATGAGATGCTGATATCCGTTAAAGCCTGGTAATCACCGTAGAACAAATCCATATGCGAAACATCCATTTTCGCAGAGCTATTCATCAGTCATTCCTCCTTTGCCGATTCGTTTTGCAACTGCAGAGGTTGCAAGGTTGATAAGCAGCACAAAAATAAGAAGCAGTACTGCCGTTGCATACGTAGCATCAATATGCAGCCCCTCACTTGCCAAAAGGTACATATGCACAGCAAGGGTACGAGTCGAGCTGAACACAGAAACAGGCACTGCGGCAATAGACCCCGCCGTGTAAATCAGCGCAGCGGATTCGCCAACGGTTCGACCGATTGCCAAAATAATGCCGCCCAAAATTCCGGGAATAGCCGAGGGAAGAACAATGCGGAATACGGTACGGAAACGACCAGCACCCAAGCCGAATGATCCCTCGCGATATAGATCCGGCACAGCTGCCAATGCTTCCTGCGTTGCCCGCATAATGATGGGGAACGTCATGATTGCCATAGTGCATACTCCCGCCAACAACGAAAGACCCCACTGCAGGTAATAAACAAAAAATAGTAAACCGAACAGGCCATATACAATCGAAGGAATGCCTGAAAGTGTTTCGGTAGCCAGTGCAACAACTCGCACGAACCAGTTACCCTTATCGGTGTATTCGTTTAAGAAAATGGCGGCACCTATGCCGAAAACCGATGAGCACGAAACCGAAAGAACAATAACTATCAGGGTGTTAAACAATGCGGGCATGAATGAGCAATTATCCGAGTTGTACGTAAGCTCAAACATCTCTGGTTTAATCTGGGGAACTCCCATCACCAAAATGTAGCCAATAATGAAACACACTGCCAAAACCGTCAAAACCGTACTGGTATAAACCAAAGCACGAAACACCCATGAAGAAGGCCTAGCTGGCTTTGTGCGCGTTAGAATCGAATTGTTAGTCATTGCTTCCCTTCCGCTTCAACGCCGAGAATGCAAAGTTAATGATCAGGATGAACACGAACAGCACACAAGCCGTGCCAATCAGTGCGCCTCGATGCAAATCAGCCGCATAGCCCATCTCAAGTACGATATTGGCGGTCATGGTGCGAACGCCATCGGTAATCGCGCTAGGCATTTTTACCTGATTGCCGGCAATCATGATGACCGCCATAGTTTCGCCGATAGCACGACCAATCGCCAAAATAACCGAAGCAAGAATGCCGGAAACAGCTGCAGGGAGCACGACGCGCATAACACTTCGTTCGTGGTCAGAACCTAAAGCCAAAGCCCCCTCGTAATAGCTCTGAGGAACAGCCCTTAAGGCAGATTCCGAAAGAGTGATAATGGTAGGAAGAATCATCACGCCAAGTACGAGCGAAGCACACAAGATAGATTGGCCCGTTCCTCCAATATTGCTCCTGATAAACGGGACAAGGACAACCAGGCCGAAAAAGCCGTACACAACCGAAGGAATGCCGGCCAAAAGCTGCACTCCGTTTTTAGCGATACTCGCCACGCGGTCGCTACCAAAACATGCGAGGAACACTGCACACAGGATGCCCAGTGGAACTCCGATCGCTAACGCACCTGCCATAACATAGAGGCTCCCGAGCACCATTACGCCAATACCGTAAACATCGCTTGAAGGCTGCCAGGTAGTTCCAAACAAAAAATTAATTAAGCCTATTTCAGCAATAGCCGGAATACCGTTGCCGAATATGAAGATGCAGATTACCAAAACTGCAGCCACCGAAATGGCTGCAGCAAAGGCAAAGAGCATCTTGGCAATGAGCTCTTTAGCTTGGGTCATCGATTAGCCGATCTCGCTCCACTTGGAAACTTCGCCAGTAAAGATCTGCTTAACTTGATCGGCGGTAAGGCCATCAACCTTGTTGTCGTTGTTCACGATGACGGCAATACCATCGGTCGCAATAACGGTAGCAGTTGCACCCTGCTCCTTCTCGGAATCTTTCAGATCGCGGGAGGCCATACCAAGATCGCAAGCACCCTCGATTGCGGAAGTAACACCTGTGGTGGAATCTGACTGGTTAACCTCAACGGTAACATTGGGGTTCAGAGCCTTATAAGCTTCTGCAAGCTTTTCCATGACAGGGGTCACAGAAGAAGAACCAGCGATGGTGACTTTGCCGGAAAGGCCACTGGCAGCATAGGACCCCGAGGCATCCATTGGGATATAGCCCTCTTCCTCAACGACCTTCTGACCATCCGAGCTCAAGACAAATTTCATGAAGTCCTGGGCAACAGGAGAAAGCTCTTTACCGTCGTTGGTAACAACGTTGAATGGACGAGAGACCTTATACGAACCGCTTTTTACATTTTCAGCGGCAGCCTCAGCGCCATCAATTTTTACTGCCTTAACGGTATCGTCAAGAGAGCCTAGTGAGATATAGCCAATAGCATCAGCATCGTTTGCAACCGTGGTCTTCATGACAGCCGTGGAGTTGGTAATTGCAGCAGAAGAAGTGGTCTTGTCAACCTTTTTGCCGCTATCGTCCTTTTCCTCAATGCCGAAAAGCTCAATAAACGCCCCTCGCGTACCGGATCCGTCTTCGCGGGATGTTACGTTGATGGACGCATCGTTAGATTCGCTCTTGGAATCATTGTTATTACCGCTGCAACCAACTAGCAATCCGCACAAAGCAGCGAAGCAGAGCGCAAACGCACCAATCAGAACCTTGTTCCTTACCGTACTCACTTTCAAGTTCCTTCTTTCTCTTGGGTAACGATGCCCTCAAAAACGAAAACATCAGATTGCATGACCAATAGTGGTCAATGCCCCTTTGCAGTTGGTTACACAAACTTGAAAGCAAGTAAGTAATTGGTTAACTGAAGAGCTATTGAAAAAAAGTTGTTAAACAAGAGAACACGCGCTGCATTTGCCACGATAATTTAACAATACGAGGAAAGGAACATGAGTTGACTACCATCTTGCTTATCGAAGACGATCCAACCATTCGCCTTACTACAGAGTTCTCCCTAACCAAGCACGGCTATGCGGTAAGCTCATGCGAAGATGGCCAGTCGGGCTTCGAAACAGCACTCTCCATTGAACCCGACTTAGTTCTACTAGATGTCATGCTTCCAGGAATGAACGGGTTCGAGGTTGCTCACGGCTTGCGCAACGAGGGCTTCAAATCCCCTATCCTCATGCTTACCGCACTCGACTCAGACGAAGATAAAATCAAAGGCCTCGATGCCGGCGCAGACGACTATGTAACTAAACCCTTTTCTACGGATGTTTTGCTTGCTCGAATCCGTGCGAATCTTCGCCGAACTGAGCTAGATGGAGTGAACACCTCAACGCCCCAAACGTTTGGCGACCTTACCCTTGATATGGAAAACAGCTCAGCGAGCATAAACGGCACAACGCTGAAGCTCCGAAGTAAAGAGCTACAGCTGCTATTTGCCCTTGCGGAACGCGAGGGTATGCTCTGTCGTCGTACCTGGCTGACACAGAAAGTATGGAAAGAGGATTACCTCAGCACATCACGCACCATCGATGTCCACATACGTCGCCTTCGTTCAGTGCTTGACGAGTACAGCAACTATCGTTTCATCCATACCGTTCATGGAATGGGCTACCGCTTTGAGCCGATAAAGAAGACCCAAGAATAATGCGCTACACTCTATTCAAAGGAGACTGCACAACCGATTCTCCTACTAGACGCTGGCAGAAGCGCTTCATTATCGTATATCTGATTGTTGCTATCGTGTTTGCAGCATGCTTTGCAGCGTTCGCGCTCACACCCATTAACAGCAAAGTTGTTGAACGGCAAAGTTCCAATTTAATATCCACCGCTCAAGCAGAGGCAAAGGCCCTTGAATACGTTGATGATGCGCAAGAGTTCACCGAAAAAGCTGCCGAAGGCTCGGATTTACGCATTACGCTCATCGCACAAGATGGCACGGTAATTGCGGACTCCGAAGTCGATCCCGCAACCCTGGAAAACCACCTAGGCAGAGAAGAAGTCGACAGCGCGCTTCAAGGCGATAATGGAAAAGCCCAGCGTTTAAGCTCCACCGACGATACAAACAGGCTTTACGTCGCCGTTCCGGCAACGTACAAAGGGGAACGAGCTGCATTACGCATCAGCGAGCCTTCCACCGTTATCGCAACAGCAGCAGACACGACACGAAACACCGCCCTTATTATTTGCGGCATGGGCATTGTCGCCTTTATTACCATTGCGCTATTCACCTATCGTGAATCAAAGGCACCCTTAGAAAAGTTCAACCAAGTAAGGTCCGATTTTGTGGCAAATGCAAGCCATGAGCTGAAAACCCCCGTAGCAGGCATTCGCTTACTTTCAGAGGCTATCCGCGACGCCTCTGATGTGGGTGATGAAAAAAGCCTGCACTTATTCATCGATCGCCTTGACAACGAGGCAGAACGTCTTCAGCGCCTCGTAATCGATTTGCTTGATTTATCTCGCCTCGAGGAACAGCAAAATACAGACCGCACGCCTCGCACCGACTTACATAGCACGCTTACAACAAGCTACCTTGCCCACAAAGGCGAAGCGGAAGACAAGGGTATAGACCTCGTACTGGATGATCGATCTACCTCAAGCGACAATTGCTACGCCAGCATGGAACCGTCTGATGCATCTCTGATTTTTGACAACCTTATAGAAAACGCAATTATGTACACCGACGAGGGAAGCATTCTCGTATCCCTTGAGTCGAGAGCGCATGAGACGGTGGTTACGGTACAAGACACTGGGATTGGCATTCCGCAAGCAGACCAATCGCGGATTTTTGAGCGTTTTTACCGTGTAAATAAAGCACGGAGTCGAGAAGTCGGCGGAACCGGACTAGGTCTTTCCCTGGTACGCCATGCAATAGAACGCGGCAATGGCTCAATTGAAGTTGATAGCGCGGTTGGCCAGGGCACTGAATTCACCGTCCATCTACCGAAGTCAAAACAAGAATAATGCTGTATTGATGCGTGAAACGCCAGGGGCCTGAGCTATTACTCGCTCAGGCCCCTGGCGTTTCACGTACTTCACACATCGGTTTGTCCTATGACAAAAGCAAACTGAGTTTATGCAAGGGCTCCACCTACACTCTTCCTCACGGAAGACACTTGGAAGCACCGCACTAAAAAGACCGCCAAATAGATTCTTATCCAACGGTAAGAAAATAGTCGATTCTGTTTTCGAAAAAAAAATGACCAAGAACAATGTTCTTGGTCACAATAAAAACTGGAGCGGGTGACGGGAATCGAACCCGCCTCATCAGCTTGGAAGGCTGAGGTTCTACCAATGAACTACACCCGCAAAAAAATGGTCGGGATGACAGGATTCGAACCTGCGACATCCTGCTCCCAAAGCAGGCGCGCTACCAAACTGCGCCACATCCCGAACGCAACGGTTAGTAAGTATACCAGAACTAATCGCTTGGGTGTAGTTTCTTTTTTAATTCTCGCAAAGCATTTCCACGATGAGATATTGCGTTTTTTTGGCCCTGGCTAAGTTCCGCCATTGTCACATCGCCGTTATAAGTATCTGGAAAAAACAACGGGTCGTATCCAAAACCATGTTCGCCACGTTCCGCAAAACCGATATGCCCTTCCACAAAGCCCTCTGCAACCGTTTCGCTACCGTTTTCGTCGATAAACACCAATACGGTTGCAAAACGAGCCGTACGTTGCTCATATGGCACAGCACCGAGTTCCCGCAGCAGCTTAACGTTGTTGGCACGATCGTCTCCATCAATACCGCAATAACGGGACGAGAAAACGCCTGGAGCCCCATCAAGAGCATCGACGATGAGTCCGGAATCATCTGCCAGCACCGCAGTGCCCGCTATATCATGCGCAGCACGCGCCTTTATACGCGCGTTCTCAAGAAATGTAGAACCAGTTTCGTCGGGATCGGATACCAGACCCGCATCCTTAAGACTTTTGAATTCCCAGCCCTCAAAATCAAGGGCAGTTTCAATCTCTTCAACTTTATGAGCGTTGTTGGTCGCAATAACAACCGTCTTTGCCATGGATTCCTCCCTGTTTCGAATAACAAGCTATAGAACAATATGCTCAACGGAACCGAGCGGCATGCGCAACACCCGCTCGCCAAACGAGCAAAATTCATCAAGATTGTCGGACGATGTCGCAAAGCGGCGAATAGCCACATTTCCCGGTTCAACCAATGATTCTTGCCTTGCTAGCAAATCAGCACAATCAAGAGATACCTCAGTAGCCGAAGATATTAGTTTTACCTGAGACCCAATGACACCGCCAATGAGCGCTTTCAGAAGAGGAAAATGCGTGCATCCCAAAACCAATGTATCGATATCGCAGCGACGCAAAGGATCAAGATAATCCTGGGCAATCTCTTGAAAGGCGGGGCGGATGAACACTTTAGATGCAAGTGATGTATAGCTTTCAATAGGGCCCTTTGCCATCTGGATGCCTAGCTCCGCAATTTCGACAAAACGAGGTGTTGCGGTGGAGAAAACCGTAATACCCGCATCGATATTGCGAATGGCGCGAGTATACACGCCAGAATCAACGGTGCCCTGAGTAGCAATAACCCCAACACGGCGATTGTGGGTTGCCCTGGCGGCTGCACGAGCTCCTGGCTCAACTACACCGATAATAGGCACGTCAAATGCCCTCTGCGCAGCTTCTAAGCCCGCCGCTGTAGCGGTATTGCATGCAATAACGATCATCTTCACATTCTGGCTAATAAGCCAAGAACAGATATTGAGAACAAACGAACGAACTTCTTCTGGATCACGCGGGCCATACGGACAATGAGCGGTATCCCCGTAATATATGATGTTTTCCTCAGGCAAACGTTTAACTAATTCGCGCGCTACCGTCAATCCGCCAAAGCCGGAATCGAAAACCCCGATAGGCCGGTTATCAAAATCCACAAAGCACTCCTTTATAACGGCATATGATCAATGCCTTGTATCCAGCATAACGTCTTGAAGTGAAAGCAGAGCAGTCTACCAGCAATCCCAAAAAGTACGCATAACATAAAGGTCAAAAAGAAATAAAAGCAAATCAGATTTTCGAAATAACGTCTGACCCAGCCCTTAAAACCGTAATGGCTAGCAACAATTAACCAAGGAGTGGGATAGCAGCCGAACAAAGAAAAGGTCATCACGGAAGCTTCCGCAATGACCGATGTTATCATGGCGCGCCCAGTAGGATTCGAACCTACGACCTTCGGATTAGAAGTCCGCTGCTCTATCCAGCTGAGCTATGGGCGCACAGCTAAAAGATTATAACTCACTTAGCTAAAACAAAGAAGCTGCCCAAAAAGACAGCTTCATAAAACTTAGTCGTGCGTGATAATGCAAACTCCCTTATTCAAATTTTGGTAGAACCACTGCGCATCACCGGAAGAAAGATTTACGCACCCATGGCTACCATTGGTTTGATAACGCGTACCACCGAAAGAAGATTGCCAGGTGGCATCGTGAAGACCAATCGAATTGCCGATAAAGGGCATCCAATACGTAACCTTCGTCTCGTAATCCTTCTCTCCGTTAGGCTTATAGCCAACCAAAGTACAAGGACTTTGCTTATTGTTGAGATAGTACACACCCGTAGGCGTACTACGGCCTTTGACGGGCTTACCTGTAACCACACCACATGAATGAAGCAAATTGCCGCTTGCATCATAATAACGTGCCGTTTGCTCAGAAATGTCAACATCGACATAGGCGCCCCAATCGCGAGCACCAGCGCCATTGTAGGTATCGCCAGATTGGCTACAGGGAATATCGACAGAAGTTGCGCTACCGGCAACAAGGGCATCATAGACCTCTTGAGATAGAGAATCGGTATCGACCTTCCAGCCATAAGTACCACCGGAAACGGTGCAGACCTTACCATCTTCGCGAGTCCACGTTCGCGTGGTCCCTACGGTATTCATGCCTGCTGCCTTTTCATCAACCCAGGATGCGACGCCGTCCTGGCTAATGCTCAGTGAATAGTCTTCGGGGTTTATAGAGAGCCAACCTGCAAAAGTTGCTTTATCAATGGTGGCAGCCTTAACGGACCCATTGAGCATCAACGAAAATGAGCTAGGGAACAACTCATTTGCGTGCTGCACCGCATCCATTACGCGCGAATCGGAGCTCAGCACCTTGGGCTTAATCAGATCATCTTCGGTCAGTTCGCAATTTGTGCGCATTGCTTTAATGCACTCACCAGCTTTAATACAAACCGCATCAGCGTCAATCTGAGTACCATACACTTCTGGCTTCAATACGAAGGAATCTACCGATTCACTGTACGTAACAGTAGCGTCTGCAGAAGGGGTTTTACCTTCATTAAACGCATCAATTTGCTCTTTGATAATCGAATCCAGAGCACCTTCTTCGTAGTTGGCAACTACAATATCGGAAACATCGTGCTGACGGAAAATCTCGATAAACCACAAAGGCACATCCTGACGCTTGGCTGCGTCTTCGGCAATCTGATGCGCATCAATGTCAATTGCGGTTTCCCCTGGCTGGAACGAATAAGTAAAGCCCTGACCAGAAATGGTTAGCGCATAGGAATCAGCCTGATTTTGGATCTTTCCAGCCAAAACATCGCTAGACTGCATCGAAAGATCTTCATCATTCAAATTGGTATTCGGGAAAAAATGACTCGAGAAATAGAGGAAACCAGCCCCGTATACTACAAGCAAAGCTGCAACAACAGAAATTGCAGCAATGACGAATGGCTTTTTGTCCATCTTTTTCTGAAGCACCGTACCATCCACCACGACTTCATCCTGCTGAATCGGGGTATAGCCTTTTGATGCCGAACCCTGAGAATGTTCAGCATGCTTACCCTGATAAGCCTCATTGGAGCCCTGCTTATTGGAGCCATTCATATAAGAGATTCTCTCCCAAATTCCTCGTTGACAACATCTTGAACAGTGTACAGCTGTTCAGGGGATTATCTAGAAGAAATAACCTGATCTTTAGGGTTTTTCGGTGGCTGCATCATTTCCAGAATACGGGGTTCACAGACCGAACACAGGATCTTTATAGCCAGTACTCAAATTTGGCAATAACCAACCACGTTGCCAAACCGTCATAAATCCCTAATATAAAACGCATCGCATTTGGGCAGATGGTTACTGCCCTCGTTGAATGAAAGGAACCAAAATGACTCACTCCCTCACCACGAAGAAGGCAGCAATTGCCCTTTTCGCCGGTATCGTGGCTTTCGCACTTGCGGCGCTGGCTCTTACTGGTTGCTCTTCTTCGAACAACAGCAGCTCCGATGATAAGAAGATCACCGTTGCAGCCGTCCCCACCCCCCATGCTGAAGTCCTGAACAATGCTGTTGCTCCCATCCTCGAAAAGGAAGGTTACACACTCGAAGTTAAGGAGTTTACCGACTACGTTCAGCCCAATGACGTAACCGAAAACGGCGACGTTGACGCAAATTACTTCCAGCACGGCCCCTACCTTGATAACTTCAATCAGGAAAAGGGCACTCATCTTGTTTCCGTAACCGCAATTCACTTTGAGCCCATGGGCATCTACTCCAAGAGCATCTCCGGTCTCAAGGAGCTGAAGGACGGCGCAAAGGTAGCTGTCCCTAACGATGCTACTAACGAAGCACGTGCCCTCCTTCTTCTTCAGCAGGAAGGCTTGATCACCCTCAAGGATGGCGTTGGCGTAACCGCAACGGTAAACGACATTGTTTCCAACCCCAAGAACCTTACTTTCAACGAACTTGAGGCCGCAAACGTTCCCAATGTCGTAGACGACGTTGACATCGCAATCATCAATGGCAATTACGCTATCGCTGCCGGCTTCAAGGTAAACACCGATGCACTTGCCGTTGAAAGCGCTGATTCCGAGGCAGCTAAGACCTATGCCAACCTTCTTGTAGTAAAGGACGGCAACCAGGATTCCGACAAGATCAAGGCTCTTGCTGAGGCATTGAATTCCGACGAGGTTCGCGATTACATCAACAACACCTACGAGGGCGCTGTAGTACCTGTTTTCTAAACCGAAAGCACGCATAAACAAAAAGAACCCCTGATAATCAGGGGTTCTTTTTTTATAGATGCCTAATTAGAATCAAAAACGATTTCGAGCAAAAATGGCCTACTTATTCTCGATCTGCGTAATGTTCTTTAACTCGATAGATATAAGACCGTTTGGCATGCTTGCAAACTCAATGAACTCAGGATTGTGAGCATATTCAGACGGAAACGTAATTTCAATACCAGTGTCAGTACGAATCTTATGATTGCGAGTTATCCGTTCGGCGGCCTTTTTATCAACGCGAACACGCTCTGGAATATTTTCCTCTGCTGCAGTTTCAACAAAACGCTCCTGCAGTGGCTCATCCTCGAAAACCTCAGCAGCAAGCTCATGAGGGGCAACTCCCCTACCCTCTTCAGCAGCTTCCGAAACATACGCTTTGGCACGCGTGAGCGCAACAGTGGCGTTAGCGCCGTACTCTTCAGCAACTTCTTCCACGATAGTGGTGATCTCGTCGATTACTTCTTTACTGGATGCCTCCATTGAACATTGGAGCAACCCGTCAGGAATTAGATAACGATCCTCACCAGCAATTGCGCGCTTCTTATCTTGGAAAGCAACCTCAAGCGTGCGGACATCAATAATCGCAAAAGAAGAGATTTTCTGGGAAGGGCTCGGAAGAATAGCATGGTGGCGCTCAATAGCATTGCATGGTTCACCATTCTCTCCGTATCCTACCGAATGCATAAATGCTTGACGGCTCTCTAGCATGAAAATACCGAAGTACCGATTTACGCGACCCGCGAATGATGCCTCAATTTCAGCAGCATCAGCGTTTCCGCCCTCGAGCTTGGTTTCTTCTTCAAAATCGACCACAAGCAAATCTGTGGATTCAGCTTTGCTCATACGCCCAAGTTCGCTCGAAATAAACTCAGCAATCTGAACAGATAGAGCGACAAAGTCTCGTTCACCGTTAAAGTAGGCGCGCAACTCTGGGGCAAAGGAGCTATCTGCAGAAAACTCACCGCGCTTGTTATCAATATGGGTAAGCCCTTTACGCACATGCTTAGTGATATACGATTTGATTTGCTTGCTTTCCAGGTCGAGCTCGGCCTGCGAAAAGATATTCACACACGAAGTAAAGTCGAACACGTGCAAAATTGCATGATTGATGCGAAACATACCGGTCCTTTCGAAGACAGCGTCCAAAAAGATACCACGAAACAACGCAATAAGAGGCCCCAAGTCTGTTCGAAGAGCAAAGCGAGTTCGAACAGACGCCCAAAGGAGGTTAGCAAACTCTGGGTATCGGACGAAACGACAAGCACTGTTCTGTTGAGAGCGGATAGTGTGAAAGCAGGCGCAATGCGTGCTTTCGCACGACTAGCTTACTTGAAACGTTAGCCGTACCATCAAAACAGCGCGCAGCATCATCGCACCTTAAACAAAAAAAGGCTTGCCGTAGGCAAACCCTTAAAAAGCTGGTGGAGGCGCGGAGAATCGAACTCCGGTCCATACTAAATCATCAACGAGGCTCTACAAGCTTATTCAATGTTCAGATTTCAGACGAACAAGACCCATTGACAGGTCCACGCGCATCCTAGCGGGTTCAATCTTTTGGTTGGTCATACCAGCTACGTACCAAACAGCATCCCTCTGAAAATGATAACGAAGGTGAAGACGAAGGAAAGCTTCACGTCGTCACGCTGCAATTAAATTAAGCAGCGAGGGCCAGCTGGCCCTGAGTGTTGTTTTTGCCAATTAACTTGACGGTACCCCTGTTTAACGTGGCGAGGAGACCACGACCTGCTCCTCGGATCCGACTTACCATGTCGAAACCAGTCGCCCCCAAATGGGGTTATTCCCCTGTAAAAGTGCCTACTTAGTATAACAAAAGCTGTACTGAAATCGATCTTACATTAATCGTCAGAACAGTGATGCATAGACAGAATGCAGAGACGACATAAAGAATGGCACATATATGAAAAAAGAAGGAGCCCCGTAGGGCTCCTTCGAGATCTCAAATCGCAGCAATTGGAAAGCGATTACTTGTCTGCAAGAGCAGCATGAGCTGCAGCAAGACGAGCCAAAGGCACACGATAGGGAGAGCAGCTGACATAATCAAGACCAATGCCATAGAAGGTCTTGATGGAGTCAGGATCGCCGCCGTGCTCACCGCAAACGCCGCAAACAATATCGGGGTTACCCTGGTGACCGAGTTCAACACCCATCTTAACAAGCTTAGCCACACCAGGATCAACCGTAGCAAACGGGTTGTAGGGCAGAATGCGCTCAGCAAGATACTGGTGGATGAATTCAGCCTCAACGTCGTCGCGGGAGAAGCCAAAGGTGGTCTGAGTCAGGTCGTTAGTACCAAAGCTGAAGAAATCAGCCTTAGTAGCAATCTCGTCGGCAGTTACCGCAGCACGAGGAAGCTCGATCATGGTACCAATCTTGATCTCGAGCTCTACGCCCTCTTCCTGAGCAACCTGAGCAATAACGCCTTCCGCCTGCTCGCGAAGCTTAGCAAGCTCAGGAACAACAGAAACGAGAGGAATCATGATTTCAGGCTTAGGATCGAGGCCTTCCTTCTTAAGCTGAGCAGCTGCAGTAGCAATAGCGCGAACCTGCATTTCAGCAAGGATAGGATATTTGATAGCCAGACGGCAACCGCGAAGACCGAGCATCGGGTTAGCCTCGGAGAAGCTGTCAATCTGCTCCATAAGAGCACGCTTCTTCTCGATAACAGCAGGATCGCCGCCGGTAGCCTCAAGGCGAGCAATTTCAACGTCGAGAGCACGAGCGGACTCGAGGAACTCATGCAGCGGAGGATCGAGGAGACGAACGATAACAGGCAGACCGTCCATAGCGCGGAACATACCGAGGAAGTCACCAGTCTGAGCCTTCAGAAGGTCATCACAAGCCTTTTCACGAATGGCCTCATCGTCATTGAGGATGAAGGTCTGAATGATCTGCTTGCGTTCGCCCAGGAACATATGCTCTGTACGGCACAAGCCAATACCCTGAGCACCAAAATCACGTGCAAGCTGAGCATCTTCGGGGTTATCGGCATTTGCACGAACACCCATGGTGCGGAATTCGTCTGCCCATTCAAGGATGGTGTCAAGATCGCCAGCGAGCTCAGGCTGAACCAGTTCAACCGCACCAAGAACTACGATACCGGTAGTACCGTCAAGCGAAATAACGTCGCCTTCCTTGATAACGATATCTGTGCCGGCAATAGAAGCCTGCTTTGCCTCTGCATCGATCTTCAGAGCGTCAACGCCACAAACGCAGGGTGCGCCCATGCCACGAGCGATAACGGCTGCATGGGAAGTCTTGCCACCGTGGGAGGTAAGAACGCCCTCAGCGGCAATCATGCCAGCAAGGTCGTCAGGGGTGGTTTCCCAGCGAACCAAAACGGTCTTGCGACCCTCCTTGGCAGCCTCTACTGCATCATCGGCGGAGAACACAGCTTCACCAACAGCAGCACCGGGAGATGCATTGAGACCCTTGGCAACTACGTCGTAATCAGCCTTAGCGTCGAACTGAGGATGCAGCAGCTGGTCGAGCTGCTCGGGATCTACGCGCTGTACAGCTTCTTCCTTGGTGATAAGGCCTTCCTGCTCCATCTCAATTGCGATGTGCAGAGCTGCAGCAGCGGTACGCTTACCAACACGGGTCTGAAGCATCCAGAGCTTACCCTGTTCGATAGTGAACTCGATATCGCACATGTCGCGGAAATGGTTTTCGAGGATAGTAAATACCTCTTCGAGTTCGCGACCAGCTTCCTCGAGGCCAGGAGTTTCTTTGAGCTCAGCAATGGGGCTGGTGTTACGAATACCAGCAACAACGTCTTCGCCCTGTGCGTTAACAAGGTAGTCGCCGTAGAATTCCTTTTCGCCATTTGCAGGGTTGCGCGTAAAGGCAACGCCTGTAGCAGACGTATTGCCCTTATTGCCAAAGATCATGGACTGAACGTTTACAGCGGTACCAAGGTCATCGGAAATCTTGTTCTGCTTGCGGTACAGGATAGCGCGGGGGTTGTTCCAGCTGCCAAATACAGCCTCGATAGCAAGCTGAAGCTGCGTATCAGGGCTTTGGGGGAACTGAACCGTGCCATCTACGACCAAAGAAGGATACTCTGCAGCATCTACATTCTCTGAGAAGATCTTCTTAAACTCAGCAACGAGTTCCTGGAGATCCTCAGCGGTAAGGTCGGTATCGGTTTCGACACCACGAGAACGCTTCATCAGGTTGATTGCATTCTCGAACAAATCGCCATCAAGACCCATAACAACGTTGGAGAACATCTGAATGAAACGACGATAAGAGTCCCAAGCGAAACGGGGGTTCTCGGTCTGCTTGATCAAGCCGTTGATGGACTGATCATTGAGGCCAAGGTTCAAAACGGTGTCCATCATGCCAGGCATGGACATAGGAGCGCCGGAACGAACGGAAACAAGCAGGGGATCTTCTGCGTCACCGATCTTCTTGCCAATGCGCTCTTCGAGATCGAGGCGGTATTCCTGGATGGTGTCCAAAACGCCTTCGGGCCAGGTATTGTTGGAGTTTGCATACTCCATGCAAGTCTGGCAGGAAATCGTGAATCCCGGAGGTACCGGCAGTCCGATGTTAGCCATCTCAGCAAGGTTAGCGCCCTTGCCGCCAAGGATGGCCTTCATGTTGGTATTGCCCTCCGTAACGTTCTTCCCATTTGCGTCTTTGCCGAAAGCGTAGACGCGCTTAAGTTGGTCTGTCACCATCTTCTCCTTAGACTTAAACATTTCTCCCTCACTTCCCAGGTCCAAAAACCTGAGGATGAGCGTTTTCATAATACCGCAAGATTTCTTGCGCGGTTTCCTCAATTGCCCTGTTATCAGTGCGAACAATGATGCATCCCAACTTGCGCATCAAAGCCCTTGCACACTCCAAATCTTGATACACACACTCCAAATCTGCATATGAGGAAGCCACGTTGCTGGCATTTCCGAGGCGGCGCTTGCGAATGTCCGCCAGAATCTCTGGCGAGATAATAAGCCCGAATAAGCGCGTAGGATCAACTTCAAAGATTTCTTTTGGCGGTTCGCTTTGGGGGTCGAGCGGCACATTTGCCACCCGATAACCCAGTTGCGAGAGATAAATCGACAGCGGGGTCTTCGAAGATCGCGACACTCCGATAAGTACGATATCGGCATCGCGGAGGTCTTGAGGGTTACGACCATCGTCATGAGAAATGGTAAATTCCATTGCATCAATACGACGGAAATAATACTCGTTTACCGAATGCAATCGCCCAGGCTCCTGAAGCGGCTCCCTGCCTGTAGCTTGCGCAAGCGCACAAAGTGCATTGCTCATAAGGTCTACGCCAATCACCTCTTCGGAATGAGCGCGAAGAAATTCCTCCATGCATGAGCGCAAGTCGGCACGGATAAGGGTGTAGAACAAGACGAAAGGAATCCGCCCCAACTCAAGATGCTTTCCAAGGTGAGCTTCCAGGTCCTGAGCCATGCTGTCGCAGGATTCCACGCGTGGCAAGATCTCAATTGCGGGATCGTACACTTCGAAACATGACGATGCGGCGCGAACCAGTGTTTGAGCAGTCGTGCCCACCGAATCGGAAACGACGTGGATCACCGGAAAGGTAACGGAAGCCTTTCCTTGTGTTATCCATTTCTGCAAAATGAAACTCCCTCCATACCAAAAAAAGCGGCCCATCACTGGGCCGCTCAGGATACGCGTAAGCGAAAATTGCCCGCTAACGCGACTATTTTACCTTGGAAAGCAAAGCAAAGTCAGCAACGTTAGCAAAGACAGCTACGAAGCCGTTCAATAAACGAAGTCGATTCTCGCGCAGTGCCTGGTCTTCGTCCATAACCATCGTGCTCTCGAAAAACAGGTCGATGGGCTTGCGCAGACTAGCAAGCTCAGCTAACGCAGCGGCGTAGTTGTTGCCTTCGAGAGAAGCGGCAACATTGCATTCAGCCCGATCAACAGCATTAACCAAAGCTTGCTCAACATCAGAAAGAAGATTCTTCTCAATTTCAGTGCCGAGCTCGGAATCGCAAAGATTGTTTGCTCGAGCATAAGCCGTTGCAAGATCCTCGAATACCTCGGGCTGCTCGCTACGAGCAGCTTCGAGAGCCGAAACTCTATTGATCAACTCAACAGGCTCCTGAACACCCGCAGAAAGCACGGCGTCGATTGCATCAATACTATTGCCGGCATCGCGCAGCATAACCTTGGTGCGCGTGATGAAGAATTCAATCACATCACGACGAACAGCATCTGCATCGAATTCGATACCTTGCTGAGCATAAGAGGCCAACGCAGCATCAATTGCAGGCACGAGCGATACCTCAACGGCATCTTCGCCCGACAGCATGGCAACGATACCGATAGCACTGCGACGCAAGGCAAACGGGTCAGAGGAGCCAGTAGGACCTTGACCAACTGCAAACAAGCCACATACAGTATCAAGCTTATCGGCTATAGCCACAATCTTGCCTACAACCGTGTCAGGCGCATTGTCGCCCGCAAAACGAGGGCGGTAATGCTGCTCAATAGCCTGAGCAACCTGGGCAGTTTCGCCACTTGCAGCAGCATAATAGCTGCCCATAACGCCTTGAACACTAGTGAACTCAACCACAGCGCTCGTTACCAAGTCTGCCTTGCAAAGACGAGCAGCACGCTCAACGTCGCTAAGATCCTGATCGGCAAGACCCGCATCTTCCGCAAGGTAATCGGCCAAACGCTGGATACGATTGGTCTTATCGAGCATAGTACCCAGCTTTTCCTGGAATACCACTTCGCCTAAACTATCAACATAGGATTCAAGAGGTTGCTTCAGGTCTTCGTCGTAGAAGAACTTAGCATCATACAGACGAGCACGAACCACTCGCTCGTTGCCGTCGATGATGGTTTCAGCACATGAGGGATCGCCATTGCTTACCACAATGAAGCGGTTGGTAAGCTTGCCGTTCTTGTCATAAAGCGGGAAATAACGCTGATGGACCAACATGGCATCAACGATGATTTCCTCAGGAACCTTCAAGAACTCCTCGTCGAACGCACCAACCAGCACCGTGGGATACTCGGCAAGATTAATAACCTCAACAAGCGTCTTAGGATGCAACACTGCAGCAAAGCCAGTTTCAGCTTCAGCCTTGGCAACGCCCTCGCGAATAACCTGCTCACGTTCAGCCTCAGAAGGAACAACGTAAGCGTTTCGAACGACATTGACCAAAGAATCCGCATCGGCAACCTCAAATGGGCCAGGAGCCAGGAAACGATGGCCGTACGTGATGCGACCAGCAGTAAGTCCAGCAAAGGTGAAGTCGATAATCTCGCTACCGAATAGGGCAACGATCCAACGAACCGGACGGGTAAAGTATTCGGTCTGAGCGCCCCAACGCTGCGAGCGGGGCCAGGAAAGACCATGGATGATCTTATCAAGCACCGAAGAAAGCAACGAAGACACGTTCACGGATGGCGTATAGGTACGAGCATACACGTAACCGTCTTCTACAACCAACGCAGAGGGATCTACGCCCTTGCCGCGAGCGAAGCCCTGGGCAGCTTTGGTGGGATTCCCATCAGCATCAAAAGCGATCTTGGCAGAAGGACCCTTGAATACTTCGTTTTTCTCTTCCGTAGCCTCAGGAATTTCCTCTGCAATAACGATAAGGCGGCGAGGAGAAGAGAAGATCTTCACGTCGCCGTGAGGAATAGCAGCGTCATCGAGAAGGTTCGGAACCATGGTGGAGAGCTGCTTTACTGCACCAGCAAGGTCGAAAGCCGGAATTTCTTCGGTACCGATTTCGAAGGCAAGCGTACGCTTTTCCATCAGTTACTCCCCCTTCTTCTCGGAGTTGTCAGGCTCCGGAGTCTGACCGACAACATGTTCAAGGTACGAAGCGCAGCATGCCTTCGCAATAGTGCGCACGCGCAGAATATAGCCCATGCGCTCAGTAGCACTGATAACCCCACGTGCATCAAGCAAATTAAAAGCATGAGAGCACTTCAAAACGTAGTCATACGCAGCAAGCGGAAGCTTGGCTTCAAGGGCTCGGGTGCACTCAGCCTCGTAACGATCGAACTCGCCAAAAAGCAAATCAGTGTCGGCGATTTCAAAGTTGTATGCGGAAAACTCGCGCTCGTTTTCCAAGAAAACATCACCATAGGTAAACACCGTACCGTCGGCACCGCGCGCCCATACCAAATCATATACCGAGTCCACGCCCTGAATATACATAGCCAAACGCTCAAGGCCATAGGTGATTTCAGAAGGAACCGGACGACACTCAAAGCCGCCAACCTGCTGGAAGTAGGTGAACTGGGTAACTTCCATGCCGTTAAGCCACACTTCCCAGCCAAGGCCCCAAGCTCCGAGCGTCGGGCTCTCCCAGTCGTCTTCGACAAAGCGAATATCATGTTTTTCAACTTCGATACCGATAGCGCGAAGCGATTCAAGATACAAGTCCTGAACATTATCGGGAGAAGGCTTCAGCAGAACCTGGAATTGATAATAATGCTGAAGACGATTGGGGTTTTCGCCATAACGACCGTCGGTGGGTCGACGGCACGGCTGCACATATGCAGTTTTCCACGTAGCGGGACCAAGACTGCGCAGAGTGGTAGCCGTGTGGAAAGTACCGGCACCAACCTCGTTGTCGTACGGCTGCATGATCACGCAACCCAAATCTGCCCAATAGCGCTGAAGACGCAGGATCATATCCTGGAACGACAGCACCTGAGAGGCATCGGCATTCGCCTTACCTACTTCGTGGTTAGTCATAATGCTCCTTATCGATAAACGATGAATGTAAACTAATTCAGCAGTCCGATGCGATTAATCGGCCAGTACGTTACCAGGGCCTTTCCGAAAATTGAATCAGAATCAACCGGACCGAAGTAACGCGAATCGGAAGAGTTTTCGCGATTATCCCCCATTACCCATACTTTGCCAGCAGGAATTGTGTAGGGAAATGAGAGGGAGATGTTGCTAGCCGTTTTTGAGAGCGGGTACGACAAACCCTGCGTATAGGGCTCGGAGAGTTTTACCCCATCAACGTAAACGTATCCGTCAACCAGGTTAACCGTTTGGCCCTCTGTGGCTATGATTCGTTTTACCAAAACGCGAGAAGGAACCTGGGGGTCAGAGAACACAACAATATCGCCCGCTTTCGGTTCCGAAAAATGGTAGCTAACCTTTTCGGCAAAAAGCCTATCGCCAGTCATGATAGTGGTTTCCATAGAAGCAGATGGCACTTCAAAAGGCTCCACAACGAATGTCCTAATGCCCCATGCCGCCGCCAAGACTATGGCAATGCAGACAACGAAATTAACGAATCGCCGAATAATACCGGGACGGCGCACGCCAGCGTGTTGTCCGGAATCCAAACCTATCCCATCCCTTCAAGGGTGTTAACCAACAGTAGAATGCTCCAATGATAGAGCAAACAACGCATCACTGACAAATTACTTCTACTCTACTGCATCGAGGAAATCGCGTTCCTTTTTCGAAAGATTAGCACCCTCAAGCAAATCAGGACGCCAACGCTTAGTACGCAGCAAACTCTGCTCGCGACGCCATTGAGCGATTTTTGCATGATGACCAGAAAGAAGGATATCGGGCACATCCATGCCTCGATAGCTTGCAGGGCGCGTATATTGGGGGTATTCCAGAAGCCCGTCATAGAAGCTTTCGTCAACAGCGCTGCCTTCATCGCCCAATACGCCGTCTATACGGCGCACTACAGCATCAATCACAACCATCGAGGCAAGCTCGCCGCTGGTTAAAACATAATCACCCAAAGAAATAACCTTGTCAGCAAGCGAGTAAGCACGTTCGTCGATGCCTTCATAATGGCCGCAAATAAAGAACAAATGCTCCTGCTGAGCAAGCTCAAGGGTCATGGCATCGTCAAAACGCTCTCCCGTAGGGGAAAGAAAGATAACATAGGGCTTCTTTTGGGCAGAAGAAAACAACTCGTCTGTAGCCTCAAAAATAGGCTCGCATTTCATTACGAGACCCTGACCACCACCGTAAGGCTCATCATCGGTAGTCCGGTGCTTATCGTGAGTCCAATTACGCAAATCGTGCGCTTTGAAATCAAGGAAGCCCTTTTCTTGCGCGATGCGCATAATAGACTCGTTCATGACCGAGTCGTAGCACTGGGGAAACACCGAAAGGGTTTCAATTTTCACGTGAGCTCCTATAGATCAAGCAAACCGTCAGGAAGAGACACTCGTATCTCCCCCATTTCCTCTTCGACGGCCACCAAGAACTCATCGACCAGAGGAATCAAAACCTCAGCTTCCCCGCCATCGGGCAAATCGGCACCATCGGTTCGCTCAACTACAAGCAAAGCATGAGCAGGGTTTTCATCAATGCGAACCACCCTACCAATGACGCCGGCGCTTTCGTCGACAACAGAAAAGCCCGTAAGATCGATATCCTGATTATCCATATAGTTTTCAGGTAAACAGGAAGTACGCACTAAGCAGAAATGACCTTCCAGCTTCTCGGCATCGGTTCGATTATCGATGCAATCAAACCAAACCATATATCGGCCTTCTGACATTTCCTCAACATCTAGCACCTTGCCAGATCGGGGTATGCGCAACACGGGAGGAACGAAGGTGACCTCCATTCCTTTTTCAAGCAAAAAAGGAAGACCTTCCGTCGGTTTGACGGAAAGCCCTCCTTCGTTTGTTTTAGCTCGTAAAAGAGCTGCAACGTTAGTCCAAGAACCCATGGCACCTGAACCTATTCGTCGATAAGCTCGACTTCAACATCGAGACCATGACGAGAACCCGCAGCGCGAGCAAGCGTGCGGATTGCCTTGATTACACGACCCTGACGGCCAATAACCTTGCCAGCATCTGCCTGGGCAACACGTACCTCAATAAGGACGGAGCCCATCTCGGTGTCAGAAGACTCGATGCTTACCGCATCGGGCTCGTCAACCAAGGGCAAAACCAGGGCTTCAACCAAACCCGAAATGTCTTCGCGGGATTCCGCCATCACTAAGCGTTCTTACGCTCTGCCTCAATGAGGCGTGCAACAGTATCGGTGGGCTGAGCACCGTCAGCGATCCACTTGTCAACCTTTTCAAGGTCGATCTTTACATGCTTAGGGGTGGTGGTGGGGTTGTAAGAACCAACCTGCTCAATGAAGCGACCATCGCGACGAGCACGAGAATCAGCTACAACGATACGATAATAAGGTGCCTTTTTAGCGCCGTGACGGGCGAGGCGAATCTTGACTGCCATCGAGTTGTACTCCTTCTAAACTTTTAAGAGCAACCTGACAGGCTAATGCTGCACAGGTCGCAAAACAGCGATTACTGATATTACCTCTTGAAAGCGGATTCATCAAGACCGCTCATCATCTCTTGCATCTTCTTCACATCGGCCATAGACATACCGCCCATTCCGGGAAGGCCCATACGGCGCTTGCCGCCCTTACCCTTCTTGCCTTTCTTGCCCTTACCTTTGCCTTTGCGGGCCATTTGGGCTTCCTGAGCGTTCATCATACTGCGAACCATCTTCTTGGTTTCCATAAACTGCTTAAGCAGCTGGTTAACCTGGAAAACCTTAACGCCCGCGCCAGCGGCAATACGAGCCTTACGGGAACCGTTCAAGATTTCCGGATGCTCACGTTCGCGCTTGGTCATAGATCCAATGATAACCGCCATTTCATCAAGCGCATGCTCATTAACCTGGCCTTCGCGCATAGCCTTATCTCCACCCGGAAGGGCACTGATGAGCTTCTGCACGCCACCCATTTTGCCAATCTGTTGTTTCATGACCAGAAAATCGTTGAGCGTCAGGTTGCCTCGCGCCATGCGCTCAGCTTCCTCTTGCTCAATTTCCTCAGCGCGAAGTTTCGAAGCGGACTCGATAATGCTGACCACGTCGCCCATGCCCAAAATACGCTTAGCCATGCGATCAGGGTGGAAGCGTTCAAGGGAGTCGGGTTTTTCGCCCTGAGAGATAAAGGTGATGGGCTTGCCCGTAACCTGCTTAATGGAAAGTGCGCCACCACCGCGGGCATCACCGTCCATCTTGGACATAATTACGCCGTCGAAATCAACTCGATCAGCAAATGCCTTTGCAACGTTCACCGCATCCTGACCAGTCATGGCATCAACAACCATGTAAATCTGATCGGGTTCGACAGCAGCCTTGATAGCTTCGGCTTCGGCCATCATTTCTTCATCAACATGAAGGCGACCTGCCGTGTCAACGATCACGACATCGCGAAGAGAATCAATGGCATCGCGCACACCCTCTTTGGCGATCTTAACTGGGTCCTTCCCCTCACCACGATATACGCGAACGCCGATTTCTTCACCCAACGTTTGCAACTGATCAGCTGCAGCGGGACGATACACGTCACATGCGCAAAGAAGCGGGCTGTGATTCTGCTGCTTTAAAAGATAAGCAAGCTTAGCAGCCGCTGTGGTTTTGCCTGAACCTTGCAAGCCGACAAGCATGATCACATTAGGAATGCGACTGGAAAGCTGAAGCGGTTTGCTTTCTTCGCCCATAAGAGCCGTAAGCTCGTCAAGAACGATCTTTACAACATTCTGCGCAGGCGTAAGCGAATCAAGAACCTCTGCCGTAAGGCAGCGCTCTTTGGTGCGCTTAGTAAATTCTTTTACCACCTTGAAGTTAACGTCAGCTTCAAGCAATGCCATGCGGATCTCGCGCATGGCATTGTCGATGTCTTCTTCGGTTAAACGGCCCTTGCCGCGCAAACCGGAGAAGATGGACTGGAGTTTATCGGAAAGGTTATCGAACATCAGCCATATCTCCAATCAGCGCACGAGCGAAATCATGCGCATCAAAATCCTGCAAATCGTCTATACCCTCGCCTACGCCGATCTTGAAAATCGGAAGCTCGAGCTCATGCGAAACCGCAAGAGCGATACCACCCTTAGCGGTGCCGTCGAGCTTGGTTACGATAACGCCATCTAGATCAAGCGCATCGTTAAACTTCTGAGCCTGCTGGAGGCCATTCTGCCCAGTTGTAGCATCGATGACGAGCACTGTAAATACAGGGATGCTTGAGCGCTTGCGAACAACGTTTACGACCTTCTGCAACTCGCGCATAAGGTCATCTGACGTATGGAGGCGTCCCGCAGTATCGATGAGCACCATATCGGAACCGACTTTTTCAGCTTGTTCGATGGTCTCATAGCATACGCTTGCGGGGTCACTGCCTCGCTCGCGAGAAACTATAGTAACGTCAGCACGTCTTGCCCACACCTCAAGCTGCTCAATCGCAGCAGCGCGGAAGGTGTCGGCACTGCCCAAGAGAACTTTTCTGCCCTTATCGTGATAGGAAGCGGCAAGTTTGCCAACCGTAGTGGTCTTACCTGCACCGTTAATGCCAACGAACAGAACCAGAGATGGATTCTCTTCAAAGATATCGGTCTCCGCCTCGGTGAACGTTGCTGCCATCTGATCGGTAAGCATATCGAACACCGCATAGGCATCAGGAAGCGCTTTGCGTTTTGCCTGATCTCGCAATTCCTCAATGATGCTATCAGCGGCAGCTGCACCGATATCGGCAAGAATAAGCGTTTCCTCAAGGTCGTCCCAAAAATCATCATCAACATCAGGCCCACGATCGAGCAAGATGTTCATCTGCTCCTTTAGGCGGGTTCTTGAGCGATGAAGCCCCTCGTTGATCTTATCGAAAAATCCCATTTAACCCTCCTTGCGGGTAGCATTATCGAGCTTTTGACTGATCACCTTGGTAATGCCATCAGCCTGCATTGAGACACCATACAATATGTCAGCTGATTCCATAGTACGACGCTGGTGCGTGATCATAATGAACTGGGTTTCGTCGCGTACCACATTAATGTATCCGATGAGTCGACGCAGATTCGTGTCATCAAGCGCCGCCTCAACCTCGTCCAAAATGTAGAACGGAGTCTGCCTAATACGATACACGGCAAACAGCAACGCCATAGCGGTCATCGATTTCTCGCCGCCGGAAAGCAAAGACATCTTCTTTACGCGCTTGCCAACCGGCTGGGCATTAACATCGACGCCTGTATTTTCCAGGTCGTCAGGATCGACCAGGGAAAGATGAGCCTGCCCACCAGGGAACAACGTCGAGAAAATATCAGAAAAGTTTGCGTTTGCTTGCTCAAACGTAGCAACGAAATCATCTCGCATTCGATCATCGATTACACCAACGATACGAGCAAGCGTCTTTCGTGCAAGCCGCATATCCTCAAGCTGAGAGCTAAGGTACGTATGACGTTCGCTGACTTGCTCGAACTCTTCAGCAGCATCAGGATTGATAGCGCCCATGTTCTTAATACGGCGCTCGAGCGATGACGCTAACGCTTCAGCATCTTGACGATTTTCAAGAGGATCAGCAGCTAAGGCAACCTCGAGGGGTGTGTCGCAATTACGAACGATAGCGTTCACCCCGGCATCAACCTGAACTTCGAGCCTACCCTTTTCAACACGAACCTCAGAAATGCGCGCGGCGACTGCTTCAAAACGCTCGCGAGCATCTCGAGACTCCTTTGTGGCCTGCGAGATTTTATCGTGAAGAGAAAGGGACTGCTCCTTCTCGGTACGTGACACCTGTTCCAAGCGGGCTGAAACCAAAGATGCGGCGTCGGACAGCGAATGCAATGTAGCTAAAAGCCCATCTGCTCTATTGGCTGCCACTCGAGCAACATGGATACGATGCATTGAGCTTGCATCTTCGCGCGAAGATGCAGATATCTCCTGCTTGCGAGTAGAAACCATTCGATCGGCATAGGCAAGGCGCTCAGAGAGACGCGCCGTTTCAAGACGAGCATCACTCAAGCGCTCAGAAAGAGAAACTATTTCGCGGCGCATAGGAGAAAGCGTTTCCTCCAGCTCGGAAACCTTTTCTTTATTCAATTCCAAATCGGCAGTAACTTTCGACAAAGTAAGCTCAAGCTCATCAGAATCGGGCTGGGTTTTTTCAAAGAACGCTTTATTGTCTTCTTGCTCTTTCAGCAAGCGTTGATGCTCGTCTTCTAGCTGCCGCAGAGCCCGCGCCGATGCGTCAGCATCGCGGCGCGCCGATTCGCTTTGTCCCTTAAGGTTCGCAAGCGACTCGGAAAGTTTCAGCGACGCTGTCTGCACTTGACGAAGATCGGATTCAACCCTGCCATCTTCAGACTGAGCTGCATCATAAAGCTCGCGACATCGACTTTCATCCTTGACTGCCTGAGCGAGAGCGCGACGACGAGCAAGGGCATTGTTTTGCTTGTCGGCTTCAGTGAAACGCACAAAGGATAATTTGCCGTCAGTTGAGGCAATGCATCCGTCAAGCGAAACAAAACGTGAGGCAGCACCCTGCGCATTACGAGCGCATGAGACTGCATCCGAAATCGTATCGACAATGAAAACATCGCCAATCAAAGCACGAACCCGAGATAAGAAACGGGGGTCGATATCAAGCTCATCGATCAAACGGCGTTGACCCAAACTATCTGAAGAGCCAGCTTCTTTGGAAACAGGTGCGAATGCGGCAACCGACCCAACGGCATCGCTGTTAGCAACAGCGGTAACAAGACGCTCAGCATCCGCATCGTTTGAAACCAGCACAGCTTGCAATTCGGAACCAAGTAGCGCTTCAACCAACACGTCAAGGCCAGCTGGAGCAGATACCGCATGAGAAACAAGGGAATAGTCCGATGCTAACGCTTGAGCTTCTTCCATCATTTTCGCCTGAGCAGGATTTGAGCTTTCGCTTGAACGCTCAAGCTCCTCAAGCGCAGCACGTTCGGCGGTGGCCTTTGTAAGCGCAGTGCGAGCCTCATCGAGAGATCGACGGGCAGCATCACGCGCAACAACTAAAGCATTGAGCTTTTCGCGGGTTGAAGCCTCTTCTTCGCGAGCACGTGCAAGATCGCCCTCGAGCCTACTGGCATGAGACTCCAAAGCCACAGATTGGGACTTAGCAGAAGAAAGGCGGTCGACAGCATCAGCAACATGGGTATCGATAACTTGCGCACGGGCACGACGCTCCGAAAGGTTTTCGCGCAATGCTTGCTGGGTTGCTTGGACAGTTTCCTGACGGTGAATCAGTGCACGCTGCTCGGACATCAGGGCATCGATCTTCTTACGCAGATCGTTTCGCTTGTTGACTCGTTGGGCATATGAAATCTCAAGATCGCCACGAAGTTTTTCGGCTTTTAAGGATTCCGCTTTAGCTTTTTCGGCTGTTTCCTGAGCCTCTGCGAGATCGTGCTCGGCGGCCCCACGGCGTACTCGCGCCTCTTCAACAAAACGAGTAAGACGCTCTATCTCGGAAAGATAACCGCTACGTTTTTCCCGTATGAGCATAGCGGTAGAGTTCAGGCGCTCAAATGAAGCCTGGGAGCGACGGTAGCGCTCGTTGAGGCTATTTTCCCGATTGCTACGTTCATGCAACTGGCGTTGAAGAGCATCAAGGGAACATTCGGATTCATCGAGCTCTTTCCTGAATGTTTGCCGTGACGCTTCAAGTTCCTTTTCAGACGCAATAACGGAATCCCATTTCTGCTGCAGGACACGCAAGTCGTCAACGGCAATGGCGAGCTTCAGATCTGCCAACTCGGAAGAAAGCTGCTTATGCAAACGGGCTTTCTTCGCCTTGCGTTCGAGAGGCTTAAGCTGACGCTCAACCTCGGCAGTGATGTCGTTTACACGGGCAAGGTGAGCATCCATCTGAGCAAGCTTTCGCTCGCTTTTTGCTTTGCGTTCTTTATGCTTCAGAATGCCAGCAGCCTCTTCAATGAGAGCGCGACGATCCTCTGGGCGAGAAGAAAGAACGGAATCCAAGTTGCCTTGAGAAATAATGGAATTGGTACCTGTACCCATGCCGGAGTCGTGGAGGATGTCAAGAACATCCATGCGACGTACCACATTGCCATTGATCAGGTACTCGCTTTCGCCGCTACGGTACATACGGCGCCCAATTGAAACCTCAGCAAAATCAACGGGAAGCGTGCCATCGGAATTATCGAGAAGCAGCTCAACTTCAGCCACGGATACAGGCTTGCGGGCGGAAGAGCCAGCAAAAATAACGTCCTCCATAGATTGACCGCGCAGATTCTTGGCGTTACGTTCGCCAAGAACCCACAACACAGCATCGGAGATGTTCGATTTGCCAGATCCGTTAGGGCCAACCACAGCAGCTACGCCCGGTTCGAATCTCATAACCGTTCGATCAGCGAAAGACTTGAAGCCCTTCAACGTCAGCGATTTGAGATACACCTAAAGCCCCTTTACTGCTGCTTCTTCTTGCGAGCCTTCTGCTCGGCTTGCCTGCGAGCCTTTTCCTCAGCCTTAGCGGCCCTAATAGCAGCTTTAGCTTCCGCCCTGCGCTTTTTATCGGTGGAGTCTTTACCTTCAAAGAACGAACCGAGTATTTCAAGGGCAGACTTTGCTGCCTGGCTCTCGGATTCCTTCTTCGTGCGCCCTACACCCTTGGCAATAGACTTTACGCCCACAAATACCTGGGTGACAAAAGTACGGTCATGAGGCGGCCCTTGAGTTTCAACCAGGCGATAAGTTGGAGTAATGCCATCTTCCTGCAAACGTTCCTGAAGAACGCTCTTAGGGTTTTCAGGTTCCTTCGCCATATCTTCGCTCATACGAACAATGAGCGTACGCTTTACAAAGGAAGCCGCTGCGCTAATGCCGCCGTCTAGGAAAAGGGAGGCGACAAGCGACTCGTAAACATTTTCCAACGCAGAGTGCAAACCGCGACGGCCGGTACCACGCTCGGAAGAACCAAAGAAAATGCAGTCAGCCAAGCCAAGTTCTTTGCCGACCTCGGAAAGCGACGCGCCGGAAACAAGCGAAACCTTGATTCGGGTAAGACCACCCTCATCAAGATTCGGATATGCATGATACGCCTCGTAAGAAACGATTGCGCCTAAGATACTGTCTCCAAGGAACTCAAGGCGTTCATATGAATCGCTAATAGAATGGCCCTCTGCTGCCGATGGATGCGTAAGAGCCGTTAAAAGCAACGACCGATCCGAGAACTCATGTCCTAAGATTTTTTCAGCTTTATCAAGCTTCTCAGTATGTTCGGGTTGCTCTTTCACGTTTCGTCATTCGTTTCTTGAATTAATAATCTAAGTTGTTTGTAATTTTACTCGGCTTGCTTTGTCTGGTTTACGGTTCGCTCGATTATCCCCGAAACATCCAAACGTACCGCACGAGCAGCAGTAAGAACACCGTTCATAATTGCCGTTTCGTTAGAGGAGCCATGACCGACCAAGCAAGCACCTTTAACGCCGAGAATGGGTGCACCGCCGTAAGTGTCGGCAGAGGTGCTCTTCTTCAAATTGGAAAGACCGCCCTTCATGGCAACGGCACCAAGTTTCGTGGCAAGATTGGCCATCATAACTTTCTTAATTTCACCGAACAAAATCTTCGTTACGCCCTCAATGGCTTTCAGGCACACATTGCCGGTAAAGCCATCCGTGACAAACACATCAAACTTGCCAGCAAGAATATCGGAACCTTCGCCATTCCCAGCAAATTCAGGCACTTCACTCTTCAGCAATTCGAAGGTTTCCTGAGCCATCTTCGAACCCTTGGTGTCTTCCGAACCGATATTAAGAAGAGCTACCCTAGGCTCGCAGATGCCAATGACCTGACGGGCGTAGGTAGTTGCCATCTGCGCGAACTGAACCAAATATGCGGGCTTGCAATCGGCATTTGCGCCCACATCGCACATTACTACAGGCTTTACGGGCGAAGGTATAACCGTACACAGAGCAGGACGGGAAACGCCCTTAATGCGACCTACCACCAAGGTTGCAGCGGCAAGACACGCCCCTGTAGAACCGGCAGAAAAAAAGCCCTGGGCTTGACCCTCTTTGACAAGACGATTGCCAACAACCAGACTGGAGTCTTTCTTTTTACGCACCGCATTAGCAGGATGCTCATCCATGGCTATTTCTTCAGTGGTTACCTGCGCACGAACGCGATCGTGCTTTTCCGCAAATGGCTCTACCACTTCAGCGGGTCCGCAGGCGATTACCTCCAAATCTGGATCCGCGTGAAGTGCCTTCTCGATTCCCGGAAGAACAACGGAAGGCCCGATATCGCCACCCAATACGTCAACAGCTATAACCACTCGTTGAGCCATTACATCTCCTTGCTATCGCGCAATCAGCGTACTTTTGCTGATGCGGAGCTAAAACTAAAACCAGCCCATACAAAAATCCCCCGGACGAATCCGGGGGATTCCCTTACACGTTAATGGCGTGCATTAAGCGGTCTGGATAACCTCACGATCGCGATAGAAGCCACAATTGGGGCATACGCGATGGGGAAGCTTTACTTCACCGCACTGAGGGCACACAGAACGGGAAGGTGAAGCGATCTTATCGTTTTCGCTCCTGCGTGCGTGGGTACGAGCACGACCGGTCTTACGCTTTGGCACTGCCATGATTAAACTCCTTCTATGCTACAGGTAAACCTGAAGATTCTAATTACGCGAAAAAGTATCCTAGCAAAGGAACTTGTTCGAATCAAGAGATAAACCCTTTGAATTACAAAAACTATTCTTCAAACTTGATATTGCGCAGTACGGAAAACGGATTTGGATGGAAATCGTCTTCTTCCTCTTCCGTTTTTTCGCACGTGCACTCTTCAATATTAAGATTGGCGCCGCAACCAGCACACAAACCTTTGCACTCATCGTCGCACAAAGGAGTATGAGGAAGCTCAAGGGAAAGCGCCGCTACGAGCAAAGGTGAAAGATCGATAATATGATCTTCACCTAGAAGCTCATATTCTTCTTTTTCTTCTTCGGTAAGCTCCACATCGGAATCAGGGATAAGATAATACCCCTCAACCTCGCCTTCCAGGCGATACTCTGCAGGCTCAAGGCAACGAACGCAACTTGTTGTTGCATCCGCCACAACAATACCCGTAACCAAAAGAGCGCCACCCGTGTTGGAAACAGTAACATCCCAAGTAAGTGGGTGCTCGAATGTATAGGTATCGACACCCTGCACGAGCTCAGGAAGATCATACGTGCCCGCAAAAGACAAGCTCTCCGCAGGAGCGAAGAGCTGTGCAGGAACCTCTATGTGCGAAGATTCCATTAGCGTCCCGAATTGATGGAATTAGCATTGAGACGATCGCGGCAACGACGAACACTGTTCAGCGCGGTATCAAGGCTTTGTTCCACATGACTGAATACCTCATCTGCGAAATCTTCAGCACCAGCGCGGGTTTCGCGCTCGAGCTCACGAGCTTCCGCCAAAATGGTGTCTGCCTGCTGCTGGGAAATACGAACGATTTCCTGTTCGCTAGCAATGGTAATAGCCTGGCTACGAGCATCCTCGATCAAACGGCTTGCCTGGGCTTCAGCCTCATCAAGAAGAGCCTGACGCTCGCGAATAACCTGACGAGCCTGAGCGAACTCGCTAGGGAACGTGTCGCGGATCTCGTCCAAGATCTCAAATGCAGCCTGAGCATCAACCTGCCTAAGCCCGCTTTTACCAAAAGCCGGCTTAGAATCCTCGATGAGCATAGAAAGCTCCTCGATGAGATTCAATACTCCTGTTTCGTCCATATACATCCTTCCGAAATCGCGCACGCAAAACAGCATACAACGACATAATTGCGACTAATTAGTTTACGTCACTTTGTCGCTAGTGTATCAAAAAGCGTCAATATGCGAAAAAAAGTCACAACGAAAACGCTGAGCGTTATTCGCTACTCGCCTTCCCCTTTCTGATAAGCGTCGGCAAAATACTCGCGTAGAGCAGTTTCCACGCAAGGAGGGACAAAGCCCGTTACGCTGCCCCCCATAGAAGCCATTTCACGAATAATTGAAGAGGAAAGATACATGAATTTCGGAGGCGACATAATGAAGAACGTCTCCAAATCACGGCTCAACTCGTAATTCAAAGCCGTCATCTGGAACTCATATTCAAAGTCGGTAATAGCACGCAATCCCTTGACTACAACATGAGCATCAAGCTGATGAACGCAATCAACAAGCAGTCCCTCGAAACTGATCACACGCACGTTGGGAAGGTCCGCAACTGCTTCTTCGACCAATCCTACGCGGGTTTCCAAATCAAAAATGGGGCTTTTCTTTGCCGACTTGGCAACAGCAACCACCACTTCATCGAAGATTTGTGCAGCACGCGATATAACATCGAAATGACCTGCGGTAATGGGATCGAATGTTCCCGGTACAACCGCTCGTTTCATTATTCATCCTTCCTGAGGGTTACCAGCGATGTGTCTCCGTAGTTCTTTACAGATACCACCGTGTATTCTAACGCATCGCATGCCTGCTCAACAGCGGCTTTGTCTTTTTTGGCGTACTCATAGACAATCAGAGCGCCAGAAGCGATGCGCCCTGCTTCATCAAGCTCGCGAACCAAGCCAAGTACCTTTTCGGCTTCAAATGCGTACGGGGGATCGAGAAAAACCAGATCAAAGGCTGGCCCTTTAACCTGAGGAAGACTAAACGCATCTCCGCGGCGAAGCGTATAGCGATCTCGGGGGAGCTTCAATGACGTTATATTGCTCTCCACAATACGAGCCGCTTCTCTACCTTGCTCCGAAAACAAAACATGAGCGGCCCCACGGCTCAATGTTTCCAGACCCAATGCACCCGAGCCAGCGAAAGCATCCAGAACCCGAGCGCCCTCCAATGTTCCTCGCGCACTCACAAGCGAGCTCATAAGCGCTTCACGAACACGATCAGTAGTGGGACGGGTTTCGTCGCCCTTAAGCGATTTCAAAGAGCGACCGCGAAATTCGCCGGCAATGATCCTCATCGGTTCCTCATCTCCTGTAAGGTCTGCAGTTCCTGCATAACAATTGCTCGTTCATCTTCCATTAAAGCATTGGTCTCGAAGACGCTTCGCGCATCATGGTACGCAGCTTCGATAACCACTTTGTCTCGCACAACGTTAACCAGTTTCAATGGCGAAGAGCCATGCTGCCGGTCTCCAAAGATATCACCCTCACGACGCAGGGATAGGTCCATTTCAGAAAGGGCAAACCCATCTTCAGTTTTCTCCATGGCACCCAAACGTTCCAGCGCCTCGGGGGCACGTGAGCGGGACACCAAGAAAACCTGGCCCGGCAAACTGCCACGACCGACACGACCACGCAGCTGGTGGAGCTGAGCCAAACCAAAACGATCAGCATCTTCGATGATCATAACCGTGGCATTCGGAACGTCAACGCCAACTTCGACCACGGTAGTAGATACCAACACATCGATACTCCCATCACGGAACCGACACATTACCTCGTTCTTTTCACTCGGCGCCATCTTGCCGTGAAGAAGAGCGATCGAAGCCTGAGGCGCAACTTGAGAGCGCAGTATCTCAGCGTGCTTAGTGGCAGCAGATAAGGTATCGCCAATCGCATCGTGCTCGATGCCCCATTCAATTGCCGCATATTCGATAGACGCATCATCGTCTTCGTCTCGTTCGGCAGGCGTGCTTTTGGGCAGCTCAAGGCCAATCAGAGGACAGATAACGTATGCCTGTTCACCGCGAGATAGAGCAGCGCGCAAGGCATCATACGCTATCCCCTCCTCTGAGAAATGGCATACCTTTGTGCTGCGCCCGCCTTGCTTTGCGGGAGGTTGATGGAGGTAAGAAAGCGAAAGGCCACCATAACGAGCCAACGCAAGCGAGCGCGGAATGGGTGTGGCCGTCATTGAAAGGATATCGGCACCTGGAGCCTTGGCGATCAAAGCCTGGCGCTGCTCGACACCAAAGCGTTGCTGCTCATCAATACACACAAGCGAACAATCCTGCGCAACAACGTCATCCTGAAACAAGGCATGCGTACCAAACAATACCTTGATGTCTCCACGGGCAAAATGAGCAATTACCGCTTCTTTTTCTTCACGGGGAGTTTGCCCCATAACAGTTGACCAAGGCACGTTGCAAGCATCGAGAATTGGACCAAGGGAAATCCCGTATTGAGACACCAAGACCTCGGTAGGGCCCATGAGCATAGCCTGATGGCCGCTCAGCGCAGCGCACACGAGCGCAAATGCAGCAACGACAGTTTTACCCGTGCCAACGTCGCCCAACAAAAGATGGTTCATAGGATACCGCTCAGCCATCCTTGCAAGGATATCCCCCACCGCCGCTTCCTGATCTTCAGTAAGGCTAAAGGGCAAGCAGGCCTTAATCCGATTCACGTCGATATCGGAAAGAGTCTGCTGGAATGGAGCATGCTGCTCTGCACGCTTCCGTTCGCGATCAACTAACTCCAGTTCAAGGAAAAATAGCTCTTCGTAGCGAAGGCGTCGACGAGCCTGAATGGAATCATCAAGCGAAACAGGCTCATGGATCCCGCGAAATGCCTCAAAACGCGAATAGAGACGGTACTTGCGACGGAATAAGAGAGGCAGAGGATCGTAGGTGCCCTGCACTTGCTCCAATGCGTTCCCAACAATTCGCTTCATCATTGCTCGCGAGATCTTCGAGGTTGCAGGATGAATAGGCAAAAACTTGCCCCGAACCTCTTCTCCGGGTTCATGCTTTTCAATAAGCGGATTTGTCATTCGCTTAAAACCGTAGGAAAATTCAACTTTTCCCGAAACGACAACCAAATCCCCCTTTCCGATCTTCTCGGAAAGCCAAGGTTGATTGAAACATGAAGCAATGATCAAACCCGTTTCATCAACAAGGGACACTTCTGTGAGCGTCAGCTTTGAACGGATTCGTTTGAGCTTTACCTCATAAACCTGAGCCGCAAGCGTGCATCGAGTCCCAATTTGCGCACTTTGCGCAGTAACCACTTTCGACATGTCAACATACCGCAGTGGATAGCACTGCAATAAATCACGAACAGTAGCAACGCCCATCGCTCGAGCAAGAGCCTGCGCACGCGCGGGGCTTACCTGTTTTACCGAGGAGACAGGAGCATCAAGCGCCAAGGTAGCATGAAGGCGGTCTGGGCTTGCGCCGCAGACCGCCTTCAGAGAATCATTTGTTCTATTTACCGACACGTATGCCGTTCCTAATGAGGGTGCTATTCAACAGAAAGAACGATAGGATACAGCGGCTGCTCACCACGGTGAGAGTCGATTTCAAGATCCTCGAATTCTTCCTCGATGCGCGCCAGAAGAGCCTCGAACTCCTCATCGGAATAATCTTCACCGGCAAGAATAGTTAGCGTATCTGCATCTTCAGCATCCATAGCCTCAAGAACACGAATGGTGGCATCTTCAATAGAGTCGGAAACAACCTCAAGATCGCCATCAGCAATGCCGATAACGTCACCATCATGGATAGGGTTGCCGTGAACGTCCTTTGAATCCTTGATGGCGCGTGTGATTTCACCCGTCTTCACGTCTTCGCAGGCTTCAGTCATAGCCTCAACGTTTTCTTCAAGAGTTGCATCTTCATCGAAAGCAAACAAGGCAGAGAAAGCCTCGGGTACGCTCTTGGTTGTTACCACAGCACAAGGCTTTTCGGAAACCTGAGCACACGACTGAGAAGCCATGATGATATTGCTGTTGTTCGGGAGAATGATTACCGAATCGGCGTTTACCGCATTTACCGCATCCAGCAGTTCCTTGGTGGACGGATTCATGGTCTGGCCACCAGACACAACATAATCGACACCAAGGCTTTCCAGAATAGCCGCGTTACCGGAACCAGCAGCTACCGCAACAAAGCCGATAGCCTTATGGGCAGCTTCCTGCTCTGCTTCGAGCTTTTCGGTGCGCTCTTCGCTCTGCAGCTTCATGTTGTGAATGAATACCTCAAAGATTTCGCCACGCTCCAAGAAGTACGCAAGAACCTTGTCGGGCGTGTTCGAATGAACGTGAACCTTAAATTTCGGGGCGCTACCTACACACAGCTCACAATCACCCATGGTTTGCAAGAAGTCGAGCGCTTCTTCAGGGTCAAGCGTTTCGGAGTTGACCAAGAACTCGTTGCAATACTTGTACTTGGAGCCTTCCCAGTCGTTGATCTGCTCAATTTCAACCTTTGGAGCTGCCGTACGGGCAAATGCGAGCTCATCAACCATAGCCTCAGCGCGACCAGTAAGGGAAGCGACAAAAGAGTCAAAGAAAATAGCGATGCCGAAGCCACCAGCGTCAACTACCCCATTTTCTTTCAGCACAGGAAGAAGTTCAGGCGTACGCTGTACGGAAGCGTAGGACTCACCCACAATGAACTGCAGACCTTCATCGAGATCCATCTTCTTCTTGCGAGCCTTATGTGCAGCAGAGGCGGTGTCACGCAGAACGGTAAGAATCGTGCCTTCTACCGGCTTGCGAACCGCGTTGAAAGCAACTTCTACTGCGCGCGAAAAGGCATCGTCTACCGCAACGATATCAAACTCTTCATGGTCGGCATGGTCGGCAATACCCTCGCACAAGCCACGCATAATCTGAGAGGTGATTACACCAGAATTGCCACGCGCACCCATAAGAGCACCTGTGGTAATAGCGCGACGGCGATCTTCGCTAGAAGCGCCAATAGGGAGCTTTGCCAGGTTTTCCACAACCATGGCCAAGGTAAGGGACATGTTAGTGCCCGTATCGCCGTCGGGAACGGGGAAAACGTTCAGGCGATTAATCTCATCCTTACGAGCTTCCAATGCCTTCGCTGCAGCAGCAATGGCATTGATGATGTCGTTAGATGTGTAATTGCTCATAGTTAAGTTGTACTCCTCGAATGACCTATACACCTAAGCAGTGCGTCCTAGCGAACTTTGATTCCTTGAACATGAACCTCCACGCCCTTGAGCGGCGTGCGAACGAATTCCTTCAGGGCGAACGTTACCTGCTCGGCAAGATTAGTGGACACCACATTGATGTTCACGCCGTGCTCCAAGATAACGTAGAGGCTTACCGTGGTGCCCTCTTCGTCGGAGGAAACAACGATGCCCCTGCGAAGGCGAGACTGAGGAAGGATTTTCGCCAGTCCATCTGCGGCATTCGGGGCCGCCATACCCACAACGCCATAGCATTCCAATGCCGCATGACCAGCAACATCTGCAATGACATCTTCAGAAACGATAAGGTCTCCTGCGATTTCGTTACCCATTTATCTATCCTTTCATAGACGCTTTGCCACATGAGCGGGCGCCCAATGACGAATGACCAGTTAACCAGTATAGCTGATGGTGCACGAATGAACGTCTTGGGAGGCCTTGCGCACCGAACATTCAAAAATCCTTAGTTTGTCGAAGTATCTACATTTTTTTCTTATGCAAAACCACTATCCCAGCATCAATTTGTCAATTGAGTGCTATCCTTGCTGCTTGATCGCCAAACCCCCAAGAATTCTCTTGGTTGAAGCTTGGGTATGTGGTATAGTATTCAGGCTTTTGGAAATCAGCGGTATTCAGCCGTATCAAAATACGAAGTAAATGGAGTTGATCAAGAATGTCCAAAGTATGCGAGATCTGCGGTAAAGCACCCGTTGCTGGTCGTAGCATCAGCCACTCTCATCGCGTAAGCAACCGCACCTTCCGTCCTAACATCCAGAAGATCACCGTTAAGGTTGACGGCAAGGTAAAGCGCGCCAACGTATGCACCAAGTGCATGAAGGCAGGTAAGGTAGAGCGCGCTTAGCGTTTTCCTTCCCCATTACCGAGGGCATTTGCTTCTCAACTATGCAGCCACCCGAAAGGGTGGCTTTTCTTGGTTATAGCGATACCTCGATTTGTAATCCTATATAGAGCAAACCTCTCCAAACTTGAGGTAAAGAAGAAATATCCTTTGCCGTTACCTGGTTAGCGTTGCTTGATAAGGAAAAAAGAAGGGCAACCATAGGTTGCCCTTCTTTACTGAACGCTGATTGCGAAGCGTCGAACACACTACGAAACGAGCAGCATCAATCAAACGAAGCAAGGCTACTTAAACTTGAAAAGGCCCTTGATTTCATTCATGGTGCCTGAAAGCTCGCTTACCACTTCTTTTCCATCGCGATAAATGCCAGCCATGGTTTTACCTGCGTCTTTAAGGTTGTCTTTTGCCTTGTCAGACAAAAAACCCTCTTCGTCATCTGTCTCAGGTGACGAAGCCTTAGAAACCTGCTCGACATCGTCGTCTTCTTCAACAGATGAGCTAGGCTGCTCTTCCTGCAAAGCGGATTCGGCATGCTTCTCTAAATCAAGCTGCAACAAGTACAGGGAATCATCTAGTTTATCCAAGCGTTTTGCATAGCCTGGGGCATCAGAGTCCAAGGAATCCACTGCAGCACGCACATCGTCCAAACGCGCATGCAAAGTATCAATCATTTGGTAGATATCTTCGTTCAAAGCAGCTCCTAACGACAACGCTCTTTCATGGCACGTTCGATTTCGCGCTTCGAATCTCGCTCTGCCATCGAAGCACGCTTGTCGTACAGTTTTTTACCACGAGCAACAGCTAATTCTATCTTCACCCGAGAATTGCGATCAAAATAAATCTTGATCGGTACTAATGCCATACCTTTTTCCTGAGTTTTGCGCTCAAGGTCACGAATTTCGTTTCGATGAAGAAGCAGCTTACGCTTCCGATCGGGGTCGGGGTTGTTCAGGTTTCCATGACTATAGGGTGAAATATGAAGATTGTTCACCCAGACCTCGCCCTTGCGAATGAGTGCGAAGCAATCCGTGAGCTGACAATTGTTTTCACGCAACGAACAAACCTCAGTTCCGGTAAGAACCACACCGGCTTCATACGTTTGAAGAATCTCGTAATCGTGAAATGCACGACGGTTTTTAGCGATTACTTTACTTGTTTCTTTCTTGGCCATTCTTACATTCCTGGAACAAAAGATACATCTTCATCAAGATCGAGAATAAAGCGCTTAAGGAGGGTTACCGTATCCTCGATATCAGACAGATTAACCACTTCAGTGGGTGTGTGCATGTAACGTAGAGGAATAGAGACCAGACCCGAGGCACAGCCACCACGTTGAATCTGCATCTCGGAAGCATCCGTTCCCGAGTCGCTTGGCTCAGCTTCGAACTGAACCTTGATCCCCTCAGCTTCAGCAGCAGCGCACAAGCGCTCAAATACCACAGGGTTAATATTGGGGCCACGAGCAATAACAGGGCCTTTTCCGCAGAACACCGAACCATACCTATCAGTATCAATGCCCGGATAGTCGGTTGCATGGGTAACATCGAGAGCGATAGCCACATCAGGCTTGATGCTAAAGGCGGACGTGCTAGCCCCCCGTGATCCAATTTCCTCCTGAACGGTTGCAGCGCAAATATAATCGCCCATGGAGCCACTAGCTCGCTTGAGTTCCTCCATGACACGGGTAATCACATACACGCCTGCTTTGTCATCGAAAGCGCGCGAAACTGCCATTCCCTTCCCGTACTTCTCAAAGCCGACACCGTACGTAATAACATCGCCGACGCGAACCGTTTCACGCACCTTACGTGGAGACAGCCCAAGATCAATGAAAAGTCCGTTAATGGGAGTTACTTTGGTTCGCTCGTCAGACTCGATGAGATGAATGGGCTTGCGACCCACCACGCCTCGCATGACTCCCTGCGAAGTATGTACATCAACGCGAAGTCCCGGCAGAATAGCTGCATCCACGCCTCCAACGGGAGCAACGCGAAGGAAGCCTTGGGGGTCGATGCTCTTTACCATGAGGCCAACTTCATCCATATGAGCAGCAATCATCACCGAAGGAGCCGAGCCATTGCCCGATAATCGAGCATGAACCGAGCCCATAACATCGGTTTCAATCACATCGGCACATTCAGCCAAGCGCTCACGTACCAAATGGGCAACCAAAGATTCAGTGCCTGTAACCGAAGGGGTTTCCAGCAAACGTTTCAAATACGTTTTATCTGCAAGTTTAGCCATGTTAAACCTACGATTCATAAGGGGCGAAAGCCCAATGCATGAACATTGTCGAATACTGAGGAATTATACCGCGACCAAGAAAATCAGCCATGATGCAACCGCAAAATAAGGCATTACTCATAAGAGCTGGCAAGTTTAAAACGCAATCGGCGCTCGCGCGGCTTTGCCGAAACAAGAACAACCTGAATAGCCTGTCCAAGACGATAGCGAACGCCCGTTGACGCACCGTTGAGCATTTGCCTCTCAGGATCAAACGAAAAGTACTCTTCACCTAGATCTTCGATGGCAAGAGAACCAGTTGCCGTGCAGTCCAAGCGAACCATAAGACCAAAGGTTGAAACCGACGAAACGATGCCAGTAAAAGTCTGGCCAGTGAACTGCTCAAGATACTCAATGATTTTGGTGAGCTGCGACTGACGAGCAGCTTTTTCTGCCTCACGTTCCATATGAGACGAATGCTCGGCCATCCAAGCAAGCGAATTGCGCTGTGCCTCATAGGTAGCACTATGACCAAAAAACGCCTCTTTGAGCATTCGATGCACCAATAAATCTGGGTATCGACGAATTGGGCTAGTGAAATGGCAATAGGTCTGAAGGGCTAAGCCGTAATGATCACTCAACTCGGTACGGTATACAGCTCGCTTCATCGCACGAAGCAGCAGCACATTCACCAGCTCCTGTTGGGGCGTGCCCTGTACACGCGTTAGTACATCCTGCAAAGCATGAGGATTGCCGTCGCAAAAAAGACGCTTGTTCACATCCGAAAACAGAGATGATTCCTGAAGCACCTCGTAAAGCGCACGAAGCGCATCTCCATCAGGCGCGTCGTGCACTCGATACACGCAAGGCAAGCCTTTTTCGGTGAGCCACTGCGCAACAAGGTTATTTGCCAAGATCATCGCCTCTTCGATAAGCTCCGTTGCCGCAGTTCGGCGACGATAGGTGATTCCAAGAGGATGACCCTCTGCGTCAAGTTTGGCTTTCGCTTCAACCCTGTCGAAATCCATGCACCCATCTTTTTTACGGCGGGCAAACAGAGCCTTAGCTAACGAATCGAGCTTTGGCACGCGGTCAATAAGCGCATGGATCGTTTCCTCCGACAAAGGCTTAGACCCATACGGCATCTCACATTCCGAGAGTGAATATTTACATTGCTCCGTAGAGAGACAGCGATTAGACGCTTCGAGAATCACTTGAGCCTGATCGTATGACAATCGCGCTTTCGAACGAATAACCGAAGGGAACACTTCATAAGAGAGCGCAGAACCGCTTGGGGACAGTTCAACCTTGACGCTGACACAACAACGATCCTCTTCGGGCATCAATGAGCACAACTCATTACTCAGTTTCTCTGGAAGCATAGGAAGAACACGGTCTACCAAATAGACTGAAGTTGCACGTCGTCGAGCATCCATATCGAGAGATGAATCATAGGCAACAAATCGAGACACATCAGCGATATGCACCCCAAGAACAAAGTTGCCATCCTTGCGCTCAAGTGAAACCGCATCATCGAAATCTCGCGCATCAACAGGATCGATAGTAAAAATAAAGTCGTCGCGTAAATCGCGATAACCTTGAACTGTGGCAAGCGAGGCGTCGAGAGAACACTGCTCAGCCTCCTCGATAGCAGCTGGAGAAAACTCGGTTTCAAACTGATGTTCGGCGATGATCAGATCAATAGCGATATCGGTATCCGATTCCGAGCCAAGCACACGCACCACCGTGCCCGTAGCAGCAGAATTTCGCGTTGGGAACTCGATTATACGAACCTCGACTAAATCGCCGTCATTAACCTGAGGCGCATCGCTTCTGAGCGTGAAGATGTCACAAGGAACAGAAGGGTCTTCGGGCACCACAACGCCAAAAGGCTCAGCAACTTCATAACGTCCGATAAGAGTATCGCGCGCACGCATGATAACGCGCACAACGCGAGCAGAAGGCTTACGGGAAACTTCAGAGCAATGCCTGTCGGGAGATTGCCCGGAAAGACGTGAAACCTCAACCAAATCGCCAGGGAATGCACCGTTTACCTTTGAAGCAGGAACAAAAAACTCCCCCTCCGCCGTCTTGACGAAGCCGAATCCCTGAGCGCTCAGCTCAAGAATGCCTTGTGGTTTTGCTTTAGGATGCCTACGAGCCTTGGAACTACGTCGTGTCATTTCCGCCCTTACGAAATCTGGGAGCGAGCCGAATCGAAAGCAACCGATTCCTGCGTGGAAACATTAGATGTCTCGACATTAGGAGTAATACCATTGCCATCAATCTGACGACCGCCAGGAGTTAAATAAAATGCCGCAGTGTAACGGATGGCTCCACCAAACGATAGCGGCTGCATAGCTTGAACAGAGCCTTTTCCTTGCGTTTTTTCACCGACAATCTCAGCACGACCAGATTCCTGAAGCGCAGCAACAAGAACTTCAGCGCAACCAGCAGTACGACCGTTAGTGATAACTACCAGGGGTGAACTGGTAATGCTGTCGCCATCTGCACTGCGAGAGCTGATTCCGTTTACCGTTTCAATCTGCGCAACAACACCACTGGGAATAAACAGAGAAGCAATGTCGACTGCCTGGGTTAGATAACCACCTGGAACATCACGAAGGTCAAGGACAAAAGCCTGAGCACCCTGGGAGGACGAATCGGTTATCGCCGAAGAAACCGTAGCTGCCGTATCTGAAGTAATCTGCTTTATATCAATGGTGCAGACTCCGTCATGAACGCTCCAGGTAACATTTTCTTGCAAACTGGAAGAAAACGTAAGGGTGGTTGAAAACGTGGTTCCGCTTTCACCTTGCTTTTGAGAAGGGCGACTCCAGGTTACATACACGCTTTCGCCCTCTGAGCGTGAAAGAGCGTCAAGCACTTCGGGAATGCTCCAAGAAGGCTTGGACACTCCATCGATAGATTGGACATAATCACCGGTTTCGATACCTGCAGCAGCTGCAGAAGAATCTTCGAAAACATCAGAAGCAAAGCACTTTCCATCGTTTTCACCGAAGAGCACGCCAATGCCCGCTTCGGGGTTTTTAGTGCTTGCAAGATAGGCGCGATAGCTCGTTTCGTCATAATACTTGAGGAAGCTATCGCCAGTACCCTCAGCATACGAGGACAACACCTTAGCCGTAACTTGGCCAAGATCGTAATCGTCCATGCTGCTCTTCTTTAAGATGCCCTCCATTTCAGCTACACGAGCTGAAAGAGAATCGTAGGTATCCCCCGAAACCGTAAGCCCCGGGTTCACCTCGGTATCGACATCGAGAGACGAAAGCCCCATCGCATTGAGCAAATCGGTATTGCCACGAGCGAAAAAGCCCGCGCAAAATACCAAACATATGAAAATGCAAGCACCGAGAAGCTTCACGATGCTTGCATTTCGTTTGTTCGAAGATTCCACCTTGGTGGTTTTCTTGAAATCGTTCACTAACGTGCCTTCGATTCCTTGAACATTTCAGCCTTTCTTTAGACCTTCAGATAGCGGCTCATTGCAAACAGCGAACCCAAAAGACCGATAACCAAACCTGCTACCAGCATAGCCAAATAGATGAGCAGGAACATGCCCAAATCTACGCCGATAGGCAACCACGGAAGAGCAACGGCCATCTGAGGAAGCACCAAGTTGCGCGCAATCTCAAGGACAAGGATTGCCAGCAAAGCACCAATCAATGCATGAAGTGCACCTTCCGCCAAGAAGGGTCCTCGAATGAAGCCATTCGAGGCGCCAACCAGACGCATGATGGCGATTTCCTTACGACGAGCAAGAATAGCCAAGCGAATGGTGTTGTTAATGAAGATAAATGCAATGAAAATCAACAGCGCAATAAGGGCAATACCTGCCGTACGGATAGCATTGGTAAGCGAGAAGAGCTTATCAACCGTCTTCTGACCGTACTGCAATGAATCGGAAGGATCATCTGAGTTATCACAGATATCGACAAAATCCTGGTTTGCCAAAATATTAGAAGCAATGCTCTGAACACTCTGGGCGTCATCAAGCTGAACATCGATAGATGCCGGCAGAGGATTTTCACCGTCTAGCTGATCGACGATTTCAGGATTAGATGTGGACTTGCGGAAGTTTTCAAGAGCCTGATCTTTCGTGGTGAAAGAAACGCTCTCCACACCGTCATACCCTTCAATGCTCTTCATCACTTTTTCGATATCGGCATCACTTGCATCGTCCTTTACGTATGCCGTAATGGAAACCTGGTTTTCTACCGAAGCAACAACATTGTTAACCACGGCACCTGCAATGCAGAAAAGACCAATGATCAACAACGAAAGGAAAATCGTGATGATTGATCCAAGCGTAGTGGAAAGATTGCGCGTAAAGCCCGTAAGCGATTCGCGGAAGAAATAAAAAATACTAGACATCGAAACCGTACACTCCCCTGTCCTGGTCGCGGGTCAGAACGCCCTTATCAAGCGCAATTACGCGACGACGCATGTTATCGACCATTTCGCGGTCATGCGTAGCAACAAGAACCGTGGTGCCCGTACGGTTGATTCGCTCGAGCAGGTCCATAATGCCGCGCGAGTTCTGCGGGTCGAGATTGCCCGTAGGCTCGTCGCAAATGAGCAGCGGAGGGCGGTTGACGATAGCACGCGCAATGGAAACACGCTGCTGTTCACCACCAGAAAGCTGATCGGGACGCTTGTTCATTTTGTCCTGCAGGCCAACCAGACGCAGAACCTCAGGAACCTGGGTACGGATGACATGACGCGACTTGCCAATTACCTCAAGCGCAAATGCAACGTTTTCGAAAACGGTCTTGTTCGGCAGAAGCTTAAAGTCCTGGAATACGCAACCGATATTGCGGCGGAGGTACGGAACGCGCCAGTTGCGCATCTGAGTAAGGTCTTCATCTGCAATATAGATCTTACCCTTGGTAGGTTTGATCTGACGGATAAGCAAATTGATGAAGGTCGACTTACCAGAACCGGAATGACCCACCAAGAACACGAATTCGCCAGGGAAAATATGCAGCGAAATATCGTTGAGCGCGGGGTTATTTGGCTGCGCTTCATAGATCTTGGTAACGTGATCAAGCGTGATAACTGGATTACCCGTGTACTGAGGAGCGGTCTCCTCGATATTCACTACAGGAAGCGACTGGGAAAGCTGGGACGCTACCTGATTTACTGGAGGCTGTTTCTGGGCATGCCTGCCCATTGGAGCCCCACTCTGTTCATTCGTCACAGTATGCTCCATTCATAGGGTGTAATTCTGAGACTGCAAATGAGTATATCAGGCATGCTTTCGGGCACGAACCTTTTCCACAGCTTGAACAAGGGCATCAGCGTCAAGTCCAAAGTAGGTAAGCAGTTCGTTAAACTCGCCAGACTTGCCAAAACGATCACGAACACCAACCAATTCGATGGGGCACGGGAACTGCTCAGCAGCAAGTTCGCTTACAGCAGAGCCCAAGCCACCGTAAATGGAATGTTCCTCTGCTACTACTGCGCAGCCGGTTTTCTTCAACGAAGCAAGGATAGTTTCGGCATCGAGGGGCTTTACACAGAAAGCATCGATGACCTCAGCGGAAATGCCCTGTTCGGCAAGAGCGTCAGCGGCTTTCATTGCCTCGGCTATTTCCACACCACAAGCGATAAGAGTAACGTCGGTGCCTTCACGAAGCACGTAAGCGCGGCCGACCTCAAGATCAACATCGGGAGCGTATACAGCAGGAACAGCAGCACGTCCCATGCGGATATAAACAGGACCAGGAGTTTCTGCAGCCAAACGAATTGCAGCACAGCATGCAGCATAGTCGGCAGGAACGAATACGCGCATATTGGGCAAACCACGCATGAGGGAAATGTCTTCAAGCATCTGGTGAGAACCGCCATCAGGACCAACAGAAATGCCAGCATGGGTGGGAGCAACTTTAACATTGAGGTTGGAATAACACACGGTATTGCGGATCTGGTCATAGGCGCGACCGGTTCCAAACACAGCAAATGAACCCGTATAAGCGATGTTTCCCGTAAGGGAAAGGCCTGCGGCAACATCGATCATGTTCTGTTCAGCAATGCCAACGTTGAACAGGCGCTTTGCATTTTCAGGGCAAGCTTCAGCAAACTTCTTTGTGGTGGTGGAACCGGTAAGGTCAGCATCTACCGCAACGACCTTCTTACCGCTTGCGGCAAGCTCAGCAAGCGTTACGCCAAATGCAGCGCGCGTTGCCTTCTTTTCCTGTGCCTGTTCAGGGGTAGCGAGTTTTACCACGTTACTTCACTCCATTCAGCTCAGCGCGAGCTTCAGCAAGCTCAGCAAGCGCGCGTTCGGTTTCTTCATCGTTAGGGGCTTTACCGTGCCAACCAGCCTGATCTTCCATGAAGGAAACACCCTTGCCCTTAATGGTATGAGCGATAACGACCTTAGGCTGCTTGGTTTCAGATGCCTTAAGCGCAGAGAAGAGTTCGATGAGTGCGTCCATATCGTGACCATTCACCTCGTGGACTTCCCAGCCAAAAGCGGCAAATTTACCGGCAAGAGTGCCGCTAGCGCACACATGGTCAACCTTGCCATCAATCTGAAGACCATTAAGGTCAACAACGGCAATAAGGTTGCCCAGCCCCTGATGAGCAGCAAATGTTGCTGCTTCCCAAACCTGGCCTTCTTCGGTTTCGCCATCGCCCATAACGGTGAAAACACGGTTGGAAACGCCGTCAAGCTTAAAACCAGCAGCTACACCCGCTGCGATGGAAAGGCCCTGACCAAGAGAACCGGTAGAAACCTCGATGCCAGGAAGAAGATTAGAATCGGGATGACCCTGCAAACGAGTACCGAGCTTACGAAGCGTTTTCAGTTCCTCAACAGGAAAGTAGCCAGCTTCAGCAAGCGTTGCGTAGATTGCCGGTGCCGCATGGCCCTTGGCGAGGATGAAGCGATCACGTGCCTCATCTTCGGGGTTTTCGGGGTTGTGATTCATCACGCCGCCAAAATACAGCGCTGCAAGGATATCGGTGCAGGAAAGAGATCCGCCTGGATGGCCGCTGCCCGCTTCATGCAGCATCTCAATGATGTCCGTGCGGATGGCACAGGCCTTTTCCTTAGCTGCCAGAGAATTCATGGCTTCCTTTCGGTCGATTACTTGGCTTTGCATTACAACGAAGCTTTCCAACGATGGTATCCGACTACAAATTCATCGATATCGCCATCGAGTGCCGCTTCGACATTGCCGCTTTCGATATTACTACGGGTATCCTTGATCAGTCGATACGGATACAAAACATAGTTACGTATCTGGCTGCCGAACGAATTGTCCATTTTTTCGCCCTTCAGCTCTGCGAGTTCGGCTTCTCGCTTCTTTTCTTCGAGCTCGTACAGACGACCGCGCAAGACTCTGAAAGCTGCTTCCTTATTCTGGAGCTGGGACTTTTCGTTCTGACAGGTAACCACAATACCTGTAGGAATATGAGTGAGACGAACAGCGGAGTCGGTAGTGTTGACGCACTGACCGCCGGGGCCACTTGCTCGGTACACATCAACGCGAACATCGTTCGGATCGATTTCCACGGAAATATCGTTATCGGGAAGAACTGGGATTACCTCAACCGCAGCAAACGTGGTGTGACGACGCTTCTTGTCGTCAGTAGGCGAAATGCGAACCAAACGATGAACGCCCGATTCGCTGCGCAGCATACCGTACGCATTGCGACCCTCAATTTGAATACTTGCACGATCGAGACCGATACCTTCGCCAGGAACCAAATCGAGAACCTTTACCTTCCAACCTTTAGAATCGGCGTAGCGCGAATACATGCGATACAGCATCTCGGTCCAATCCTGAGCTTCCAAGCCACCGCTACCAGGATGAATGGAAAGGATCGCATCGGAGGAGTCGAAGCGACCATTGAACCAAGACTCGATCTCGAAATCATCGAGGATCTTCCCCAGACGCTCAAGATCGTTTTCGATTTCCTCACCGAACTCGGGATCTTCCTCAGCAAGCTCGGTTGCAGCTTTGATGTCATCAAGCAATCCACAGGCAGATTCATAACGCTCAATTACGTCACGAATATCGGAAGCCTGCTTGCTAACAAGCTGAGCATTGTCGGTATCGTTCCAAAAATCAGGGCTGGCAATCTGGCTGTCCAAGTTGGCCAGCTCGGCTGTCTTTTCATCTATGTGCAGATAAGCACGAGCTTCTTCGGTGCGTTTTCCTGCCTCTTCAAGGGTCATCATCTACGATTCCTCTCGGTTTCAGAAACTGACTGAACATCACGATGCCCCCGCCATCAAAGCAGGGGCATCAATTGCAGCACAACGCTGCAAAAGGGGAAGCCTTCGCTATCCCCTATTAGTTCAGCGATTGGCGCCGTGACACTTCTTGTATTTCTTGCCAGAACCGCATGGACAAGGATCGTTGCGACCGACATTTGCGTAAGGGTCGTTCTTGTCCTTTTCATAGGTTTGAGGCTTATGGGCTTCGGGCTTCGGCGCGGCAGGAGCAGGATTTGGGCCTCCCTGAGGAGCGCCTCTACGTACCCCTGAGCCTTCATTGAGGGTCTGTTCGGGATTGGAATAAGAAACCTTGCCATCAAGAGGGCTGGACTCTTCCTGCGGGGCAACCTGCACCACAATGGGAGCACGAAGCAGGAATCGCAGGTAATCCTCGTATATAGAGGAAGTAAGAGTTGCAAAAGCACGATGTGCCTCATCGCGATATTCGGTGAGGGGATCACGCTGACCATACGCACGCAAGCCAATAGAAGCCTTAAGGTAATCCATTTCCTGAAGGTGAGCCATCCAACGCGTGTCAATAAAACGCAGCATAACCTGCGATTCAATATCAGAGAAGGGAGCGCCGATTTCCTTTGCCTTCGCATCGAAGATGCCCTGGAAATATTCAACCAGACCGTCGATAAGCGCATTCACATCATCATCGTGGTCGATAGAATCTACGGTGAAATCCTCAATGCCCGTCATCTGGACAACCCATTTGTTGAGAGAGTCCAGATCCCAGTCATCGCTCGCCTGCTTAGCGGGACACCATTCCAAAACATGCGATTCTACGATGTCTTCGATAATCTCAGGCATACGATCGGTAAGATCTTTGCCATCAAGAATGGCATTACGCTCTGCATAGACTGCTTTACGCTGCAAGTTCATAACATCGTCGTACTCAAGAACATGCTTACGTGCAGCGAAGTTGGAGGCTTCAACCTGACGCTGTGCGGTTTCGATTGCCTTAGAAACCATAGATGCCTTGATGGGCATATCGTCGGGCATGTCGGTTTTTTCCATCATGCGACCGATAGAGTCCATGCGCGAGCCACCGAACAAGCGCATAAGGTCGTCTTCAAGAGAAAGGTAGAACTGCGTTGCGCCTGGATCACCCTGACGACCGGCACGACCACGCAATTGATTGTCGATACGACGAGACTCATGACGTTCGGTGCCAATTACGCACAGGCCGCCCGCAGCGAGAACCTCTTTCGATTCACGCTTGGTGATAGCCTCGGCCTCAGCTTCTGCCTGTTTCACCTGAGCAGGCGTAGGCTGCTCATCTTCGCCAAAACGTTCGAGAAGCATGGCTTGAGCCATGGCTTCGGGGTTGCCACCCAACAAGATGTCGGTACCACGACCAGCCATGTTCGTTGCAATGGTAACCGCACCCGTACGACCTGCCTGAGCAACAATGGCAGCTTCGCGTTCGTGGTTCTTTGCATTCAACACTTCATGCTTAATACCACGCTTGGAAAGCAAACGGCTTAGACGCTCGGAGCTTTCGATGGAAACCGTACCAACCAGGCACGGCTGCCCAGCGGCATGGCGCTCAGCAATATCGTCAGCAACAGCATTGAATTTAGCATCTACCGTGCGATAGATAAGATCGTCCTCATCGATACGCTGAACTTCCCTGTTGGGAGGAATGGACATAACAGGCAGGTTGTAGATCTGACGGAACTCTGAATCTTCCGTCATAGCCGTACCAGTCATGCCAGAGAGCTTATCGTACAAACGGAAGTAATTCTGCAGCGTGATGGTTGCCAGAGTTTGGTTCTCCTGGCGAACCAATACATGCTCTTTTGCTTCCAATGCCTGATGAAGGCCTTCGGAGTAACGGCGGCCTTCCATGATACGGCCAGTGAATTCATCAACGATCTTGACCTCGCCGTTTACCACCACGTAATCGACATCGCGATGGAACAGGAACTGGGCCTTCAACGCCTGCTGCAAATGATTGGGCAGCTGGCCTGTTGGATCGCTGAAAATGTCTTCAATACCAAGCTGGAACTCAACCTTTTCCAAACCGGCTTCAGTGGTGTAGATGGTCCTTTTCGCTTCATCCATCTCAAAGTCGACATCACGCTTTAAGGAGGGCATAACGGCCGCAAAACGCTTATACGTATCGGCAGCCTGAGAGCCTGCGCCAGAAATGATAAGCGGAGTACGCGCTTCGTCGATAAGGATGGAGTCGACCTCGTCGACAATGGCGAAGGAATGGCCGCGCTGAACACGCCTTGACGCACGAGCAACCATATTGTCGCGAAGGTAATCGAAGCCGAATTCCGAGTTAGTGCCGTAAGTGACATCGGCCTGGTACGCAGGAATCTTCCGCTCGGGGCCCATGCCGTTCTGGATTAAACCAACATTCATGCCCAGGAATCGATAGATCCGACCCATCCATTGAGAGTCGCGCGCAGCAAGGTAATCGTTGACGGTAACGATGTGAACATTATTACCAGGCAAAGCATTCAAATAGCCAGCCAAGGTAGAAACGAGTGTTTTACCTTCGCCCGTACGCATTTCAGCGATTTTGCCATCGTTCAACGCCATAGCGCCAATGAGCTGAACATCGAAATGGCGAAGGCCTATGGTACGTACACTGGCTTCACGAACAGCAGCGAATGCCTCGGGAAGCAAATCATCTAGATCTTCGCCATTCGACAAGCGTTCACGGAATTCAACGGTAAGGTGAGCCAGCTCTTCATCAGAACGTGCTTGCATAGCAGGCTCGAGGGCATTTACCTCGGCAACCCTGCGCTGATAGTTCTTGAGTGGCTTGCTTTCACCCACACTAAGAAGCTTAGAAAAGAAACCCATGATCTCTCTTTCTTTCGTTTAACTGCTTCACTCTATCACAGGCACACTCGCATGCGTCGCGCGGCACCTTCTACATATCCTGAATACATGCCATTTCCGCTTATTGGTGAGGCATTTGTTACCGAACCAACGCACCCTTGCCTTACTGCCGATGTGGCGAGCCATCATTCTTAAAAGTTTCAGTGGATGTCCCCGAAGCAGAAACTTCCTCAAGGATTTCTTCATATAGTTCTTCAAGTCTGCTCGAGCCATCGATACCAAAGCGCTCAACTAGGGCACGTCGACAGCTGACGAAGGTCGAAATGGCGCCAGCAAATTGCCCGAGCAATTGCTGAACCCTCATATATTGGTACACAACATCTTCCCGCGTCTGGTCGATGCCGAAAGCAAACTCAGCATAATGCTGTGCCAAACGAAGCTCGTTAACACGTATAAGCGCTCGAACCCCATCAACCAAAGCATCAAGAACGCGATTCTGATACGTGATGCGATAGGCATCTATTTGGTCGTTTTGAACACCAGGTAGAAGCGGACCACAATACAGACGCTCAATTTCACCTAACGCCCTTTTGCAAATATCAGGATCGGTGCATCCATTTAGAAGCAGACACTGCGCGTGAACTTCACTGACATCGCTTACATAATTTAATCCAGCAAACGAAACCGTGTCGCGCGAACGACGCGACCCAAACGGTTCTTCACCAGACGGAGTAAGAACACGTCTGATATAGCTCCACAAGTTATAGAAGCTCGAACGCACACAAGCAGGGTCCGATTCCGGCCAAACTATACGTTCAATCCAAGTACGTGGCAATTCTTTGCCATCGTTGACTACCAGCAAGGCAATAACGAGCTTCGCTTTACGACGCAGTTCCCCTTTCGACAAAACACTTTCGCCATCACGCGTTACCTCACAACGACCAAACAAATCAATTCGAACAGGCGAAGCGATTTCGTGCTTCATCGAGCCTACAGTTGCCTTATCGTCGGCCGGAATAGCATTATCTCCAAGAGCTTGCAGCGGATAATTGGAGGTTTCTGCACCGTGCTTTTCTGCATACCATTGTTGAACTTTCCTGCTTTCAAGCGCCATCGCAGCGAGCTCACGGTTGCCAGTAGCTAAACACAAGTCGACGCATGCTAAGACAAATCCTGCTTCATCTTCAAAACGAGTGAAAGCAGCCACAGAAGAGTAATGCGTGGCCATGAGCTCATGCTTCGCTTCGTCAGAAAGATCAAATGAAGAAAAAGTAGACGACAGAAGCCTCACTCCAGCATATGGATAAAGCCTTTCAACCAACGAAATATCAGGTTGGGTGTATTCGTCAAAAAAATCAGTGATCTGCGATAAACTGCCGCTTCCCAAGAATAGGGCCAGATGCGCCAGCGATTCTTCTGGAGAGGATGGGGTTTGACGAAGGAGCGCTTTAAGGAATCGATCGGCGCCCCTTTCGTTATCGAGAGCTACAGGCGGTACGCATCGCTTTGTCGGCATATGGTCCTTTTCAAAAGGAGATTCATGATTGCCAAAGTGATCCTGGCGCTTCGGTAGTTCATCGGAAGAGAGTGCCATTTCACGGGCATCCAGCACTACGACCGGCAGTTCAACATCAGCTGCCAGAGTGGAATCTTCAGTAGTTACCATCACCTCACATTGCTTGGTGTGAAGTTTGCCCATAAGCGTTACCAAGCTTGTACGCCTTTTGCCCTTAAGCTTTGAAATGCCATCGAAAACCACCAGCTTTCCAGGTGAAGAGTTATCGGAATCCAATACCTCTTCAATATTTCCCGAATCAAGGTTTACGAGAAATTCTGGATCGGACGCCTGTATCCAAGTGACGTTTCCCGGAGGAAAAGCCATTCTTGCGTATTGGTTGGCAAGCACCGTTTTCCCATACAAAGGAGGGGCGCATATTACGCGGACCGCTTCCCTATCGGAAAGCAAACTTACCAATAGTCGCTTACGGTTAATAAGCGCTTCTCCTATTCCCAAGGCGGCTGAAGGAGACGACTGAAGCGCATCTTTGTCGTTGCCATTCATTTGACACCCCTTTCACGAGAGTCGAATAATTGGCTGGATTATACGGTTTACCTGGCGTTTAACAAGATAGGCACAATCCATATTTGCGTAATTGAACCAAAATTGAACGCGAGTGAGCACTCTTTGGGCAAAACACCAATAGCAGCATTTTCTAATGCGAAAAATGGGATACAAACCAAAGGACCGCAGAAAACCAAACCACCCTTATCCCCTGACCAAACGGCACAAATGAGGATCAGGCGCAAAAGCTAAATACGGGCATAGATGCTAGTTTTTCCGAAACATCACATTTCCTCTTTTCTGTTTTGGTAGAATTTCAAAGTTAAAAATCATACTGTCAAGCAGGAGGAACACATGCCAGCAACCTCTCCGGATCAGAAGGTTATCGTTCTGGACTTTGGCGCCCAATACGGCCAGCTCATCGCCCGCCGCGTACGCGATTTGGGCGTTTACTCTGAGATCGTACCCTGCGACGAAGAAGCAGCATCAATTGCAGCTTTGAAGCCTAGCGCCATTATTCTTTCAGGCGGTCCCGCCAGCGTCTATGCAGAAGATGCTCCCAAGATCGACCCAGGCGTACTTGAACTGGGCGTACCGATTCTAGGCTTCTGCTACGGTCACCAAACCATTGCCGTTGAGCTGGGCGGCACCGTGGGCCACACCGAAAAGGGAGAATATGGTGCAGCTAGCCTTCATGTGGCTGGCGGTGCCCTGTTCGAAGACACCCCTGCCGAACAAACGGTTTGGATGAGCCACCGCGATGCCGTAACCGAGGTGCCCGCAGGCTTTACTGTTACCGCTTCCACTGACATCTGCCCCGTTGCAGCTATGGAATGCGCTGAGCGTAACATCTACACCACACAGTTCCATCCTGAAGTTAAGCACTCCGAATTCGGCAATAAGATGCTTTCCAACTTCCTGTTCAATATCGCAGGATTGAAAGCCGACTGGACTATGGATTCCATCATCGAAGATTCCGTTGCCGCTATCCGCGAAAAGGTTGGCGACAAGCGCGTTATCCTGGGCCTTTCTGGCGGCGTTGATTCTTCCGTTGTTGCGGCCCTGTGCGCTAAGGCAATTGGCAAGCAGCTGGTATGCGTATTCGTAAACCATGGCCTGCTTCGCAAGAACGAGCCTGAAGAAGTTGAAGAGGTATTCACCAAGCAGTTCGATGTGGACTTCATTCATGTTCATGCTGAAGACCGCTACGCTAAACTGCTTGACGGCGTTACCGACCCTGAAGCAAAGCGCAAAATTATCGGTACCCAGTTCTGGGAAGAGTTCTTCACCGTTGCGCAAGATATTGCAGAAGACGGCAAGCCCGTGCAGTTCATGGCTCAGGGCACTATCTATCCCGACATCATTGAGTCTGGCGCCCGCAAAACTGGCGGCAAGGCTTCTACCATCAAGAGTCATCACAACTTGATCCCCTTCCCTGAAGGTGTTCACTTCGACCTTATTGAGCCGCTTGATCACTTCTTCAAGGATGAGGTTCGTGCGCTGGGCACCGCCCTTGGCTTGCCTGCCCACATTGTTCATCGTCAGCCCTTCCCCGGCCCTGGTTTGGCTATCCGCATCATTGGTGCAGTAAGCCCCGAAAAGCTTGAGATTCTGAAGAATGCAGATGCCATTGTTCGCGAAGAGCTGGACGCATATAACGAGCGTTTGTTCCAGGAAACGGGCGAACGTAACAGCGAGCATAGCTGTTGGCAGTACTTCGCGGTTCTGCCCGACATCAAGAGCGTAGGCGTTATGGGCGACGAGCGCACGTATCAACGCCCCATTATCCTACGCGCTGTGGAGTCGAGCGACGCAATGACCGCTGACTGGGCAAAACTCCCCTACGATGTGCTGGCTAAGATTTCGAGCCGCATCGTAGCTGAAGTTCCTGGCGCCAACCGCGTATGCTACGACATTACTTCTAAACCGCCTGCCACGATTGAGTGGGAGTAGCCCGATAGGGTTCTGACCTGCATTTTTGAGTGCCGCACTGTGCCGCTGAGTTTCGTTTCGTACGACAGTCATGGCAAAGCCACCAGCGACGGCGGTGAGTAAAAACGATTTCCTAGCCTCTGTTCCCTCGTTGGAACGGAGGCTTTTTCTTTGTCGTTTTACTCCCTTTCACCTGCGATTTCGCGATTTACTCCCCGTGTTTCAAGACGGCAAGGCACGGGGCGGTATTCGGAGGAACGGGAGTAAGGATTTATCCCAAGTGAGTAGACGCGCGGTTTTTGTCCCCGTGGGCGAAACGGGGCCGTTTCGGGGCCCGTGAAACTCAAATCGAACTCAATGGGCATTTTTGCGGTCTCCGTACGGCGTTTCTCCAGGTGGTTAATGGGGAGTAAAGAATTTCGCCATCTCAATGAAAACGGGAGTAATCAGGGGAAATGCCGCGGCGTACCGCCGCGTGCCGCGATGTAAGCCACCACTTCATTTACTCCCCAGGTGCACCGAAAATGCCTTGGCATGCAATGGGGAGTAAAAACTCAGCATGCGCAGGTGCGAGCGGCGCTCGCCGCCTAGCTTGGCGTCCTGATTCGGTTGCGCTGGTTGCGATATGCGGGGAGCCGCTACAGCGAGGCTTTCCAGTCCTCGTACTCGGCGGCGTCGATCTCGCCGTTCTCGAGCTGCACGCGCTTCTCAGCCCACAGTTCGATCGCCATCGCGGCTTTGGGAGCGCGTGGAGCCTTGGGGTTCAGGGAGAGGCCCGAGCCGTCGGCTGCGGGAACGATGCCGAAGGAGTCCTCGAGCCGCACGAGCAGCGACATGAGGTCGCCCGCGGTCTCGACGCCGTAATCCTTGAGGGCGTTGACGGAAACGCTTAGTGCTGCGGCTATGGATTCGAGCAGCTCGGGCTTCACGGCGCGGATGCCGCTCTCGTAGTGGCGCACGGCCCCCTCGGTCAGACCGACCGCCTCGGCGAGCTGAGCCTGCGTCATGCCGCGCGACTTGCGGTACCGCCTTATGTTTTCGCCTACGGACATGCGCCCTCCTCCTGGAATTATGTACTCGCACATCTTATCAGCGTACGCAAATGTACGCAATTCTATTGACAGTACGGATTCGTACGTTTACTCTCAATCTGTAAACCGTACGTATCCGTACGATATTGATGGGAGGAGCCATGGACGAGAAGGTGGCGAAGACGCCGAGGCCGCACATGCTGGACGCCGACGAGGTCGCGGAGCTGCTGAGGATCAAGAAAGGCAGCGCCTACGAGGTGATCAGGAAGATAAACGCCGAGCAGGAGGCGCGCGGGCGCGTGGTTATCCGCGGGCGCGTCCGGAGCGACGTCTTCGACGCCCTGTACTTCCCGGAGGTGGACTGACATGCCCGTGTACAAGGATGGCAACAACGGCACGTTCTACGTGCAGTGCTACTACCGCGACGCCCGCGGCTCGAAGCGCCACAAGACGAAGCGCGGCTTCTCCTCCGAGGTGGAGGCCGCAGTGTGGGAGAGCCAGTTCAAGAGCCTTAACGGCGGGGCCATGGACATGACGTTCTCCGAGTTCGTCGAGGTGTACGCCTCAGAGGTGAAGCCGCGCATACGCGAGCACACGTGGATCACCAAGGAGTACATCATCAACGACAAGCTCGTGCCGTTCTTCGGGGACATGCGCATGTGCGACGTGAGGCCGATCGACGTCATCAGATGGCAAAACGAGCTCACCGAGCACCGGGACGCCGACGGGAAGCCCTGGGCGCCGACGTACCTGCGCACGGTGAACAACCAACTGAACGCCATCTTCAACCACGCCGAGCGCTACTACGGCCTCACCGACAACCCGGTGCGCAGGGTCGACAAGATAGGGTCGAAGAAGGGCGGCGAGATGCAGTTCTGGACCAAAGACGAGTACCTGAGGTTCAGCGAGGCCGTCATGGACAAGCCTCTCTCGTTCCACGCCTTCGAGCTGCTGTACTGGACGGGCATACGCTGCGGCGAGCTCCTGGCGCTCACGCCGTCCGACTTCATGCTGGATAGCTCGCGGCTGCGCATCAACAAGTCGTACCAGAGCCTCCACGGCGTGGACACCGTGACCGACCCCAAGACGCCCAAGTCGGTGCGCACGATCGTCATGCCCGCCTTCCTGCGCGACGAGATGGCGGACTTCATCGAGATGCGCGACGACGTCGCCCCCGACGAGCGCCTGTTCGCCGTGACCAAGCACTTCCTGGCCCATGAGATGGAGCGCGGGTGCAAGGCGTCTGGCGTGAAGCGCATCCGCATACACGACATACGCCACAGCCATGTGAGCCTGCTGATCGAGATGGGCTTCTCCGCGCTGGCCATCGCCGAGCGCATGGGCCACGAGGCGGTGGACATCACGTACCGCTACGCGCACCTGTTCCCCACGAAGCAGGACGAGATGGCCGCCGCGCTAGACGGAGCGAGGGGGTAAGCAAGATGCCGTGCGAGAACGGCGCCCGCAAGCGCAGCAAGACGATGGCGTTCCGCTGCACGCCCGAGGAGCACAAGCTCATATGCGAGATGGCAGCCCGGAGCGGCATGGGCAGGCAGGACTACATCATCGCCAAGCTCACCGATACCCAGGTCGAGGTGAGGCCCTCCGTAAGCGTGCAGAAGGCGTTGAAGGACTCGATGGCGGAATTGGCCAAGGAAGTGCGTCTGGCGGCCTCCTACGGCGAGCTGAGCGAGTCCCTACAGCAGAGGGTCGAACTCGTGATGAAGTTCTTCCTGGCGCTCGGCGAGGGGGTTGAGGCACCAGTGACGGAAGCGCCACCGCAAACCTCGCATTTGGAAGAGCCGACAACATCCGTCATGGATGCGGGCTCCGACACCGCAAGCATCTTCGAGATGGGGCGCATGTAAGGTTTAACGCCAGACCTCCAACGCCTTGTCCGCAAGCCATTCGGCGCGATCGGCGATATCGCCCTCGTCCCAAGACTCCTTCTCCAGGGCGCCGGCCATGGTCGCAAGGCCGGCGGCGCAGAGGGCAAGGCCGTCCTTGTATCCCTTTCCCTGCTTCTTGGTGGGCCAATCGGCATCGCGGATGGAGGCGTTGAGCGAATGCGTGATGATGGCGAGGTTGCCGAGTGTGAGGAGCTTCCGGTCCCTTCGCGTGGCAGCCTCATCGTCGAGGGCTCCCCATTTGTTGCGCCACTTCTTGGGCATCATGTGCTCGAGGGTGTACTGGTTGAACCCGAGCAGGGCCGTGCTGCTCATGCCTGGGCGAATGGCGCTTTCCAGCAGATAGAGGACGCCCTTGGACTGGAGGTTGTACAGACACGATTCCTCGAACGCCGCTCGAACCTCGGCGTCGCCGGGCATGTATGTCGTCGCCTCGTCATTGGCTTCGAGAGCCTTCCTCAGCGCCTCCGCGTCCTTCACCTCGTTCAGGATCAGCGAGGTGAACAGCCTGTTGTAGTTCTTCGTGGTCGCCTGAACCAGCGTTCGGCGGACGATGTAGCTCTCAAGCAGGCCGTAGACCTCGGACTCCTCGCCCGTAGGCTCTGCGTTCTTGCGAACGTAGAGCACGTACGGGATGAGCGTCGAGTTCTTGAGGCCGAATATCAGCACGTTCAGGCGCTCGACGCCGGGAGCGGAGGGAATGTCCGCGTTGCAGTAGCCGGGGTCGAACGTGGACTCGAACACCTCGGCATACGCCTTCATGCTGTCGAGGATCTCGTCCTTGTCTCCGTTGCAGTACCTGCCGATGAAATCCTTGTAGGACTGGAAGAGGTTGGACGTGCGCGAATAGAAGAGCTTGTCCTCGGTTGTGACGCCGCGCCTCTTATCCTGAACCAGAATCTGGAGGAACGCGTCGAAGAACAGGTCGACGAGCGTGCGCTTGATCCGCCCGGTAACGACCTCCTGCTCCCAATACTCCCTCTTCTCCGCTGTGGGTTCGAAAACGTCTTCCCAGCACTCCTTGAACGCATGCTCGTTCTCGCGGTTGAAGAAGTAGTTCTTGAGGAGCTCCGCCGTCGTCAGGCGCACCCCGAGCGAGTTGATGGTGTCGAATATCTGCTGCTCGTCCTCACCCTCGGTGAGGTCGATGCAGACGAACTGGACGTTCGACTTGATTGTGTTCCTGTCGACCTTCTCCGGGTCGATGTTCTTGAGAAAGTAGTTGTAGGCAAGGACGATGGACGAGGAGCCCTCAACGGGCTCGCAGCCCGTGGCGCTGACGACCTTCTCGAAATCCTGCCGGTCGTACTTGCCATGTCTCAAGGCAACTTCGCCGGTCTCCAGGACGAAATCTCGTTCGAACAGTCTGTCGGCGTCGATTCTCGCGCAAAGCGCCTTGAAGAAGATGACCATGGTCGTGAGGCGTTGCTGCCCGTCGATGACGGTGCGAACCTCGGACACCTCAGACCAGGTGTTGCCGGAGGAGGCCTGCTTCAGGATGATAGAGCCAAGGAAATAGGGTCGCTTCGAGGCTGTGACGAACTCCATGTCGCCGAGGAAACGCTCCCATTGCTCCTCTCCCCAAACGTACGCGCGCTGGTAGAAGGGTATTTCAAGCAGGCGCGATCCGTTGAACACGCCGCTTATCGTAGACTTTCCTGCATCCATCCTTAAAGACCTTTCTATCCTTTGCGGTTATTGCTGGCGGGTCAATTTATCAATACGCTGCTTGACCCTTTAATACTCCAGGTCCTTGCCATCTTCTCCTTAGAAGGCACTCGAAGATGATGTGCAGGTCCTCGTCATCAAGGCAGTCGCCCTCGAGGCAGCCACGGTCGATGGCGTCGATCATCGTCTGCCCCTTCTTCTTCGAGCGGTCGTAGGTCACTGCGTCGAGGGATAGCTCCCTGCCGTCGCGCGTGAACATCTCGTGCATGAATTCGGCACTGTTCGCTTGACTCCAATCGCGTACCACGTGCTCGAGCGGGCCGCTTCCCCTCGATATGGCGACATCCCAATGCTCGCAGTTAAGCAGAAGAAGTCGGTTCATGAACTCGGTGCCCGAAAAACCGAGTCTCGCAAACGGCGGAAATAGAGGGTCATCCGAAAAGACCGCAGCATACTCACTGCTCAACGGCATATACGCGAGATGAAAATCATACGAGTCGTCCTCGGGCCCGATGATGAACATGGGCATCGACGTCGTAACGAACCCTGAGCCGACGGGTGCCCTAAGGATGGAGAAGCTCTTCTCAAAAAAAGCCTTTCGAATACGGTTAACTGGCACAATATCATCGTTGGAGAAGAGCATGGTTGCGGCGGCGGCAAACTCGACCACTGCTTGGGAATCCCCGCGCCAATCCGACCAATCGAGCAAGCCGAGCTCATAGGGTGTCAGATGAACGTTTCTGAGCAGCTCTTCGGCAGTCTCGCGTGACCATTTCTTGTCGACGCGCATGCTGATAGGGTGCCGGACGATGATATTTGCTGCCAGCTCGCAAACGGCGGCTTTCCCATCAGAATACTCTTCGCCTTCGCACTGGTCTTCTTTCTGGCGTTCCAAAAAGCGATTGTAAAACGGCGCAATACGGCTCTCGAATTCAGATAGCTTAACCTCGATGAGGTTCTGCACATAGAATCTGTCTGTCGCATCGCCTGTTGCATCGGCATGCTCGACTTCATAAAGATCGCGCATGCTGCAAAGGTTCTCGCAATTCGTGCGGAAGAAGGAGCCCTTCTGTCTGCTGTAGGCATGGAGCTGCCCGGAGGAGTCCGCGAAATGGCGCAGGTAGAACCGCGGCACCCAGTGCTGCTTTCGCGTCATCTTTCCGGGCAGCTTCGACATCCTAAGCCTTCACCGCCTCATACTGGTACGTCGTGCGCACGTTGTAGTGGAAGTCGTTTCCAAGATTCAGCGCCTCGAAGTGCTTCTTGGCGCAGCCGATCTTGATCTTCTCCGCGTCGCGCAGGGCGGGCTCGCCGTTCTTGCCGCCCTTGGTCTCGGTCACGAAGTACACGCGGCGCTCGCCGCCGGCCTCCTCGACGTACGCCCAGTCGGGGTTGTAACTGCCGAGCGGCGTGTCGATCTTGAACGCCGAGGGCAGTTTCGCGAACACGAGAACCTCCTCCTGCTTGTCGAGAGCCTCGGCAAAGGAGCGCTCGACCCCCGCCGAGTCGTAGACCACGTAGTTGTACAGGCTCTTGCCAGCCATGTCCGGCTTCCACGCGTTCTGCCCAAGGTAGGCTGTGTAGTCGTCGAGCTCGAGGTCGCGCATGGTGTACCACTCGTCCTCGGGAAGGCGCACGTACTTGATGCCTTGGGCGATGAGGTCGTTCTTCACGCGGTTGATCTTGTCGCCGACCTGCGCGAGGAAGGTCGCGGGGTCGATCTCGAACTCGTCGAGGCGGCTGCAGCCCTCGAGGATCGCCTTGATGGTGCCGCGGGTGAGCCCGACGGCGTCCTGAAGCTCTGCGATCGGGTCGGGAAGGTCGTATTTCACCTTTCCCGAAACGGATACCACGGAGGTGCCCGTGCCCTCGGCGCTCACGCCCGCGTCGTCGATGCCCAGCGATGCGCGCTCGCTCGTCACCTGGGGCGGGCGCACGGCGAGCATGCCGTCGACAGCTTCGATGGCATGATCGATGAGCTTGTCGGAGTCGACCTCGACCTGGAAGCGCGTGCGCTGGCGGATGCGGTCCCACAGGGCCTGGAACGCAGGGTCGAGTGTGACGTCCTTCTGCAGCTCGACCGAGACCTCCTTGGCCTTGTCATGGATCTGGACTTTCTGGGACTTGTGGATGATGATCGCCTCGACCTGCTCCTTTGCCGGCTCGAGCTCGGCGGGGAGCTCCACCTTGCCCTCCTCGGCGGCCGCCTTCAGCTCGGGCGTCACCGCGCCCTTGCCGTCGACCATGCCGGTCGCGACGAGGTGGTCGAAGACCTGCTTTGACCTCTCGTAGCCCAGGCGCTCCTCGACGCCCTCGGGGGTCTTGACCGTGACCTTCGTGAAGCTCTCCGGGGTGATGACGCCGAACTTGAAGTCCTCCGCCTCGAGCTCCTTCTGCAGGCCGTTGGCGAAGTCTTCGTAGCTCTCGTTGGCGATGACGGTGAGCACGTTCGCCTCGGGGTCGTACAGGCGCTCGCCGTCCTGGTTCACGCACAGGCGCAGGCCGCGGCCGATCTTCTGGCGCTTGGTGAGGTTGTCCTTGGTCTCGACGAGCGTGCAGATCTGGAACACGTTGGGGTTGTCCCAGCCCTCCTTGAGCGCGGAGTGGCTGAAGACGAACGAGACGTCCTTGTCGGCGTCCTTGCCGTCCGGGAAGGAGATGAGCGTCTCCTTCTTCTGCATGATGAGCTCGAAGGCCCCGGCGTCGTCGGCGGTGCCGGCGGCTCCCTTGGAGTCCTTGAACTTGCCCTTCTTGTCCTTGGCGAAATAGCCCTGGTGCACGGCGTGGGGGTCGCGTACCAGCGGGGCGCCGACGGCCTCGTAGCACTCGAGCCACGTGCCCTTGCCTATTCCTGCCGCCTTGGCGACGCGTCTGGGCGCCTTCGAGTTCAACGTACCGGCGTATTCCTCCTCGAACATCTGGGCGTACAGGCCTCCGTGGACCTCGGGCTCGTAGACGCGGTAGCGGTCGACGCGGTCGATGAAGAATAGCGAGAGTACCTTCACGCCGCGCGGCCACAGCTCGAACTGGCGGGCCAGGTGGTCCTCGATGGTGCGGCGGATCTGCGCGCGCTTGACGACCTCCTCGTTGACGTCGCCCAGCGCCTGACCCGGCTCGAGCAGCTCGCCGTTTTGGAACTCTATGAACTCGTCGCCCTCGGCGGCGCCGATGTTGTTGACGACCCAGCCGTTCTCGTAGTCGCTGTTCTCGCCGCTCTTCTGGTAGAGGTCGTTGCCGGTCTTCACGGTGACGACCTTGCGCTTCTGCGTGCCGTCGGCCTGGCGCACGTCGATGGACACCTTGGCGGAGAACGGGTCGGACTTGACGGACTCGAGCCTCACGTACGCGCCGTTGAGGTTCGCCTCCGCCTTGATCGAGTCGACGCAGATGCCCTTCACCAAGTGGCGCTCGAAGGCGTCGACCGGCGTGAGGCGGTAGATCATGTTGTAGGTTTGCTTGTGCGTGGCAGAGTAGCGCAGCACGAACAGCGGGCTCAGGCTCTTGATGGCGGCCTTGGCCTGCTTGGTGTTGTCGACGCTCTGCGGCTCGTCGATGATGACGACGGGCTTGCAGGCGCTTACGAGCTCGCGCGGGCTGAAGCCGCCGGTGAGCTTCTCGCTAGGGCGGTGGAAGAGGTTGCCGTCCTTCGCGGTGCCGTCCTTCTCGAGGCCTTTGTTGAACGCGTCGATGTTGATGACCATGACCTGGATGGAGCTCGACGTGGCGAAGTTGCCCACCGGCCCCATGTCCTTCGAGTCGTACACGAAGTAGTCGAGCGGCGTGCGGTCGTAGAGCGTCTCGAAGTGCTTGCGCGTGGTCTGGAAGCTCTTGAGGACGCCCTCGCGGATGGCGACGCTCGGCACGACAATGACGAACTTGGTGATGCCATAGCGGCGGTTCAGCTCGTAGATGGAGCGGATGTACACGTAGGTCTTGCCGGTGCCCGTCTCCATCTCGACGGTGAAGTCGCGCAGGCGCCCGTCGGTGAGGACGTCGGTTGCCGGGAGGCAGCCATCCTCCTGCACGGAGTGCAGGTTGTCGAGGAGCTGGCCGGGCGCCACGCGGAGCTCGTTGCCGTGGCCGACCATGAGCTCGCCGATCGCCGTCTGGCCCTTGCGGCCGGAATCGGCGGAGAAAACGCTGCTGGTGAATTGCTGGCCGCGGAACAGGTCGCAGGTTGCCTCGATGGCCTCCAGTTGGTGCTGCTGGTCAGATGAGAACTTGAACTCGAGTGCCGCCATGCTAGACCGTCCTCAGTTCGATCTCGCAGCCCATGCGCTCGCCGGCGTGCTTGAAGATCTGCACGGCGTTGAGCTTGAGGGTGTCGTCGAGGATGGAATCGAGAATGAGAACGCGCCTGGGCTCCATGTCGGCGATGGCCTCGAGGGCGTCGATGGTGAGGCCTCGGGACATGCAGCAGACGAGCTCGTCGCAAGCGACGGACCAGATGGGATAGCCGGCAGCGTCTTCCTGCTCGACGGGCAGCGTGAGCTCGAGGCCCCACTTGAGCATCATCTCGAAGACGATATCAAGTTCAGTGCGGTCGGGTTTCACCACGTCGAGTACGAGCTGACCGGGCTCCGGACGCTCGATGCCAGAGTCGTCGAGAGCAAAGACGCGGAAACCGATGTCCGGAAGCCGCTTGGGTTCTTCGTCGAACATGAGCTGGCGGCTAGCATCGGCAGACTCGGATTTAACTTCATTGCCCATTAAACGCAAGCGTTCTTCGGCTAAATCAGTAAGGACAGGCTTGAGATTCCTGTTCTTCAGGTAATCTATGGCGTTTTTGGTTATCTTCTTATTCGCGCCTTTTGCTGTTCTGTAGTTGTCTTCAAGGTTCTCTGGCAACTGGACCAAGAGCCAATGAACGTTTTTGCCTTGGGCAGCGTTGTGCCTCACAACCGCTTCGCCAATTGTTCCCGATCCGGAAAAGAAGTCGAGGACAATATCACCCGACGCGAGCTCAAACGCCGACATCAATCTCTGAAGAACATCATCATCCTTAGGATTCGAGAAAACCTTTTCCCCACCAAACAATTTGGCGAGCTTTTTTGAGGCAACGCGGCCGTCTCGATAAATCAAACTCGTTAAACTTTGTCGTTCAGTATTCTTTAGATAAGTCTTTAGGTTGGGGACTGTCGTCTCATCGTCGCCGAAATGAATAAGTCCTTCTTGAATCCTACGCTCCATTTCATTTTGCGGACAGAACCAACCTCTTCCAGGTTGCTTACATTTTTTCCCAGTTATGGGATGGATAACGTCATATACATATTGACCGTCATTTGGGCCCGAAATGTTATCAGGAAAATAGACTCCTCGCTCATCCATCCATGAATAATGTTTGCTACCGTAGACGGGACTTGAAGGCGGAAATTGTTTGTACCAGTCAAGTGCGGCCCTATGAATCGCCTTCCAGTCATTACCGTATTTGGCATGAAAGCCGTCAAAGGCCGCATAGATTTCTTCGAGGCCTTCTTTGCGCTCGGTCCAGTTTCCAGGGTTGGCACCCTTGTCCTTCACATAAACAAGCATGTACTCGTGCTGCATGGAGATGTACGCCTGGTCGTTTTTGCTGCTGTTCTTCCAGACGATCTCGCCCGCGAAGTTCTGCTCACCAAACACCTCATTGAGCAGGGACTGCAGGTTTGTTCTTTCGTTTTCGTCGATGCTGGCGACAAGTATTCCATCAGGTTTAAGAAGCTCACGAGCCAACTTAAGGCGGGGGTAGATCATGGAGCACCAGTTGGCGTGAAAGCGACCGTCCGACTTGGAATTCGACTGCCCGGTCAGTCCAGCTTGCTCGCGGTAGTCGGCAATGGTTTGGCCAAAGGAATCCTTGTACACGAAATCGCCACCCGTGTTGTAGGGTGGGTCGATATAAATCATCTTGACCTTGCCGTGGTAACCACGCTGCAGGAGTTTCAACACCTCGAGGTTGTCACCCTCTATGTAGATGTTGTCCGAGTCGAAGGACCCGTCTTCGCCATCGCGGCTCCGGCTCTTCTCGGGGCATGGGCGAAGCGTGGCGGTGCTAACGGTCTGGGACTGACGGATAGCTTCGGCCTTGCCGGGCCACGTGAACGCATAGCGCTCTTGCCCCTCGTCCACATCGTCGCCAAGCAGTAAGCGCAGCTTTTCAAAATCAATGCCTCCCTCGGAAAAGGCCTCAGGCATCAACTTCTTCAACTGCATCAATCGTGTGCTCACCGGGTCTTCCGATGCTAATGTCATCTTTTCTATTTCACGCATAGTTGCCCTCCTTAAAACTAAGCTCCGAGAACCTTCGCGATATACGGCAAAACCGCAATGAAGATGTCAGGCCCCTTATCCCCAAGCCAATGAATCAGCTTCTGAAGCTTTTCTTTCCTCTTCCGGTCATCCTTTGCTGAAAGGTCTGCAAGTAAACCCTTAAGCAGCGTCTTCTCCTCATCCGTCAAATCATCATCAGCAATCTCGTCGATGCGCTCGTTGATGATTTCCAAGGAGATTTCAACAGTGTTGTTTGCTGCAGCGGTGCTCTTCGCACTGAGGTTGTAGGTTGCTCCTTGAGCCTCGGCTATCCTTACGCTCATCATTTTCTCGTCACGGAAATGCTTCAGTTTATCGATGCGCAAGCGAGTCTGCTCTTCGCTGAAGTCAGTGCCGCTGAAGCCATAGGATACTAAGCCGTCGGTATACGATTCATAGCCCTTCTCGTTCGCATAGACGCAGTCGATTGAGTGGTATACGGCTTTGAGCTCGTCGTCTTTCACGCCCTCTTCTAGAGCTTGCTCCAGTCTCCTGATATGCTGCGTTATAGTTGCGCAGAATGCGGCACCGAACGCTTTGTCGTCTGAGTCTTCCCGCTTTAGGCGCAGCTTCTGGAGAATCATCCCTAGGTCGCTTTTCGAGTAACGAAATGAGCTTGAGGAATTGATATATTTTAAAGCCTCGGGGTTAGTGTAGTCGAGGTCGAAGACCTGCATGATTTCACGGCAGAGCGTATCAATATTCTCATCTGTAGCACCACTCAAAAGGCGCGCCGCTCGCAAAATATACTCATCTAGAACGGCCATTGCAGATCTCCTTTATCTCATCGGCGACCGCCCTCAGGCATCGCTCCTCTTCCTTCATTTCCATCCTCAGCTTCGCGGACTCGCTGAGCGTTATGTCCTTTGACCGCCGCTGCTCCTTCAGCCGCTTGACGGAGGCTCCCATCTCATCGTAGCGCGACGTGAGGGCGATCAGCTTTTCCCGGTCTCGAGCGGGGCATACGGGGTAGAACCCCAGGCCGCCGATCGCGCGGGACAGCGCTACGGCGCGCGCCATGTCGAGTAGGTACTCCCAGAGATCGCCCTGCGAGAGCCGCCCGAACGCCAGCGCGCCTAGGAAGTCCGCGTATTCTGGACGGCCAGGATCGAACGCGCCCGTCGACTCGATTCGGTCGACGACTGTCGCGCCCTGCTCGGCTTGGCTCTTCCGCATGAGGGCTACCGACAAGCATGCGCGGCCGCCCGCCTCGACCAGGAGCACTGTCGGGTTCGGGAAGCACTTGTGCACGAGCTCCGCCACCTCCGCCACAGCCATGGTTCCGACCGCCATCTCGCAGCGGAGGAAGACTACGCTCTGCACGTTGTAATCGTCGTCCTCGTACGGCGGGATGCGCGTCGTGGACTTCTGGACCGTGGCGAAATGCTCGAGGCGCGCGACCTTGTCAAGCCTCTTCTGCTCGGTCTTGGTGAGCATCGCCTGCTTGACGAGCACCGTCTTGGGGATGCGGCGGTCTCCCGCGAGCGCCGCATCGGGCAGTCGCAGGATGCCGTTCCAGTCGACGCCGCTCATCGCAGCACCGCGAAACATACCAGCGAGTAGTCGTTGAAGCCCATGACGGTGCCGCTGCCGACCTCGCCCAGGCCAAACAGGCTCTCGATGCCCTTGTCCTGCTGCGTTCCCGTGATGGCCGCCACCACGTCGTCGAGCAGGTCGGTGTAGGCGTCCATCCTGGTCCCGTCGCGGGTCTCGCGGTTGAACTCGCGGCACAGCTCGGCGATGGGCTCGGGGTGCCCCGAGCACACGGCGCGCATGATGTCGAGCGCCGGCTTGGGCTGGGTGTGCTTCGTCATGACCTCGCCGTCGCCCGACACGTACACCACGTAGTACGGGAAGATGGGGTTCGTGTCCTTGGGATCGTTGGCCTCGTCGTTCTGCCTGAGGCAGAAGACCACGCCCGGCCTCACGTCGCCTCGGAGCTCGTCGGGTATGGGGGCCACGGCGTGCAGTCCCGCCGGCGAGTTCTCCAGCGCTCCGGGGTGCTCTTTCGCGTAGCGCTGGATCTCGACGCGGAAGTCGTCGAAGGCGAAGTCCGTGATCGAGATGCCGCCCGAGATGTCCTCGAGGTCGAGCACCTCGCTTTTGAGCTGCTGGAGCTGCTGGCGGCGGTACTTGAGGTCGTTCATCTCGCCGTTGCCCTTGGCCTCCAGCACGTTCTCCTCGCCGGTGGCCGACGCGTCGAGCAGCGCCATGCGGCCCTTCACGCGGCCCTCGAGCTGGATGTACTCGTCGAGCGCGATGTCCGGCCAGAAGTTGACCAGCTGGATCTGCGCGTTCTTCGAGCCCAGGCGGTCGATGCGGCCGAAGCGCTGGATGATGCGCACGGGGTTCCAGTGGATGTCGTAGTTCACCAGGCAGTCGCAGTCCTGCAGATTCTGGCCCTCGGAGATGCAGTCCGTCGCGAAGACGACGTCGATCTCGCCGAGGGTTCTCTGGTTCTCCGGCAGTTCCTTGGAGACGGGAGAGAACCTCGCGAGGATGTTCTCGAAGGTGGTCCTGGGGAGCTTCAGCGAGTAGGTACGGTTGGAGCTGCCAGCTACCTCGGCGCACTCGACGCCGAGCTCGCGCTTCAGCCAGGGAGCCAGCTGCTCGAAGAGGTACGCAGTCGTGTCGGCGAACGCGCTGAACACCAGGACCTTGCGGTTGCCTGGGTTGTACGGGTTTCTGACCTTGCCGGCGATGAAGTCGCGCAGCTTCGCGAGCTTGGCGTCGCGCTCGGGCGTCACCGCGTCGGCATAGGCGAGCAGGGCCCGGAGCACCTGTATGTCGAAGTCGAGGTCCTGGCCCAGGCGCAGGGCGTCGACGTCCCGCAGGTCGACGCGCACCTTGCCGCCGGCCTCGAACTCCTCGGCATCGTCGTCGTCGAACCCGTCCTCGAGGCCCTCGGTGCCGTAGGCGACCCCCGACGCGTCGGCGTCGAGCCTCGCGCGCAGGTCGACGCAGCCGTCGAGGATGCGTCGCAGCGTGATGCGGAAGCTGTTCACGGAGGACTCCATGCGCTTGAGGACGTTGATGCGCATGAGGTTGGCCACCGCCGTCGTGCGGTGGACCTGGCTCTCGAAGTCCTTGCCCCACGTGTCCCCGTAGCGGTCCTCGTACTTGCGGCGCTGGTCGGCGCGCACGTAGGAGAGCACCTGGTACTGGGCGAACGTGAGCTGGGCGATCATGTCGTTGAGCTCGGCGATCGGCGGCAGCTCGCCCTCCAGGTCGATGGGCGTCTGGAACGACAGGGGCGGCCGGCGCGCCGGGAAGGTCCCGCTCGCGGCGCCGTAGTACTTCGTGATGTGCTTGCGGCTGCGCGCGATGGTCAGCACGTCGAGCAGCTTGAAGTAGTCGGCGTTCACCGCGTTCACGAAGCTCTCGGTCGTGCGCTCGGAGTCGGAGAGCTTGCTCCACTCGTTGAACCTCTGCTGGGCGACGCGCGTCACGTGGGTGATCGACGGGACGCCGTCGGTATCGGCGAGGTACGCGTCGTCTCCCTCGGTGATGAGCTCGATCTGGTTTCGCAGGTCGAGCAGGCGGTTGTTCACCGGGGTGGCAGAGAGCATGAGCACCTTCGTGCGCTGGCCCGACTTGATGACGTCCTCGATGAGGCGCGTGTAGCGGTCGGTCTTGTCCGCGTCGGTGCTCTTGTTCCTGAAGTTGTGGCTCTCGTCTATGACGAGGAGGTCGAAGTGGCCCCAGCGCAGGTGCTCGAGGTCCACCTCGCCGCTCATGCCGTGGTAGCGCGAAAGGTCGGTGTGGTTGAGCACCGTGTAGCTGAAGCGGTCGTCGGCCAGCGGGTTGCGGTCGTCGTTGTCCTGGGTCCACAGGGTCCAGTTGTCGCGCAGGCGCTTGGGGCACAGCACGAGGATGCGGTCGTTGCGCTCCTGGTAGTACTTCATGACGGCGAGCGCCTCGTAGGTCTTGCCCAGGCCCACCGAGTCGGCGATGATGCAGCCCTTGTACTTCTCCAGCTTGCGGATGGCGCCCACGACGGCGTCCTTCTGGAAGTCGTAGAGCTTGTTCCAGACCACGGACTCCTCGAACTTGAGGCCGGGGCGGATGCCGTTGTCCTCGTCGTCCTCCATGAAGTCGCGGAACAGGTGGTACAGGGTCAGGAAGTAGATGAACTCGGGCGGGTTCTCGCGGTAGAGCGTCTCGACCTGGGCGGCCACCTGCGCGGTGACCTCCTCGACCATGGCGGGGTTGTCCCAGACCGACTCGAACATCATCTTGAGGCCAATAGCCTCTGTAGCATTTTCGAAATGGCTCACGCAGGTCACGGTTCCCGGGCGGCGCTCGTAGCCGAGGCCCTCCTGGGTGAAGTTCGCGGCGGCGCCCATGAAGGCGTGGTCGTCGCCTGAGGGGTTCTCCACGACGTACGTGCCGCCCGGCTGGATGGCGCCGGACGTCTTGGCGGACTTGAAGACGCCCTTCTCGCGGATCCACTCGGCGCATTCGCGGGCGAGCGCGCGCTGGTTGAGGTTGTTGCGCAGCGTGAGCTCGAGCCCCGAGCCCCCGACGCCGACCTCGCGCGCGCGGCGGGCTACCTCGAACTCGCGCGGCTCCTTCGAGTCGGCCATGCGCTTGACGAAGGTGGGCTCGCTGAACAGGAAGCGCACCTCGTCGATTTTGGAGAGCTCCTCCTTGAGCTCCCCGTAGGCGAACACGGTGAAATACGAGCTGATTATCGACAGCTTCGCGCCGTCGTCGATGGATTCGCCGAGGGCGTCTCCCAGGCGCTCCGCGCCGACGTTGCTTAGCGACTTCACGCCTCTACGCCCCCTTCTTCGCGAGCTCTTCGATCATGCACGTGCGCACGAAGGCCGAGAAGCTCATGCCGCGGAGCGCCGCCTCCTCCTTCGCCGCATCGCGCAGGGTGTCGGGGATGCGCAGGGTCACGGAGACCTGGTCGCCGTCCACCAGGAAGCTTCTGATCTCGGTCTCGTCGGGGTTGCTCTTGATGAGCTCCTTGTAGCTGTCGGGCATCTGCGCTCCCATCGCTCGAAATGCAATACAAATGCGTTTGCAGCATTATAACGCGACGGAACGCGGCGGCACTGGGAATGCGAGGACAGCCGATGCCCAGGCTTTATATGAGCGCGGGCGGCGAAAGACGCCCTGATCGGGCTTGAATGGCCGCTTTCGTTTGTGTCCTCATCTCTCGTTTTCGCGAGGTTTGGCGTTTGCCCGCTCCTCGGCGTAGAGGACCTCGTTCTGAGCCTCCAGGATTCGCGCGGCGTCGCCGATACGCTCGGCGCACCTCTCGCTTATCGACCTCAGGGCCAGAATCCCCTCGACGTCGAGCGGGTCCAGCTGGTCGGCATGCGCCAGGGACTCGAGCAACTGGTCAAGGCCCCTCGCAAGTCTCCCGGCGTCGCATACGGCATCGATGAGCTCGATGCGCTCCAACTTCTCTTTGTAACCCAGCATCGCTTTGCCTCCTTCTTCTGACGGACGTGTTGCGGAGCACCGTAGCCGTTCCGCGCAACGAAAAGCCTCACCGCCAGCGATCCCGTGCACACATCGGCCGCAAGCGGCACGGCAGAGCCGTCCGTCCCGACTCATGCCGCGGCGCCGCGACTCAGGAACCCGCCTCCGTCCCCGCCGCGACGTCGTCGCCAATCCCCGCGGGAGCCCAGCAACCGCCAACGGGTCGCATCCCATGCCCGGAGGGCCTCGGCGCCCACGCCGGATTCCATGCCGCACGCCTCCGCCCCTCCGACCCGAAACCCGCCCCGGCGCTCCTTGGACGCGCAGGGTCGCACGCCGGCAGGCGGCCCGCAAGGGCCGCGACACTTTTTCGGGTTCTTCGCCCCATGCGCTCCGCGCGCGAACAACGCGAAAAACTGCCGTCGGGAGACTTCTATAACCACGCCCGACTTCGCTTCCCCCCTTGCAGGCGCGCCCGCGCTGCATGCGACTCACGCGACGCAAGGCACGCCACAGGGGCGGGCCTCAGAGTCTAAGGAGCAAGACATGAACGACATGAAGGAAAAGGCGATGGGCGCGGTCAAGGCCTTCCTCGAGCGCAAGGGCTACGAGATCGTCGACGAGGCCTGGCAGGGGCTCGAGGGCATCGGCGGGATCGACCTCGTGGCGGTGGACGAGGACGGGACCCTGGTCTTCGTCGACGCCACGGTCCGGATCGGGACGGACGGCTTCCCCGAGGCCCACAGGGCGCGCGGGCTGCGCGAGGCGCTGGCGGCGACGTGGCTCGCCGGCAACGGCGACGACTACGCCGACACCCCGGTCCGCTTCGACGAGGTGGCGATGATGGTCGTCAAGGAGAACCGAGCGCTCCTGCGCCACCACGTCAACTGCTTCGGCGAGATGGAGCCGCTCTCCTAGGCAGCGCGCCCGGCCCCGGGCTCTTGGGGCCGGGCTTTCCCCTGAAACCCGGCCCCTGTACCACGAAAGCGTACATATCCGTACGTTTTCGTGGTACACTCCGCTTGTCGGACAAATCCGTACGGTTTTGTCCCGACGCTCCGAGACTCGGGGCGCACCGGACCGGATGCGGCGAGGCGCGCCCCACGCTAGAGAGGACGCGACCCATGCGCACGATAGCCATTTCCAACTACAAGGGCGGCGTCGGAAACCTCACGCTGATCCGCGAGCGCCTGCTGCGCCTTGGTGCTCATAGCCGGCTGCTTAAGGGCTTTCGCCGCCTCGCGGGCGCGCCGCTTGGGGTTTCTCGCGGGCTTGCTCGCCTCGGTCGAATCGTGACCGAAGAACGAGAGCTTCGCCCATTTGTTGACAACGAATCGCAGGATCTCCTCATCGGACGGCTCCGCGCCGAAGACGATGCGGGCGGCGCCGTACCTCCCGTCCTCGACATGCTCCGCCAGCCCGACCCAGAATTGGCCGTCGTGATATACGGTCAGGGTGGACG
>ERZ1034901.68-NODE-68-length-79730-cov-27.267386_pt1 | contig 79730 bp, 65 predicted proteins | sample MGYA00520628_ERZ1034901 | MGnify/ENA primary metagenome ERZ1034901 (study PRJEB33766, sample SAMN09781783) | gut metagenome | biome: gut microbiome | host: Homo sapiens | place: Madagascar | study: EMG produced TPA metagenomics assembly of the PRJNA485056 data set...
TGTAATAATCGGACAGTCAGAATCAAAGCTGCTATAAATAAAAAGACATTTGTTAAGGTTACGGCAAAAAGACTCAGGAGACTTGATGGGAATTTCCAGAATATTCTTGTGAGAATCTTCTCTTTAGCAATGGCTGCTATTACCATTGCGAGTGCAATTAATTGCATTATTACATACAAAAAATATCTCAATAAATCAACTGCTACGGATGTTATTGGTGTTGTTACGGATAGTATTGATACGCCATCCATAATTCATTATGGTTATCAGTATGATGATTTTGCAAGTGAAAATTTCTATAAATATGTGTCAGCACATGAAATAGAGGAATATAAGCCATTTATGGATATTTTCATATCAGGGTTTGGATATGAGAATACGAAGTATGGCAGCAGTTATATATATAAAAGTGTGAATGAAGATATAATTTCTAATCTCAAGGGGATTGATGGTGTGGGAAATATATCTTATGGATATTATGAAAATGCAAGAACATTTACATGGAGTGGCATGAATTATGAAAATATAGCTGATGGTATGCAGTCTGTAAAACCAAGTACATCCAGCAATCCGATTAAGAATTATGTATTTGCAGCTGAATATGTAGAACCGGATAATGAAATATATAAAATGCTCAACGATTATGCAGATGGAAATCTTGATTATGATTCTTTTAAAGATGGCTCACAGGTTATATTATTTCTGGATGTCAATAATAAAGGGGAATATGATGACAGCATGATAGATGGTGTTACGCTTAACCTGCATAATTATGAAACGAATTCGGAGTATTCAGTAAACAGGAATGTATATAAAAACGGGTATGCCGGAGCATATGATAAGCTGTTAAATGATTTGACAGAAAGCTATAAAAGCAGCATTTATAGTAATGGGATATTAAATTATATAATTGACAATATATCAGATAAAGATGCTGAAGATATTTATTCTGCATATATGGAAAACCGTAACAGTAAGGGGATAAGCATATATTCCGGAGCGTTGAAATTATATGATGCGTACAAGGCTGGCGTTGCTAACAAAAAAGAATTACTTACAAGGGAATCAGGATATATTGGAACTATTGTGTATGATGAGTGGTGGTTACATCAATATGCTTATTATAAAAATCTGGCACCAGCAGCTACAAGTAAAGTAGTTAAAGTTGTAAAATTAACTGATGATATAAAAGAAAAATTCAAGCATATTGTACCTGAATTTGGACAGTATACGATAATCGGTTCAACACAGCTTTTACAGAATGCATTGGACAGTCAGAATGAGCTTGTTAAGAAATATCTGTGCCTTGACGAACTGCCTGATTATGTGACACTTAAAATGCAGCCTAATCAGATTAGTATAAAATATAATCTTGGTTCTTCTTTTTCGGCAACCGATAATGTTGTTACATCATATCTTGGTTCAGCAGGATTTATGTTCACATCTTTCGCTGATGAAAAAATTCAGCTTAGGCAGAAAACGATAGAAGTATTAATGACATATGGAATTACGGGAATTGCCGCAATTATAATATATCTGATAGTAAGCGCGATTGTTTTAAAAGGCCGCTTGGAAAGATACCAAACCAGATTAAAGCTCCTTACTAATACAGGGGCAGAAAAAGAAAAACTGATAAAGATATGCATGAACGAATGTATAAGGGAATCGTGGTGGTTCATATTGCTTATGCCGGTAAATCTGATGATATGCTTAGTGACAATAAAAAGATTTATTTATAAAATGTGAGTTTTAACTTGGATTAAGGTTACTCCTTTATCTTACAATTAAAGAAAAGATAAGCGCTGAATTTTCTTAATAAATAATGTGAAAAGGGGTGACTAATAATGATTAAAAAATTATTGGCAGGAACGGCAACAGTAATGTGCCTTGGCGCAGTACCAGTTACGGCATTTGCAGCACCGGTTCAGGATGCAGATGTACAGGTAGAGGTTCAGAGTACAGAAGATACAACAGATCAGGTACTTGCAGAGGGACTCAAAGAAGGTCTGAAGTCAGGTACAAAGAATGGACTCAAAGAAGGCTTAAAGTCAGGCACAAAGAATGGACTTAAAGAAGGCTTAAAGTCAGGCACAAAGAACGGACTTAAGAGTGGCTTAAAGTCAGGTACAAAGAATGGCTTGAAGAATGGCTTAAAAAATGGACTTAAGAATGGTGAATTAAGATAATAATAATCAGGCCATGGGCACGGGAAAATTTCCCGTGCCTTTATAATATCAATTTTAACTTAGATTTAAGTGCTTTTTTTATAATTACATTATAAGAAAAGAAACGAGGTAAAATGATATGAAATCATATAAAAGTTTAAGTGTTATATGTGCTGTATGTATGGCAGCTGTTGGAATGTATTTTAATCCTGCGACAATAAAGGCAGATGATGCCATGAATATGTATCAGAATAGTGATTTTATTGAAAAAGAGCAGCCGGAACTTACTGAAGAGACAAAGCAGCTTATATCTGCTTATCAGAAGAATCCTTCAGAGGAAAATTATCAGAATCTAAGAAATGTTGTTATAAAAAATTATGAAGCTGTACTTGCCAAAAAGGAAGCAAAGCTTGCTGAATTAAGGGAAGAAACCGATGGAAAACCGGGTGGTGAAGAAAAAATTGCCGAAATGGAAGAGATAGTGCAGGAAATGTATGATACATATGATGACAGAATAAATAACAACATGCTTAGATTTACAGATTCACGGCTTTTACAATGGAGTACTGCGGATGCATATAAATATGATTATGTTCCTGTAATGGGAGCTGGAGAAGACATTTATATAAGCAGGACACAGGTTACAAATGAACAGTATGCACAGTATATTAATGCAACAGGAGCTGATACACCAGAAAATTGGGTTAATGGCACATATCCATCAGGAGAGGAACAATATCCGGTAAATTATGTATCGTATGAGGATGCAAAAGAATATTGTGCATGGCTTACAGAAAATGATGAGAATAATGCATATCGTCTGCCAACGGAAAGTGAATGGGAACTTGCAGCAGGACATATGCCAAAAGATGCAGATTTCAACTGTGGTGTTAACGATGGCAGAACATCTGTCTATCAATATGAGAATGTGACAAGAGGTGCACATGGTGCAATAGATTTCTGGGGAAATGTCTGGGAATGGACATCTACGGTCAGGAATGAATCTGGTAATGATATTATGTATGAAGTTAAAGGCGGAGCATGGAATTCTGCCAGAACAGACTGCCGTACAGAGTATCATGGTGAGATAAGAACAGCTTCACAGGCATATGAAGATGTGGGATTCAGAGTTATTAAAGTTGTTGATGGAAAAGAAAATGCGTCTTATTCTTTAAAGGAAGATACAAATGAGATTTATATAGAAAATCAGGAAAAGGATGAAGTTACGAAAGAAAGTCAGAAAATAAATGAATTGCAATCAGAAAGTGACGAAATTATAGAACCAACAGATGAAGAGATTAATTATATTGTTAATGAAGAGAAAAATAATGCTGTTAATAACAGAAAAACTGAAAAAAGTTTCAATATCATACCAGTTATAATCGCAGGTGTTGTATGTACAGTGGTGATAGCAGGAGTAATAATCAGGATAAGATATAAAAAGTAAAATAAATGGAGTGTTAAGCAAGTTGTTTAACACTCCGTTTTAATCTTAGTCAGGATACTCACTGGTAATTCCAAAGTATTCTTCAAGAGATAACCAGTCACCATTGTTATATAACTTAGTTGCAAGGTCAACACCTACATAACGAAGATGCCATGATTCATACTGATATCCGGTAGCAGAATCTTTACCCTTAGGGAAGCGGATACAGAAGCCGTATTTGTAGCAGTTATCATTAACCCACTTGCCTTCGTTAGTGTACTGGAAGCTGTCCTCAATAGTGTTAAGGTCAAAGCATAAACCAGTCTGATGTTCAGAGTTGCCAGGTCTTGATGAATATGTGTCTGCTACAGCAGCACCATCACTTTTAACATATCTGTTATATACATTTACCTGATAATTATAGGAACGGTAGCCACTGGAAATGTATATATTAAGACCTTTAGCTGTAGCATCCTTTAACATAATCTTCCATGCACTCATAAGAGTTTTGTCAAGACATGTTGAACTTCTGTCTGCATTAACAGGCTGGTCAGGATTAGTGGGAATGAAATCCTGAGGAAGTGCATATGTCTTATTGGCAATAAGAACACCGTCAATATAAGTTGCTCCGTTGATTTCCTGAATCTTGAATCCCTTAGAAGTAGTACCATTGGAAACTACATTTCCAGATGGAACTACAGGAGGGGCGAATTCAGAACTGTTAGAAGAAGCAGATGAAGATGTTTCATCTGACATAATTGCAGATGATGTATTAGTATCAGTTGATGAAACTTCTTCACTTGTACTTTCATTTTCTTTTGTTTGTGTTGATTCTTCAACCTTGGCAGTTGTAGATTCCCCATTCTTATCTGTTTTCTTAGACTTAGAACAGCCTTTCATGGAAACAGATATTATTACAATAATAATGATAAGTAAAGCAGCAGCTGCACAGGCGAGAATAATACGGTTTCTTCTTACCTGACGCTGTCTGCGTGTCAATCGTCTTTTAGTCATGATGAATTAATTCCTTTCAGTTAAATTATTCAAAAGTAATTATTACATTGTTTACTGGATATTTCAAGAATAAATGTGCTAATATGTTTACTATATTGATATGTGAAAAGCGAGGACTAATATGTATACAAAAGAACAGTTAAAGAAGCAGTTAGAGAATATGGGCTTAACAGGGGAGGAGACGATTCTTATTCATTCATCAATGAAATCTATCGGTGAAGTTGAAGGCGGTGCAGATACAGTACTTGATGCATGGATTGAATATTTCGGACATGGACTTTTACTTCTTCCAACACATACATGGAAGAATATAAATGCAGATTCTCCAGTATATAATTCTAAGGAGACACCGTCCTGTGTAGGACTGCTTACTAATATGTTTCTTAAAAGAGACGGAGTAATAAGATCGCTTCATCCTACACACAGCATGGCAGGGATTGGAAAGAAAGCTGCAGAGTATCTGGCAGGCGAGGAGAACAACAATACGCCGTGTACACCAGGTGGCTGTTATGACAGATTAAGAAGCTGTGGAGGAAATATTCTGCTTGTTGGAGTAGGACATGAACGCAATACATTTATTCATAGTGTTGAAGAGGTGCTTAATGTACCACACAGATTATCAGATAAGCCGATGAAGTTACAGATTGTAATGCCTGATGGCAGCATTAAGGATTCATATATGAGAAAGCATTACAACGCAGACCAGCCTCACATATCAGAGGATTTCGTTAAGCTTAATCAGGCATTTCTTGACTGTAAGGCTGTGCGTGAAGTGACATTTGGTGACGCAGAGAGTCTTTTGTGTGATGCACAGGCGGTGTTTGAAGTTGTAAGGCATGTCATTGCACCAGACCCTGAATGTATTGTGACGAGCAGTTCAATTCCAAAGGAGCGCTGGGAAGCACTTGTTAAGTAAATATACATAAAAACAGGGGCGGCAGACCTAAGGTCTGTCGCCCCAACTCCTTTATATGGAATATTATCTTATACCAAAGATAAGGTACAGTAAATTGTAGTTGTAGAACATTACTGCGGCAACGAGTGAAACAGTAGACATAATCTTGATAAGGATATCAAGGGATGGTCCTACAGTATCCTTTAATGGATCACCTACAGTATCACCAACAACGGCTGCATCATGTGCTGGAGAGCCTTTGCCCTGTCCTTCAATAGCACCTGATTCGATGTACTTTTTACCGTTATCCCACGCACCACCAGCGTTACCTGTAAAGATGGCAAGCATGATAGCTGAAAGAGTAGCGCCGATAAGAAGACCGCCTACGAAGTAAGGTCCGAAAAGGAATCCGGCAATTACAGGGAAGATGATTGAGATGATAGCTGGCATACGCATTTCCTTTAATGCACCCTGAGAAGATATCTCAATACATGTCTTGTAGTCTGGCTTAGCCTTTCCTTCAAGGATACCAGGAATATCTCTGAACTGTCTTCTTACTTCTTCAACCATCTTACGGGCAGCATTGGCAACGGCTTCAATAAGCATACCTGAGAACAGATATGGAAGGGCACCACCAACTAAAGCACCGGCAAGAATAAGTGGGTTAGTGAAGTTAAGGTCGAGGCTGCTTCCCTCTGGCTGGAATGCATAAAGGAAACTAACCATAAGTGAAAGTGCTGCAAGTGAAGCTGAACCGATAGCAAAGCCTTTACCGATGGCAGCAGTTGTGTTACCAACTGAATCAAGCTTATCAGTAATTTCTCTTACCTCAGGTTCAAGCTCTGACATTTCAGCAATACCACCGGCATTATCAGAGATTGGTCCATAAGTATCAACAGAAACAGTTGCTGATACGAATGAAAGCATACCAACGGCAGCCATGGCAATACCAAACATGCCTGAAACTGCATATGATGCATAAGTTGTAATACCTAAAACAATAAGTGGATACATACAAGACTTCATACCAACTGAAAGACCCTGTGTAATAGTTAAAGCTGCCCCTTCCTTAGAAGCCTGTGCAATTGTCTGTGTTGGCTTGTAATCATAACTTGTATAGTATTCTGCGATACCACCGATGATAACACCACTCACTACGCCAAGTGAAGCAGCAATCCAAGGTGATATGAAACCAATGTTAAATCCTGCAACCTTAAGAATATCTGCATTCTCGCCATTGAATAACAGATATGTAGCAACGAATCCGCCAATAATTGTAATTCCGGCAGCACTCCATGTTGAGATGTTAAGATCTCTGTGAGGATTATCAGAACCTTTCTTTAAGAGAACATATGCGATACCAAGGATAGATGCGATAAGTCCGATTGCAGCGAATACAAGTGGGAAATACATCATCTTAGAGAGCATTTCGTCTGAAACTTCAAGGTTATTAGCTACATTTGAAAGGTAAAGACTTACTGCAAGAATAATTGCTGAAGATATAGCTCCAACAAATGATTCAAGAAGGTCAGAACCAAGTCCGGCAACATCACCTACATTATCACCAACGTTATCTGCGATAGTGGCAGGATTTCTTGGATCATCTTCAGGAATATGTGCTTCTGTCTTACCAACAAGGTCAGCTCCCATATCAGCTGCCTTAGTATATATACCGCCGCCAACACGGTTAAACATAGCAACAATAGAACAGCCAAGTGCGTAGCATGAAAGACACTGTGTGAATACATGAGTGCCACGGAGCGCCTCAATGTCAAGCATGTTAAGACCAAATCCAAATATGATGTATACAAGGAAAAGTCCTAAAAGTGCGAAACCGCCAACGCAAAGACCCATAACTGAGCCACCTTTTAAAGCTACCTTAAGTGTTGAACCAATGTTCTTAGTGTTGCGGGCTGTATTAGAAACTCTTACATTAGCGTAAGTAGCAATCTTCATACCTACCCAGCCTGCTGATGCACTCATGATAACACCAATCATGAAACATACAGATGGCTCCCAGCTGAATTCTCCATACTGGACAGTGAATATAGCTGCAAATGCGATTGCAATAATAACAACTACTACTGCAATGATCTTGTACTCGTATGTAATAAATGCGTTAGCACCAACTCTTATGGCTGCTGCGATTTCTTTCATACGGTCAGTTCCTTCATCAAGTTTCTTAACACCGATGAAGTTGAATGCTGCATAACCGAGCGCAAGCAGGGCTGCAACAATGACTAGAATTAATAAAGCTTCCATGTTTTTTCTCCTCGTTAAAAAATTATGTCCGTTACGCGTGCCTATAGAGATAATAAATGTGGCGTCATTTATTATCATACTTCAAAACACCAACTTGTTAAAGTTTACTAAAAAATATTATGAGAGTCAAATGAAATTATGCATATTCACCATATAATTATATTAAATTATTTAATGAAAGCGATATGGGCGCAATTGCTTAATTATTAAGAATAAGATATAATAAATGTTTAAATAAGGCACTATATATAAAATTAATTGAAAGGATAGTTTACCCTATGAGAATGAAATTAAGAAAATTAATGCAGCAGGCTGCCTCATATGTTGAGATTGTGTTATCTGCATTTTTACTGATAGTTATAATATTTCTTGCAGGGAAATTTATTGTGGAAAGCGTGTTGGAAATAGGTTGTGATAATGCCACGCTTGAGTATTTCCTTGAGAATATTATGACATTTGCAATTGGAGTTGAGTTTGTAAAGATGCTTTGCACTCATACTCCGGGTACAGTTATTGAAGTTCTGCTTTTTGCTATTGCAAGACAGATGATAGTAGGACATGTATCAGGTTTTGAGGTACTGGCTGGGGTGGCTGCAATTGCAGGATTATTTGCAACTCATAAGTATCTTTACGCTAAATCATTTGAAACTGAAGAGAAAGAAGAAAAACAAGATAAGTAGAAAAGGAAATCTAAAAATGTATAGTTCATTTTCAAAGAAGTTCAGTCAGATTAAACCTTATGATGATTATAATGTCACGGATGTGCCATGGCATGAGGCTATGGTGGCAGGTAATGGAAGGCTTGGTGTGCTTGAATCATGTGCGCCTATAGAGGACAGTCTTATATATCAGAATGTTGAATTTGTTATGCCATCGGAAGAGCCAAGACATGTGCCTTACGAGGTTACAGCACAGTTAGATGAAGCCAGACAGTCAGTTATTAATTTTGATGATACATGGAATATTCATGATAGAAAAAGAACGAATATGTACTGTTATCATCCAGGTCATATGATAAGACTGACACTTGAAGGAGAGCCGGATATTTCTGATTACAGAAGATGGACAGATTATAAGACTGGTACAATAAATACTACATTTAAATCAGACGGAGCTTCTATTTCAAGAAGTACATATGTATCCATAAAACAGAATGTGATTATAACTAAAATAATATCTGAAAAGTCTGTGAATATGTCGATATCAATAGATGATTTTGAGTCTATGCCGAAATTCGGAGTTCAGAAGAACAATATCCCTGCGCCTGAAAGAAATATGCTGTATTCAAGATTTGTAAGAGATAACATAATAGGTACGGTTGTGCATTATCCTGAATATGATGGAAGTGAGCTTGCAAAGGGTGGATTTGTAGGTGTTACAAGGATATTGACAGATGGTGATATGAGGGTTTCATCAAAACTTAAAGACAGCCGTGCATATACCTGCATTGATGAGACTGAACCGATTATTGATATATCACATGCAGAAAGCATTATACTTGTAACTTACACTGACTGGACAGATGATTTGGGAGAATATTGTGAGTTCAGGGACAGAGTTAATGGCAAAGATACATTTGCACTGGTAGATAAATGTATTAACAAAGTTGACGGTGTTGATATTACGGAAGAACCAGTAAGCTTAGAACATAAGAATATAGAGCTTGAGCTTGATGGCGGATATTTTTGCGAGTCTGCTAATGAAGAACTGCTTGACTTGCAGAAAAATGAATATGACATTATGCCTTCTCTGCTGGAAAAATTATATTATAATGGTCTGTATGGAATGCAGGCATGCGCTGGAACGACAGCGCCAAGACTCAGCGGTTTGTGGGTTGGTGAGTGGAATCTGTTGTGGAGAAGTGCGTACACAATGGATGCCAATGTTAATATTCAGGTTTCGGGAATGAACAGTTCAGGGTTGTATGAAGCAGGTGTTGGTTATATGTGGTTTATTCTGCGGCAGATACCTGACTGGGTTAACAATGCAGCAATGGTGTATGGAATGAAGGATGCTGTGCTGGTTCCGGTTAATACTGACGGCCACAGGGCAATGATGGTTGAGTACGATATTAATTATCCATTCCAGTATTGGAATGCCGGTGCTGGCTGGATGCTTATTCCTATATATGAATTCTTACAGACTTACGGCGATGCTGCGATAACAACTTTTGATGCGGCGCTGATTAAGATGTACGGCAAAGATACATTTGACGTAAGAAAAGATGTATATGAGCCACTTCTTAAAAAGACCTATAATTTCTGGAAACAGATTGGAAATCCTGAATATTACACAGATACAGACGGTAACGCAAGGTATGAGAAGGGCAAATGCAGTCTTAACGATGGTGAGCATTATCTTATTATTCCGTCATTTTCACCGGAGAATAAGCCTTTTGGGTATCATAGTGCAATTACTGCCAATGCTGCGATGGATATCTCTGCGGCTAAAGATGTAATTAATATGTATATTGAGATGATTAATAAAGAGATGGCTGAAGAGAATAGAACTGCAGCAATGCAGGCTGTATCAGAGGCGGAAGCACTCTTAAGATTGTTACCTGATTTTATGTATGATGAGTCAGGCGCAGTTAAGGAATGGTCTATGAAGGAGTATGGCGAGAATAATGCTCACAGGCATATAAGCCATCTTTATCCGGCATGGCCGGCTTTGCAGACTCAGCATGACAGTAAGTTAGCAGCTGCATGTCGTCAGGCAATCATTAACAGAAACCGTGAGAATAAAGGAAAAGATGATACCGCTTCACATGGATGGATACATAAGGCGTTAGTAGAGGCACGCCTTAAAAATGCAGATGCTGTATATGATACGCTTAATCTGCTTGTACACAGTGGCATATTCTACACAACTTTATTTACAGATCACAATACTGACAGGAGCAAAGGCGTGTACTGTACTGATACCGCATTTGGACTGGTTGGAATTATTAATGAAATGCTTGTATATTCGGATGAACACACAATTGAACTGCTTCCGGCGTGGTCAGAAAAGCTTGGAAGCGGCATGGTTAAGGGACTTCGTACAAGATGTGGGATTACGATAGATGAGCTTAAGTGGGATGTTGATAAGAAGAAAGTGTATGTAAGTCTTGACTGGGGTAAGGCTGATGAAATTAATATAGTATGCGGGAAATACGAGATTGAAAAAATAGGACATGAGAGGCAGAATAATATATGACAACTACAACTTTATGTTATATAGAGCAGGATGGAAAGTATCTTATGCTTCACAGAGTGAAAAAGCATAATGATATTAATGAAGGTAAATGGATTGGAGTGGGCGGACATGCTGAGAATCAGGAGACGCCTGAGGAATGTCTTGTGCGTGAGGTAAAGGAAGAAACAGGTCTTACGCTTACTTCATACAGATTCCGCGGGCTTGTAACATTTATAAGTAATGAATGTGAGCCAGAGCTTATGTGTGTATTTACGGCAGATGGTTTTACAGGTGAGCTTATTGAATGTGACGAAGGAGAACTGGCTTGGGTTGATAAAGAAGAAGTTCCCGGGCTTCCGACATGGGAGGGTGACAGGGTATTTCTTAACCTTCTTCTTTCGGGGGAGGAGAGATTTTTCTCGATAAAGCTTAAGTATGAAGGCAGCAGACTTGTGGAAAAACAGGTCAATCTGTATTAAAATACAGATTTGAATATATTTACAGATGGAGTAATTTAGCAGCAATGGACGGCAGTAAGAAAAAAGTTATCAGCAAAGCACTTGTATGTGCATTTCCACATACTATTCCGATTCTGGCAGGTTTTCTGTTTCTTGGAATGGCATATGGAATATATATGAATGTATCGGGGTTTAGTTTTGTGTATCCGATGATTATGAGTGCGGTTATATTTGGTGGAAGCCTTGAATTCGTTACAGTGAGCATGTTGTTATCAGCATTTGCACCAATACAGACGCTTCTTATGGCATTCATGATTCAGGCAAGACATCTGTTTTATGGAATAGCAATACTTGACAAGTTCAAGAACATGGGGTGGAAGAAATTCTATCTCATATATGCAATGTGTGATGAGACCTTCAGCGTGAATTATTCGGCAGAGATTCCGGCGGATGTTGACCGCGGATGGTTTTATTTCTGGGTGACTTTGTTTAACCAGATATACTGGGTTGTAGGCGCTACTCTTGGCGGACTGCTCGGCAATCTCATAACATTTGACACAAAGGGTCTTGATTTCGTTATGACTGCGATGTTTGTAGTCATATTCATGGAACAGTGGTCGAAAGAAAAGAGTCACATGAGTGAGCTTATCGGCATGATTGCGAGCGTTGCCTGCCTTCTTATATTCGGAGCAGACAATTTTCTGATACCAACTATGGTTGTGATTGTTGTTATGCTTACGATGTTAAGAAAATATGATGAGAAAAGGGCTTTGAAGGAGTCTGAAAATGAGCTGATAAAAGATGGTTTTAAGGAGGACGCGGTACAATGACGATAACACAGCAGATTATTACAATTGCAATGTGTACTCTTGGAACTATGGCAACGCGTTTTCTTCCATTCATGATATTTAATGAAAAGAGAACAACGCCGAAGTACATAACTTATCTTGGAAAGGTTCTTCCGGGAGCAATATTTTCAATGCTTATTGTGTACTGCCTTAAGAATGTTAATGTGACAAGCTACAGCTATGGTCTGCCAGAACTGATTGCAATTATTGTGACGGTTCTTCTTCACAAATGGAAAAAGCAGATGCTTGTCTCTATTGCAGGCGGAACGATATGTTATATGCTGCTTGTGCAGCTGGTGTTCAGGTGATTGAAATGAGTTGGAGGTTTTGATATGGATAAGAAATTATTAGTGGTTATTGATATGCAAAATGATTTTATTACAGGAGCTTTAGGCAATAAAGAGTGTCAGGCAGTTGTGCCTGCAGTGGCAGCAAAGGTCAAGAGTGCAGAAGGAAATGCTGATATTGTATACACACTCGATACTCACACGGAAGATTACATGAATACACAGGAGGGAAGGAATCTTCCAGTGAAACACTGCATAAAGTCTGATAATGGCTGGAAGCTGATACCTGAGCTTGAAGGAATCAAGGCAGTAAGAAGCTTTGAAAAGCCTACATTTGGTTCGATTGAACTTGCAGAATGGATTAAAGAAAATGGTTATACAGATGTCGAGCTTATAGGCGTATGCACAGATATCTGTGTTATCAGTAATGCCATGACAATCAAGGCTGTTAATCCAGAAGTGGTAATATCTGTTGATGCAAAATGCTGTGCCGGAGTTACACCTGAGTCGCATGCCAATGCCCTGGCAGCGATGAAAGCCTGCCAGATACAGGTGGAAGAGTAAAGATGGCTTGTGGGGGCAAGATAGTGTGGGAGATTATGTGAATTGGACTTCAGAGCTGTGAAAAGTTATCATGATGAGCAACAGCAAACCATACAAGATTTTGAAAAGACCTACCAGATTACTATAAATGTTTATGATAGTAGGTCGACTTTAGAGAACACTAGCTTTCTTTGAATAAGCAAAACCTACTCAATGACATATGATGTAGTATTTGGTAGGTCTTTTTTAAAATGTTTTGAAATATCTCACTAGGTGTGATTACATTTTAGGAGAAAAAGACCTACTGAATAGATGAATTTTGTTAGTTGAGTAGGTCTTTGAGATGAATGTGTAATATTTGACTGTTTAAAAGACCTACTAGCTAATAAGCCAGCAGGTCTTTAGTAGGTTTTATAGATTTATATGATAATAAGCCATATTACTTAGGTCTTACAGTAAGTCTCTTGATAAGGCCATCTTCTGTTACTTCACGGACTGTAGCGATGGCCATGATGTTGTAACCGCCGAAGTTGGCGATGAATTCTGCCTGGGTAGAATTTACAACTTCGCCGTCTAATATAGAGTATTTACGGAAGCCGAACTTGTTACGGAAGAACATGTTGATAGCTTCACGTCCATATATATGATATTCGTTCTGGGCTGCTGAGTTAGTACAATAATCGTTGATTATTCCGTCTGGAGAAAAGAGATTGGCAAGTCCTGCGTAATCTTTGTTTTCCATTGCTTCTACATATTTTTCAATTGCTGTCATGTTTAATGCCCTCCTTAATTAATATACTTTCTCTGTGTTTAATAATGCGTCTGTACCGCCATCAACGAACATGATATTTCCGTTGACGCCTCTTGCTGAATCTGAAGCAAGGAATACCATAACCTCAGCGATTTCCTCTGGAGCCATGAGGCACTCCTGACCGTACTTGGTTGGGATAGGAAGGGCATTAAGAGCCATCTTTGCTGTAGTGCTCATTGTTGCAGTCATGGCTGTGTGTACATTACCGGGAGCAACAGCATTTATACGGACGCCATTGGCAGCCCATGTTGCAGATACACGGCGTACCCATCTTGCCAGTGCGTATTTAGTAGAAACATAAAGGCTGTTTCCAACTGAAAGATTGGTGCTGTCCATAGATGAAACAAGGCTTAATACACGTTTCTCGTCACCAATATTATTAAGAAGATCAACGATATCCTTACGGCCTGCACCCTGTGAAATTGTGTTAGAAACAGTTACAACACAGCTTCCGTGTTTCTTCTTTAAAAGGTCATATACACCATTTGCAACAGCTACTGTTCCAAAGTAGTTAAGAGAGATAATTAGTCCGAGATTACCACATGCACCTGAAACACCAGCGTTGCATATCATTCCGTCAAGTCCGTCAGGGCACATAGTATGTAACTGATCAACAGCAGACTGTCTGCCTTCCTGAGATGCAAGGTTTACACAGATGTCGCCGTCTTTAAGGTCGATATTAATTACCTTATGCCCCTGTTGTATTAACAATTCTTTAGTTTTAGCACCGATACCGCTTGAAGCACCAGTAATAGCATAGATTCCCATAGTATTTCTATTCCTCCTTATTTTTCGAAGAAAAAACCGAACCCTTCAGGTGAGGAGAGGAATTTTCCTTCTTGTTTTTTGAATATGACTCTATTATAATTAAAACTGATATCTTTTAAATATCCAAAATGCATATATAACAGGAGACCAGATTTGCTTACATATGATTTAGATAAACGCGGAAACAAAACAATGTACGAATATCTGTATGAATTGATTAAGGAAGATATAGCTGACGGGAAGCTTAAGGCTGATGAAAAGCTGCCATCAAAACGAGGGCTTTCACAGCATTTGCAGATAAGTGTCAAGACGGTGGAGAACGCATATGAGCAGCTTCTTCTGGAAGGATATATCCGTTCTGAGGAAAAACGCGGCTACTATGTTAATAAGATTGCCGTGGTTACAGGCGGTGCGCCGGCGTATGCTGCACCTGTGAAAAGATTTCAAGAGGAGACTTATCTTGCTGATTTGACAGCAAATAATATTCAGTATGATAAATTTCCATTTGCAACATGGGCTAAGGTTATGAGAGAAACTCTGACCGATTACAACACTTCACTTCTTAAGACTGTGCCTTTTAACGGCGTGCTGCAGCTTCGAGAGGCAATAGCAGACCATCTTAACAGATATCGTGGAATGCAGGTTTCAGCAGACCATATTATTATAGGGGCTGGAACGGAATATCTGTATAACAGGCTGTTGCAGCTTTTAGGACCTGATGCGAAGTTTGGCGTTGAAAATCCCGGATACCGCAAGATTACCAAGATATATGATGAAAATGGTGTGGACTGGGATTATGTTAATATTGATGATAAGGGCATGAAGGTTGATGAACTTAGAAAGAAAGGTATAAATGTAGCACATGTAAGCCCTGAGCATCATTTTCCGATAGGTCTTGTTATGCCGGTTGCAAGAAGACAGGAACTGCTTAACTGGGCAGCAGAGGAACCGGGCAGATATATAATTGAGGATGATTTTGACTGCGAATTCCGTATGCAGGGCAAGCCTATACCGTCCATGCAGTCGAGGGACAGAAGCCACAGAGTAATATACATGAACACATTTTCAAAGACAATGGTTCCTTCGCTTAGAATAGGATATATGGTACTGCCAGAAAAGCTGATGGAAAAATATATTTCAACAATGAATTTTTACTCGTGTACTGTTTCGGGATTTGAGCAGTATGCGATGGCGGCATTTATTGAGAAGGGATACTTTGAGCGCCACATTAAGAGGCTTGTCAATGATTACAGGGGACGCCGTGAAAAGATTTGCAGGATGTTTCGCGAATCAAGGCTGAATGATGTAAGTACAATATATCAGGATGATGCCGGGACACATTTTCTTTTGCATGTGAAAACTTCCTTAAGTGATGTTGAGATTAAATGGGCGGCCGGGCAGAAAGGAATTCTTATTAACTGTCTTTCAGAATATTGCTTCGCTGACGCGTATAAGTATCACGGAATACTTGTAATTCATTATTCGGATATGGACGAAGCAACTCTTAAGTTTGTAATTGCTGCTTTTGAGGAGATATTCCTGTAGAAAATGTGGCACAAAGCATGAGAATAGTAGTCACAATCCATGAAATCGGGAACACAATAAACAGAACATTGAGCGAGTGGAATCGTGTAAATACTGTAAATATCCAGACAATACGAAGCAGGCATGTTCATGTAATTGTAATTACAGCCGGAAGCATGGCATGTCCTGTGCCACGCAGGATTACGGCAGGAACTTCATACAATCCGCAGGCTGGCTCAAATGCAAGTATCAATGTGATTCTCTGACATGCTGCGGCACACACGGCAGAATCAGATGAGAATAAGCCAGAAAATTGCGCACGGGGAATTGTAATTGGAACAGTAATTAAAGCACTTAGTAAGATAGAGAACAGAGTGCATTTAATAAGAATCTGCATACAGCGTTTCATATGTTCGGCGGTGGTTAAGTTTCTGGAGAAGGTGAGTTACGTCCAATACTGATAGTTACGATTATAAAAATTATGTTCGCATTGCGTAAATTACGGCACATATGTTATAATTTTAAATAAATATTTTATAGGAGGAAATTATGGAACAGATGACGGACAGAGAGCTGTTTACAGCAATTTATGGTGATGTTGAGCAGATAAACACAGATGTAGAAGAAATTAAACAAAAAATCACACAAATGCAAGAATGTATATTAACTTTAAAAGAAAGTACAGATGACAAAAAGCTTTCAAGTATAGAAATGACTTTAGAAAATGAAATTAGAAATAATATAGATATTATTGTGAAAAGACAATCAGATATTATGAAGTTACTTCGTGATAACATGGTGATTGAGAATAGTAAGGAAATGTTTTCAGTCAGAATGAACATATTAGAAACAGATGTCCGCAACATAAAAGAAAAGATAGGAATAGCATAATTAAATATAAGAAATAAAAAAGGAATCCTATAAGCAGAAAGGCAACACCTCCCTGCTCACAGGATTCCTTTTATTATAATATCTTAATCAGCCTATTCCGCCAAGTACTATTCCAAGTATAAGTACAAGGATACATACAGGGCAGTAAATGTATTTGCATACCGGAATGAACATGTCAGTGAATTTCTTATCATGACCGGTATTAACCTGAGTTTCAACATATTTCTTACCACATACCCAGAAGAACATAATTCCGGCAAGACCTGCACCAAGTGGGCAGATGTAGATAGAAAGTATATCCATCCATCCAGAGACAATTCCCTGAATACATATTGAAACTATAAGTGCTATTGCAGCGATTATGGCACAAGATGCCTTTCTTCCAAGATGTAGCTTTTCCTGAATAGTTGCAATAGGTGCTTCATACAGGTTGATTAAAGAAGAAAGTCCTGCCATAAATACAGCAACGAAGAATATAATTGCGACTATGTATCCGCCAGGCATTGATTTAAAAAGTGCCGGGAGGAAGATAAACATAAGTCCGGGACCACCCTGATTAAGCTGGGCACCGGTTGTTGCCATTGCAGGAATGATAACAAGAGCTGCGAGCAAGGCTGCTATAGTATCGAACAGAGCAACGCGTCCGGCAGCAGCAGGGATATCTTCATTATCTGAAAGATAAGAACCATATATAAGAGTACCATTACCAGCAACAGAAAGAGAGAAGAATGCCTGCCCAAGAGCGAATATCCATGTCTTAGGGTCAGCAAATGCCTCAGGGTCAACTCTGAAAATGTATTTGTAGCCTTCTATCGCACCAGGCTGGAAAGCAACATATATTCCAAGTACAGTAAAAAGAATAAAGAAAACAGGCATCATGATTTTATTGGCCTTTTCAATTCCGCGTCCGACACCGAACATAAGGATAATAATACCAATAACAAGAGCTACAATCTGCCATACATTATTACCAAATGCGCTTGCCATACTTCCAAATGAAGCAGCAAAGGCTTCTGTGTCAGCAGGTGCAAGTGTCTTTCCTGTAAAAGCTCCAATCATGTACTTAAGAATCCAGCCCATTACAACAGTGTAACCAATTGCCATTGCAAGTGCGCCAAGTACTGGAATAAAGCCGATAGCCTCACCAAGCTTTCTCTTATTCTTAGTTTCGCATGCATATCCAAATGCATCAACAGGTCCTGACTTAGTAGCACGACCAAAACTCATTTCTCCGATAACACCAGTGAAACCAATAAGTGCAACGAATATGAAATATGGTATCAGGTATGATCCACCGCCATACATTGATACTCTTGTCGGGAACATCCAGATATTACCCATACCAACGGCAGAGCCGATACAGGCAAGGATGAATCCCCATTTGTTGTTAAAAGAATCTCGTTTTTTCATAAAACAATTCCCCCGCATATATTTTGCCAGACAGCAATATATTTAATATACAGTATATTTGTGGATATGTAAAATAATTATCTGAAATTATAGTTTATTATTAAATCATTCTTTGACAATACTATATTAATCGTGATATCATTTATCATTATATGCATAGTAATAATTTAACAATATATAGGCAGGTAGGCACATGACAATTAAAGAATGCTATGATGCGATGGGAGCAGATTATCAGAATACTTTGAATAGATTTCCAAATGAGGCTTTTATTAAAAAATTTGTATTGAAATTTTTAGATGACAACAGCTACGCCAATCTTAAAGAGGCTTTAGCTGCCGGAAATGTAGAAGAAGCATTCAGGGCAGCACATACACTTAAGGGTGTATGCTTAAATCTTGGATTTGATAATCTTTATAAAGCGAGTTCAGCTATTACAGAGATTTTTCGTGCAGGAGAACTCGCAGGAGTTGAGGAAGCATTTGAAGAAGTTGAGAAACAGTACAATATAACAGTGAATGCAATTAAGGCTATGTAGAGAATTGTTAGCGGCGAATGCGGTTTGTTTAATATCAGAACGCATTTTTTTCACAATTTTAGTGTGTTAAAAGGGGTGCGTTTTTTGTCAATATATGTTACTATGTTTTTAGTTATAAATGTATTGAATTGGAGATGCATATGAAGACGAAAAAGTACGAATCAATTATGAATAAAGCAATGAAGGCAGCAATGAATTATGAAAATCCAGATGATCAGATTAATGAATTTATCAGATTCTTTGGAGAACATATCGGGTCTGAAAGAATATACATATTTGAAGATAATATTAGAAAAAAGGTTACTAATAATACTTATGAGTGGTGTGCGGATGGGATTGAGTCTCAGATAAAGTTTCTTCAGAATGTAGATATGTCAATTATAGACTGGTGGTATACATCGTTTGATGCTGGAAGGAATATTAGTACTAAGGATATTGAGGAGATTAAGGATGAATATCCTGCAGCATATGAACTGCTCAAAGTTCAGAATGTAAAGAGCCTGGCAGTAAGTCCATTCAGATATAAGGACGAGATATATGGCTTCTTTGGTGTTGACAATCCACCAGAAAGTGAGATGGACGAGATTTCGCGCTTTCTTGATATGATAGGCACATTTTTAGTACTGCTATTAAAACAGAGAAATGTATTTAAAAAATCCAAGCGTGAGGCTATGTTGAGTGCATATTCAGCACTTGCCGGAATATATCTGTCAATGCATATTATCAATTTAAAGACAGGGGAATTTCATGAAATAAAGTCAACAGATTTCATAAGGGATAATATGATAAAAGGCGAGCATACTTTTGCAGAGCAGATAAATAGTGTAATGAAGATTCTTCCTTCCAGGAAGTATGTAGAAAGTGTACTTGAATTTGTTGATATATCAACACTTCCGGAGAGAATGAAGAATAAAACTACGATTGTTCATGAATTCCTTGGAAATCACTCTGGATGGTGTCGTGAAAGATTCATAAGGGTAGATGAGGATAGCAACGGAGAACTGTGGCATGTTGTATATGCCGTTGAAGTTATCGATGCAGAGAAACGTAAGGAGAACAGGCTTTTATATCTTTCAGAAACAGACCTTATGACGGGAATAAGAAATAGAGGAAGTGGAGAGAAAGCAATTACAGACCTTATTAAGGAAGGAACTAAGGGGCTTATGTGCCTTCTTGATTGTGATAAGTTCAAGAATGTTAACGATACATATGGACATGTTGTCGGGGATGCAGTAATTATAGCGGTTGCAAGAAGTCTTCAGAGTGTATGCAGGGAACATGATATATGCATGCGCCTGGGAGGTGATGAATTTGCAATGTTCATCCCGGGAATAACAGAAACTAAAGATGCTGAAAGCTTCACGATGAGAGTATTTGCAAAGCTTAAGGACATAAGAATCCCAGAGATGGGAGATGAGAAGATATATGTAAGCATGGGTGAAGCGTTTTATAAAGGGGAAAAGGATATTGATTTTGATGAACTGTACAGATATGCCGACAGTGCCATGTATAAGAGCAAGAATAATACAGGCTACTGTGCGACACTTGAATGCGTAACTAAGACATTTTAATCAGTTGTATGCTTTAAGAAATTAATAAGCTTTTTGGCTGCAATGCTTTCGGTATGTCTTGATTCGCGTATAAGAACAATATCTCTGTCAGGTGCGGATTCGTATAGATTTACAGGAAATATTTCACCACGCATTATATATTCAGAGGCAAGTTCCTCCGGATAGAAGCCAAGCCCTAAGTTTGCCTGAACCATTGCAAGAACCTGATCTGTAGTTGAAGCCTCCATATCAAGGTTAAAGTGAAGATTGTTGTCATAGAAGAATTTGGTGTAGTGGTCATGTGTACCAGTACCTTCTGCCAGACTTATGAAAGGATAATCCTGCAATTCTTCCAGATGAATTATTTTGTTATCCGGCTGACTGTATTTTGGACCTGCAATAAGTATATCATGGAATGAGCATAGGCTTTCAGATTTCATATCGCCAGTTAAATTAACAGGTGTGGTTACGACAGCAAAGTCTACCAGACCGGCTTTTAGAGCATTAACAGCCTGATTAGTAGAGTGGTTGGTAAGCTTTATCTTGACATCGGGAAAAAGTCCTGTGAATTTCTCAAGTTTTTTAAGAAGGAATATTCTAAGAGCAATTTCACTTACTCCTATGCATATTGTACCACCGGACAGACTTTTGCTTTTGATAATGGCGTTCTCAGCGTCTTCAAGTTGTTTCATTGCAATTGATACATGAGAATACAATGTATTTCCTTCAGGTGTAAGAGTGATGCCTTTGTGAGAACGGTTAAGCAGCTTACAGTCAAGTTCGCTTTCTAATATATTCATGCAGCGGGTTATGTTAGGCTGGTTATTATCGAGCATGCGGGCTGCTTTTGAAAAACTCTTATATTTTGCAACATAGTAAAATATTCTGTAATAATCTAAGGTCATAGTAATTCTCCAATATATAATTATGATATAAGTGACATATTAAATATACATTTTACATATCAAAAATGCAATACTATAATATAGAAAAAGATGAAAGAAGGCATCGGTATGTTATTTAAGAAAAAGACACTGGATGAAAAAATGGAGAAATATGTAAAACATCATGACTGGTATGCAATACAGGAAGAGATTACAGGAAGCAAAGAAGGAAAAATTGCAGCAGCCAAGGCACTTGGGGCAAGCGATGACCAGAGCAGTGTGGACTTGCTGTTAAGATTTATTGATGATGCAGATGATGATGTTGTATTCGCAGCATGTGAGTCGTTAAGAAAAGTTGGTTCTGAGCACGATACAGCGGATTTACTTGCAAGAATGCAGAAGATTCCGGAAGACAGACAGGCTATAAGGGACGAAATAGGAAAGACTGTTCAGGAACTTCATCACAGACCATAAAACACATGTTTTATCATTTTTTTACATAATATAAAAGAATAAAAAATCATGGGTACAAATCAAGAAATTACTTGATTTGTACCCATTTTTGATATTAAATAGGAAGTGGTTGCATAGTTGTTAGACGGTGTAACAAAGGATGTTAATTGCGGAGGTTGGATATGTCTGGTAAATCAGAAAATATAATAGAGCTTAAACATATCAGTAAGGTATATAGTGATAATGGATTTAAGGCGGTTGATGATTTTAATCTTGAAGTAAAGCGTGGGGAATTCGTAACATTTTTAGGACCATCAGGATGTGGAAAGACAACCACACTAAGAATGATAGCAGGATTCGAACTTCCGACAGACGGACAGATACTTCTTAACGGAGAAGATATATCACAGCTTCCAGCTAATAAAAGACCGATTAATACAGTGTTTCAGCGTTATGCGCTGTTTCCACATATGAATATATATGAAAATATTGCATTTGGACTTAAGTTAAAGAAGCTTCCTAAAGAGGAAATAAGAAAAAAGGTTAAGCATGTTCTTGATATGGTTGACCTTGAAGGATTTGAGGACAGAAAGATATCTACGTTGTCAGGCGGACAGCAGCAAAGAATTGCAATTGCAAGAGCACTTGTCAATGAGCCAGAAATTCTTATGCTTGATGAACCTTTGGGGGCACTTGATTTAAAGATGCGTAAGGAGATGCAGATTGAGCTTAAGAATATGCATGACCAGCTTGGAATTACATTTATATATGTAACACATGATCAGGAAGAGGCACTTACAATGTCTGATAAGATTGTTGTCTTATCAGAGGGTAAGATTCAGCAGATAGGAACTCCTGAGGATATATATAATGAGCCTAAGAATGCTTTTGTTGCCGACTTTATTGGTGAGAGCAACATTTTCAAAGGTATTATGACAGGACACATGAAGGTAAGATTCTGTGGCGGAGAGTTCGTTGGAATGGATGATGTTCCAGAGGGAACTTTAGTTGATGTTGTTATAAGACCGGAAGATGTAATTATTACAAAGCCTGAGGATGGAACTGTTGTTGGTGAGGTTACTTCAGTTATATTCAAGGGAATGCATTACGAGGTTGCTGTTGAATCTGGAAAGTATGAGATGATAATAAGAACTACCAGGTGTTATCATGTCGGTGATACAGTAGGAATGCAGCTTGAGCCTGATGGAATTCATGTAATGCTTGCAGAAGACCATACCACAAGTTTTGTTACAACAATTAATGGAGATTATACACTTGACTTTAATGGCAAGATAATAAGCTGTGACTTAACACAGGTTATTCCTAAGACTAAGGTGTCAGATGGAGTGCTTGTTGATGAAAATGGTGAAAATGTAGATGTTTCAAAGTTCAGGGTTGTTGTCTCAATCCAGCCTGATGATATTGAGATGAGCGATGATGTAACAGCAGGTCTTGTGTCAGGTAAGATTATTAACCTTATCTATAAGGGTGACCATTACAGTTATGTAATAAGAACAGAGTATGGTCATGACCTTATTGTAGATGATGAATATCTCTGGAATATGGACGATCAGGTTGGTCTTATCATGCCTGAAGAGAAGATGAAATTCCAGTTGAAGAAGTAGGGGGATAGAAATATGTCTTTTTCACGCAAATATCTTGGAATCCCTTATGGGCTGTTTCTTATATTATTTGTTGCAGCGCCACTGCTGGTTCTTGTATATTATGCATTTACTAATGGGCAGGGACAATTCAGCATGGTTAATCTGCAGAACTTTTTTACAGACCCTAATACACTTGGAACTCTGTGTTACAGTCTTGTACTTGCATTTGTTGCAACTGTAGTCTGTCTTATAATTGCTTATCCTGTAGCGTATATACTTTCACAGAGTAAGTTAAAAAGAAAAGCGGTAATACTTCTGCTTTTCGTTATGCCTATGTGGATTAATTTCACATTAAGAATTACGGCACTTAAAGAGATACTATCAATGATTGAGGGAAATCTTGCGTATTATCCGTTTATCAATACGATAATAGGAATGACATACGATTTTCTTCCATTCATGATACTTCCGTTATATACAACTCTTTCAAAGCTTGATAAGAGTGTTATTGAAGCAGCATCGGATCTTGGTGCGGATAATTTCCAGACATTTATCAAGGTTATACTGCCATTGTCTGTTCCGGGAATTGTGAGTGGTGTGTCAATGGTATTCCTTCCAGCAATGACTAACTATGTAGTTCTTGATATGCTTTATAACAGCACATATATTATGGGTAGTCTGATTGGAAGTTATTTCAGTGCATATGACTGGCACAATGGCTCAATGATAGCACTGATACTTCTTGTTATTATATGTATTGTCACTCTGGTTTCGGGTGATAAGGAGTCAGAAAATGCTGGAAGAGGAGGACTTGTATAATGAAGAAATTTCTGAAATATATGATTATATGCATTGTCCTTTTGTTCATGTATATTCCGATTCTTGTGCTTGCAGTATACAGTTTTACTGATGCCGCTAATATTGGACCGATACATGCATTTTCAATGCATAATTATGTAACACTTTTTACGACTCCGGAGCTTATTAATATGATAATCGGTTCTGTGCTGCTTGCTGTTGGAAGTGCTGTGCTTGCCACAATACTTGGAACAACAGGTGCTATAGGTGCATTTTATTCAAAGGGAAAAGTAAAAGGCGCAATGTCAGTTCTTAATCAGGTTCCTGTTGTCAATGCGGATGTAGTTACAGGTTTTTCTATCTGTATTCTTCTTGTAGTTGTATTAGGTGTCAGCAAGGATACTTATATTCCTCTTGTTGTGGGACATGTTATACTGAGTGCACCGTTCGTATATCTGGCTGTTGTTCCTAAATTAAAACAGATGGATCCAAGTCTGTATGAAGCAGCACTTGACCTTGGTGCAACACCTGTGTATGCACTTTTTAAGATAATAATACCTCAGATTGCTTCCGGCATAGCATCAGGATTTGTTATGGCAGTTACATTATCACTGGATGATTATTTCGTTGCAACATACACTAAGCCTGCAACATTTGACACAATAAGTACTTATGTTGTTAATGCAACCAAGGGTTCACAGACTGATATCAAGACTGCTTTGTGGGCTTTATCTACAATAATATTCCTTATTGTTATTGTAGTTGAGATAGCAATTAATCTTGCACCAGCAAGAAAAGCTGTACGAGAGGAGGCTGGAGCTGATGAATAAGATTATTGGAAAGATAAATGCGGTAATACTTTCAGCTTTAATGATAGTAAGCGGTACAGCAGCAGTAACAGGAGTGTTTAATACAAACCGTCTTACAGCGGTGGCAGCAGACGATACAATCATACTTCGTGTGTGCAACTGGGAAGAATATATTGATACCGGAGACTGGAGTGATGATGATATAATTGACCTTGAGAGTGGAAGCATAAAGGGTGAGAATTCGATAATTACTGATTTTGAGAACTGGTATTATGAGAATTATGGCAAGAAAGTTAAGGTACAGTACAGCTGTCTTGGAACTAACGAGGAACTGTACAATATGCTTACTCTGGGTGATGATTACGATGTAATCTGTCCTTCAGAATATATGATAATGAAGCTTATGGCAGAGGACTGGCTTGAGCCATTTTCAGATGATTTCTATGATACATCGATTGCTAATAATTACTATGCTAAGGGTGTATCTCCATTTATCAAGAAAACATTTGACGAGAATAAGATTAATGGTGAGTCATGGAGCCGCTATGCTGCAGGATATATGTGGGGTATAACAGGAATCGTGTACAATCCTGATAAAGTGACAGAAAAAGAAGCATCTACATGGACGATAATTGATAACAGCAAATTCAGGCGTCAGATAACAATTAAGGATAATGTACGAGATTCCATGTTTGCAGCTGTTGGTGCAATTAAGTCAGACAAGTTAAAGTCAGCATCATTTATAAACAGTCCTGATTATCATGAAAGACTTGCCGAGGAGATGAATGATACTTCTGAGGCAAATGTGGACAGGATTCAGGAGTATCTTCAGTCAGTTAAGAATAATGTCTATTCATTCGAGACGGACAGTGCCAAGACTGATATGATAACAGGAAAGGTAGTCGCAGGTTATCAGTGGTCTGGAGATGCTGTGTATACTATGGATCAGGCTGACGAGGATGATTTTCAGCTTAACTTTGCAGTACCTGAAGAATGTACTAACCTTTATTTTGACGGTTGGGTAATGTTAAAGTCTGGAATTAATGGCAATTCAGAGAAGAAGCAGGCAGCACAGAGCTTTATTAACTTTCTGTCTAAACCTGAAAATGCTGTGAGAAACATGAGCTATATTGGATATACATCAGTTATATCAGGTGGTGACAGTGATGTTGTATTCAATTATGTGAAGTGGAATTACGGAGCAGATGAAAGCGATACAGATGTTGTAGATTATCCTCTTGGATATTTCTTTTCAGGGGATTCTGATGATGAAAGATATATACTTAAAGTTCCAGAAGAACAGACATACAGACAGTTATCAGCGCAGTATCCGACTCAGGAAGTTATGGATAGAAGCGCCATTATGCAGTATTTTGATGCTGAAGAGACAACAAGAATTAATCAGATGTGGATTAATGTAAGATGTTATAACATTAAGAATGTTCCTGTGTGGGTATGGGGGCTTGCAGGTATTATTGTCGTGGCTTTAATAGCATTATCTGTAAAACTTAAGATAAATAAGAAATATGATTAATAAGCATTTGATTATAAATTGACAAATAATCAGATGTTGCTATTATATATGTCAGACAGAATGAATCTGTATAACAGTGCAAAGGAGCACAGAATTTCTGAGAAATCAGAGGTTCTGTGCTTTTTCTTTTGCAGAATGGAGGAAATTATGGCAACAGAATCAAGTATTATGGACTCTAATAGTTTCAAGGAAGAATATGCATCTATGTTAAGTCCTAAGACAAGGGAAATGATTAGTAAGAGAGAAAAATACCTTGGGGGTGCATACAGACTTTTTTATAGAAAGCCACTTAACATTGTCCGTGGAGAAGGAGATTATCTGTGGGATGATGAAGGTAACAAATATCTGGATATGTATAACAATGTAGCCGGTGTAGGACACTGTAATCCTACTGTTGTAAATGCAGTTACAGAACAGATGAAAACTCTTAATACACATACAAGATATCTTCATGAAAAGATTCTTGATTACAGTGAAGAACTGCTTGCACTTATGCCTGAAGAGATTAATAAGATAATGTATATGTGTACAGGTTCAGAAGCTAATGACCTTGCACTTCGTGTGGCAGAAGCCTATACGGGTGGTACCGGTATAATTATCACACAGGAAGCCTACCACGGAACAAGTGCATTAACATCAGGCTGTTCACCTTCACTTGGAGCCGGTCAGCCATTACTTCCTAATGTAAGGCTTATAACAGCACCTGATTATTACCGTCATGGTGGAACACCAGAAGAATTCACAGCATGGTATGCATCAGAGATGCAAAAGACTATAGATGAATTAAATGAGGCAGGATATAAGTTCTCTTGTTTCCTTGCTGATTCAATATTCTCATCAGATGGTATATATCCTGACCCTGTAGGATTCTTAAAAGCAACAGTAGATGTTGTACACAAGAATGGCGGAGTATTTATAGCAGATGAGGTTCAGCCGGGATTTGCAAGAACAGGACAGGCATTCTTTGGATTTGCGAGACACGGAATTGTTCCTGATATGATAACAATGGGTAAGCCAATGGGGAACGGAATTCCAATCTCAGGACTTGCTGCAAAGGAGGATGTACTTGCAGCCTTCAGCGACAAGCTTCCTTACTTTAATACATTTGGTGGTAATCCTGTATCAATAGCCGCCGCTCAGGCTGTTCTTAAATATATTAAGGATGAAAATCTTCAGGAACACTGTAAGAAAGCAGGCGGAGCGCTCCTTAAGGCACTAAAAGAGGTTCAGAAAAGACATCCTGAATCAGTAGGTGATGTAAGAGGTGCAGGTTTGTTCCTAGGATTTGAATTCGTTAAGAATGATGGCAACAAGACACCTGATAAGGATATGGCGTTGAATGTAATAGAGATGTTAAGAGATGAGCATATTCTTACATCAGTTATAGGTCATTATGGAAATATCTTAAAGCTTCGTCCACCAATGGTATTTTCAGAGAACGATATTGACTGGTTTGCAACATCTCTGGATAAATGTATTACAAAGCTTGAAAATAAATAAATTGAAAAAATCGGACACAGACATTAAACATCTGTGTCTGTTTTTTTGCTTACAACAAGAATTTTACACAAGATTTACAAGACAATTATTGTAAGTTTACCACATAGGGATATAGTAATGACAATTCGTTGCACAACAGTATACGAATAAATATATCTCATTATGTGGAGGAAAAAATGAAGAGAAGTAAGAATTTATTGAGAAAAGGTGCAGCACTTGCTGCAATGTCAACAGTTCTTGTAAGTCAGGCACCACTTATTAATGCATTTGCATATGGTGAGGCGGATGTAAGTCAGAGTACTTTCAAGCAGGATACAGATAATTCAGCTGATTTCCAGAACTGGCTTTCTAATGTATGGCAGGGAGGAGAAAAAGCTTATGCCCAGACTGAAAATATAGCTTTAACTCCAGGTTCAGATGCGGCAGATCTTAATTTTTCATGGTATTCAGCTGGAAAAGGAACACCGGCAGTAAAGGTATGGAAGGATGGAGCAAAGTCATCAGCAAAGGTCGTAACAGGTAATGCAGAGGCTATCAGTGCAGAGAACTGGCAGGGTAAATCATACAGCGCAGCTAATAAGGTAAACATAGCTGATTACTTTGAAGAGAACACTCATTATCATTATCAGTACACAGACAATTATACAGGAGATGACAGCGTATGGTCTGCTGAGTATGATTACACAACTAAGGTAACTGATAAGTTTTCAGTTATTCTTACTGGTGACCCACAGGTTGGTGCTTCAGGAAGCAGTTCAGATTATTCAGCTAATGATGCCAGTGTTGCAAGAGATGCATACAACTGGAACAAGACAATGCAGCAGGCATTAAAGACATGTCCTAATGCATCATTCCTTTTATCAGCAGGTGACCAGATTAACCAGTCTGGTGCAACTAAGACTGATGATAAGAAGACAAGAGAGAGTGAGTATGCCGGATATCTTTATCCATCAGTATTCAGAAGCCTTCCAATCGCTGCAACAATCGGTAACCACGATATGGCAGGTTCAGATTATTCAGCACATTTTAACAATCCTAATTCAGAGGATAAGTTAGGAAGCACAGCAGCAGGAAGTGATTTCTATTTCAACTATGGAGATGTATTATTCATTTCATTAAACAGCAACAACCGTAATCAGGAGGAACACAGAACATTTATGAAAAGGGCTGTTGCAAGCAATCCTGATGCTAAGTGGAAGGTTGTAATATTCCATAGCGATATCTATGGTTCAGGACAGCCACATGCAGATACAGATGCTGCTACTAACAGAATTGTATTTGCACCATTAATGGACGAATTTAACATTGATATATGTCTTACAGGACATGACCACACATTTTCAAGAAGTTATCAGATTCTTGATGGAAATGTAGTTGACTATGATATAAGCAGCGGTTCGGTAACTAATCCGGATGGAACTCTTTATATAACAACAGGTTCAGGTTCAGGTTCTAAGTACTACAATCTGCTTAACTACACACCATACTACATTGCAGAGAGAACTAATGCATGTCTCCCATCATTCTCAACAATTGATTTTTCGAGCGGCTCACTTACCATCAAGACATATGACTACAATGGTAATAAATATGCTGATGATTTTACAATCAATAAGACTAATACAGATATGTCAGTGGATGAGGTTATTAATAATGCAGAGGCTTTAATTAACGGCACAGAGGTTAATTATACAGAAGCCAGCAAGAATTCTCTTAAGGATGCTCTTTCAGCATTAAAGAAGATTAAGGCAGCATATACAACAGACAAAGACCCAATGCTTGCAGATATCGTAAATAATTATGGTAAGGATACTGACAGGGTGTCAGGATATGGTTCTGTAAAGAATGCAGCAGATAAGTCAACATCTGAAAGCGGAAAGAGTGTTAACAGATTTAAGAAGGGCGTATCAACACTTCTGGACAAGACTATATACATTCAGGCACAGGAAGGTGCACAGGCACAGCTTGCAGATTATAAGTCAGAGAATGCACCTAAGATTGATGCCAAGGCATTAGAGGATGCAAAAACTGCAGTTGTTAATGCAATTAATGCACTTACTGTACAGGAAGATAACAATACTGTAACAGAACCATCTGCACCGGCAGAAGGTTCATCAGCAGATAACTCATCAACCAATAATTCTTCTACAGATAATGGCAAAGCTCCACAGACAGGAGATAACATGCTTGCAAGAGTATATGCTTGTATGGCTGCCGCAGCAGCAGGCATCGGTGCTGTTATAGTTGGAATCAGAAAGAAGGAAGACATTTGCGAAAGATAATAGACACATTTGGTAAATACCTTGTTGTGGCACTTATTATGATTGCGATGTTTCTATTCTATACCAGTGTAGAAAGAAAACCACTGCTTGCCAAAGACAATACTAAGTTTGTTAAGGCAGTGGTTATACAGAATGATAATGAAGACCTTCAGGCTGCCGCTGACTTAGAAAGCGGCGACAGCCAGGAGGTTGTTTTACGTATTAAATCAGGAAGCCACAAGGGAGAAGAAGTAAAAGCGTACAGTCTTAACGGATATCTGTACGGAGCCAACTGTAAGGTTGGAACAAGGGTAATAGCTAATATAAGTGAATATAATGGAAACCTTTCAGCCAATGTATATAATTATGACCGTGAACCGGAGATAATTGCGTTATTAGCAGCATTTTTCGGACTTATGTGGCTGGTTGGAGGAAAGAAAGGTTTCAATTCAGTACTTGCACTTATATTCACATTTGCAGTTGTAGTAATGATGTATATTCCGATGATGTATATAGGTGTTTCACCATTTATTGCAGCTACATTATCAGTTGTCATAATTACGCTAATAACATTTATCTTGCTGGCAGATTTTCAGAAGAAATCAATTGGCGCTATGCTTGGTACAATAGCCGGAGTAGTTGTATCAGGTCTTATAGCACTTGTTTTCGGACATTTTGGACATGTAACAGGATATAATGTTGATGATATAGAGAACCTTATATATGTAGGTCAGAATTCAAAGCTTGACATAGGCGGTATGCTGTTTTCAGGAATACTGATTGCATCGTTAGGAGCAGTAATGGATGTTGCAATGTCGGTTTCATCATCATTACATGAGATTAAAGAAAACAGACCTGACATATCAGCAAAGGAAATATTCCGTTCAGGAATTAATATTGGACGAGATATGATAGGAACAATGTCTAACACACTTATTCTTGCATATGCAGGAGGAAGTCTGGGACTTGTCATGATAATATACGCATATTCATACCAGATGCATCAGATTCTTAACATGTACTCAGTTGCAATCGAGATAATGCGTGGAATATCAGGAACAATGGGCATAATACTTACAGTGCCGATAACTTCATTGATAATGTCAGTTCTGCTGACAGACAAACACAAAGAAAAATGATATAATACTCCCAGAAACTACCAAGGTGGAATTAAGGGGGATTTATGTCAGATACAGTAATAATAGAGGAAGAAAAAGATATAGAACATATAGCAGAAAGGAAAGTAGCCGTCATCAGGAAAAAGATGATGGCTGCTTTTTGTGTTATGGCAGGAATTGCAATACTTATAGTTGCTGTTACGACTGGATTTTATGAATTAAAGTTCAGGGCACTGGCAGCGGGATTGTATAACATAGATAACAAATCAGGAGAATATCTGATCGATATGATGTTTTATAACAGGTATTCGTTAAGTGATGTATCAAAGTATAAGAACGTAGTTATGCAGTGCGGGTATACAGAAAATGGTTCATCATATATGTATTTTAGAAGTGGTGAGTGGATAATTGCAGTGGCAGGGATAATTATAATTGCAGTTGTAATGGCAGCATGTATAAGGATGATTGTAAAAATCGGACATAATGATATCTATTCATATGTTATTAAGCTTGGTGCAGAGAACCAGCAGTTAAAGAAAAAACAGAAAGCAGATGAAAGATTTCTTGTTGAGCGTAATGAGAAACTGCAGAATTTTACAGAGAATATTGCACATCAGATTAAGACACCTCTTACTGCACTTAGTCTTGCGCTGGACAGGTTAGAGGAGAGTGGAGAAAACAGGGAACTTCTTGAAAGATGTTTTGAACAGATTGAAAGGATCAGGTCATTTATAAGTAAGCTGATGACAATAAGCAGAATGGAAGCAGGCAAGATAATCATGACAGAGCAGGACATTAATGTGAACAGCATGCTATGTGATGTTGTGAGCCAGCTCCCTAAGAATGATTGCAATATAACGGTTGAATGCGATGATGAAGATTATTGTATCAATGCCGATGAAGAATGGATAAGAGAAGCATTTATCAATATAATACAGAACAGCAGCGAGCTGTGCGATAAGGTTGAAGTTAATGCTGCATGCCGTGATGACAAATGTATAGTCAATATTAAGGATAATGGAAGCGGATTTGAGGAGGACAGGATACCGTATGTATTTGACAGGTTTGAGACAACGGGAAGTGCTGCAGCAGGACATGCAGGTATAGGACTTAACCTGTCACGGCTTATTATTGAAGCACATCATGGAATCGTAGATGTGCGTAATAACGAGGACGGCAAAGGTGCTGTCATAAGGGTACAGATACCGAGATATGTTCTTAAGAGAAAGGCTGAATTGTAAGATATGTGTAAGGTTAGTGCATTACAATATAGAAAATGTACTGGCTGGGAGGGAATATGACCAAGATACTTATATTGGAAGATGATGATTTTATAAGGCAGCAGCTTGCAGGAATATTACAGGAAAAAGGATATTCAGTTGTGGAAGCGGCAAGTGTAGGACAGTTTAATAAAATATATGAACAGGAAGAGTCGGAAATAGATGTATTCCTGTTAGATGTATATCTGCCTGATGGCAATGGATTTGATGTGTGCAGGAAGATAAGAGAACACGGAAGCCAGATAATAATATTTTTAACATCGTGTGATGATGAAGACAGTATTATCAAAGGACTTGACTGCGGCGGTGATGACTATGTTGTGAAGCCATTCAGAGTTGCAGAGCTTGTATCAAGAATAATGGCTAATGTTAGAAGAATATCAGGTGGCACAGACATTTATAAAGATGGAACTCTTACAGTAGACTTTAAGAATAAGTCAATTATGCATGCAGATAAACAGATAAGTGTGTCGCCGACAGAATTTCATGTATTAGAGATACTTATAAACAACAAGGGACTTATTGTAAGAAGAGATACATTTTTTCAGAAAATGTGGGACAGATACGGAACATTTGTAGAGGATAATACGCTGACAGTTACAGTGAGCAGGTTAAAGACAAAGCTTGGAAATCGTGACGATGGCAGAGCTTATATAGAGACAATCCGAGGAATCGGCTATCGGTGGAATAATAATTGAGTGAGATTTCGCAGTTCTTTGTCCATTTTATATGTGTATATACGTGTCTGTATGTGTGTCGGAGGCATAAAATTTTCAACTGTAAGGTTTTTGTAAGGTTTGCATGATAAGGTATAAGCATGGTAATAAGGTATAGACATAAATCTTACAGGGGGTACTTGAATGAATGTTTTAAAAATCACTTTCAAAAGTATAAGAAGACGGCTGCCGCAGATTCAGAAAGCTGCATTTACAACGCTTGTAGCGGTATTTTTTGTGACGGCGGTTCTTATATTTCAGGAGAATATGTACCAGTGGCAGATGTCATCGAATAAGTCGAGGTTTGGAGACTGGTATATATGTGAGAAAACAACGAAAGAGCCTAACAAGGTTCTTGATGAGAATGACTTTCTGGAAAAGCCTTTAAAGGCAGAGAGTACGGTCCGGATATTTGATTCAGACTGGAATAACACAAAGCTTTATGTTGGAAGCATGACGGACGATTTTATGAAGCAGGGCAGAATCAGACTGGCAGAGGGAAGGATGCCGGAGACTTCAGATGAAATAACTATGGATTGGAATACTCTGCTTAAACTTGGCTATGAGGGGGAGCCTGGACAGAAGGTAACAATTAATTATTATGAAAATGACAATATTAATTCAGATAAAGGAAGGCTTAGTGCAACATTTACACTAGTTGGAATATTAAATAATTACACAAATATATGGCAGGATGGAAAAAATATTCCAGGAGCAATTGTTACTGAGGAAAGATTAAAAGAATTCAAATGTACTATTTATAATATCTATATTTATCCATTCAAGGATTCTGTGCGGACACAGGATTATGCAAATGTATATAAAAAGATTAAGGAGGATGTAAAAAGCCAGACTGTATATAATGCTGCAGTATATGATTATTCCCCGTGGAAATCAAAAACAGTATATGCATATATGTATATAGTTGTTATGGTAATTGGAATTCTGGCTTTGTCTTATCAGCTGATTGAATACAGGAACAGACGAAAGAAAGCCTATGAGCTGTTTAAGAATATGGGAATGGACAAGTCTCATATCAGGAAAATGTATATAATCGAGAATGCATTTATACTTATACCAGCGGGAATAGCAGGAATATTACTTGCGCTTATTGCAGGAAGTGTGACAGGACATGTGCTTGAAGCAAAAACCGGCTATGAATTTTACAGTGTAAATGTGGATGTTGTTATTAAAAGTGTGTGTTCCGTTATTGTTGCTGTGGTTATAGAGGAACTGACAGGATTAATATCTAATATAAAATTTTATGGGAAAATGACAGTTAAAAAGAGGCAGTATGACAGAAGAAAAGAAAATATAAGACAGCACAAGAGCAGAATGAATAGGTACAATCTTGTTATGTCAGTAAGCTCAAGATTTATAAAAGAAGATGGCACTTTAATGATAATCGGTGTAAGGCTTTTTGCATTGTGTATATGTATGGTTATTATTTTTTCTTCTTTAAAGATTCAAAATGCTTTTAAAGAATATAAGAACAATGATAACATGCCAGATATATATGGATATATTGATGTTAATCAGAATAAAACGGCATTATTTATGAATTACTGGTATTATCTTAAGGATTATAATAATCTGCCTCAGAAGTCAGAGCGTAATAATGGTGAAATCACAAGCAGGTATGACATGTGTGATTATGTCTGCAAGCAGAGAATAAGGTATAACATACATTTTGATAAGATAAAGGAATTAGTTGAAGCCGGGAATATGTGGGAATGGAATGATGCAATTAAAGTGAATGACAGTGACAGCATAGGAAGGTCTCTTGGTTTTATTAATATGGGACAGAGTAAATACCTAAAGGATCCTAACAATAATATTCTTAAAGGATTTTCTAAGGGATTTATTGACGAACTGATGGGAATTAACGGAATAAATTCTGTGTCATATTCTGCATTTGAATCAGAGAGAAGCTGGTTCTGGGATGCACAGGATTATGAAAAGATGCAGACATTTACATTTCATCCTGAAAATGGTTCATATAATAACGAGCATCTTCCTGATTACGGAGACAGATATCTGTTTTCTACAGAATATGCACAGCCAACCAAAGAACTATATAACAGGCTGGAGAAATATATAGATAAAGAGTATGTTGATTATGAAGCATTTGAAGAAGGAAAACAGGTGGTTTTATTCTTAAGAAACCTTCCGGATGGCGGATATGATGACACAATTCATGCAGGAGATACTCTGTATTATAACTATTATCAGGTAAGTACAGATACTTATGAAAAGTTTTCTAATAAATCATATTACTATTATTTCCCGTATGAGGAAGCCTTTGCAAAGGCAAAAGCGGGAAATAAAAAGGACGATGATGAACTTATAGAAATGGAGATTAATTATGATGCATGTGTAGCTCCACAGGTAGCTGCAGTAGTTAAAGTAACTGATGAGGTTATAGAGGATTTTAAGGGAATAATTCCTGCATTTGGTTATTATACCTCAATTGCCAGCATTAATATGGCACAGCAGGCGGTTGACAGACAAAAGGATGTAATGGAAAGATATCTTGGACAGGAGTTAAGTCCTGACCTGGATTTTGAATTATCCTATAACCAGATAAGCATTAATTATGATCTGGCATCAACATTTTCTGCAACTAATAATAAGATAGGTGTGTACTTTAATAATAATGATATTTCTTATGACAGCAATGTAGATGTTAAGAATACATACAGAACACAGCTTATTAACAGTATTTTACAGTATGGCATAACCATAATTGCAATGATAGTTGTGCAGCTTCTTATTATGGCAATTATTGTGAGAAACCGCATGGACAGAAGATATGATAAGATAAAGCTTCTGCATGGTCTGGGGATGAGACGGGGAAAGATAGTAAGAATATGTATGGCAGAAGCACTGCGTGAATCTTTATGGTGTGTAATTACAATGCCTTTAATACTTTTGATGGAACTGTTAATGTATGCAGGATTTGTAAGAAAATTGTAATCAGGAGGGATAACTATGAAAGAGATAATGCTCAGAGCGGAAAATATAGAAAGAACATATCATGCTGGAAGTGTAGATGTACCAGCACTTAAGAATTGTACACTTGAGTTTGAACAGGGAGAATTTACTGCTATTATTGGAAAGAGTGGTTCGGGAAAATCGACTCTGTTAAGGATTCTTGGAAGTGTAGATGAACCGGATACAGGTAGTGTTACTATTGGCGGCAAGAAAATAACTGGGATGAAGGACAAGGAAATATCTGAATTCAGAAGGAGACAGATTGGTTACATATATCAGGACTACAGTCTGTTCCCGGAGTTTACAGCATACGAAAATATTGTTATGCCTATACTTATAGACGGCAAGAAGCCTGATGAGAATGAGGTTGATGATTTGTTAGAGGAATTGGGAATATCGCATTGTAAGAATAAGTTTCCATCGCAGATGTCAGGCGGTGAACAGCAGAGAGTTGCAATAGCAAGGGCACTGATTACCCATCCTGCTGTTATACTTGCGGATGAACCGACTGGTAATCTTGATGCGGGAAGTGCAGGAACAGTTGCACAGATGTTATCCAAGGCAAGCCAGAAGCACAACCAGACAATAATTATGGTTACGCATGACAGACAGATGGCGGATTATGCAGATAAGATAATAACTATTGTTGATGGAGTGTGCCAGTAGTATAGCCATACATACGGAAAGGGGGATGCGTATGTCTGTATTTGAAATTACATTTTTAAGTGTAAGAAGGCGTATGCCGCAGATAATAAAGGCAGCATGTACGACTCTGGCAGCAGTATTTTTTGTAACAGCCGTTCTTATATTTCAGGATAATATGTATCAGTGGCAGATGTCATCGAACAAATCCAGATTCGGAGACTGGTTTTTATATGAAATCACATCAAAGGAGCCTAACCAGTCATTGAGTGAACATGCATATCTTAATGATCCTGTCAAAATAATGACCAGTGTCAGTATGTTTAATTCTGACTGGAAAAGGACGGGATATATTGTCGGAAGCTTTGATAAGGATTTCATTAATCAGGTCAGAATCAGTCTTGATGAAGGAAGACTGCCAGAAAATGATGACGAGATAGCTATGGACTGGAATACATTGTTATCACTTGGATATACTGGTGAAATAGGTGAGACTGTAACTATCAGATATTGTGAGGAAAACAGTATATATGATGAAAGTGCCAGACAGGAAAAAGAATTTATGCTTGTTGGTATATTGGCTAATTATACAAATATATGGAAGAACGGGAAGAATATACCGGGAGCTGTTGTAACGCCGGATGCTTTAGAAATATTTAACTATAAATATCGTAATGTGTATTTTTATTCTTTAAATGATTCTGTGAAAACATCAGATTATGCAACTGTTTATAAGAAGATAAAGGAAGATGCAAAAACAGAGACTGTATATAATTCGGCAGTATATGATTATCAGCCGTGGAGTTCAGCTAAAGTATACATGTATATGTATCTGGTTGTAATGATAATAGGAATTCTTGCACTTTTATATCAGCTTATTGAATACAGAGGAAGAAGACGCCCTGCTTATGAGCGTTTCAGAAAGCTTGGAATGAATAAGGCGTCACTTCGGAGTATGTATATTATTGAAAATGCCCTGATAATTATTCCAGCGGGAATAATGGGACTTATACTGGCTTTACTTACAGGCTTTGGAATAGGAAAGGCTCTTGAAATTCATAATGGCTTCACATTTTATAAGGTCACATTAAATGTAATTATAAAAAGTGTTTTGTCAGTAATTATAGCAATAATAGTTGAAGAAATAGCAGGTATTATTGCAAACAGCCGTAAAAATCACATTTTAAATAAAAAACGGAAAAAGAAAAACAGCCAGAATGTATATATATATAACGCCACTGGTAAAAAATCAAAAATTAAGCCGTCTAATTTATTAATTACAGTAAGCTCAAGATTTATCAGAAAAGATGGAATATTTATGGCTGCCGGGCTTAGAATATTCGCATTATGCATATGTGCTGTACTTGTATTTTCAGCATTAATGATAAAGAAAGTATATATTGCGTACAAGGATAATGAGCAGATACCGGATATATATGGATATCTGGATCCTTCAGATTCAGAATATGAAATGTATATATATTACTATAGTTATATAAAGGGTTATTATAATATTCCAATACCAGATGGAGAATATTACAGTGAAGAGAGGAATGCTCTTCTGTCCAGTGAAAAAAGAAACAGATACAACATAAGCTTTAATGAATTAAAAAGTAAGCTGACAAAAGAATCTGATAGCCTTGATGCAAATAATCATCAGGATCTAATACGTTTTAATATGCTGCATGTTAATTATTCTAATAAATATTGTAAGAGAGGCAATACTAATTTACTCACAGGCTTTTCGGAAGAGTTTCTTACAGAGCTTGAAAAGATAGGTGGAATAAAGTCGGTAGATTATTCAGCATATGAATCAGAGCGTACATGGTTCTGGGATAATCAGGATTTTCATAAGATGGGAATGGATACTATTTCACCCGATAATTATAATGTAACAAGACAATCACCCGTTACAGATTATGGTTACCGTTATATATATGCCACAGAGTATGTTAATCCTACCAGAGAATTATATAACAAGCTTGAGAAGTACATTGATAAGGAATACAGGAATTATGATGATTTCGTTAATGGAAAACAGGTTGTAGTCTTTTTGAGAGATACACCGGACGGAACTTATGATGATACATTACAGGCAGGAGATATCTTGAATTATAATTATTATCCGTTGTCTGTAATGCCTAATATAAGGTTTACAAATAATGTGGCATATGGGAGATATACATATCCGTTTGACAGGGCATTTTATGATACATATAATAATTTAGGAAAGATTAACCTTTATTCAGAATTTAATGGAACGCTTAAAGGAAGTGCATCATTTAACATGCACAGTGAAGGAGATTCTGAGGATTGGATAAATGGGTATGAGTCAATATTTGGTGCGTGTGTATCACCTCAGGTTGCGGCTGTCATTAAGGTAACAGACGATGTGAAAGAAGATTTTAACGGAATCATGCCTGATTATGGATATTATACAGCACTTGCGGGAATATCACTGGCACAGCAGGCAGTTGATAACCAGAGAAGCTTCATGGAGAGGATAACCGGTGATAAAATGACCGGTAATCTGGAATTCGGACTTAAGTATAACCAGCTGAACATTAATTATGATTTGTCATCAACATTTTCAGCAACGAATAATAAGGTGGCTGTATATTTTGATAATAATGAATTATCGTATTCTTCCAATGTCGATGCAAAGAATATATACAGAACCCAGCTTATTAACAATATTCTCCAGTATGGAATAACCATTGCCGCAGTTATAGTAATACAGCTTCTTATAATGGCAATAATTGTAAGAAACAGAATAGAAAGAAGAAAAGCAAGCTATAAGCTGCTGCATGGCATTGGAATGAGACAGGGAACAATAGTGAAAATGTGCATGATTGAGGCAGTACGGGAATCTGTATGGTGTATATTCACAATGCCACTTATACTTATACTGGAGCTTCTTATGTATATGCGAAAGAATCTGGTTGAATAATTAAATATTATCGTGTATCATTAGAAAAAGAGCCACTTGTTGGCTCTTTTTTTACGAAAAGGACAGGTAGTTAATATGAATCAGACATATATGAAGGAGCAGAAGATACTCCCATTACTATTAAAAATGTCGCTTCCAATGGTAATATCAATGATGGTTAATTCATTGTACAACATTGTTGACAGCTTCTTTGTTTCTAAGATAAGTGAAAATGCGATGACAGCCTTGTCACTTGTATTTCCGGTACAGAATCTTATAAGCTCGGTTATGATAGGATTTGCAATAGGAATTAATGCAGTTATATCATTTTTTATGGGTGCACAGAATCAGAAGCAGGCAGATAAAGCAGCCAGTCAGGGCATGCTCTTAAGCTGCATACACGCTGTTGTGCTTACTGTGATATGCATAGCAGGCATGCCGGTATTTTTAAAAATGTTTACAAAGGACGCAGAGATAGTTTCACTGGGACTTAAATATTCCAATATTGCATTTGCATTTTCAATAATGCTTGGAATTGAGCTTATGTTTGAGAAGGTGTTTCAGGCAGTTGGAAGAATGAATGCTTCTATGGTCTGCCTTATGACAGGCTGTATAGTTAATATTGTGCTTGACCCGATGATGATATTCGGAATGGGCCCATTTCCAGCAATGGGAATTGAGGGTGCTGCACTTGCGACAGGAATAGGTCAGACTTCGGCGGCTGTGCTCTATATAATAATATATATTGTTAAGCCTATTCCGGTTAAATTCAGAAAATCAGAGATGAGAATAGAAGGCTCTATGGCAAAGAGACTTTATTCTATAGGCATGCCGGCAAGCTTAAGCCTTGCACTTCCATCTATTCTTATATCAGTGCTTAATGTAATACTTGCTGCTTACTCAGCTGTGTATGTATTCGTGCTAGGGGTATATTACAAGCTGCAGACATTCCTTTATCTTCCAGCCAACGGAGTTGTGCAGGGAATGAGACCGCTTATGGGATATAATTACGGAGCAGGAGAGCATGAGAGAGTAAGAAAGATATATAAGACATCAATGGTACTTATATTTGCTATTATGGCAGCAGGTACAATTCTCTGTCTCGCAATACCAGGTTCGCTTATCGGTCTGTTTACAAGCAATCCTGATACAATAAGTGCTGGTGAGACAGCGTTAAGAATAATAAGTGCCGGATTTATTGTGTCAACTGTATCAGTGACTTCAGCGGGCGCACTTGAGGGACTTGGAAAGGGATTTCCGTCACTTATCATATCTGTATGTAGATATGTTGCTGTAATAATTCCGGTTGCATTCGTTATGTCTAGGATATCAGGTGCTATTGGTGTATGGCATGCTTTTTGGATTACCGAAGTGATTACATCAGTAATTTCTTATATAGTATATAAGAAAAATGTAAAATAATTATAAATATGTCTTCTTGACATTGCTTGAACTTGGAAATACAATAGTTGCATATGCAATAATTGGAGGTGCAAGTAATGTTGAGAAGAATTTTTTCTTATATGAAAGAATATAAGAAATACGCATGGCTGGCGCTTATATGTATAGGTGTTGAAGTTGTGCTTGAGATTATGGTGCCTAAGCTGATGGCTGACCTGATTGATATAGGTGTGACCAATTCAGATGTTCCATATATAATAAACAAAGGTATCCAGATGGCTGTATGTGCAGTTGCTGCACTTATATTAGGTGTGGGAAGTGCAAGATTTTCTGCACTTGCAGGTCAGGGACTGGGTGCTAATATAAGAAAGGCTGAATATGAGAAACTTCAGTCTTATTCATTTTCTAATATAGACCATTTCAGTGTTTCTTCATTGGTTACACGACTCACAAGTGATGTGACTAATATCCAGAATGCTGTATCAACAGGAATGCGTCCATTTGGACGAAGTCCGGTAATGCTGATATTTGCAACGACTCTGGCATTCCAGATTAATTCCACACTGGCACTGGTCTTTCTTGTAGCATTGCCGGTTCTGGCAGTCCTGCTCATCATAATAATCATTAATGTTGGTCCACGATATGGAAGAATGCAGGGGGCAGTCGACCTTGTAAATCGCTGCATACAGGAGAATCTTACGGCAGTAAGAGTTGTTAAATCATATGTGCGTGGCGATTACGAAATTGAAAAATTCGGACACGTTAATGATAATCTGAAGAACGAATCAGAGAAAGCATTTGGAATAGCTGTACTTAACATGCCTGCTATGCAGTTCGTTATGTATTCTACAATTCTTGGTATTCTTCTTATAGGTGGAAGACTGATTAATTCAGGACAGATGATGATTGGACAGCTTACTTCTTTCTTGAGCTATGTTCTTCTGATACTTAATTCACTTATGATGATGTCAAATGTGTTCCTTCTTATGACAAGGTCACTTGCTTCTGCAGAAAGAATTATGAAGGTAATTGATGAGCCGATTGATATAACTGATGAGAATGCAAAGGACATTGAAGTTAAGAAGGGTGAGATTGAATTTAACCATGTCTGGTTTAAATATAAGGATACTGCCAAAGAATATGTGCTGTCAGATGTTTCGTTTCACATTAATGCAGGACAGACAGTCGGAATAATCGGTCAGACAGGTTCATCAAAGACGACGCTTATCCAGCTTATTCCAAGACTTTATGATGCAAGTAAGGGTGAGATTAAGATAGATGGAATTAATGTTAAGGAATATCCGGTAAGACATTTAAGAGATGCAATCTCAGTTGTATTGCAGAAGAATACGCTGTTTTCAGGCTCGCTTATTGATAACTTAAGATGGGGTGATGAAAATGCGACTCTGGATGAGATTAAAGAGGCATGCAGCATAGCGTGTGTTGATGAATTTATAGACAGGCTTCCAGGAGGACTTGATGCAGAGATGGGACAGGAAGGTGTCAATGTATCAGGAGGACAGAAGCAGAGAATATGTATTGCAAGAGCAATATTAAAGAAGCCGAAGGTGCTTATTCTTGATGATTCAACGAGTGCGGTTGATACTGCAACAGAAGGAAAGATAAGAAATGCACTTGCAAAGAAGCTGCCAGATATGACTAAGATTATAATTGCACAGAGAATATCGTCAGTGTGTCATGCAGACCAGATAATTATTATGGACGGCGGTCGTGTGGACGCAATCGGAACACACGAAAGTCTGTTAAGGACTAATAAGATATATCAGGAAATATATGAATCACAGAAGGAAGGAGCTGATCTTTAATGGCTAAGTATGTTGGATATAAAAGACCTAAAGATACGAAAAAGACTGTTAAGCATCTCCTTACATATCTGGGTCATTACAAATGGGCATTCCTGCTTGTTGCAGTACTTGTATTTATAAGTGCAGGTGCAGGAATTATGGGAACATTTTTAATAAAACCTGTAGTTAATAATTTTATCGTGCCGGGCAATATGAAGGGGCTTATCATGGCTGTGTGCGGAATGGGTGTAATGTATGCGTGTGGCGCGTTGTCAACGCTTGGCTACAACAGGCTTATGGTGCATACTTCCCAGAAGGTGGTAAGTGAGATTCGAATGGATCTGTTTAAGCATACGCAGAAGCTTCCATTGAAATATTTTGACAATAATACACATGGCGAGATTATGAGCCATTTCACCAATGATGTGGACACTGTGCAGGAAGCGATGAACAACAGCTTTGCGATGGTAATCCAGAGCTTTCTTACACTTTTTGGAACCATAACAATGATGCTGGTATTAAGCGTAAGGCTGACTATTATTGTTGTTATTTTTCTTATTCTTATGTTCATCTTTATCAAATACAATGGTAAACGCAGCAAGAAATATTATCACAGACAGCAGAAGGAGCTTGGTAATATCAACGGCTTCGTTCAGGAAATGATTGCAGGACAGAAGGTTGAGAAGGTTTTTAATCATGAGCAGAAGAATTTTGAAAAATTCTGTGAGATGAATGAGAGCTTTAGAAAGGAATCAACTAATGCACTTGCATATTCGGGAATGCTTATTCCTGTAATTGTAAGCCTGTCGTATTTTAATTATGCGCTTTCTGCCTGTGTTGGAGGCATATTTGTAATAAAGGGAATTATGGACCTTGGAAGCATATCGGCATATCTTGTGTATGTAAGACAGAGTGCCATGCCGTTAAATCAGTTCACACAGCAGATTAATTTCATACTTTCTGCACTTTCGGGAGCTGAGAGAATATTTGACATGATGGACGAGGCGGAGGAGCTTGATGAAGGAAAGGTAACTCTGTGCAATGTCATTAAAAATGCGGATAATACCCTTACAGAAACTTCTGATAAGACAGGATTTTTTGCATGGAAGCTGCCGGCAGGGGAGCTTATTGAGCTTAAGGGTGATGTAAGATTTAATGATGTTGTGTTCGGATATGTGCCTGAAAAGAAGGTGCTTAACAAGATTTCGCTGTTTGCAAAGCCGGGACAGAAGATAGCATTTGTTGGTTCAACAGGAGCGGGAAAAACTACTATTGTTAATCTTATAAACAGATTTTACGATATCCAGTCAGGTACGATTACATATGATGGAATTGATGTGAAGGATATAAGAAAAGATGACTTGAGGCGTTCACTTGCAATGGTAATTCAGGATACACATTTGTTCACAGGAACTATTGCAGATAATATAAGATATGGAAAGCTTGATGCAACTGACGAAGAAATCAGGGAAGCAGCTAAGATTGCCAATGCTGATTCATTTATAACAAGACTTCCACAGGGGTATGATACAATGCTTACTGCTGATGGCAGCAATCTTTCACAGGGACAGAGACAGCTTCTTGCTATCGCGAGAGCAGCGATTGCCAAGCCGCCGGTGCTTATTCTTGATGAGGCTACAAGCTCAATTGATACAAGAACAGAGCGGCTTATAGAGAAGGGAATGGATGCAATAATGGAGGGAAGGACTGTATTTGTTATTGCACACAGGCTTTCGACAGTACGAAATTCTAATGCCATAATGGTTCTTGAAAAGGGCGAAGTCATTGAACGAGGCAGCCACGATGAACTGTTAGAGCAGAAGGGAAGATATTACCAGTTGTATACAGGACAATTTGAGCTTGAGTAGGAGAAAGAGATAATTATGGACAAGAAAACAAAGAATGTATTTTTCGATATAGAAATGTTAAGAAGAAGACTGATAAGACCATATTTTATAGAGCTTGGGCTTACAGTTGGCCAGGGGCAGCCAAGGATTCTTAAGGAATTAAGAGAACATGGGATTATGAACCAGAAAGAGCTTGCAGATGCTTGTCTTATGGATGTAACTACAATGTCAAGAACATTAGACAGAATGGAAAAGGATGGTCTGTTAAAGAGAGAAAATAATCCGGCAAGCAGAAGGTCGTGGAATGTGTCGCTTACTGATTATGGCGCACAGAAAGCTGATGAAGTTATCAGGATATTTAACAGAATTGATAATGTTATATATAATGGATTCAGTGAAGAAGAGGTGCAGACACTATCTGTTATGGCAGACAAAGTTGAGAAAAACCTCTGGGAGGCAATTAAGAATGAAGAGCAGAAATAAACTTATTATCAGATGGGTGTTTTATCTTCTGGGATTACTGATACTTGCACTTGGAATTATGCTTAATACGAAAGCTAATCTTGGTGTTTCACCAATAATTTCAGTGCCATATTCGATATCTCATATCATAGGATTTAACTTCGCCAATATGACGATGATTGTATATTTTATCTTTGTTTTAATTGAGATGATAATGCATACTATGTGGTATCTTACAGACAGAAAAGAAGCTAAGTATCTTGGAATGTATATTATAAGAGATGCTTTACAGATACCGGTAAGTATAGTATTTACCCGCTTCTTGAATGTGTTCTCAGCACTTATTCCATCTGTACATAACAACATTGTATTACAGATTATAGTATTGCTGCTTGCTGTATTATTGACAGGAATAGGAGCAGCAATGTCGCTGAATATGAGAATTATACCTAATCCGGGAGATGGAATTGTACAGGCAATAAGTGATACTACAAGGCTTAAAGGCAGAGCCGGCAAGGGTGTGGGCTTCTGCAAGAACTGTTTTGATATATTCAATGTCTGCACAACATTTTTAATAGGACTCTTTACTGGACATATACTTCTTGGTCTTGGACTTGGAACAATTCTTTCGATGATTGGCGTTGGTCGTGTAATTGCAGTGTTTAACAAGCTGTTCAAGGAGCGCATGGAAGCTGTTGCTTTTGATTATGTGGAAGAATAAAAGCTGCGGGGTATCACTATTTACAGTAGTTGATACCCCGCTATTTATATAAATTATTATATATGAATTAGAGACTTACCTTCTTATCAAGAAGCACAGCACTTCCGAATGTGCATGCAACTACCATGAATAACTGGAAGATGGTAGCCGGAAGGCTTGACATTAATGCCTGGGATAAGCTGTCTGGATTCTTATAAAGTTCAGGCAACAAAGAAGAAATCTTAATTGTTGCATATGCAAGGACACAGAATAATACAACTGATATAAATCCTTTAATCTTCTTGTTCTGCAAGGCAGTTGAAGATAGTGTTATGGCAAAGTATGCAAGTGATATAAGGAAGAAGAAAGCTATAAGGAATGATATTATTCCAGCTACAATATTAATAATTATGTTGACAACATCAATACCCATAACCTTTAATAGTTCTGAGAAATTCTTAAGTGTGTCAGCCAAATCACCAAAGACACCAGCCATCATGAATATATCAAGAGCTCCAAAGCCAATGAATATTGCTGAAATTCCTATTCCAATAATCAGTGTATAGAGCAGCTTTGATGTTATTATGCTAAGAGAAGAGTTAGGTGTCATAAATATCAGGTAACTGCTTTTGCTTGAAAGTTCTCTGTTATATGTTACTACTCCGAATATAAATACAATAAAATAACTTACTGAGGCAGCTATTATTAAAAGTCCTCCGAAAAGGCTTGTATAGTTAAGATTCTTAGTCAGGCAGAAAAACATAAACAGAGCCTGAAGTACACAGATTATACCTGCCACGATTCCTATACCGAGAAGATTCTTTCTCAATTCGTATTTTGTTAATTTTAACATTGAAGATTCCCCCTTTTAATATGCATAAATGTGTTTATACTGGTCAACGATTGACATGCCCGAAGCTGTTCGTAAATTTTCAGCATCTCCCTGTGAAACAATCACACCGTCTTTGATAAATACTGCGTAGTCAATAACAGCTTCAAGCTCATCAACAAGGTGGCTCGACATGATGATAATCTTATCAGGTGAAGCCTTGCTGATTACCGCATTGATAACCTGCTCTCTTGCAACAATATCAACACCGTTAAGTGGTTCATCAAGCATAATAACAGATGCATTTCTTGAAAGATTAACAGCAAGCTTAAGCTTAGCCATCATTCCTGATGACATCTTGCTGGCTTTCATGTCAGGCGTAAGCTTCATCTCATTAAGATAGTTGTAGTACTGGTCAAGTGAGAAATCCTCAAAGAAATCAGCATAATACTTTCCAATATCAGCACAGCTCATATAGTTATAAAAATAACTTTCGGTAGGCATATAAGCTATGTGTTTCTTAGTTTCTACTCCTATTGGAACACCTGAAAGAGTGATGTCCCCGGAAGTGGGTTTTACCAGACCTGCTATCATCTTCATTAAAGTTGTTTTACCGCTTCCGTTAGAGCCGAGCAGAGCGTATATTCTGCCAGGCATGAAGTCGATGGAAACACCATTAACGGCAGTCATCTTCATATACTTTTTAGTAACATTTTTACATTGCAGCATAATTAAATCCCTCCATATTTTATTCGTGATAATTCTTAATGAGATTAATAATCTCATCTTTAGAAAAACCAAGGCTTGTCATTCCGGAAACAAAAGTCTCAATCATTTCACTGGAAAGTTCTGCCTTTAATGTATCAATCAGATGCACATCCTCTGATACAAATGTGCCAAGACCTCTTTTGGTATAGCACAGACCACACTGTTCAAGTTCATTGTATATTCTTGCAGCAGTGTTAGGATTGACCGTGTACTGTACGGCAAGTTCCCTGGTTGATGGAAGCTTGTCGCCAAGCTTAATCTCACCGGTAAGAATTCTTTTTTTAATATCATCGATTACCTGAAGATAAATTGGTATATTAGCCTTATAGTCCATAATCCCTCCTCCTGTAATAGGTAATGTACACATGACGCGTACCTGTGTACTAGCACAATAGTACACTATAACAATATAACTGTCAACAGGAATAATAAAAATAGTAAAATTTTTAAAAATGGTGTATGATAACTTAGAAAAAATGTAGAAGGAATACAGTATTTATGACGGTTCAGCAGGCATATGAAATATTTGATGTCAGATCAGATATTACTAAGATGGAATTGAAGAAGCGGTACAGACGGCTTATGCATATGGTGCATCCGGATGCTGTGCTAAACAGAGATAAATCAAACAAAGAAAATGTATATAGATACAGCGCATATGAAATTAACGAAGCATATACAGTTCTTTCAAATCAGACTGGACAGGAATCATTAAGAAAAAATAATTATGAATATGATGAGAAATATTATGGCACTGATCAGGAAAATGAAGAATATGATTTTACAGCTCCAGAGAATGAACATGCCTTTTGCCAACGCAATGTGTATCATTATGCTGAAGATTACAATGGCAACAACATTGGAAGATTTAAGGTTGCACGAGGCAGATATATGTGGATGCCAGATGAGGATTTTAAGTTGTTTCTGCGCAGTATATATGAATGTAGTGAGGAACTTCTTAACAGAATTGATGAAGAAACAGGAAGAGTGCATGATTCAGAATACAAAATCATATATCAGGCAGAACTTGCATATCTGTTAGCACAGCAGTTTACTGCAACATCAGATACATTGGGAAATATTCTTACATCAATTGATGATGCTGCAAATGTATTTTATGTCGGAGCAATGCTTGAAATGTCACCTGAATCTGGATTTATCAAAGCTGGAATGAAGCTGTTTCCGGCAGGAATAAAAAAGCATAGACTGTATTTAATGACTCGTTCGGGAAAAGAAGCGGGATACATATCATTTAAAGATGACAGATTATATTATGTGCTTATTCCGATACTTGAGCAGAAGCGTGCAATGGTAAAGATAGAAGTATCTTCGAAGCAGGACAGACATAATACAATGGGAGAGAAGAAATATAAGAACATTGATTTGTGGGTTAAAATCGGAAATGATGCAACATTTCCTGAAAATATTAATATGAGAATTGAAGATTTGCTTAACAGCTACCATGAAAGCAAGTAAAAGTGGTAAGAAAAGCGGTCATATCAGAACAGAATCTGATGTGACCGCCTTTATCATTTAATTCTTAGATTGTGCGTCAGTGTTGTTGTCCTGACTATCCGATTTGGCTCTGTCAAGCCACACACCAAGTCCACAGGCAGCAACAGCAAGAACAATGACGATACCGACTGTTATATTACCTAACATATTATTATTCATCCTTTCAAACTTAGTCAAACATAGATATTCCGAAACGAAGCTTTCTGTAAAATTTATATACAATGGTTCCGAAAATACCTACAGTTATTCCAACGGTGGATGCAACAGATACACCTCCACCCAGAATAATACCGATTATCATTAAAATATTCATATTTATTGCCTCTTCACATAGTTGTTTAATATTACTAATAATATATAAAAATAATGTATTATCAGAAAATGTTCTGATTTAATGATAATCTGTTATTTTTTGCCGTCAGTCTGATGGATATAATTAAGAGTGACAGTAGTGCTGAGTGTGATAGAATCATGCATTACGCCTGTCGATTTGAAATAGATACTGATACCGATAGCTGCACACAGACCGCAAAGTAAGAATTGGAATATGCGTAATACATTGCGGGAACTGCTTCTGTCTGCTGTAAGATTAGTGACTGATGTTCTCACTAGTCCGAGCATTTCAGTTGTACATGGCATGGTATCACTGACAGAAGGTTCAGGTGTAGCGAATACCTTAGCTTCTGATGTAGAAAAAGAGTCCACTTCAGGAATATTCACACGAGCCCTGTCGAGGCACATGCCAATAAGGAAGAAAGTTATTATAAATATACAACTTAACAGTCTTTTAAAGCTTTTCTTCATAAGAACATCTCCTTTCCAAAGTGAATCTCATCTTTTTTAATATATCATATTCAGGAGACGGAATAAAGAGAAATAATAAAAGAATAGATATAAATTTATATATGGACTTATTTTTAAAGAAACAAAAATATATATTGACACATATGTTCTCATATGATATTAATATATTAAAAGAATTATTTCTTTTATCTAAAGCTGGATAGTCATTCGGCGAAACCCCATAACACATAATTGAATATTGCAGGCTTGTTTTAGATATCTGTAGATGCTAATATACTTATATAGATAAAGATAATATAGTATATGTGCGTGGATATCTGCCTGCGAAAGAGACGAGGAGGATATCTATGACAGAGAAAAAAGACAATGTAACATCTAAATTTAAGGACAATGTATTCTGTATGTTATACAGGGATAAGAGAAATCTTTTAGAACTGTACAATGCACTTAACAATTCAGCTTACACGAATGTGGACGATTTGCAGGTGACGACTTTAAACGGTGGTTCGTATATGAAGTATAAGAATGATGCTTCATTTTTATTGTGTATGAGCCTGTACATGTTTGAACAGCAGTCTAGTAAGAATCCGAACATGCCGTTAAGATTTTTGCACTATGTGTCAGATGTATTCAGGGAGTTGTTCAGCAATTCCATGCTTCACAGGAGAAGCATGATTAAGATACCTGTGCCACATTTTGTAACATTTTACAATGGACTGGAGAAATGGGTTGATAAAGAAGGCGAACTTAAGCTGTCGGATATGTATGAGATACCGGTTGACGATCCGGAACTGGAACTAAAGGTGCGTGTTATCAATATCAATGAAGATGTACATATCCTTAATAAGTGCAAAACTTTGCGTGATTACATGACATTTGTTAATAAGGTCAGATTCAAGATGGGCGCAGAAGGAGAAGATGTCAGGGTTGCGGTAACAGAGGCAATGGATGAATGCATAGAGGAAGATATACTTGTCGATTTCTTTGAACAGCATAGGGAGGAGGTAGTTGAAGTGAGTATATATGATTATAATGAGGAAGAAGTCAGGAGAGTGTTAGCTGAGGAGTACGCGCAGGAAGTTGCACAGGGAATGGCGCAGGAATTAGTAGGGAAAGCCACTAAGGAGGCTGCTGAGAAAGCATTTGCTGAGGGTGAACAGAGTGGCATATATAAAGGTGAACATCGTGGGGAACAATTAAAGATAATTAATCAGATTATAAAGAAGGTAAAGAAGTCAAAAACTCTGGAGACAATAGCCTCAGAACTTGAGGAAGAAGTGGCAGATATCAAGCCAGTATACGATGCTGTAATTGCGGCTGCACCAGATTATGATATAGAAGTGATTAAAGACAGGTTAGATATTAATTCAAAATAATATGACGTCTGTTGTGATACACAATAAAGCAGTTCTGACGTGGGTTCATAATTTGACAATCCAATGCGAAATAGGTAAAATACATATAAATATATGCATTTTGGGACATGAAAATGCATCGTGAATCAGGAGGAATTTAATATGGCATGTTTTATAGTACCAGGTACTGAAGCTATCGTTACAACAGCGATAACTAAGATTGTTGAGAAGAAAGAGAAGAAGGAAATATGTTCGTGTGAGACAGAAGGTGCTGTAGAAGCAGTTAAGGAAGAAAAGGCACTTCCATTTTCTAGAAAGTTAAAGTGGCTTAACAATATGCTTTGGGGAGGAACAGCTTTACTTGCATTCGAGCATGTATGGCATGGCGAAGTTACTCCTTTCTTTCCATTCTTAACAGCAGCAGGCAACGCTCAGGATGCTGTGCAGATGCTTAAAGAGATGGCAACTGCCGGTGTTGGCATGGCAGTGGTTGTTACAGCTGTGTGGGTCGGCATGGTAGCAATAGCTTCTGGAGTAGAAAAGAAAGCAGCTAAGGAAGCAGAAGTTAAAGGATTGGAGAGATAATTATGACATTACTTATAGCTGTATTTGCAGCGGTCATAACTACTATTATATGGTATATTAATGACAGGCGTTCGCAGTTAAAGCTTGGAACACTTGTGCTTATGTACTGGGGTGCATCACTTATGTGGATGGTAGATGCAGTTGTTGAATATATTGAACTGGGGGCAGAGTACTTTACTCCGGCGTCATCAGATATGCTTAATGATGCATTTTTGGGCTTATCAGTTGTAGCTTTCGGACTTATCATATGGCTTGTTATACTTATGGTTAAAGATTCGCTTGGAGTAGTACGCAAGACTGTACTTAATAAATAAAGAAGATTTTGGGGATATGGATTTTAAGAGAAAAGAACTTGTTAAAAATGCTAAGAAGAACTTAAAAAAGCATTACTGGCTGTTAGTAGCAGTCTGCCTTTTTGCGGCTTTCATTGGCTCTGAATTTACAGAGACAGTGGAAGCCTTTAAAAGTTTAGGAACAGTTAACAATGAAATTCAGGGTGCAGCATCGGTTGAAGCAAATGTTGATACTGTCGCTAACAGTTCGGTTGTAAGTTCTGTGGTTCAGGCAATGGGCGCAGTAATCACGGGTGACGATGATTTTGGAAGGACGCAGTCTGATGCGAAGGTTTCAGAGGCCAAAGACAATGCAAATAAGGTATTGGGAAGAACAAGAGGCGTATTTGCATCTTTAGTTAATGGTATAACATCAGGCGGAATTGTATTTACATTTGTGGATTCACTATCATCAGTCATAAGTTCAAGAAGAGCAGTAGTGCTTATACTTCTGATAGTGGCACTTATGGTATATGTGTTTATAACATTTTTTATCAAGAAAACTTATCTTGTTATATCAAGAAGAATAGTGCTTGAAACGCGCACATATGATACTGTTCCACCTGGAAAGTTCATGTTTCTTCTCCGCGTAAAAAGGTGGATGAAGGCATCGTGGGTGCTTATTGTCAATAATGTATATGAAATATTATGGTCACTTACAATTGTAGGTATATTTGTGAAGCATTTTTCATACATGCTTGTGCCATACATTATCGCGGAGAATCCTGATATGAAGGCAAATGAGGCTATAACCTTATCAAGAAAGATGATGAAAGGCTACAAATGGAGGGCATTTCTGTATGGATTATCATTCATTGGCTGGACAGTGATTGGAATGGCAACCTTAGGAGTTGTAGGAGTGCTGTTTGTGAATCCTTATAAAGCTGCATTTTATGCAGAATTCTATGCAAATGTAAGAGCAGCATATCTTGAAAAAGAACCAGAGGCGGTTAAGTGGCTTAATGATTCATATCTGTATGAAAGACCAACAGAAGAGCAGCTTAAAAATGCGTACGCAGATGTATATGAACTTATAGACAGTCCGCAGCCACAGATTGATTTTGATGATTACCACAATTCGAGAATAGGAAGATTGAAGAAATTAAGAGTATTTTTAGCCAACACATTTGGCATAATACTTATTAACAGCAAGGCAGAGCTGGAATTTGAAGAAAAAAAGAAGGAAATGCTTCGTATGAGTAAGAATAAAGCAGAAGCAGTTGGAAAAGCCTATCCTGCCCGCCTTTTCAATCTTAAGGAACACAGAGTTGACCTTGAAAATACAGTGTATATGCGTAATTATTCAATACCATCGCTTATTCTGATATTCTTTTCATTATGTTTTGTTGGATGGATATGGGAGGTTACGCTTCATCTGATATCGTCACATACATTTGTAAACAGAGGTGTTCTTCATGGACCGTGGCTTCCTATATATGGTTCAGGTGGAATACTCATACTGATATGTCTTAAAAAATTAAGAAATAAGCCTGTTGTGGAATTCTTTGCATCAGTAGTTTTATGCGGATTTGTTGAATATTTTACATCGCTGTATCTGGAAATCAGCTGCGGAAGAAGATGGTGGAATTATAACGGGTATTTTCTTAACCTTAATGGAAGAATATGTGCTGAAGGTCTTTTAGTATTTGGACTTGGAGGAGTTGCAATCGTATATATTATTGCACCGCTTCTTGATAATTTCTTCAGAAAGATTAAACTGCGGGTTGTTGGTGCAGTGTGTGCGGCATTGATAGTTGCATTCATTGTGGATATGGTATATTCCAAAAAGAATCCTAATACGGGTAAAGGAATATCAACATTTAATGATAATACACCAGAATATATGCTGGCAGAAATGTATCAGGGGGCAGAGGACAGGTATGAGGATAGAATATCTTTTAATCAGGAATTTTAAATCAATCAGAGAACTTGAGATTAATGATATTGAAGATGTACTGATTCTTGTTGGCAGAAATAATGCAGGAAAAAGTGTAGTTCTTGATGCAATAAGGGCGGTTGCTGGAGATTATGCAGTTTCATTAAGAGATTTCAATGATAATGAAGGTAATATAAGCATTACAGTACGCATCAGTATTGAAGATGAGGATCTGGCTGTATTGTATCAGAAGGGACAGGTCAGTTCTTTTAAGCATTATGACTTGTGGTATAAGGATTTTTGCAATAAACTGCCGTCATTAAAGGATGGTATTCTTGAATTTGAGTATGTATATAGCCGGGATGGCAAGATTAAGTACAGGGATGGAGTTAAGAAGAACAATGTTTATATAAAGACAGTTCTTCCAAGAATATTCTATGTTGACCATGAGAGACGTAAGTCATCGATTCAGGAAGATCTTATTATGCTGCAGGGTGGAACCGAATATGCAGATCTTAAAGATAACGTGTGTATATTTGATAAGCATAAGATGTGTAATCAGTGCTTTAATTGCATAGGAATCATTAACCGCAAGAAACCGGAACAGTTATCTTTATTAGAAACAGCGAGACTTATGCAGTATAAACTGTTTAATTTTAATCTGGCTAATTTTGAGAACAAACTTAATGAAAAATTTAAGAACAATGGTGGCATTGGAGAAAGGATTCATTATCAGATTACATTTGATGCAGAAAAACTTATGCATGTTGATACAATTGTTCACAATGAAATGCGTGACACTGATGGGGATGTCAATGACCTTTCTGATGGCCTGAACAGTATCTACATTCTGTCACTGCTTGAAACCTATGCGGAATATGGAAGTACTGTGCCATACATTATTCTGATTGAAGACCCGGAGATATATCTGCATCCTCAGTTACAGAAGGTTGCAAGCGAAATTCTTTACAAGCTTTCAAGAAAGAATCAGGTTATATTCTGCACGCATTCACCGCAGATGTTATTTAACTTTACTACAAAACAGATTCGTCAGGTGGTTAACGACAGAGATAATAATACAGTTGTCACATCGGAGGCAGATATTGATGATATATTAGATGATCTGGGATATGCTGCCAACGACCTTATGAATGTGAGCTTTGTATTTATAGTGGAAGGAAAACAGGACAGAAGCCGTCTGCCGCTTCTTCTCGAGAAATATTATTCAGAAGTTATAGATGAGAATGGCAACCTCAATCGTATAGCAATAATTGCAACTAACAGCTGTACAAACATCAAGACTTATGCCAATCTGAAATATATCAATACATTATATCTTAAGGATGAGTTCCTTATGATAAGAGATGGAGATGGTAAGGATGCTGACCGCTTAAGAGACCAGCTTACCAATTACTATAAGCAGCGTGCAAAGCAGGATTATGGCAATCTGCCAAGAGTAACAGACCGTAATGTGCTTATATTAAAATATTATTCATTCGAGAATTATTTTCTTGACCCTGAGATAATGACTAAGATAGGTGTTGTTAAAAGTGTAGACCAGTTCTATGATATATTATATGCCAAATATAAAGAATACCTGTACCGCCTTGTCAGCACTAAGAAAATGTTAGAAAAACTGAACATAACAATTGAGACAAGACAGGACATCATAGACAACATGGAGAATATCAGAAAATATGTCAGAGGACACAACTTGTATGACATATTCTACGGACGTTACAAGGGTGAGAAAGAAAATGCAATATTAAGAGCGTACATAGACGCAGCTCCAAGGGAGAATTTTGATGATATATTCGATGCAATTGATAATTTTGTGTACTTTAATAACCGTAAGAATTAATAAAAAAATTGTATTAATCCTAAGGGCGTCTAACTACCGTTGCATCTATCTATGATACATGTTCTCATGGATTCCTGCATCTAGTGTGAGTAAATGCCGCCATCTATAGAGTTTATTACAGTGCTGGAAATCAAACGCGCTTCGCTTGAACGAGATTTCCAGCATTGAACTTTTATAGATAGCGGCATTAACTCACACACGATTCGGAATAAATCGAACATGCACCATAGATAGACACAACGGTGGTTATACACTCTTATTAATGCAATATTTAGTTGCATGACTGCCTGATTAAATCAGAATACCAGTACGCAGAATCTTTTGGGATTCTCTGCTGGGTTTCGTAATCGACATAGATTAACCCAAATCTTGGGTCGTAGCCGCTGTGCCATTCGAAATTATCTGTGAATGACCAGTGGAAGTAGCCGAGTATTGGGACACCGGCTTTGTAGGCTTTCTCAAGGTCTGTGAGATATCTTGTCAGAAAGTCGATACGGTTGCTGTCGTGGACTTTGCCATCAAGACTTATGATATCGTTGCAGGCAAGACCGTCTTCGAATATGTATATTGGAAGATTATACCGCTCATACATGTATCTTATACCATAATTCATAACTCCTGGGGTTACAGGCCAGCCAAGAGCTGTTCTTGGACTTCCAGGCTTTTTCTTTATATGTCCTGTGACACTTACCTCGTGACCGTTATATACATTGATTCCTAAGAAATCTATAGGCTGGTGCATCAGTTCTGAATCTCCGTCTTTAACGAATGGGAGTTCTTTATAATGTCCGATTTTTTCAAGACCTTTTTCAAGATGTAATCCTGTACCTGCAATATCGGGGTACCTGCCAAGGCATGTCATATCGCAGAATATAGTGTGGTTAAATGTCATGTTTCCGGTAACAATCTTGAAACTTTCAGCTCTTGCAGCATCAATATCTTCATCACATTCACTTGCAGGAAAACACAAGTCGCCAGTGCTTGAAAAACCAGTCTTTATTGGCTGCTTTGCAACGGCACGCATCTTGGCAACAGCAAGACCGTGTGCAAGTGCAAGATGGTGTATGACTGACAGCACGCTGATGCAGTCCAGCTTCTTTCCGGGAGCATGAAGTCCATTCATATATCCAAGACCTGAGATTATCTGTGGTTCATTGATAGTTGCGATATTAACGACTCTGTCAGAAAAATGCTCACATATAAATTCTGCATAGTCAGCAAATATATAAGCTGTCTGTCTGTTCAACCATCCGCCATTATCTTCAAGTGCATGTGGCAGATCCCAGTGATAGAGTGTTATAAAAGGCTCAATACCATTTTCAAGACAACAGTTTACAATATTATCGTAGAAATCAAGTCCGGCTTTGTTGAAATTCACATTGCCGTCTGAATCCTTTACAATGCCATCTGGAAAGATTCGTGTCCATGAAATTGAAAAGCGGTATGCCTGAATACCTAAGCTTTTCATAAGTACAATATCTTCACGATAGCGGTGATAGTGGTCGCAGGCTTCATTACCATTTTCGTTGTGTGCGATATTGCCTGGCTTATTAGAAAATGTATCCCAGATAGAAACGCCTTTGCCGTCTTCGGCAAAGGCTCCCTCTATCTGATAGGAACTTGAGGCAGTTCCCCATAAAAAGTTCTTATCAAACATAATTATTCTCCTTAAATATCAGATATTAACAATTACATTGAATTCCTTAGTGTCAGCGTCGAAAGGCACTGTGTTTCCTGCAATTTCACTGCCATTGACAATAAGAGAAGAAACTCTTTTGTGCTTCTCATTGCTGATAGTAATGTTATATACAGCATTTCTGAATTTTCTTGTAATTGTCAGATTCTTAATAGAATCAGGCAGACAAGGGTCAATGGTGAGTCCTTCAAATGAAGCTCTTACACCAAGTATATATTGAGATATACTTGTAAATGTCCATGCAGCGGTGCCTGTAAGCCAGCTGTTTTTGGCTTCACCAAATCTTGCAGCATCTTTGCCGGCAATCATCTGTGAATATACATAAGGTTCAGTCCTGTGTATCTCACTTATTTCTTCAAGATATGCCGGACATATTTTCTTGTATGTTTCGAATGCTCTGTTCTTATCATCAACAACGGTTTCAGCAATAGATACCCAAGGATTATTATGACAGAATATTCCAGCATTTTCTTTGTATCCAGGCGGATAAGAAGATACCTCACCGAGTTCAAGATGATATGACCTGTAAGCTGGTTGTAAAATCATAATTCCGTACTTTGTATCAAGAATTTTTTCTACTGAATCCATAGCTTTCTGTGCGAGTCCTTCTTTGACACCTATACCTGCCATAACACAGAAGCCCTGTGGTTCAATGTATATCTGTCCATCTTCACATTCATGTGAACCAACCTTACGGCTTTCGGCATCATATGCACGAAGGAACCATTCACCATCCCAGCCTGCATCAAGAACAGCTTTATACATGTCATCAACATGGGAACGTACAGCATTTTCTTCATCTGTTAGACCTGTCAGGTGGCATATGTCTGCATATTCATTGCCATATTTTACATACATTCCGGCGATAAATACCGATTCAGCAACAGGTCCTTCTGATGGTCCGGTAGTCTGGAAAGATTCACCCGGAGCAGAAGAGAAGCAGTTTAAGTTAAGACAGTCATTCCAGTCAGCTCTTCCGATAAGTGGCAGCTTATGCGGTCCAAGATGAGTAGTTGTATAATTAAAGGATCTTCTTAAATGTTCCATAAGCGGCTGTGCCTTACCTGCATCGCAGTCAAATGCTACAATTTCATCAAGAATGCTGAAATCGCCTGTTTCTTTAAGATATGCAGCTGTTCCTGCAATAAGCCAGAGAGGATCATCATTAAAGCCAGAACCAATATCAGAATTACCTTTCTTAGTTAATGGCTGATACTGATGATAAGCACTTCCGTCCTCAAACTGTGTAGCAGCAATATCAAGAATTCTCTGTCTTGCTGAATCAGGAATAAGATGTACGAAGCCAAGTAAATCCTGGCAGGAATCTCTAAATCCCATACCACGTCCGGTTCCAGACTCATAATAGGAAGCAGATCTTGACATGTTAAATGTTACCATGCACTGATACTGATTCCATATATTAACCATACGGCAGAGCTTCTTGTCTTCTGTGTCAACAATATAAGACGAGAGAAGATGAGTCCAGTAATTTTTTAAAGCAGCAAGAGCTGTATCAAATTTTGCCGGAGTGTTGTATTTTTCAAGAAGGGCATATGCAGGTTCTTTGTTAATGATTCCGAATGATTCCCACTTCTTATCATCAGGGTTCTCTGCATATCCTATAATGAATACATATTCTTTCTCTTCGCCCGGCTCAAGGTCAATATCGATTCTGAAAGATCCAACAGGTGACCATCCGCTTGCAATAGAATTATAAGATGTACCTTCTTTAACAGCTTTAGGCATTGCAGGACTTCCGTATGTACCGATGAAACTTTCTCTGCTTGTATCGAAACCGTTGGCAGCAGTGCTGACGGCATGAACAGCATAATGGTTACGCCGCTCACGGTATTCTGTCTTGTGATATATTGCTGACATGGCAGCGGTGCCAATATTAATCTCTGGCTGAACTTCAACTTCGCCTGTGCTGAAGTTACGCTGGAAGTTGTTGCAGTCATCAACTGCATTCCATAAACAGAATTCTATATAAGAATATACAGATAAATGTTTAACAGAATTTCCTGTGTTCTTAATAGTAAGTTTATCAAGTTCACAATTATCTCCAATAGGAACGAGAGCAGTCTGTGTAGTCTTGATGTCATTCTTGGATGAAGAAATCACTGTATATCCAAGTCCGTGACGACATGTATAATCCTCAACTGGTGTCTGGGATGGCTGCCATCCAGGATTCCATATGGTATCCTCATCTTTAATATAAATGTAGTGGCCGTTGTTATCTAAAGGAGAATTATTATAGCGATATCTTGTGAGTCGGAGCAGCTTGGCATCCTTATAGAAACAGTATCCTCCGCCGGTATTGCTCTTAAGACTGAAAAAATTCTCGCAGCCTAAGTAATTAATCCATGGCAATGGAGTTTCTGGTGTGGTTATGACATATTCTTTATTGATGTCATCAAAAAAACCGAATTGCATATTATACCTCCTGTACACATATAATTTATAGAAAACGATTAAGTGCATTAAGGTACAAGTTCTAATATTTATTTTATAGTAATAAGTATATTTTAAGGCTTGAATTAAATCAATGATTATTTCGAATTTGAATAAGAATTGGTAGAAATGCACAAAAAATACTATAATTTATAGAAAAATAAGTAAAATTTACAAAAGTGCTTGCATTTATATCTGATATGGGTTATAGTAAAGCTACGAAAACGATTAAGTAATGCATGAAAGGAATGAATCTATGGTATCTATGAAAGATGTTGCTGTAGAATGTGGGGTTTCAATTGCTACAGTAAGTAAAGCTCTCAATGACCATAGTGACATCAGTGAAGAGACACGCAGGAAAGTTAAAGAGGCAGCTAACAGACTTGGATATTATCCGAATTCAGCAGCCAGAGCACTTAAGACGAACCGTTCATATAACATAGGAGTTCTTCTTAATAATGGTCTTGCACATGAGTATTTCGCCGAGGTTCTTGAGAGTTTTAAGAATGAAGCAGAGAAGAAGGGGTATGATATTACATTTGTAAGCAATCACTCTAAGAAGATGACTTTCTACGAACACTGTTTATACAGGAATTTTGATGGCGTGCTTCTAGCTTGTGAGGATTTCAGCAATCCTGAAATTTATGAAATGGTTAACGGGAGATTACCAGTTGTGACCATCGACTACATTTTCAATGGCAGTACATCGGTCAATTCTAACAACGTGAAAGGGATGAGTGAATTAGTACGTTACGCGTACAGCAGGGGACACAGAAAGATAGCTTATATTTATGGAAACGTTGAATCAGAGGTTACGAAAGAACGTCTGGCAGCCTTTTATAAGACAATGGGTGAATTAGGGGTAGAAGTTCCAGATGAATACATTAAAGAATCAACCTATCTTGATTCAATAAAAGCTGAGAAGCTTACATATGAGCTGTTAAAATTAAAGGAACCGCCAACATGTATTTTTTATCCGGATGATTTATCTGTGGTTGGTGGAAAGAATGCTATTAAGAATATGAAATTGCATAGTCCGAAGGATGTGTCTATTGCAGGTTACGATGGAACAAGATTCTCGCAGATGTTAAATCCTAAGATTACAACAATTCGTCAGAATACCAGGGAAATCGGCAGGATTGCCGCAGATGAGCTTATAAGTGCTATAGAGAATCCCAGGGCAACGATAGTAAAGAGGGTTGTTGTAGATGCGGAACTAATCGAAGGGGAAACAATAAGAAAGATAGGAAACTAAAGGTGTCGTCTAAGATTTATGGAGGGTTTTTTATGAAAAAGAGATTATTAAGTCTGGCACTTGGTACAATGATGGTGCTTTCCACATTAGCAGGTTGTGGATCAAAGGATGGTGGTTCGGCAGCAGTTAATACTAAGCCTGAGGAACAGGGTAAGGTACTTAACATTTACTGCTGGAACGAAGAGTTTAAGAGCAGATTTGAAGGATATTATAAGAATGTTCCTTCAGATGTTAAGGTAAACTGGGTAATTACTCCTAACGAAAACAACGCTTATCAGAATGCTCTTGATGCTGCATTATTAAAGCAGAAGGATGCAGCAGCAGATGATAAGATTGATATGTTCCTTATCGAAGCTGATTATGCTTTAAAGTATGTTAATAGTGATTACACACTTGATGTAAAAGATGTAGGCCTTACAGATGATGACCTTAAGGATATGTATCAGTACACAAAGGATATCGCAACTGACAGCAAAGGAAAACTTAAGGCTACAACATGGCAGGCAACTCCAGGACTCTTTGCTTACAGACGTTCTATTGCTAAGGATGTTCTTGGAACAGATGATCCGGATAAGGTTCAGGAAGCACTTTCAACTTGGGATAAGTTTGATAAGGTAGCTGAACAGGCTGCTGCTAAGGGTTACAAGATGCTTTCAGGTTATGATGATTCATACAGAGTATTCTCTAACAATGTATCAGCTCCTTGGGTTGATTCTAATAACAAGATTGTTATTGATGATAACATTATGAAGTGGGTTGATCAGACTAAGAAATATACAGATAAGGGCTATAATAATAAGTCATCTCTTTGGGATTCAACATGGGCAGCAGATCAGGGACCTTCTGGTAAGGTATTCGGATTCTTCTACTCAACATGGGGAATTAACTTTACACTTTTAGGTAACTCGCTTGCTACTCCTGTTAAGGAAGGTGGTAAGGAAGAAGTTGGTAACGGTATCTACGGCGACTATGCAGTATGTGAAGGTCCACAGAGCTACTACTGGGGTGGTACATGGATCTGTGCAGCAGCAGGAACAGATAACGCTAACCTTGTAAAAGATGTTATGAAGACACTTTGCTGTGATAAGGCTACAATGAAGAAGATTACAGAAGATACTCAGGATTACACTAATACAACATCAGGTATGAATGAGATTGCTAACAGCGACTTCAAGTCAGCATTCCTTGGTGGTCAGAATCATATCAAGTTATTTGCTAAGTCAGCTCCTAAGATCAGCATGAAGAATATTTCATCTTATGATCAGGGTCTTAACGAAGAATTCCAGAAGGCTATGAAGGATTACTTCGATGGCAATGTAACTAAGGATAAGGCTCTTGATAACTTCTATAAAGCAGCTATTGAGAAATATCCAAACCTTTCAAAGTAATTAGTAATTGCTAGTCATTAAGGCACAGTCATTATAATAAGTATGTTATATGGCTGTGCCTTTTTATATGGCAGGAATGGAGATATGTATGAATAAAAAGAAGAAAAAGTTTGTAAGCTATGCAAAATGGGGATACATATTTCTTATACCGTTCTTTGCAGTATATATTGTGTTTTCATTAATACCACTGATATCTACATTTTATAATAGTTTTTTTGAGAACTATATGGTTGGACTTATGCAGGTCGGACCTAAGTTCGTTGGATTTGACAATTACAAGGCCATACTGTTTAACGGTGATACATTGCTCTATCTGAAGAATACAATGATAATGTGGCTGATGGGATTTATTCCACAGATTCTTATATCATTGCTTCTGGCGTCATGGTTTACAGATCTTAGATTAAGATTAAAATGTACAGGATTTTTCAAAACTATAATCTATATGCCTAATTTGATTATGGCATCTGCATTTGCCATGTTATTCTACGCAATATTTGCAGATCAGGGACCAATCAATAACATGCTTAACAGTATGGGATTGCCTACATATAGATTCCTTGCAGAGGTAGCAGGAGCAAGAGGACTGATTGCTCTTATGAACTTCCTTATGTGGTTTGGTAATACAACAATAATTCTTATGGCTGCCATTATGGGCGTTGATCCTTGCCTTTTTGAAGCAGCAAGAATTGATGGTGCTAATTCAAGACAGATATTTGGAAAGATTACACTTCCACTTATTAAGCCTATTCTGGCATACACACTTATTACATCACTGATTGGTGGAATCCAGATGTTCGATGTTCCTCAGATTCTTACTAATGGTAATGGTAATCCGGATAGAACAAGTATGACGGTTATCATGTATCTTAATAAGCATCTTTATAGTAAGAATTATGGTATGGCAGGTGCACTTTCAGTTATTCTGTTTATTGTAACAGCAGTACTTAGTATATTTGTATTTAATTATATAACTAAGGATATGGAAGCGGCAGGAATAAGAAAAGCTAAGAAGAAAAAAGCAAAGGAGGCGAAGTAATATGAGTAATTCAGGTAAAGCCTCTGCAAGTGCCGATATTAAAGGCACTAATGCTGGAGTGAAAGACAGGATAATACTTACAACGGAGAGAGTGTTATGTTATATCGTGCTTATTCTTATAACATTCTTGTGCCTTTTCTCGTTCTATGTACTTATTATTAATACAACAAGATCACACCCTGATATCCAGAAGGGATTCTCATTCCTTCCGGGAAAGTCATTTATAGTCAACATGAAGAATGTTCTTGCTAATGAGAATATTCCTGTTGTCAGAGGTATGTTTAACAGCTTGTTTGTTGCAGCATGTTCAGCGGTTCTGTCAGTGTATTTCTCAGCACTTACAGCATTTGCTATTCATGCATATAACTTTAAGTTAAAGAAGTTTGCATTTACATTCATTCTTCTTGTAATGATGGTGCCAACACAGGTATCAGCACTTGGATTTGTTAAGATGATGGGAGACTGGAATCTTCTCAATTCTTACATACCACTTATTGTTCCTTCGGTCGCAGCGCCTGTTGTATTCTTCTTTATTAAGCAGTATATGGACAGTGTGCTTCCAATGGAACTTATTGAGGCAGCGAGAATTGATGGCGCAAGAGAGTTCAGAATATTTAACCAGATTGTTCTGCCTCTTATGAAACCGGCTCTGGCTGTTCAGATGATATTTACTTTCGTATCATCATGGAATAATTATTTTATACCTTCACTCCTTATTAACAAGGCAAGCAAGAAAACCCTTCCTCTGTTAATAGCACAGCTTCGTAGTGCGGATTTCCTGAAGTTTGATATGGGTCAGGTATATATGATGATAGCATTTGCTATTGTTCCGGTAATTATAGTGTATATCTGTCTTTCAAAGTTCATTGTAAGAGGTGTTACACTTGGTGGTGTTAAAGGTTAGATATGCTTTTAGATTAAAAAAGAACCGTCCTGATTTCAGAGACGGTTCTTTTTGCGTCGTGCGCTTTGATAATGCAGTTTCTGTTTAGAAAATGTATTCTATATATCTGTCAAGATGTTCTCCGGCTTTAAGAACTGGGGATGGAAAGTTATTATGATGCATTGAGTCAGGGAAAAACTGAGGTTCAAAACATATGCCATGCTGATCGTTATATGGTAAATTGTATTTACCGGTACAGTTTCCTATATAATTACCGTTATATAGCTGCAATCCTGGGAAGCTGGTCTTTACAGACATGCTTATGCCTGCTTCTAGGTCGGTTACTTTAGCGGCATATTCATATACATCAGAGAGAACGTAATTGATATCAATATAATCTGTTCCAACTCTTCTTGGATTACGGAAATCATACATTGTTCCTTCAACAGGCAGAATGTCACCTGTGGGGATATTGCTGCTGTCTACAGGGGTGTAGCAGTCTGCTCCTATAGATACTATATAATTACAGACATTCTTTACTCCGGAAAAATTAAAGTAACTATGATTGGTGAAGCTACATACTGTATCCATATCTGATACTGCGTCATAATGCACAAGTATTGAATTCCTGTCAGTAATAGTAATTGTCTGGGTAACTTTAAGATTTCCAGGGAATCCATTCTCAAGATGCGGGCTGTTAAGTGTGAGAATGAGAGCCTCGGGATCAACATCAAACTGCCACATACATTTGTTGAAGCCGTGTCCGCTGTGAAGAGTGTTATTACCTTCGTTGGCAGGAAGATGCCAGTCTTTGTTATTAAGAGTTATGCATGCCCCTGCAATTCTGTTGGCGAATCGTCCCATTGTCCCACCGAAGTTCTGCTGGTCATAATAATATTCTTCCGGGGTATCATAACCAAGGATTATGTCGTGTTGTGTGCCGGATGAATCAGTCACGAACATTGACTGAAATGTTGCACCATAGTCTGAAACATAAAGCGATATGTCATTATATGAAAGCTGAATAATATGACACATTGTACCATCGGGGAGAAGCCCCCATTTTTTGACATTATATTGCATAAATACTCCCTTCTGTGTATATGATTAATACGAACAATAAATATGAATTAAGTATACCATTTTATACAAAGAAGTTCTATGTTTTTATATAAAAATGTGATATATTTATTAATATATTTTAGTTGAGGTTGAGAAGATATGAAGATTTTGCATTGTGCAGATATTCATCTGGATTCAGCGATGACGGCTAATCTTGATAAAGATAAGGCAAGAGAACGCAGGAGTGAGCTGCTGGCATCTTTTAAGGATATGGTTGGATATGCTGTGAAGGAGTGTATCGGGGTTATTATAATTGCGGGGGATTTGTTTGATACAAGGAATATATCAGTCGGAGCAAAGAAAGAAGTATATAATATAATAATTAATAATCCGGGTATTACATTTTATTATCTGCAGGGTAATCATGACAATGGAAGCTTTGTATCATATCTGGATGAGATTCCTGCTAATCTTCGTATGTTTGGAAAAGAATGGACAAGTTACAATGCCGGTATAATTAATAATGGTGGTATTACAAAAGATATCGTTATTACCGGCGTGGAACTTGACGGTGATAATGCGGGTAAGATATATGGAAGCCTTTCTCTCAATGCAGGCAATTATAATATTGTTGTACTGCATGGGCAGGAGGCTTCTCATATTTCTAAGAATAATGCACAGATAATAAGTCTTAAGGATTTAAGAAACCGTGGAATTGATTATCTTGCACTTGGACATGTACATGAATATTCAAGTGACAGGCTGGATGCCAGAGGAGTGTATTGTTATCCGGGATGCCTTGAGGGAAGGGGCTTTGATGAGGCTGGAGAGCATGGTTTTGTAGTGCTTGATATTGATGAAACCTCTGGCAGTTCTGATACATATTTTGTTCCATTTGCAAGAAGAAATATTTATGTTGCACAGGTCGATGTTACAGGGTGTGAAAACACATTTGAAATAGAGAAGCGTGTAAGAAGCTTTCTTGAAATGTCAGGATATACTAAAGAGAGTCTTGTTAAAGTTGAACTTACAGGTGCTCTTGATGTTGAATGTGAAAAAAACACGGATTACCTGGGGAAGCAGTTTGAGGGGAAATTCTATGCATTTAAGATAAAGGACAATACTATATATAATATTGATTATATGTCATATGAGCATGATGTGTCACTTAAAGGTGAATATATAAGAAATGTTATGGCAAGAAATGATATTAGTGAACAGGATAAGGCTGAGATCATAAGATATGGACTACAGGCGTTACAGGGAGAGGAGATAGGCTGATGAAACTTATCAGTTGTACAATTGAGAATTTTGGAAAACTGAATAATGTTACATATGATTTCTCTGGTGAATGTAATACCATATGTGAGGATAATGGCTGGGGCAAAAGTACACTGGCTGCATTTATCCGGGTAATGTTTTATGGTTTTAAGAACGAAAGCAAGAAGAAACTTGCAGACAAGGAAAGGAACCGTTATATGCCGTGGCAGAAAGGAGTATATGGCGGTGAAATTATATTTGAGGTAAATGATGTTGTTTATTCACTTAGAAGAGTATTTGGAAAGAAACAGGCAGATGATGAATTTCTGCTTGTAAGAAAAGACACAAATATGGAATGCAATGATTTTTCTTCTGATATAGGAGATGAATTATTTAAGATAGATGCACAATCTTTTGAGAGAACTGTGTTTATAGGTCAAAATGACTGTGTTACAACGACAACTGACAGTATTAATGCCAAGATAGGTAATCTGGCAGACAATACCGATGATATTAATAATTTTGAGACTGCTGTGGCAAGACTTACGGCAGAACTTAACAATATAACGAGTACAAGGGTTACAGGTTCTATTGCAAAAAGAAAATCAAAAATCACACAGCTGACAGCTCAGATTAATAATTATGCAGAAATTGATAAGACTATTGATGAGCAGACTAAGATAAGAGATGAATTGTGTGAGAAAAGAGAAAATCTCAAAGCCTGTAAAGAAAAGCTGCAGGAACAGCAGAAGGTTTTAAGTGCAAAAAAAGATGTTCAGGCAATGAAGGAAAAGTATCAGTTATTGTTAAAGGAATGTAACAATAAAAAGAATATTTTTGAACATATGAAAGAATATTTCAATGGTACTATTCCTGAAAAGAATGAGATAATAAAGCAGATTGAAATTTTTGATGATGCTGGAAAGTTAAGTGGGAGACTGGCTCATGTCGATGAGCAAGATAAAAGACGATTCGAAGAACTTCAGAAAATATATGGGCAAGGGGTTCCTGATAATGCTGTTCTTGATGAATATCAGGGGCTTGCTGTCAGACTTGATGAATTTAGAAACCTGTGTTCAAAAAACAGACTGTCAGAGGATGAGCAGAAAAAACTGAATCAGTTAAAAAAGCGCTTTGCAGAGGGTGTTCCTGACGAAGATATAGGAATAATTCATGACAGATGGATAGCAGCCCGGAATAAACAGAATTCTCTTGCTGGCAAGGAAATTAAATTAGAAATTGTGAGGGAAAATGAAAATACAAAGCTTGCCAAGGCGAAAGAATATAAGAATAACAGTGTTACGGGAATTGTCGCAGGAGTTATCTTAGCGGTTATTGGTGGGATTCTTTCGTTTAAAGTAATGGTGGCCGGAATAACACTGATAATTGCGGGTATATTTATAGGTGGTTTATCTGGAAGAATTGGTTCTGTAAAGAAAAAACAGCATGATGAGACATTTAGAAATATAAGTGAGGAATCAGCTGAGAGACTAAAAGCCATGGAGTCTGAACTTGAAGCTGACAGGAAGAGCATTGCAGATACGCAGGATATTGTAAGGAGTTTCTGTGAAAAATATGGAATTGCATATAACATGGACAATATGGAATGGGAGCTTTCTAAGTTACGTCATGATATAGAGAATTATCGTGAGTTGAAAGTAAGGGAAGCGCAGCAGAATGATTCTGGAATACATGAAGAAATAAGTTTGCTTGAGAGCAGAATAAGGAATTTCTTAAGAAGTTTTATTTGTATGGATGATATCAGTAATTATTCACTTGCAATAGAAAAAATAAAGAGAGATACTGCTGATTTTATAAGAATTAACAATGAGCTTTCAAAGCAGGAGGCTTACAGCAGACAGTATGAAAAGCAGATTGACGGGATTACACAGTTTCTTAAGTCATATGTGAAAGATTATAGTGATGAGGATAGTGTTGGAGAAATGCTTAGAAGACTTGACAAAAAGCTGGATGAATATTATCGTGCTAAAAGTGAGTATGAAAATGCAGTCTCAGCAAAGAATGATTTTGAGGCAGGCACAGATATAAGTTTATTGGCTGCAGGCGAGGATGAAGATGACAAGGTTTCTCTTGAAGATATTGCTGCTGATATGTCGCAGACTGATATTATGATTGAGAATTATTCAGAGCAGATAATACAGTGTAACAGACAGCTTGAAAACCTTCAGATTCAGGCTGAAGAGTGTGAAAATTTCAGACAAGAACTTAATGAGCTGGAAATTTTGCAAGAAAATGAGATAAAAAAGGAAAGACTGTTAAAATTAACTAAAAAGATAATGGAAGATTCAAAACAGTCATTTACTGCTAAATATATGGAACCTGTTATGGCAGGGTTTAGAAAATATTTCAAAATTCTTGCAGGATATGAACCGGATACATTCAGTATGGATGCAGATACAAAGCTTACTGTCATGGAGCAGAATATGCCAAGAGATATTGGATATCTTAGTGCAGGGAAGCAGGATTTGGTTGGAATATGCATGCGAATGGCACTTGTCGAGGCAATGTATAAAGAGGAGAAACCATTTCTTATATTTGATGATCCGTTTGTTAATCTTGATGATAATAACATTAAGGGAGCTATGAAGCTTCTTGACGAGATTGCAAAGGATTATCAGGTTATATACTTTACATGTAGTGAAAGCAGAATATACAATTAGTGTAAAATACATATTTATTAAGGAGAGATACAATGGAAGAAGTTATTCAGTATGTACCTAATCTGTATGCAACCTTTTGGGCACTTATACCGCCACTGGTTGCTATCATATTAGCGTTAATTACTAAAGAGGTTTACAGTTCACTTTTCGTCGGAATTGTAATAGGAGGACTGTTTTATGGAAATATATTCCAGAGTGGGTTTAGTTTTGAAAAATCAGTTCTTCATATATTTGAAGATGGTCTTGTAGGAGTATTGTCAGATCCTTACAATGTAGGAATTCTGGTGTTCCTTGTTGTACTGGGAATCATGGTGTGCATGATGAATAAAGCAGGTGGTTCTGCAGCATTTGGAGAATGGGCTGGAAGACATATTAAAACAAGAGTTGGAGCACAGCTTGTTACGGTGCTTCTGGGAATTCTTATATTTATTGATGATTATTTTAACTGCCTTACTGTAGGAAGCGTTATGCGTCCGGTAACAGACAAGCATAATGTTTCGAGAGCGAAGCTTGCATATCTTATTGATGCAACAGCGGCACCAATCTGTATTATTGCACCTATATCTTCATGGGCAGCAGCGGTAACAGGTTTTGTTGAGGGCGAAGATGGTTTTGGAATATTTATTAAGGCTATTCCTTACAATTATTATGCATTATTTACTATTGCAGCAATGATTCTTATTGTAGCGTTAAAGGTTGATTTTGGTTCAATGGCAGTTCATGAAGCAAATGCAGCTAAGGGAGACTTGTATACAACTCCTGACAGACCATATGCTAACGCAACAGAAGATGTAATTAAGGGACGCGGAAAAGTGCTGGATCTGTTATTTCCAATTATTACACTTATAGTATGCTGTATAATTGGAATGCTATATTCAGGAGATTTTTTCAAGGGAGTAGGTTTTGTTGATGCATTTTCAGGAAGTGATGCTTCGGTAGGGCTTATGCTTGGAAGTTTCTTTGCACTTATAATAACAATTGTGTTCTATGCAGTAAGAAGGGTACTTTCATTCAATGAATCATGCTCATGCATACCGGAAGGATTCAAGGCAATGGTACCAGCAATCCTTATTCTTACATTTGCATGGACACTCAAAGCAATGACAGACAGTCTGGGCGCTAAGGAGTTTGTTGCCGGACTTGTAAAAGGAGTATCGGGCGGCTGGTTAAGTATTCTGCCGGCAGTTATATTTCTGGTTGCGGTATTTCTTGCTTTTGCAACAGGAACATCGTGGGGAACATTTGGAATTCTTATCCCTATTGTTGTAAATACATTTTCAGGAACGAACCATACAATGATGATTATATCAATCTCAGCATGTATGGCTGGAGCAGTCTGTGGAGACCATTGTTCACCAATATCAGATACTACAATTATGGCTTCGGCAGGAGCACAGTGTAATCATATGAATCATGTGTCTACACAGCTTCCATATGTAATTGTAGTTGCAGTTATTTCTTGCGTGACATATGTTATTGCAGGATTTGTACAGAATCCTGTTGTTCCTCTTATTATAGGTTTCGTTATTCTTATAGGTGCATTTACAGGTATCAAATATATTAATAAGGGTAAGAGTAATGAATAATATAAAGGGAAGCCTGATACTGCTTCTTGCTGCATTTATCTGGGGGACGGCATTTGTTGCACAGACAAGTGGTGCAGGAGCAGTTGGGACATTTACATTTAATGCTGCAAGGTCTATAGTGGGTGCACTGTTTCTGGCAGTTGTAATTGTAATTAAAAATGTGTTGGATAAAAGAAATAATTCTGGAAAAGTAATTAATACAGAGAATAACAGTCATTTACAGACATGGCCACTGGGTGCGGGCATAATATGCGGAATTGTTCTTTTTGCAGCAATGACATTCCAGCAGTATGGAATAAGTGTGTATCCACAAGGCGTTGCGGCATCAGGAAGGTCTGGATTTATAACAGCGACATATGTTGTTATGGTTTCAGTGGTTTCGGTTTTTATGGGTAAGAAAATGCACTGGATAATAGGCGTTTCTGTTACAGGATGTGTTGCCGGAATGTATCTTTTATGTATGTCAGGCGGTGTATCAGGAATATACCTTGGTGATGTCCTTGTGTTCCTGGGAGCAATATGCTTTACAATACACATTCTTGTTATTGATAAATTTTCAAGTGCTGACAGTATGAAAATGTCCTGTATACAGTTTATGGTTATTGCAATTATTTCAACATTTGTTATGATATTTACGGAAAATGTTACATTTGCAGGAATTAAAGCTGCGCTTGTTCCGATACTTTATGCAGGTGTATTGTCAAACGGTATAGCATATACTCTTCAGATGGTTGGACAGAAATATGCACAGCCTTCGGTGGCATCTATTGTCATGAGTCTTGAATCAGTGTTTGCAGTGCTTGCCGGATGGATTGTACTTGGGGAATTGTTGAAACCGAAAGAGATAATGGGGTGCGTACTTGTGTTTGCAGCGGTTATTCTGGCGCAGATACCAGGAATGAAGAAGGGTGATACGAAATGAAAAAAATAATAATTGGGTTAGCGGTACTTGCGTTGATAGTGTTTGGCGGATATAAGCTGCTTAATAATATTTCATCAGGAGATGCTATTACCAAGAGTGTGCAGTTTGATTATGAAAATGTACAGCAATATGATGGAACCAGGGCATATGTAGAGGTTAACGGTAATAAGCCGTATTTTACAGAGAAAGAGCTGACAAAAAAAGCATATGTTAAGTATGCGGCTCTGGATACTCTTAAAAGAGTTTCATCAACTATGGGGTGCATAGGAACAGAAACTATGCCTGAAGATGATGAGAAAAAAGACAGCATGGGTGATAATTATCCAACAGGTTGGAACAGCGAGAAATATGAATGCATAGATGGTGACGGATACAGTCAGAAAAGAACTTCATGTATTGCAAGGTTTTTGAGTGGAGCTTATACTGAAAAAAGAAATATCATCACAGCAAGTCCTTTTATGAGTAATAATATGAATGTATATGAGGTCAGAATTGCAAGATATATAGAAAGAACTTCTAATCATGTGATGTTGAGAGTTACTCCAATATATAAGAGTGATGAACTTATGTGCAGAGGAGTTCTTATGGAAGCTTATTCTGTTGAGGATGATGGAGCAGGAATATGCTTTAATGTTTTCTTATATAATGCCCAGCCTGGCATCAGCTTTGATTATTCAACAGGAAAATCAACATATACAGGCGAATATCTTAATCTTGCTAAAGTCACACGGGATTATCAATATATTATAAATAATGGCACAATGACAATTCATAGGCCTGATTGTGAGAACGCAGACAAGATAGGAAGCAGAAATATATTATATTCTAATGCGGAAAAGGAAGAACTTATTGGAGCAGGATATATGGCAGCGGAATGCTGTAATCCATAGTTTATAACTTTTTAACAATTGTTCACGATTGTTATACAGACATATAAGGATTTTTCTGGTAATATAAATCTATCGAATCATTATTTTAAAACAGAGAGGAGATAGGGATATGAACAATAGTTTTGAAAGCTTCGAATTATCTACAGAACTTATATTTCAGAGGTTCCTGATGGATAAGGAGAGAAGAAAGAATTTTTACAATGGTCTTGAGCTGGCAGATTATATTGCACTCAAGGTAATGGAGAAAGATTGCATTGATGGCAAGGATAAGACATATCTTAAGAATTTGTCTTCATTTATGAGAATATCAATTCCACAGACATCGGCAATCGCAAGCAGTCTTAAGGACATGGGTTATGCTTTATGGAAACATGATGGCAAAGGAACAGATGGTACATATCTCGTATTCACTGATGCCGGAAGGGATTTCTTGAAAAAAAGAGAAGACAATAACAGAGAATATTATGGTAATGTTATTGCTGAACTTGGTGAAGAAAGAACTACACAGATACTTAGTGATATGAGAACTCTTGTTGAAGCTATGGAGCATGCATCAGAAAAGATGCACCTTAAGGAGGCAGAATAATATTACAGAATACAAGGGAGAATAAAAGCAATGAGTAATGTTAATACTAAGGGTAATGTGAGAACGATAGCGGTGACGGGTATGCTTTCAGCAGTAGCAGTAGTTCTTATGTATCTGGAGATACCGATTCCTATTATGCCAGGATTTATCAAGTTTGATTTTTCGGATCTTCCGGCGTTGCTTGGTGCTTATGCACTCGGACCAGTGGCAGGTATTATAATATGTCTCATTAAGAATGTTGTACACCTGGCGGCTTCACAGAGCATGCTTGTTGGTGAACTTTCTAACTTTATACTCGGTTCCGTATTCGTGTTTACAGCAGGAATTGTTTATAAGAAGAAAAGGTCTAAGACAGGAGCATTGCTTGGCGGTTTATGCGGTGCCGTGGCAATGGGTGTATTCAGTGTGTTCTCGAATTATTTAATAGTGTATCCTGTGTATTATAAACTGGCAATGCCAGAGGTGGTAATATTAAGTCTGTATCAGGCTATAATTCCATCTATGAAATCAATCATGCAGTGTCTGATATGCTTTAATCTTCCTTTTACAATAGTCAAGGGACTTATTGACGTGGGAATATCAATGCTTATATATAAGCCATTATCACCACTTCTTAAGGGAAAACATTAATATAATAATATATAATACTAATATGCCGGAACTTTGGCTGAGTCTGAAGTTCTGGCATATTTTTTGGTTTTTGACCGATACTGAAAGTTATGAAGTTGATACACAATGCATATTTAGAGGAAGCATTTTGATGATAATTTGTGAAAAATGCACAAAAATAATCTAAAAGTTTGTGAATGAATGTGATTGAATTTGAACGAATATGATTGTATTATAATTATAACAAAAAGGTCGTGAAGCCAGAAAGGAGAGACAATGGTATATACAGTAACATTTAATCCGTCACTGGATTATATAGTGGAAGTTAAGAGTTTTGAACTGGGGATGACGAACAGAACATCATATGAGCATATGCTTCCAGGTGGTAAAGGAATTAATGTTTCAATAGTTCTTAATAATCTTGAATTTGATACAACAGCATTTGGTTTTGTAGCCGGGTTTACCGGAAAACAGATATGTGACATGGTATCAGAGTATGGCATTAATACAGATTTTATTCAGGTTAATAATGGCTTTTCAAGAATAAATATGAAGATTAAGAACATAGATGGAACAGAGATTAACGGAATGGGACCTCAGATATCAGAAGATAATCTCCATTCTCTTGTAAGTAAGATTGACAGACTTTCAAGTGGAGATGTTCTTGTACTTGCAGGAAGTATTCCTTCATGTATATCAGACGATATATATAGAAGAATAATGGAAAGACTACAGGAAAGAAGCGTTAAGATTATAGTTGATGCGACAAGCAGGCTTTTACTTAATGTTCTTGAATATCACCCATTTCTTATCAAGCCTAATCAGCATGAACTTGGAGATATATTTGGCGTTAAGCTTGAATCTAAGGAAGAGGTTATTCCGTATGCAAGGAAGCTGCAGGATATGGGAGCTGTCAATGTGCTTATATCGATGGGTGGAAAAGGTGCAGTTCTTATTGATGAACATGGAAAGGTATATGAAGCAGATGCACCAAAAGGCGAGCTTAAGAATTCAGTAGGTGCAGGTGATTCAATGGTTGCAGGATTTATGGCGGGATATCTTCAGACAGGCAATTATGAAGATGCATTCAGGATGGGCGTTGCAACAGGAAGTGCCAGTGCATTTTCAGAAAATCTTGCAACAAAAAGAGAGATTTCAGAGGTATTAAAGCAGGTAGAGGTTACCTGCAAGGGATAATGTAATGAATGGAGGTATTTTATGAGAATTACAGATTTACTTGATAAGAGAAGTATCAATCTTAATGCTGCTCCTAAGACAAAGAGTGAGGCTCTTGATATGGCTGTAGAACTTATGGCAAAGAGCGGAAAGATTGATGATATCGAAAGCTACAGGGCTAAAGTATATGCAAGAGAAGAAGAAAGTACAACAGGTGTGGGAGAAGGAATAGCAATTCCTCATGGCAAATGCAGTGCTGTTAATGCACCAGGACTTGCAGCAATGATTATTAAGGACGGGGTTGAGTTTGAATCGCTTGATGATGAGCCGGTAAAGGTTCTTTTCCTTATTGCAGCACCAGATACTAAGGATAACGTACATCTTGATGTATTAAGTAAGTTATCAGTGCTTCTTATGGATGAGGATTTCGTAGCAAAGCTTATGAAAGCCGGAAGCCCTGAGGAATTCCTTGAAATCATAGATGGGGCTGATGAGGAAGCCAAGAGTATAGATGAAAGACTTGAAAAGGAAGATAATAAGCCGGCTAAGATTCTTGCAGTTACTTCCTGCCCTACAGGTATTGCACATACTTACATGGCAGCAGAAGGACTTGAGAAGGCAGCAGCTAAGGCTGGATGTGCAATTAAGATTGAGACAAGGGGTTCTGGCGGAGCTAAGAATGTACTGACAGATGCAGATATTGAATCAGCAGAATGTATTATTGTAGCAGCAGATGCACAGGTTCCAATGGAGAGATTTGATGGAAAGAAAGTAATTGAGTGTCAGGTTTCAGATGGAATTAATAAGGCAGATGAACTTATAAAGAAAGCTCTTGCAGGAGATGCACATGTATATAAGGCAGGAATTTCTGAAAAGAAGGAAAGTACATCAGCAAAGAAGGGCGGCAGCATAGGACATAAGATATATACACAGCTTATGAATGGTGTATCACATATGTTACCTTTCGTTGTAGGCGGAGGTATTCTGATTGCCATAGCATTTCTTATTGATGGACTTAATGTTGATATGAATGCACTGTCAGAGGCAGAACGAAGCAACTTTGGTACGATAACACCTGTTGCGGCACTGTTTAAGACTATCGGAGGAGCAGCATTTGGCTTTATGCTCCCTGTACTGGCAGGATTTATTGCAATGGCCATTGGTGACAGACCGGCACTTGCACTTGGTTTTGTTGGTGGTTATATCGCAGCTAATGGAAAGTCTGGATTCTTAGGCGCTCTGGTTGCAGGTTTTGCAGCAGGATACATTATAGTTCTTTTAAGAAAAATATGTGATAAGTTACCAGAGGCATTGGAAAAGATAGCACCTGTACTTATATATCCGGTAGTCGGTATTCTGGTAATAGGACTTGGAATGACATTTATTGTAGAGCCTGTAATGGGTGGGATTAACACAGGACTTAACAGCTTCCTTGCAGGAATGGGAAGTACAAGCAGGGTTCTTCTTGGATTCATACTTGCAGCCATGATGGCAATTGATATGGGGGGTCCATTCAATAAAGCAGCATATGTTTTCGGAACTGCTTCCATTGCAGCAGGTAATTATGATATAATGGCAGCAGTAATGATAGGTGGTATGGTTCCACCATGTGCGATTGCTCTTGCAACAATACTTTTTAAGAATAAGTTTACTAAGGAAGAAAGAGATGCCGGTCCAACTAACTTTATTATGGGACTTGCATTTATAACAGAAGGTGCAATACCTTATGCGGCAGCAGATCCTTTACATGTAATACCAGCATGTATCATAGGTTCAGGTGCAGCAGGTGCCATCAGTATGTTTTTCAAATGTACTTTAATGGCACCACATGGCGGCATTTTCGTATTCCCTGTAGTGGGCAATGCAATATATTATGTGATTGCACTTGTGGCAGGAACTATCATCTCAACAATATGTTTAGGGCTCTTTAAGAAGAAAGCAGCCTAAGAAAGGTGGTTTTTAATTATGAAGGAATTTAAGTACGTTATTACAGATGCAGAAGGCATACATGCTCGTCCAGCAGGAGAGCTTGTAAAGGCAGCCAAGGAATTTAACAGCAAGATTACTCTTACTAAGGATGGCAAGTCAGGAGACTGCAAGAAAATCTTCGGTATTATGGCACTTGCTGTAAAATGTGGAAATGAAGTTACAATTACTGTAGAAGGTGAAGATGAAGAGGCTGCAGCAGCTAAGATTGAAGAATTCATGAAGAGCAATATGTAGCAGACAGGAGGGGCACATGAATAAATATACTGGAAAGAGTGTATTTGGAGGCATTGCTATAGGTAAGATAATGGTGTATGAGAAAGGTGAACATCAGGTTAAGCGTGTAAAGATTACTGATGCAGAAGCAGAGAAGAACCGTTATTATGAAGCTGTAGAAACAGCCTTTAAACAACTGGGGGAACTTCATGATAAAGCACTTCGCGAAGTTGGCGAGGCTAATGCGGCAATATTTGAGATTCATCAGATGATGCTTGAAGATGACGATTATAAGGAATCTGTTGAGCATATTATTGATAGTCAGATGGTGAATGCAGAATATGCCATTGCCCAGACAGGGGATAATTTTTCACAGATGTTTGCAGCCATGGACGATGAATATATGCGTGGAAGAGCAGCAGATGTCAAAGATATTACTGAAAGATTGTTAGGAATACTTTCCGGCAATACAGGAAGCGGTGTAGATGCAGATGAACCTGTTATTATGGTGGCAGAGGATCTGGCACCATCAGAGACAGTCCAGATGGATAAGAGCAAGATATTATCATTTGTTACACAGAAGGGTTCAGTTAATTCACATACTGCAATTCTTGCAAGAACAATGGGGATTCCGGCTTTGATTGGTTCAGATATTGTCATTGATGAATCTCTTAATGGAAAGCTTGCTGTTGTCGATGGAACTAACGGTGTTGTATACATTGAACCTGATGAGGCAATCCTGTCAGCAATGCAGGAGGAACAGCGCAAAGACAATGAGAAGAAAGCTCTTTTGCAGGAACTTAAAGGCAAGGAAGATGTGACTTTAGATGGCAAGAAGATTAAGCTTTATTCTAATATTAGTAACATTAAGGATCTTGCAAATGTTATTGCCAATGATGCAGCAGGAATCGGACTGTTTCGAAGTGAATTCATATATCTTGAATCTGATACATTTCCAACAGAAGAAGAACAGTTCAACATATATCGTACTGTAGCTGAAAGCATGGCCGGAAAACCGGTAATTATAAGGACTCTTGATATAGGTGCTGACAAGCAGTGTGATTATTTCGGACTGGATAAAGAGGATAATCCTGCTCTTGGTCTTCGGGCAATCAGGATATGCCTGACAAGACCTGAGATATTCAAGACACAGTTACGTGCTCTTTACAGAGCAAGCGCATATGGAAATATATCTATCATGTATCCTATGATAATCAGTGAACAGGAAGTTGATAAGATTAAGGTTATTGAGAATGAAGTCAAGGCTGAGCTTACAGAGCAGGGAATTGAATTCGGCAATCCTAAGAGTGGAATTATGATTGAGACTCCGGCAGCAGTAATTATGAGCCGTCAGCTTGCTAAGAAGGTGGATTTCTTCAGTATTGGAACTAATGACCTGACACAGTACACGCTTGCGATTGACCGTCAGAACACAAAGCTTGATGATTTCTACGATGCTCATCATCCAGCCATTCTTGCCATGATAAGAATGGTTGTTGAGAATGCACATGCAGAGGGCATCTGGGCTGGTATATGTGGTGAACTCGGTGCAGACACAACACTTACAGAAGAATTTCTTAAGATGGGTGTCGATGAGCTTTCAGTTTCAGCAGGCAAGGTGCTGGCTGTGAGGAAGGTGATTCGTGAGACGAGGATTTCTTAGGAAAACTGTTGTAAGGGCACGTCGTATGGTATGAGGCAGGATGTATGTAGAATCTGCGTCGGGCGAGCGTTTTTTTTCGAGCGGGCATTGTTGAGAGTGATAAAGTCCATATAATGGTGTAAATTACAAATTTATATAAAAAAGAGCCGAGA
>ERZ1034901.70-NODE-70-length-78611-cov-32.287158_pt1 | contig 78611 bp, 92 predicted proteins | sample MGYA00520628_ERZ1034901 | MGnify/ENA primary metagenome ERZ1034901 (study PRJEB33766, sample SAMN09781783) | gut metagenome | biome: gut microbiome | host: Homo sapiens | place: Madagascar | study: EMG produced TPA metagenomics assembly of the PRJNA485056 data set...
TTCTACACTGTAAACGATATCCATGAATCCTGACAATACTTACTATAAGCAGTGCCAATACTACAATATAAATAATCAGGCTCATCATTACCGTGTCAGGAACTTTAAAATTAACAAATGCTATAATCAAGGCAAACACAATGTCGACAGCAGCTATAAAATACCATTTATATATATTCCGTTTATAATCTTTAATAAGTTCATTACTATTCATTCCCTTATCATTATAACCAGCATCAAGTTTATAAATGTTAATTGGCATTCTCTCATCATTCATTACTAATCCCTCCGCAAAAAAACAACTGCTTAGTTACATATGTATTATACATTATTAATTTGTCGCTTTCTTTATAAAAAATATCACTTTACAATTAGAATTTAAGATATTATGCTATTTTTATATTTAATATCATTAGAAGGAAGTAAAATGCATGCCAAGACCTATAAAAGATGGTAATAATTTTGAAATAAACAGAAGTATCGTTTATAACGGAAAAGATATTAATTTTCATATGCCATCAATGAGTGCATGTATAAAACATTATGAGATTGGTTTTCAGATATCTGGCAGTCATCATGTATACTCAACTGATGGAGAGTGGGATATTCTCAGAGGATATGTTGGAACAATGCCTCTTGGATTACATCACCAGACCTTTTATACCAGCAATGAAACGCATAACAGCATACTTATTAAATATTCATTTGATATAGCTGATTATATAAAGTCAGAAATATCTGCTGTTGCATTTAACAGATTCTACACTGAAAAATATCACATTCTGAATCAAGATGACCAGCAAGTTGTCCAGAATATTTTTGAAAAGATGCTGACTGAATATAATATTAATTCACTATACTCAGATTCTAAATTAAAGGCATTGCTTACATACTTAATTATATTTATTATTGAGCATGAGTTATCTCATGATATAAACGACAACCATGGCAAGAAAATAAACAAAAATATTAATGATATTATGAGATATATAGACTCTAATTATATGACTGATATAAATGTGGATAATATTTGTAAATTATTTAGCTTTTCCAGCTCTCATTTTTCAAGGCTATTCAAACAAAATACAGGAGAAGCTTTTTCAAGATATTTATCTAAGGTAAGATTAGAACATGCTATCGTTTTACTGTCAAATACTGACAAACCAATAGATCAAATTGCATATGAATGCGGATTTAAAAGTACAAGCTACTTTAGTTATTCATTTAAAAAAGAATTCCTTGTTTCACCGCTTAAGTATAGGATGCAGATGAAGGGTTAATGTAATTAATGTCAAAAAACACCCCAGAGCCGAAATTCTGGGGTGTAATAAATTGTATTGGTATTCCAAGATAAGATAACAACAACATTATTCCATCAATCCTAATATATCCTGTTCACTCCAATATTCATTTGGATATATTGATAGTTCTTCTTTATGCTTACGAATAATTCTTTTTGGTGATTTGGTATTATCATAAACATGCATAATATCGCATATATCAAGTAACTCTTTTATGTTATTAATTGATTTATAATATCTTTCAATAACTTTACTACTATCAACATTATGTCCACCTGCTGGCACACGGGATTCTATTCTGGCAATATTAATTTGTGGGTCAACTGTCAACACAAATACACATTTTATAAAATATCCCTCTTCTTTTGCTTTTCTTAAAATGTTTAACTTATATTCAGATGACAAAACTGTTTCAAATGTAAAATCTTCTTTCTTGGCAATTGATTCATATCTCATCCTGTCAACCAAAACAGCAGCTTCCATATTATTCATTCCTGTAGTCGCAACAACATCATCAGCATTAGTATTATTTACCAGCTTTATCAAAAAAAGTTGTTATTGTACTTTTCCCCGAGCCATTTGGTCCTGCTAATACAAGAATCATCGGTTTTCTATTCTGCATACTTTCTTTCCCCATTCGCATACTCTACATAAGCCCGCTTTTTTTCTTTATCATAACCTGCTATAGGTTTCTTACAAATCTTAGCTTTATTTATCGCTGCCTTAACAGCTTCAACCGCTCTTTCGTCCATTTCACTGTCTGATTCAGTCAATGTACTCTTCTCTTCTTCTCTGGATACAACTTTTATAATTCTACCACTCTTTGTGCTTACAGTTGTCATATAAATATCTCTCCATTCTAATTAATACGAAAATAGCTTTTTAATTACACTTAATACTTAACTATTATAATATATTCTATCACATTTTATATAAAAAACACCCCGGAACCGAAATTCCGAGGTGTAGCATACTTTTCTGAAACGCCATAAGACGCTTTGGATTGTAAATATTCTCTGTGAGATTACCACTGCGAACTTCAATAATGCATCATCAATTGTATCATAAAATTTCACATCTAGCATCCAAGTCCCTTCCTTAAACTTTCATTATCTCAATTTTTCATATTCCTCAAGTGCATATCCATCCGTCATCCCTGCAATATAGTCAGTTATTGCCCTTACCAATATCCTCCTCTTCTCGAATATCACAATATCCTTTTCTGCACAAGAATTGTCACCATCTTTCAAATACTCTAAAACAAGCTTTTCATTAAGTGGTTTTGAAGTAATTTCTTCAATTTCTTTATTTACTAACTCTATGCTTCCATCGCTTAAATAAATAGCACTATTGGAAACCTCTCTATTTTTATGTTTTAAAGTTTCAAGAAAAATTTTATGCACTGTTCCAGAATGTAATAATCTTGGATTTTTATAATACTTTGCAAATAGATTCTGAACAATCATACTTGCATTTATTTGATTATTTTTGCAACCATCTATAATTGCTTGTAAATCGCTGCCTCCATGGGAGGCAAATACTGCTATATTCATTGTTTTTCTCCTATCTATTTTCCATATTACTCGCATATCGTTACATTTCAACCATTAAAACCAACATTTCACAGCACTTTTCAGTTCCCCCTCATCGATCTCCAAATCAAGTACCTTTGTATAAAGAATTTTATATACACCAAATTTAAAGACTTTCACAATTCTTAAAAGCCAATTATAGTCCATCGTTTTGTGATACAGAAATACTTTACCTTTCCCATTTACCGCAAACTGATTATTAGGTAAGTAATAGCCTTCATGAACATATTGATTCCTTAGACTATTTAATTCATTTTTAAAATTATCAATATTCATAGTATCATTACTATCAAATAATTTTAAATTTTCATCCACAAAATTACTAAGCCTGTCAAAATTACTCGACACTTTACCCGTTTTTTGCTTAAGATAGTCACCCATATACAAGTCAATATATCTAAAATAGAATATATATTGATCTTCTAATGAAGTAGGTTTTTTAAACTCCAAAGGGATATATTTGTTTCTATCATCAGTTGTTCGGTAGTTTGTATTTTTATACATTCTTTCGATATATTCAAAAAAATTCAGTTTCACTGGTTGATGAATTATTTTATCACAAAACTTTTCTTTTCCTAACAGTTTATGTATAACCTCAAAACTTTTCCCTTCAATTGTTGTAATATATGTTGCGTATGAATGTAAACCACTTGGACAATAAGCATTCACTAATACATCAAATTCCTTTATATACATTAATAGGTCTTTATAAGTAATAGGTTCATCTAAATATATTGTTGCATAATTTTCTGCTTCAATAGTTATTAACTGACCATTATTCTTTCTTGAATAAGTGCATTTGCCACCAAACTCTATTTTTTTTATATTGTTATTCTGTATTTCAACAACTTTCTTATCGGAATTTCTTATAACTTTGTAATTCATTTCACTTTCACCACAAGATACTTGAAGTGCTGGATTATTAAAGCATTGCATTAACAAAGGATGATACATTTTGAGTGTACTCATTTTCATATTACAAGAAAAAGAATCAACACTATCTACCTTTCCTGTTGTGAAATAGAAATCCGTTTTATATTTCTCATATTGTGTTAACGCATATGTTACCCCAACATTATAAAATACCGGAGAAAAAACAAATACTCTGTTTCTTAAATCTACAATTGTGATTTCCTTATACTTAACCTCATCTCCAATGCTAACATTTTCTTCACTTGGAGCATGATAATTAAATATCTCTACTTCCATGCCAGCATTCATAAATTCATATTGTCCTTCATATTCTGTTTTACTTTCGCAAATATATACACTGCATTTGTTCATATGTAATTGCTCCATCCTATCTCAATTCAACATTCAACTCTTTTGCCATTTCTTTAAACAATATTCTTAAAATTCCCACACCATTCATAGTACTTAAAAAGGCTGTCCAAAATAATTTGTTGCATATTGACTCTTATACCATATCTTTGCTACAATCATTTTTTTATATCCTCTTCCTGTAAAAACTGAAAAAACTTGATTTCTTCTTTTATACTACGCTTATATATAAATTCGTACTCACGCGAAATTTGATAAAACAAAAACATAAATTGATTTGGCTGAGCATACGCTTTTATCCAGTCCCACATGATCTCTGGGTCAGCTACATTCGGTCCTTCTTTATGACACTTGTCACACAATAAAACAATGTTTGACGCTTCATCTTTTCCACCTAATGAATCTGGTATTAAATGGCATCTTTGTAGTTCAGTTTCTTTGCCACATCGCCAACATCTTTTTTCTGCCAATTCCCAATCCGTTCCTACTTCTGTCTCTTTGATTCTTTTGCTCTAACATTCTACACATTCTTTTTTGCTTGTTCTAATTGCTGCTCGCTCACTCATATTTTTTTATTGTATAATAACTTCCTTTTAATTTCCCTTGTTTCACAACAACATCCTTTTCTACAAGTTCCTTCAAAATCTTTAAAGCCCGTGAATCCTTCACCCCCAGCAATTGCTGAACATCTTTATTGGTAACCTTTCCATTGTCCAAAATGAATTCAATTACTTTTTTCTGTGAAAAATTCAATTTATCCGTATTTATCCGTACTTTATCCGTACTTTTTTCTATTTTATCCGTACTTTCATCCTCACTTTTTCCTGACCGATAAAAACAAACAACAAAACCTGACTTTAATTTTTTAAATTCATATCTAACCCTTGCTTTTTCACATGCGTCAGCTATACGCTTTAAACCAGTGCCAAAACTTTCAATATCCTTAGAGTAATATAAAATCCTTGCAATCTTCGGATTTCTACGAATTGGTCTTTCCGGTCTATCAATAAAATCCTGTGGTTCAAATCCTTCTGGAAAAGAACCTGGATTATAAATTTCTATTCTGTTTTTATAAATTGCAACCTCATTACTTTGCCCAGTTGCATAATCCTTATGACAAAATGAATTTAATAATGCTTCTCTTATAGCATCAACCGGAATTTCCGGTATTTCTGTACGCTGCAATGTCCCAGTAAATTCCACTCTCCAGTGAATATTACTTTTAATATAATTCTCTGCAATATCTACCAGCTTAAGCACCGGTCCGTGATGTCTTTGAATATCATTAAAAGTTAGTCTTTCATTTGTTGCAAAAATAGCCATCTGAATATCCTGGATCAAATCATCTGCAAATAAAACCTTTCCTGCATTAATCAAATTATTGCCTTCTGATAATTCTAGTTGGTTCAGAACGGTTCTCTTATCGGTATATTCAATTGCAATCCTACCAACATCATGTGCCTGATTGGTATATTTTTTCAATAGTTCTTCATCAACATCATCAACAAATTTATTGGAAACCAAATTTTCCCAACGATTTTCCTCTTTGTCACCTTTTCGAATATAATCTGCTAATTCCTGTGGTGACTAGTTAAGTCTTCATCTGCTACACGAATTTTGGCTACACCAAATGCAAAATATGGTGTCTGACTTCCTTCAAATTTTACATAAATACAATTCCTTCCATCCATTACAACCTTTTTAACTTCAGGATATATTTTGGGTTCAATTGAATTCTTTATTTTCTGACTGACTTCACGCAAAGATTCCTCTGTCACAACCTGTCCTATAACTGTACCATCAGGCTTTACACCAAAATAAATTTCACCCTGCTGATGCTTATTCAATATGGCAGAAATAGAATTCATTGCCTCTTTCAACTCACCTGTTGATTTCTTAAATTCTAATGTCTCAGTTTCTATTCCTAAATTCAACCCATTACCTTCTTTCTAAAAATCAAAAATGCTTAATTGCTGTTCTTTCAAAGATTTTACTTTTCGCACAGTTATTTTATCATTTTCATCGAGTATACCACACAATATTGGTGACTTTGGATCGTACCTGCTACAATTCTTCACAACACTTTCTTGGCTATAATTTGCGTAACAGTATTTGCATCCATTTTTACATGTATTATATGTTCCTATCTCTACGCCTTCCACGCAGCCACACTCCTCGCGTTGATTTTTATCTTTTTCAACTTTGAGTCTGCATCCAATTATGTCTTCTATTAGAGTTTTATCAATACAACAGTTGTGTTCAATACCACACTCATCCAAATCTATACTCTCAGCACAACTTCCTATCTTCATTCCGTTGTCCTTTGCAATTCCAGCTATTTTCTTTGCAAACTCTAGCAACTCATTTTTATCAATTTCATATAAATCAAGTAATTCCATATTTTTCTTATTCTTTGCATATATATCAACAAAGCTTATAACACACTTCTCTGTATATCCTTTAAGTGCTGTTGCAATTTGCTCAAACGCTTTTAAATGGTATTCTGGACTATACTTCTTTGTAAAAATAATAGGATCATATCTCCATATTACCTTTTTCATTCCAATTTTTTTCGATAGTTCCTGAAATATAGGAATCATTTTTTCCTTTTTATGCGGAACATTACACTCCATATCTTTTCCATATCCAGTCAATGTAAACTGAAAATAGTAATCATATGAAGAAAGTTCATCTAATCTATCCAACATTGGCTCTGGATTCTTTGTCCAAAAGACAATACAATCAACCACCTCTGGTGTTATATCTATCTTACTTACCTGATGTGCATTCATAGGATTTCTGACATACACAAAGCCTTCTTTTACTCTATTGAAAAACCACTCCGAATAATAATTAGGAATGTCCGTTCTGCGGCTTACACTTAATATCATTGTGCTAATTCCTTTCCAATTCAATTATTCTATAATAAATATTACCCGTTTTAGTTGTAGGTTTTCTATTCAAATATTGAATACAATCTTCCCCACAATTTGCTCCGTTTTTAATATAACTTCCACATTTTTCATTCAGTGACACGATATAATCATATGCCTCTTGAGGATATACATAACTGTTATCATAAGCAATTATACCTTTATTTTCTCTATAAAAAGTATATTCGTAAGTTGGGTTGATTAAATGAAATCCATTTCTTTTCAGTGCTCCAATTATTTGCTCTGTTTTTTCCATATCTCTTTCTCTACTTCCCTCATTGGCCCGGATGGAGAAACAAAATATCAACTTATCTCTTAGTATGGGTTTATTCTGAAGATTATTAACCATAACATTCATTTCTTTAGCATCGAACTCACTAATTGATTTCGGAAAAAAGTATATGTCAGAAATAAATTCTTTATTTTCTTCAAAAAAGTTAATGGCATTACCTTTCTTAAAATACAGTTCATCGCCATCTCTTTTATCAAATTTATAGTTCCAATCTATTTCATCAATACCAACATATCTAACTTCACATTCCAAATTCTTTTTCTCAATTGATTGAACTAATGACCAATAATCCAAAAAATTTCCACATCCTATTGACACAACGCATACTTTCTGTGGATTATGTAATCTGGCCAAAACCTCCGAATATATTCCCGAATACTCAAATCCATATGCAAAGGAATACCGAAGCAAGTACAGTCTTTGTATTTGAAGGTTATTATAATCCGGAAGACATCCTGCCGCAAAATTTAATCCTTTAAGTTGACACAGTTTAGTTTGTTCGTTAATATCACTTGCAAAATCAACATAAATATTCTCTAAATACTCTGACATACTTATCATATATAAAAACCTCCATCTTAAATTTCCAATACTATGTTTCCCTTTTCCGTCACAATATATCTACCTCTACTTCTTATCATCTCAACATACCCAGCATCAATTAATTCTCTGATAATCTGATTTGCTTTAAGCTTACTGCACGGTACTAAGTCTGCTATTTCTTGCTGGTTAAGTGGACAAAAACTATTCCCTTCCACAGAAATCTGATGTTGATAAATAATCTGCAATACTTTCATCCTGTCATTCATAAAAAAATCTAATTCTCCCATAACGACCATCCTTACAAATAACTCAGTTCATTTATTGAACTATTATATCACCATTGCAGATTATATTCAACAACCATTCCTATTATCTTGACTTTTGTTCAGGATATAATTTTGCGCCTTTTGGGCTCTCTATAGTTTGTTCCCTCTTCACATACACCTTCCCTCGCATCTCACAATCCACCTTTTCAACCGCCTCGTCAAAAAACCTGTCTTTAAAAGCCTCTCCATACTTTGCAAGAAGTTCCGCTCGTGCTCTGTGAGTTTCTTCATCTCTGACTGCTTGTCTCACCTCAATCAATTCCTCCATATCCTCTGCAGCAACAGCTTTAACCTTAGTATCATATACAGCTCTTAATTCTCTTTTTTCCTCATTCAACTGCTCATACTGATTTTTAAGACTCGATAACAATCGCTCGCACATCTTTGAAATCTTCAATTTCTTTTTCAAATCTTTTTCAAGTAATAACTCCGCATCCAATTTCGATTGCAATAACATCTCCCTGAGCTCATACACTTCCTCCTCCAACTTTTCAATCGCTACTCTTAGCTGTAATCGTTCAACACTAGAAGTTGTTTCCACTGACCGTTTTGCGTACTTTGATTTCAATTCCTGCTTGGCATCCATCTCTTCGCGAATAGCCAAAACTTTCTCAACTTCTTCCGTGTTCTGAATTAAATCTTCTTTTATTTTTCTTTGCTCCTCCACATTATCTATCTGCACATATTCTATACAGATAAAATGACTTCGCAATTGTTCCAAAAATAACGCCAGATTTTTCAGTTTTTTCTTCACTTCATATGCAATCCGCTTAAAGCATGAGCTTACACTGAAAGACTATTCTGAATTTGTTGATATCCTTAAATATAAGAATCGCAATCCAAACAAAGCCGATAGAGACAGACTGACAAAAGATGAAATTGATAAGCTATGGACTATGAAAGATGACAAGTATTATCAGATTGTACTAATGCTGATTTACAATAGTGTGAGAATATCAGAATTGCTAGACTTAAAAAAGAAAATGTTCATCTTGAGGAGCAATACTTTGATGTGATTGACAGTAAAACTGAAAATGGAATCCGTAAGGTGCCTATTGCAAATAAAGTATTAGAATTTTACAAAGGCTGGTTTAATGATGGCATTGATTCAGATTATCTGCTTCATACAGATGATGGTAGGCACTTCTTATATCGCAATTATTATGATAGCTATTTCAAACCACTAATGAAGAATCTCTATATTGAACGAACACCACATTGTTGTAGACACACCTGTATATCAATGCTTGCAGATGCACGTGTGGATCAAACCACAATTAAAAAGATAGTTGGTCACGCCGGTGCCATGACTCTAACAGAAAAAGTCTATACCCATATGGATATAGGAGAATTAGTTAAAGCAATAAACCTAATATAAGCTAAATGATGCTTATAAGTTACTTTCGCTGACAGAAAGGATTTTTATTATGAATGATTTAGTATTAAGCGATTCATTCGCAGATTACTTCGTAATCTTGCTCATATCGCGCTGTCGCGCTATATTTACCGTTGAATTATTGTCTGCTAGTGCAAGCACTATCATCCAATATTCATCAGCAAATGCATCGCTTGTAGAAACACGCAAAAGGGATGTCTCCCAACCAGATAAATCTGATGGAAAACATCCCTAATAATTTACATATATATGTCTATTGTATGTTACTTTTAAGTTACTTGTTTGTTACTTATCTACCCAAATCAAGCACTTTTCAGCAACACCCACAACTCTTGAAATCCAGCAAATAAGCCATTTCCCGAACTTCCAAAAGTAGCACATATTATCTCTTTGAGAACTGTGGAGCACGACGAGCTGCCTTGAGACCGTACTTCTTTCTCTCCTTCATTCTTGGATCTCTTGTTAAGAAACCAGCCTTCTTAAGTGATGGACGGTACTCGTCTGAATCAACCTGAAGAAGTGCTCTTGAGATACCATGTCTGATAGCACCAGCCTGACCTGTGTATCCGCCACCGTGTACGTTAACGATTACATCGAACTTGTCAGCTGTCTCTGTGAGAGCTAATGGCTGCTTTACAACAACCTTAAGTGTCTCAAGACCGAAATACTCATCAAGTGATCTCTTATTTATTGTGATATTACCTGTACCTGGTACTAAATATACTCTAGCAATACTGCTTTTTCTTCTACCTGTTCCGTAGAACTTTCCGTTTGCTTTCTTAGCCACTGTTAATTCCTCCTTATATGTGTCCTTATATTAAAACTTTAATACTTCTGGCTTCTGAGCTGCCTGCTCATGATCTGGACCAGCATAAACATGAAGCTTTGTGAACATCTGACGTCCTAAAGGTCCCTTTGGAAGCATTCCCTTAACAGCAAGCTCGATAACCTTCTCAGGCTTCTTTTCCATCATTTCCTTAAGTGTTGTTTCCTTTAAACCACCAACATAGTCTGAGTGGCTGTAGTAAACTTTCTGGTCAAGCTTCTTTCCTGTGAACTTAACCTTATCAGCGTTAATTACGATAACATTGTCACCACAGTCAAGGAATGGTGTGTAAGTTGGCTTATTCTTTCCTCTTAACACAGCAGCAACCTGTGATGCTAAACGACCTAATGTATAATCTGCAGCATCTACTACATACCATTTTCTTTCGATTGTAGATGCACTAGCCATATAAGTTTTCATTAGTTTTCCTCCTGAAATATTGCTATAATGCTTAATTATTAATGTATATAAATGTCTCTCCGGGGCATTGGTGAAACACTTAAAACCTTAATTATGGGCGCACTTATCACGCCACATTTCTGAATTATATAACACATAACCACGTGTGTCAATATACTTTTGCAAATGTTTTATCCAAAAAGTTATCCACCTCAGACAATCCTTGCGTCATCATTATCCACATATTCTATGCCAACAAGTGTAAGTCCCTGTGGAGGAGCAGTCTGCCCTGCAACAGTCCTGTCCTTTGCCTCTAACATCTGCTTCACATATTCAGGCTTGAATCTTCCTTTTCCTACCTGAATAAGCGTGCCTGTAATAATTCTTACCATGTTGTATAAGAATCCATTACCTTTAATACGGATAATTATCTCACTGCCTTCCTGCAGAACCTCAAGTGAATATATAGTCCTGACAGTCGATTCTGCCTGAGTTTTCACACAGCAGAAGCTTTTGAAGTCATGTTCACCAACAATATATGCGGCAGCTTCTTTCATTTTTTCAATATCAATACTGCCTGCAACATGCCATGTGAAATTGCGCTTCTGAGGCAACGGAACAGCAGTATTAAGTATGCGGTATTCGTAAGTCTTTCTTGTGTTACAGTGCCTTGGGTGAAAATCAGAAGACACTTCCCATGAATCCTGAATAACAATTGAATCCGGCAGGAATCTGTTTAGTGCAAATGTGAATCTGTCTCCAGGTATTGTCGATTCCGTATCAAATACAGCTACATTTCCATATGCATGTACACCTGCGTCTGTACGGCTTGCTCCGGTCACATGCACATTTTCACCAGTAAGCTCGTGAATTGCCTTGTCAAGACACATTTCTATAGTTGGTGCTTCCGGCTGAATCTGCCAGCCGGAATATTCAGTTCCATCATAAGCTACGATAAGCTTTATTCTTCGCATGGCGTTCCTCCTTAAAAGCCAGAATCAAACTATTATAAATGTGATATCTGTATACACACTGATTATATTAACTTAAGCGTAACCTTAACCACAATAATGCATACAAGATACAATGCAATAATAAGATATGCATTAATATCTCTTCTGGAGTATTTCAGCGGCTTCATCTTGGTTCTTCCTTCAGAACCGTGATAACATCTCGCCTCCATAGCCATTGCAAGTTCATTAGCCCTTCTGAACGCTGATATGAATAAAGGCACAAGAATAGGTATCATGGCTTTTGCCTTCTTAATAATATTACCTGACTCAAAGTCTGCACCTCGCGCCATCTGTGCCTTCATTATCTTATCTGTTTCTTCAATAAGAATCGGGATAAACCTCAATGCAATTGACATCATCATTGCAATTTCATGAACCGGAACTTTAATGTATTTAAGAAATCCAAGTCCCTTTTCTAGCCCGTCTGTAAGGTTATTAGGCGTTGTTGTAAGTGTCATAAGGGATGAACCCATAATAAGAAAAATAAGCCTTATAACCATGAATACAGCCGTATTAAGGCCTTCATGCGTTATCGTCAGCTTCCATATCTTAATAAGAGGCGTTCCTGGCGTCAGAAACAGATTAAATGCCGCACTGATTACAATTAATATTACAATTGCCTTAAGACCTTTAACAATGAATTTAAGAGGTATCTTTGACAGTGCAATTACTATCGCCAAAAATGCTGCTACAACCAGATACAGCCATATATTACTTCCCAGAAACAGGGATATTACGAATATTAAGGTACCCATAAGCTTAACTCTCGGGTCCAGTCTGTGTATTACCGAATCTGCCTGATAATACTGTCCTATTGTTATATCTCGAATCATATTACTTCCTTTATCCCAGTGCTGACAAAATGCTTTCCTTCGCTTCATCTATTGTGATAGCATCTGTATTAACATCAAAGCCTGCCTGCTTTAAATCATTCATTAAATAAGTTACCTGTGGAGCAGCAAGACCAATTGCCTCCAACTCCTTGTAATGTCTGAATACATTTCTTGGAGTGTCATCATATGTCAGCACTCCATCATTCATTACCATAATTCTGCTCACATAGTTAGCAACATCATCCATGCTGTGTGACACAAGAATAATAGTCATTCCTGTCTCTTCCCTTAAATACTTAAGACAATTAAGAATATCATCTCTTCCCTTAGGGTCAAGTCCAGCCGTTGGTTCATCCAGAATAAGAACATCAGGTTTCATTGCAAGTACACCTGCAATCGCAACCCTTCTCTTCTGTCCACCTGACAAATCAAATGGCGACTGATAAAACATATTATCATCTATTCCAACCAGTCTTAACGACTCAAATGCCCTGATTTCAACCTCCTTCTGTGAAAGGCCAAGGTTCTTAGGACCAAAACATACATCTTTGAATATCTCAGTCTCAAAAAGCTGGTGTTCCGGATACTGAAAAACCAGTCCTACCCTGCTTCTTAATTCTTTCATATTAAAACCCTGCTCATATATATCTTTGCCATTGTAATATATATGGCCTTCAGTCGGTTTAACAAGGCCATTAAGATGTTGTATAAATGTAGATTTACCAGAACCTGTATGACCAATAAGCCCGATAAATTCACCATCTTCTATTGCACAGCTTACATTTTTCAAAGCCTGCCTCTCAAAGCCAGTGCCTTTTTCATAAATGTAGCTGATATTATCTACTATTATTGACATTGAAACCCTCATTTCTAACTCTAATGAGTTCCTCTGTAAATTCTTCTGAAGTCAATATTCCATTCTTTAATGGAACGCCTTCCTTCTGAAGTTCATAGGCTAATTCTGTAACATGTGGCACATCAAGTCTCAATTCCTTTAATTTCTCCACCTGTGAGAATATTTCTCTTGGTGTTCCTGACATTACCAGCTTTCCATCATCCATTACATAAAGCTTGTCTATATCAATTACTTCTTCCATGTAATGAGTGATAAGTATAACCGTTACATTTTCCTGCCTGTTCAATTCATGGAGCACATTAAGTACATCCTTTCGTCCCAACGGATCAAGCATTGCCGTTGGTTCATCTAAGACAATACATTTTGGCTTCATTGCTACAATTCCAGCAATCGCTACCCTCTGCTTCTGTCCTCCAGATAGCTTGTTTGGCGACTGGTTTCTGAAAGCATACATTCCTACTGCTTTCAGGCTTTTTTCAACTCGTTCCCATATTTCTTCCGTTGGAACACCAATATTCTCTGGTCCGAATCCAACCTCTTCATCAACAAGAGTTCCAACTATCTGGTTATCAGGGTTCTGAAATACCATTCCGGCAGTCTGTCTTACCTTTAAAGTATTCTCCTCTTCCCTTGTGTCCATACCATCAACCCACACAGTTCCCTCTGTCGGCATAACGAGCGCATTCAGATGTTTTGCAAATGTTGATTTACCGGAGCCATTATGACCTAACACGGCAACAAAATCGCCCTGCTTAATGTCAATACTCACATTATCAACAGCCTTAGTTATCCCCTCAACATTACCATCTTCATCTCGTCTTATATATTCAAATGTGAGGTTTTTTGCTTTAACTATTCCCATATGACCTCCTGCCCTTTTAAGTCTTACCGCAGATTCCAAAAAAAGCGGATAAGTTTCCTTACCCGCTTAAATTGCAATTGAAATTAAACTAATTCAAGAAGAACTTCCATTGCTGCATCACCTTTTCTTAAACCGATCTTAACGATTCTTGTATAACCGCCCTGACGACCAGCATACTTAGGTGCGATCTCATCAAATAACTTGTTTGTAAGATCAACAGTCTTAGTATTCTTCTTCTTTCCAGCAGCTGCTGTAGGAACTTCTGTAACTGTGTAAAGAACCTTATCCATCTGCTTTCTAGCATGAAGTCTTGAAGGAAGATCCTTCTTGATTTCCTTCTCTACTGTCTCATATACAGTAACCTTCTTGCCATCAACAACTTCCTTAACTCTCTTGCCTTCAGCATCCTTCTTAGGAACCTTTGCTGAAACCTTAACTGTCTCGAAGTTGTCTTTCTCTTTAACTGCAAGTGTGATGAGCTTTTCAGCCATCTTCTTTACTTCCTTGGCTCTTGCCTCTGTAGTAACAATCTTGCCATTCTCGATTAATGCTGTTACCTGACTTCTTAATAAAGCCTTTCTCTGGCTAGATGTTCTGCCGAGCTTTCTATATTTTGCCATGATTTACCTCCATTTGTAACAGCTACACATGCGCTTATGGACTTACTGTATAGCCGCCGTATCTACAAATTAATCTTCGTTAGGTCTAAGATGTAAGCCCATTTCCTTAAGCTTAAGGAGAACTTCATCTAAAGACTTCTTACCTAAGTTTCTTACCTTCATCATATCATCTGATGTCTTGTTGCAAAGCTCTTCAACTGTGTTGATACCAGCTCTTCTAAGACAATTAGATGAACGAACAGATAATTCAAGATCTTCAATGCTCATTGAAAGGACCTTAGTAGTCTCATCCTCTTCCTGCTCAACCATGATTTCCACTTTCTGAGCGTTCTCTGAAAGATTGATGAATCCCTTTAAATGTTCACTTAAAACCTTAGCTGCGAGACTTAAAGCCTCATCTGGTTCTATTGTTCCATTAGTGAAAATATCAAGTGTAAGCTTATCAAAATCTGTATCCTGACCTACACGAGTATTCTGAACTGCCATATTAACTCTCTCTACTGGTGTGTAAATTGAATCAATAGCGATAACGCCTGCTGGCTGATCATCTCTCTTATTCTTCTCAGAGCTTACATAACCACGACCATTAGTGATTGTAAGTTCCATTGTGAGCTTGCTGTCTGCACCATTAAGATGTGCAATAACAAGATCCGGATTGATTATTTCAATATCAGGATCAACCTGAATATCTGATGCTCTAACTACACCTTCGCCTACGAAGTCAATATGTGCTTCTTTAGGCTCAACAGAATTTCCGTTGTTCTTGATTGATAACTGCTTGATGTTCATGACTATCTCAGTAACATCTTCCTTAACACCTGGAATTGAGCTGAATTCATGAAGTACACCTTCAATCTTGATACTGCTTACAGCTGTACCAACTAATGAAGAGAGCATAATTCTTCTTAAAGAATTACCTAATGTTAAACCATATCCTCTTTCGAGTGGCTCAACAACAAATTTTCCATACTTGCCATCTTCTGATTTTTCTGTCATCTCAATCTTTGGCATCTTGAAATTAAAATCTGCATCAACCATGTATAGTCCCTCCTTTTTATGGGTTTTATAAGTTTTATTCTATATTTCCGGTACGGATTACTTAGAATATAACTCGACGATAAGCATCTCGTTTACAGGAACGTCAATAACTTCTCTTGTAGGGATTGACTTAACTGATCCCTTAAGAGCGTCTGCATCTGCCTCTAACCACTCTGGAACAAGTCTTCCGTTAGTAGACTCAAGGATTTCCTTGTATCTTGCTGATGACTTAGACTTCTCTCTGATTTCGATAACATCTCCAGCCTTTACAAGGTATGAAGGGATGTTTACGCACTTACCATTAACTAATACATGCTTGTGATCAACGATCTGTCTTGCTTCTTTTCTTGTTCTAGCGAATCCTAATCTGAAAAGAACATTGTCAAGTCTGAGCTCGAGCATGATCATAAGGTTCTCACCAGTCATACCCTTCTGTCTCTCAGCCTTCTTATAGTAATTTCTGAAAGGCTTCTCTAATACACCGTAGATGAACTTAGCCTTCTGCTTCTCACGAAGCTGCATTCCATACTCGCTAACCTTTCTACCAGCGTTCTTTGCCTTTCTTCTAGATTTCTTATCTATTCCTAAATATACAGGATCCATTTCAAGAGATCTACATCTCTTGAGGACAGGTGTTCTATTAACTGCCATTGTAATCTTACCTCCCTAAATTAAACTCTTCTACGCTTTGGTGGACGGCATCCATTATGTGGAACTGGAGTAACATCCTTGATACTTGTAACTTCAAGACCAGCTGCTGAAAGTGCTCTGATAGCTGCTTCTCTACCTGAACCTGGTCCCTTAACCATAACGTCTACAGACTTTAATCCATGGATTAATGCAGCCTTTGTTGCTGTCTCAGCTGCCATCTGTGCTGCATAAGGAGTAGACTTCTTAGATCCTCTGAATCCGAGTCCACCTGCAGATGCCCATGATAAAGCATTTCCTTCTGCATCTGTTAATGTAACTATTGTATTATTGAAAGATGACTGAATATGTGCCTGTCCTCTTTCAACGTTCTTCTTAACACGCTTCTTTGTCACTTTTTTTGTAACTTTCTGAGCCATGATAACTAACCTCCTGTGAGTTTAACAATTCAATTATTTCTTCTTATTAGCTACAGTCTTCTTAGGACCCTTACATGTTCTTGCATTAGTCTTTGTCTTCTGGCCTCTGCATGGAAGTCCCTTTCTATGACGGATTCCTCTGTAGCATCCGATTTCCTTTAATCTCTTAATGTTCATGGCAACTTCTCTTCTTAAGTCACCTTCTACTAAATGTTCTGGATCAGCATCGATAACCTTAGCAATCTTTGCAACTTCTTCATCTGTAAGATCCTTAACACGTGTATCTGGATTAACGCCAGCCTCTTCAAGAATCTTAGATGCTCTTACTCGGCCAATACCGTAAACATAAGTAAGTCCTATTTCAATACGCTTTTCTCTTGGTAAGTCTACACCTGAAATACGAGCCATGTGTTCTTTAACCTCCGTTTGATCAATTAAATTAATATTAATAATAAAGATAGAAAAATGTAGTCCGATTCCTACGCAGCTCGTTCTAAGCTCTATCCCCCACTTTGAACGCCTGAAATGTGTGCGTCACCTTCAGTCTACTATATTTGATAGCAATGAACACCGTCAACTTATCCGGATGTGTCATCGCTGCAGCCGCAAAACTGTTCTCTGTCCATTATATTACAGACAGAATTAGTTATAATACCAACTAGTGACATTGATACTATAACGCAGAAATATGAGAAGTACTTCTACTTCTCTGCTTCAGGGAAATTAACCCTGTCTCTGCTTGTGCTTAGGGTTTTCACAGATAATTCTGATGCTGCCCTTTCTTTTAATGACTTTGCATTTTTCACAAATTGGTTTAACTGATGATCTAACCTTCACTGCAAAAGCCTCCTTTCAGACAAGTTCGGTTGCTATTATAGCACAACCTTTTCTATCAACGCAAGGAAAATTTTACAAAATTTATAAAGAATATTTTGTACATATATTCCTATTGTTTTTATTTATCTCTCCAAATGATTCTTCCCTTTGTTAAATCGTATGGTGATAACTCAATTGTTACCTTATCACCAGGAAGAATTCTGATGAAGTTCATTCTTAACTTACCACTGATTGTAGCAAGTATCTGATGTCCATTCTCAAGTTCTACTTTAAAAAATGCATTAGGTAATTTCTCAACTACCTTTCCTTCAATTTCAATTACATCTGCCTTTGACATATAAGTTTACCTCCTATTATTTGGCACTGGTTTTAATCTGCTTAATCGCATATTTTATTTCTTCATTACTTATAAACAGGTTTTTCTCTATCTTTTCTGCAAGATCACTATCTTTTTGTTTTATGAGCTGAACATGTTTCAGCTTTTTCTTTTTAAGTTTATCTGTCGGTCTTAATTTACCGTCCGACAGATAAACATATACATCATCAGATTCGAGAATCATATACACAGTACCTTTGTCATGGCCTGCTTTAGAACTTGCAAAATATCCCTTTATATCACTCATAGATGATTAACCTAAGATCTTAACTATTGCAGCAAATACATCATCCATAGGCTGTGTACCATCAACTTCCTTAAGTACACCCTTTCCTGAATAGTATTCAATCAATGGCTGTGTCTGCTCATGATATACTGAAAGTCTGTTCTTTACTGTCTCTGGCTTATCGTCATCTCTTAAGATAAGCTTCTCGCCACATGCATCACATATTCCTTCAACCTTTGTTGGATTGAACTGGATATGGTATGTTGCTCCACAACCTACACATGCTCTTCTTCCAGACATTCTGTTTATTATATTTTCATCAGGAACTTCGACATTGACTGCATAGTCAACTGACTCTCCATTAGCACTAAGAGCCTTATCAAGTGCCTCTGCCTGAGGAATTGTTCTTGGGAATCCATCAAGTACATATCCGTTAGCACAATCTGCTTCCTTGAATCTGTCCATGATAAGATCTACTACTAATTCATCAGGTACGAGCTCTCCCTTATCCATGTATGTCTTTGCCTTCTGTCCAAGCTCTGTATTGTTCTTAATATTAGCTCTGAAAATATCTCCTGTAGAGATATGTGGTATAGCATATTTTGCTGCTATCTTCTTAGCCTGTGTACCTTTACCTGCTCCTGGAGCACCTAACATAATTATCTTCATAATATTTTCTCCATTCCAAAATCATAAATATTCGTAATAAATCATAATACACAAAGGACTTACCCGGCATAAACCGGGCAAGTCAATATTTTATACTAATATCATCCGTGATATAAAGAATTACTCACTGAGGAATCCCTTATAGTAACGATTGCACATCTGAGACTCAATCTGCTTTAATGTCTCAAGTACAACACCAACAATAATGATAATTGATGTTCCACCGAATGAAACAGAAGCATTAAAGAATCCTGTACACATTATTGGAATGAGGGCAATTATTAAAAGTCCGACAGCTCCAATAAATACGATATAATTAAGTATTTTGTTAAGATATTCGCTTGTAGACTTACCAGGTGTTATTCCTGGGATAACTCCACCAGCCTTCTTTAAGTTATCAGCTACCTCAATTGGGTTAAATGTTATTGATGTATAGAAGTATGCGAATATTATAAGCAGTACTATGTATACTAATAAACCAATTGAATACTTTGGAGCTTCAACTCTGCACCAGTATGATGAGCTGAGATATCTGGTCCACTCATATGATTTACCAAATAACTGTGCAATTATAACTGGAAACTGCATAAGTGATGATGCGAAAATAATTGGCATAACACCTGCAGTATTAACCTTTAATGGAATGTTTGTTGACTGTCCGCCAACTGTTCTTCTACCGCTGACCTTCTGAGAGTACTGAACAGGAATTCTTCTCTCTCCATCCTGAAGGAAGCATACAAGAACTACCATAACAATAAGAATTGCTAATATTATTACTGCTGCTAAAACACCCTTTGCAGGTGTCTTTGGTGCAACAAATGTGCTATATAATGTAGCAAAATCACTAGGCATACCTGATATGATATTAATTAAAAGTACAATTGAAATACCATTTCCAACACCCTTTTCAGTGATTCGCTCACCAAGCCACATTAATACTGCTGAACCAGCTGTAAGTGCAGCTACAACTACGATTATACATACTACATAATGTAATGTGCTAAGCTGTGCTGAATCTTTGATAAGACCTGTTCTACCAAAGCCAACCGCCATAGCGATACTTTCTATTAAAGAAAGACCAATTGTTACGTATCTTGTAATCGATGCAATCTTCTTTCTACCATCTTCTCCCTCTTTCTGCATTTCCTCTAATTTAGGAATTGCAATTGTGAGAAGCTGCATAATGATTGAAGATGTGATATATGGTGTTATGCTCAGCGCAAAGAGGGACATTCTTTCGAATGAACCTCCTGTAAAAGCACTGAGATAACTTAAATCACCAGTATTAATTCCACTAAGTAAGCTACTAAAATAATTGGTGTCTACACCAGGGATTGGAAGTAAACTTCCAACTCTGACAACAACAAGAATTAATAATGTATATATTATCTTTTTTCTTATATCTTTGTTCTTAAAAGCGCCTACAAGTGTTTTAAACATATTAGATCACCTCGCAGGTTCCGCCGAGAGCCTCGATCTTCTCCTTAGCTGCAGCACTGAATGCGTTAGCCTTAACAGTAAGCTTCTTTGTAAGCTCGCCGTTTGCAAGAATCTTGATTCCGTCCTTAGGATCTTTAACGATTCCTGACTCGATTAATGTATCAACAGTAACCTCTGCACCGTTATCAAAACGATCTAATACATTAACATTAATAGCAACGAATTCCTTACGGTTTCTGTTAGTGAATCCTCTCTTAGGAATTCTTCTATATAATGGCATCTGGCCACCTTCAAAACCTGGTCTTGGTGCTCCTGAACGAGCTTTCTGTCCTTTATGACCCTTACCAGCTGTCTTGCCATTACCTGAGCCATGTCCACGACCTCTTCTGAAATTATCGCTTAATACTGAACCTTCTGCAGGTCTCAAATTAGATAAATCCATCATTGCACCTCCTTATCTGTAATTAGATTTCTTCTACCTTTAACATATAACCAATCTGCTGAATCTGTCCTCTTGTAGCAGCATTATCTGGAAGTTCAACTGTCTTATGCATCTTTGTAAGACCCATAGCTTCAACAGTTTTTCTATGCTTAGGAACAGCGCCGATTGGAGACTTAACTAAAGTTATTCTTAACTTCTCAGCCATTTTAACCTCCATCTCCTGCTTAGCAGGAATCACAATTTAATTAACCAAGGATCTCGCTAACTGACTTTCCACGAAGTCTTGCAACTTCTTCTGGAGTCTTCATAGACTTAAGTCCTTCGATTGTTGCTAATACAACATTCTGCTTGTTGTTTGATCCAAGTGACTTTGTACGGATATTCTTGATACCTGCAAGCTCAAGGATTGAACGTGCTGGACCACCAGCGATGATACCAGTACCTTCTGGAGCTCTCTTTAATAATACTGTAGCTCCTCCGAACTTTCCAAGAAAATCATGTGGAACTGAACCGTTCTCATCGATTGGAACTTCTACTAAATGTTTGATAGCATCTTCTTTTCCCTTGCGGATAGCTTCTGGAATTTCAGCTGCCTTACCAACACCTGCACCTACGTGTCCGTTGCCGTCACCAACAACTACTAATGCTGCAAAACGCATGTTACGTCCGCCCTTTACAACCTTTGTTACACGCTTGATTGATACTACATTATCATTTAATTCTAACTGACTAGCATCAATTATTGTACGTTTCATACTGTAATCTCCCTTCCGCTTAGAATTCAAGGCCAGCTTCACGAGCTGCCTCTGCTAATGCCTTAATTTTACCTGCATAAATGAAACCGCCTCTGTCATAAACAACAGTCTTGATTCCCTTTTCTAATGCTCTCTTTGCTACGACTGTACCAACAGCAGCTGCTGCTTCAACATTATTTGTCTTCTCAAGCTCTGCCTTAACTTCCTTATCAAGAGTTGATGCTGATACAAGTGTCTTTCCAACTGTGTCGTCAATAATCTGAGCATACATATGATTATTGCTTCTGAACACAGCTAAACGTGGTCTTTCTGCAGTACCACTGAAACGATTACGTAATCTTCTATGCTTCTGTTCGCGAACTACTGTTCTTGATTTCTTACTAACCATTATGTTTTCTCCTTTAATTATTTCTTACCAGTCTTACCAACTTTACGTCTGATAACTTCATCAGCATACTTGATACCCTTGCCCTTATATGGCTCTGGAGCTCTCTTTGCTCTGATTTCAGCTGCGTACTGGCCAACTGCTTCTTTACTGATACCTTTAACAATGATGATGTTTGTTCCATCAAGAACTGTTTCAATTCCTTCTGGATCTTCCATCTCAACTGGATGAGAGTAGCCTAATGAAAGAACTAACTTCTTACCCTGCTTCTGTGCTCTATAACCAACACCGTTAACTTCAAGCTTCTTCTCATAGCCTTCTGTAACACCAATAATCATGTTATGAATAAGTGTTCTTGTAAGTCCATGTAATGACTTCATCTTCTTTAAGTCATTTGGTCTTGAAACAACGATTTCAGAACCTTCCTGCTTAATGTCCATCTCTGCTGGTAAAACTCTCTCAAGAGTTCCCTTTGGACCCTTTACAGTCACTTTATTATTTTCTGCAATCTCAACAGTAACTCCTGCTGGGATAGCGATAGGCATTCTTCCTATACGTGACATGCCGTGCACCTCCTAATTATAATGAGGGAAACATTCATATACGCTGAACTACGATGGGATAGGATTCCCGTTTCCCTGTGTGTAAGTGTTCAATAATTACCAAACGAAGCAAAGAACTTCTCCACCAACGCCGAGCTTTCTAGCTTCCTTGTCAGTGATAACGCCCTTGTTTGTAGATATAATAGCTACACCAAGACCACCAAGAACCTTTGGAAGTTCTTCCTTGTTTGCATATACTCTAAGACCTGGCTTAGAGATTCTCTGAAGACCTGAAATGATCTTCTCATTCTTAGAAGCACCGTACTTTAATGTAATACGGATATCGTTGAACTTACCGTTCTCAACGAGCTCATAAGACTTAATATAACCCTCGTCTAAAAGAATCTTAGCGATTGCAAGCTTCATCTTAGATGATGGAACATCAACTGTGTCGTGCTTTGCTGTATTTGCATTACGAATTCTTGTAAGCATATCTGCAATTGGATCTGTCATTGAAATTTTCCTCCTTATTTTAACTGGTTTCCTGTTACCAGGACTACGTTAATTGATTTTACCAAGATGCTTTCTTAACTCCAGGAATCTGTCCCTTGTAAGCTAATTCACGGAAGCAAATTCTGCAGATTCCGTATTTTCTTAAAACAGAATGTGGACGACCACATATTGTACAACGTGTATACGCTCTTGTAGAGAACTTAGGTGCTCTCTGCTGCTTAACCTTCATAGAAGTCTTAGCCATTGAATTTCCCTCCTTAATTATTTCTTAAATGGCATGTTGAATAATCTTAATAACTCACGAGCTTCCTCATCAGTCTTAGCTGTAGTTGTAATGATTACATCCATACCTCTAACCTTATCAATCTTGTCATATTCGATTTCTGGGAAGATAATCTGCTCTTTGATACCTAAAGCATAGTTACCTCTTCCATCGAATGAATCAGCGCTAACGCCACGGAAGTCACGTACACGTGGTAATGCAAGGTTTACTAATCTGTCAAGGAATTCATACATCTTCTCTCCTCTTAATGTAACCTTACAACCAATTGCCTGACCCTCTCTTAACTTGAAGTTAGCAATTGAATTCTTAGCTCTTGTAAGAACTGCCTTCTGACCAGCAATTGTTTCCATTTCTTTAACAGCTATGTCAAGAAGCTTTGAATTTTCCTTAGCTTCGCCAACGCCCATGTTAATTACGATCTTGTCGATCTTTGGAACCATCATTGGGTTCTTGTAACCGAATTTCTCAGTCATCTTCTTAGTAATTTCATTATCGTATAATTCTCTAAGTCTACTCAAAATTATTGCCTCCTTCCTTTATTAATCGATAACTTCGCCAGTTGCCTTAGCAACACGAACTTTCTTACCATCCTTGAAGTCATAACCAATCTTAGATGTCTTATCACCCTTAACTACATAAGCGATGTTTGAGATATCGATTGGTGCTTCCTGGTGGAGAATTCCACCCTGCTGATTAGCTGCGCTTGGCTTAGCATGCTTTGTAACCATGTTAACACCCTCAACTAATGCTGTATGATTTTTAGCATTTACAGACAATACCTTGCCCTCTTTGCCTTTGTCTTTTCCTGCGATAACCTTAACAGTATCACCCTTTTTAATTCTAACAGCTGACATTGTGGTACCTCCTATAATACTTCTGGAGCAAGAGATACGATTTTCATGAACTTCTTATCTCTTAACTCTCTGGCTACTGGACCAAAGATACGAGTTCCCTTAGGAGTCTGATCATCTTTAATTATAACAGCAGCATTCTCATCAAATTTAATATATGAACCGTCCTTACGACGTGCGCCCTTTACTGAACGTACGACAACGGCCTTAACAACGTCACCCTTTTTAACAACGCCGCCTGGTGTTGCTTCTTTAACAGTAGCGACAATTACATCACCGATATTTGCATATCTTCTTGTAGATCCGCCCATAACTCTGATACAAAGAATTTCCTTAGCACCAGTATTATCAGCAACCTTAAGTCTGGTTTCCTGTTGTACCATAATACTACTCCTTTCAGTAATATCACAAATAAATTCTTATTATTTTGCTCTACTGATAATCTCAACTAATCTCCATCTCTTATCCTTAGATAAAGGTCTAGTCTCCATTACCTTAACAACATCTCCGATTAAACATTCATTGTTCTCATCGTGTGCCTTTAACTTGTAAGTTCTTTTAACGATCTTATTGTAAAGTGGATGCTTAACGTTGTCCTGTACTGCAACAACGATTGTCTTATCCATCTTATTGCTTATAACCTTACCTGTACGAGTTTTTCTTAAATTTCTCTCTTCCACAGTTATTCTCCTTTCTTAGGAAATACTTACACACTTATAAATGTAATTTAAGCATTCTTCTGAGCAATTACAGTCTGAATTCTAGCAATGTTCTTTCTAACTTCTTTAATTCTGCTAGTGTTGTCTAACTGATTTGTTGCGTTCTGGAATCTTAAATTGAAAAGTTCCTTCTTAGCAGCTACTAATTCTTCATTTAACTCTGCAGCTGATTTTGCCTTTAAATCTTCTACATACTTATTAATTTTCACTGTTATCACCGCCTTCTAAGTCTGCACGTGAAACAATCTTGCACTTGCAAGGAAGCTTATGTGTTGCGAGACGTAAAGCTTCTCTTGCTGTTTCTTCAGCAACGCCTGAAATCTCGAACATTACACGTCCAGGTTTAACTACTGCTACCCAGCACTCCAAGTTACCTTTACCTTTACCCATACGAACACCGATAGGCTTACCTGTTACCGGCTTATCTGGGAAAATCTTTATAAATACTTTACCACCACGCTTAATATATCTTGTCATAGCGACACGGGCAGCTTCTATCTGATTTGATTTGATCCAACAAGGTTCTGTTGCAACAATACCGAATTCACCATTAGTGATCTTATTGCCTCTTGTAGCCTTACCAGCCATAGAACCACGGAACTGTCTACGATGTTTAACTCTCTTAGGTAGTAACATTACTTATCGCTCCCTTCCTTTTCTACGTTAGCGTTGGCATTATTCTTTGTAGGAAGAACCTCACCTTCGTAGATCCAAACCTTAACACCAACCTTGCCATAAGTTGTATCTGCTTCTGCAAATCCATAGTCGATATCTGCACGAAGTGTCTGAAGAGGAATTGTACCCTCGCTATAGAACTCTGTACGAGCCATATCAGCTCCACCGAGACGTCCTGAGCAAGATGTCTTGATACCCTTAGCTCCCTGCTTCATTGTTCTGCCCATGCAAGACTTCATAGCTCTTCTGAAAGAGATACGGTTCTCTAACTGCTGAGCGATGTTCTCTGCAACAAGCTGAGCATCCTTATCAGGTCTCTTAACTTCCTTGATATCAATGCTTAACTTCTTAGCAGATGTTAACTTCTCTACCTGCTTCTTTAAGTTCTCGATTTCAGCACCACCCTTACCGATTACGATACCAGGCTTAGCTGTATGAATAACGATCTTTAATCTGTCTGAAGCTCTCTCTGTTTCAATCTTTGAAATTCCTGCAGCATATAACTTATTCTTGAGGAATTTTCTAATGTTATAATCTTCTACAAGGTTATCAGCGAAATCGTCTTCTGCATACCACTTTGCATCCCAGTCTTTGATTACGCCGACTCTTAAACCATGAGGATTAACTTTCTGTCCCATAAAGACTCCTTTCTATCTCTTAGAAAATAATTATCTTTCATTTAAAACAACAGTGATGTGGCTCATTCTCTTTTCGATTCTGTAAGCTCTACCCTGTGCTCTTGGATGTACTCTCTTCATTGTTGGTCCCTTGTTAGCGTAGCACTCTTCTACATATAACTTACTTGGGTCCATACCGTTATTGTTCTCAGCATTAGCTGCTGCTGACTTTAATAACTTCTCTATAATAGATGATGCATATCTTGGATTGTACATAACAATTGCAAGTGCTTCATCAAGGCTCTTGCCTCTGATAGCATCTAATACGAAACAAGCCTTCTGAACAGATACTCTAGCGTAAGATAACTTTGCGCTTGGTCTTGTATCCTTAACAGCGTTTCTTTCACGTTTAATCTGGGATCTATGTCCGTTAGCCATGGATTAAACCTCCTTTCAAAAATTCAAATTATCTACTCTTCTTTTCGTCTTTGCCGTGTCCTCTGTAAGTTCTTGTTGCAACGAACTCACCGAGCTTATGACCAACCATATCCTCTGTAACATATACAGGCACATGCTTTCTACCATCATGAACAGCGATTGTATGACCTACAAACTGAGGATAAATTGTTGAACGACGAGACCAAGTCTTAATAACCTGTTTGTCGTTTGCAGCATTTAAAGCGTCAACTTTCTTAAGTAAGCTCTCGTCTGCAAATGCTCCCTTTTTAAGTGATCGAGCCATAGGTTGAAACCTCCTTATAATCTTCGTGAATAATAATAGTTACGATTGTGGGCTAATTACTTAATAGCCTTTCCGTTTCTTCTTCTTACGATAAGCTTGTTTGAAGCCTTCTTAGCCTTACGAGTCTTAAGACCCATAGCTGGCTTGCCCCAAGGTGTCATTGGGCTTGGACGACCAACTGGTGCTCTACCTTCACCACCACCATGTGGATGGTCATTAGGGTTCATAACAGAACCACGAACTGTAGGTCTGATACCCATATGTCTCTTACGTCCAGCCTTACCAAGATTAATAAGGTTGTGATCTCCATTACCTACAACACCGATTGTTGCGCGGCAGATAATTGGAACCATTCTCATCTCGCCTGATGGTAATCTAAGTGTTGCATACTTGCCTTCCTTAGCCATAAGCTGAGCTGAGTTTCCAGCAGAACGAACAAGCTGTCCACCCTTACCTGGATATAATTCAATGTTGTGTACCTGAGTACCAACTGGAATCTCTGAAAGTGGTAAGCAGTTACCTACTCTGACTTCTGCACCAGCACCATTCTGTACTGTCATGCCATCTGTTAATCCCTGAGGAGCAAGGATATATGCTTTCTCACCATCTGCGTAGCAGATAAGAGCGATGTTAGCTGTTCTGTTTGGATCGTACTCAATTCCGATAACCTGTGCTGGAACGCCTTCCTTGTTTCTCTTGAAATCAATCATTCTATACTTCTGTCTGTTTCCACCACCGTGGTGTCTTACAGTAATCTTACCCTGGTTGTTACGACCAGCATTCTTGCTCTTCTTAGCAAGTAATGACTTCTCTGGAGTACTCTTTGTAATCTCTGAGAAATCAGATCCAGTCATATTTCTTCTGGAAGGTGTATATGGGTTATATGTCTTAATTCCCATTATTTCTCTCCTTTCGAGTCTGTGTAATATTGTTTTCTACACTTTAAAGCTACTAATTAAAGGCCTTCAAAGATTTCAATTTCCTTGCTGTCAGCTGTTAACTGTACAATTGCTTTCTTAGTCTTAGAAGTTGTACCAGCTGTTCTGCCTCTTCTCTTCTTCTTGCCATCAAGATTCATTGTGTTAACTGAAGCAACCTTAGTTCCTTCGAACATCTTCTCAACAGCATCCTTAATCATTGTCTTGTTAGCATCTGTATGAACTAAGAATGTATACTTCTTATCTGCCATATCAGCCATAGACTTCTCTGTGATTACAGGCTTGAGGATTACATCATAATACTGTACGTTTGCCATTATGCATACACCTCCTCTAATTTTTCAACAGCAGCCTTAGTAACTACTAATGTTTCATACTTTAATACATCGTATGTGTTGATTTCGTTAGTAGCTGAAACCTTAACTGTAGGAATATTTCTTCCTGAAAGAACTACGTTCTTGTTCTCGCCTTCGATAACTACTAAAGCCTTATCAACCTTTAAGTTGCTCATAACTTCTGCGAACTTCTTTGTCTTAATCTCGTCAAGGTTAAATGCATCAAGAACTACGATCTTGTTGTCAGCAACCTTTGATGATAATGCAGAAAGAAGAGCAATTCTCTTTTCCTTCTTATTCATCTTGAATGAATAATCTCTTGGCTTTGGTGCAAATACAACACCACCGCCTGTCCACTGTGGAGATCTTGTAGAACCCTGTCTTGCATGACCAGTTCCTTTCTGTCTCCAAGGTTTTCTTCCGCCACCAGAAACTTCTGAACGTGTCTTTGCGCTCTGTGTTCCCTGACGATTATTTGCAAGCTGGTTAACTACTGCCATGTGTACAAGATGTTCATTAACTTCAACACCAAATACTGCATCGTTTAATTCGATTGAGCCAACTTCCTTGCCTTCCATATTGTAAACAGATACGTTTGCCATCTGTGTGGTCCTCCTTCCTTAGCAAAAACTACTTAGCAGCTTTTACTGTTTCTTTCAGTGTTACTAATGATTTCTTAGGTCCAGGTACTGCACCCTTAACTAAGATTACGTTGTTTTCAACATCAACTCTTACTACTTCAAGATTCTGGATTGTGATTCTCTTAGAACCCATATGTCCAGGCATTCCTTTTCCCTTGAATACTCTACCAGGTGTTGTTGCTGATCCGTTTGAACCCTGATGTCTGTGGAACTTAGAACCATGAGCCATAGGTCCTCTTGACTGGCCTAATCTCTTGATTGCGCCCTGGAAACCTTTACCCTTTGAAATAGCAGTTGCATCAACCTTATCGCCTGCAGCGAAGATATCAGCCTTGATTTCGTCCTTTACAGAGTACTCTGAAGCGTTCTCAAACTTAAACTCTCTTAAGAATCTCTTATAAGGAACCTCTGCCTTATCAAAATGTCCTTTAACAGGCTTGTTCACTAACTTTTCTCTAATGTCAGCAAAACCAACCTGAACTGCATCGTAACCGTCGTTTTCTACTGTCTTAACTTGTGTAACAACACAAGGACCAGCCTGAAGAACAGTTACTGGTGTTAAAACACCGTCTTCGTTGAAGATTTGAGTCATTCCGACTTTTGTAGCTAAAATTGCCTTCTTCATTGATTTTCCTCCTGTTTAATCTACAGCGGACAAGATGATGTGTGATACACAGCGCATCCTGTCATCCTAGAACAGCTAATATAAGTGGAACCCGCACCACTGCTTGTTACTTCTATATTAAACCCTTAGGATTATTGCTTTAATAATGAAAAATTCCAGATAATGATTAGTTCATTACCTTAAGGTTGATGAATACACCAGCTGGCATCTCTAACTTAGATAATGCATCTACAGTCTTCTGAGATGGTGATAATACATCGATAAGTCTCTTATGAGTTCTCTGCTCGAACTGCTCTCTTGAATCCTTGTACTTGTGAACAGCTCTAAGAATAGTAACAACTTCCTTCTTTGTTGGAAGAGGTACCGGACCACTCACCTGTGCTCCTGTCTTCTTAGCAGTTTCGATGATTTTCTTAGCTGACTGATCAATCAACTGATGATCGTAAGCCTTCAGAGTAATTCTGATTACCTGATTTGCCATAAAAAAAGTCGCCTCCTTCGCACTTTATTGTTTAAGTACGACAAGCGGTGACTGTACACACTCCCACGCGTATCATATAGTCTCATTCATAATTCGACCCACGCGCGTCATTTCTGCGGATTGCAGATGATTTTGGTACAGTGACTTGTCGCCAGTTTCTTCGCCGGAGATTATCTCCAGCATTGACATTCGCTCCACGGAAAACCTGCTTTATTAAAGCAGCAACCTCACGCTTCACAGCTATCAATGTCACAGCAAGTATTAATATACACTACTCTGTATATAAAATCAACAAGAAAAATTGTATTTTTTTTAGAACAAAAAGTCAGGGCATTAAACCTGCCCCGACTTTACAATCCAATTAGTAAATAGAAACTCCAAGTCCCATAGAACTGATTTTCCACTGTCCATCAGCATATTTGTAATACACATATGCTGAGCTCTTTGAATCATTTCTTTCATGTGACTTAGTATCACTAGAATACTTATATGTATATGAATAACTAATCTTATATCCAACCTTTATTGTCGGACAGCCATCATTTGAATCAACTCTGAAAGTAGTATCTGACATTGAAGGATTTAATGTTGTAATCTTAAAATTAGATATCTGTTTATATGTTGATTTAAATGTATCAACATAGCCATTGTATGTTGACTTTGCAGATGACTGCATATCTGATGTGAATTTATCACTTACAGTTGAAAAATCACTCTTCTTCTGTGCTGCATCAAAGAACTCTGTTACATCCTTCTTAGCCTGGTCCTTAAGGCCGTTAATCTTATCTTCTGCAAACTTAATATCATATGAACTGATTGATGTTGTATACTCGTCATATGATGGATATATTTCCTTTGTATAATCCTCAGTAAATTCACTTGTAGCCTTAAGTATTGTTGTTCCATTGAACAAATATGGAATCTTATACACATCATAGCTTGAGTTCTTACCAGAATCCTTGCTCTTATACTGATCCCCAACAAGAACATCATTAATAAATAATGTAAGTCCCTTAGGAACATTTATTGTGCAGTCTGAAACTACTGTATCTTCGGTACTTACTTTATACTTTTTAAAGAATAACATATAATGCTTATCAGTAACTGTAAGAAGTAAATCTTGTGAATCAGCACCCGTAGCTGTCGTATATATAACACTTACAGCCTTATTGCCTGGAAGACGTCCCTTAGAAGAAAAACTGTCAATAACCCTCATATTCCCTACTGCACTTCCTGTTGCTTCTGAATGAGCTGTTATAAATGCATTCTTTGTAAGGAATTCACTATCTGGAATCTGGACAAGTGAATATGCCTTAGCCCAGTCACATTCCTCAACCGCTTTAACATAGCTGCCAGCTGTCTTCTTATAATTAGTAAGACTGTTACCAACACATATAAACACAATAACCGCTGCTATAACTGCAACCGCTGCCGCACCAATAATTACAATCTTCTTAGAAAGCTTGAATGGTTTCTTTGCAGAATTTCCCATTGCGCCATTCTGTGGCTGCTCATACATTGGTGTAACCTGTGGCTGTACATCAACCTGCGCTGTCTGCACCTGTGGCTGTACCTGCTCATTAATCTGTGTAACCTGTGGCTGTACATCAACCTGTGCTGTCTGCACCTCTGGCTGCTGCGGAACTGCATTATCATCTGAAGCTGCTGATCCCTCTGTTACAACAGGTTCAAATTCAAGACGTGTTCCACAATTTGCGCAAAATAATGCGCCTTCATCATTGCTTGTTCCACAATTAGGACAAAACATAAATTAATCCTCCCTCATATGATTAATATAGTAAATCATTTTAAATCATACCATATCTAAATGATTCTTTCAACTAAAATAATAGCTATCCCTGCTGTTTCTGTTTTTCTATTTTTTCTGCGAGATCATTAAGATATTCCCATCGCTCCATCTTTTCTTCAAGCTTTCTCTCCACATCTTCCTTTTCCTTAGTAAGTTCTGCAAGCTTAGAATAAGAAGTTGCATTCTTTGCAATCTCGTCATCAAGTTCAGAAACTTTAGTTTCAAGCTTCTCTATATCATCATCGATAGTTTCATATTCTTTCTGTTCCATATATGTGAACTTAATCTTATCCTCATGGCTGTTATATGCTTTCTTCAGCTGCCCTGCTGCCTTTGATTTGGATGTATCAGATGTTCCATTTGATGCCATATTATATATAGAAGAAACACATTTATCCCTGTAGTCCGTATAACCGCCTTCGTACTGTGTAAGGTGGCCTCCTGCCTCAAATGCAAATATCCTGTCAACAACTCTGTCAAGGAAATATCTGTCATGTGAAACTGTGATTACAATACCTGCAAATCCATCAAGATACTCCTCAAGAATCTCAAGAGTCTCAATATCAAGGTCGTTGGTAGGCTCATCGAGAATAAGTACATTTGGCGCGCTCATAAGAACACTTAACAGATAAAGTCTTCTCTTCTCACCACCTGACAGCTTGCTTATAGGCGTCCACTGCTGCTTCGGTGTAAAAAGAAACTTCTCACACATCTGTGACGCTGTTGCCTTTCCATCTGCCGTCGTAACATATTCGCCTATGCTTCTTACGAACTCTAGCACAGTAAGGCTGTCGTCAAGTGGTTCGTTCTCCTGCATGAAATATCCGATTCTTACAGTCTCTCCAACCTCAACACTGCCGCTGTCCGGCTCAAGCTGGCCTGCTATAATCTTCATAAGCGTAGACTTGCCGCATCCGTTATCACCGACAATACCGATTCTGTCATCTCTTAAAAAAATGTAGGTAAAATCGTCAATTATTGTCCTCTCTCCAAAACTTTTACAAATGTTATGGAGTTCAACAGTCTTTCTTCCAAGTCTGCTGCTGACTGAATTCATATCCATAAGCTGCTTGTCAAATCTGGCTCTCGCCTGCTTTGAAGCTTCCTTCATATCCTCAAATCTGTCAATTCGTGCCTGCTGCTTGGTAGAACGAGCCTGGCATCCTCTTCTTATCCACGCGAGTTCCTTCCTTAATATATTCTGTCTCTTAGCCTCAGTTGCCCTCTCCATCTCCTCACGCTGGGTCTTCAGCTCAAGAAAGCCTGAATAATTCGTATCGTAGCTGTACAAGGAAGCTTTATCAAGCTCAACAATCCTGTTAGTTACATTATCAAGGAAATACCTGTCATGAGTAACCATGATAAGTTCCCCCTTAAAACTCTTAATAAACTGCTCCAGCCAAAGCACCATGTCATTGTCAAGATGGTTCGTAGGTTCATCAAGAATAAGAAGTCTTGCCGGCTCAACTAAAGTTCTTGCAAGTGCTGCTCTCTTTTTCTGACCGCCTGATAAAATATTCATCATTGCAGCGTGATTTGTTATTCCAAGCTTGTTAAGAATCTCTTTCGCTTTTGGCTGGCTGTCCGCATGCTTTCCACGCATAACATATTCCAGTACATTTTCATTATCATAATACAGAGGCGTCTGTGCAAGATACGCAAGTTCAATCCCCTTACCCTTTACAACCTGTCCTTCATCCGGCTCTTCAATGCCCGCAATAATCTTTAAAAGAGTAGACTTACCCGTTCCATTCACACCTATAAGCCCAATCTTATCACCACTGTTAATTCCCAGACTTATATTATTAAAAAGTTCCTTTTCTCCGTAGGTCTTGCTGACCTTTTCAACATTTAATATATTCACTATTATCTCCGTTATATAAATTATTTGTCATCATCTGATAGATTATAAAAATTCTTAAGCTTCTGTGCAAGCTCCGGGTCTTTCTTCTGCAGATGTTCATAATGTTTTCTCCTCTGCTCCATCATGTGCTCATACGCATATGGATTATGAAGCTTCACTCTGTCAAGCATCTGTTTTCTGTGTTCCTTAAGCATCTGTATTGCGTCAGGATTAATCTGTGCCAGCTTCTTCTCAACAACCACGCGGCGCTCATCAATTCTTTTCTCAATATCATCAATATCAAGATTAGGATATTTCTTATCGTCAAACAAATGCATCTCAAGTCGCTCAAGCAGTTCATTCTCATCAAAGAGTCCGATCCTTCCCCATGCAGCATGCTTTTCAGCATCAACAATAACATTCTTCTCATCTTTCTTGACACTGCCAATCTCATCAGCCATCTCTGCTGCCATCTTCTCAAGCCATTCGTCTGCATCCGCACCAAAAGCCCACTCAATCTCAGCAAGCCTTTCGTTATCCTCATGTGCCTCGCCAGAAACAGCCTGCTCTTCTTCCCCCTCCTCGACAGGATAAGGTCTGTCAAGCCCTGCATCTCTTAGGGCAAGCGGAATCGTTCTTCTAACAACACCTTTTTCAACAAACTCACCTGCGCCAAGCTCTCTTAGCTGGTCATTAAGTGTGTGTTCATGCTCTGTAATATAGAATCTGATTCCTTTCTTTTCAAGTGCCTTATATAAAGACATAAGCCTGTCAACTGCCGTCACATCAATAGATCCAACGCCTCCGGCGTCTACAATTACCCATTTAGTATTATCATCCAGATTCTTTTCTATATCATCAACAAATGTATTAATATTCGCAAAGAAAAGCGCACCGTTAAATCTGTATATAACCACACCTTTTATCTTCTTTACATTGCGGTATCTGTTAAGACTATAGAAGCCCTCCTGTCCCGGTATCACCCCGAGAAATGCTCTTGGCGGCTCAACTGCTTTGACAATAACAGCAATGAATGAAAGAATTACACCGATTACAACTCCATGTATCGTTCCGAATAACAGAACACCTAAGAAAGCTCCTACAAATATTGCAAACTCCGTATGGTCTGTTTTCCATAATTTAACTGCAAGCCCGAATTCAGTGATTCCAATCAGTGCTGCAACAACAATTCCTGTAAGTATTGGTACAGGAAGATACTCAAGCACAGGTGTTCCAAAAAGCACTATAAGAAGCATTGTCATAGAAGCTGTTATTGACATAACCTGTGATTTACAACCAAACTGATCTGCAATTCCTGTTCTTGACACACTTCCATTCAAAGGACATCCGCCAATCACAGCAGAAGCCGCATTTGCAGCAGCATAAGACAGGATTTCTCTGTTATTGCTTACTTTATAGCCATATTTGTTGGCATAATTATTAGTTGCAAGCAATGTCTGCGCCATGACAACACCTGCCACTGAAAGTCCAAGAAGTATTATATCTGACGGATTCTTAAACACAACTGACATATCAGGAAGTGAGAATCCCGGCAGCCCTTTATCAACATGCGGAAGAAGCTTAACACCGAATCTGTCAATATGAAAAATTGCAGTTGCAAGTGCACCAAGTACCATAAGAAGTACTGACATCGGAAACTTTGGAATGAACTTCTTCGCAACAAGAATAATCACTACTGTTCCGACTCCAAGCACTGCTGACAACAGATTAAACGACTTCATCTCCCCGGCTATATGTATAAGAAGCTTTATTGCTTCTCCTGTTCCAGCATTACCACCAAACAGCTTCGCAGTCTGCATAAGAATTATTGTCACACCAATACCGCTTATAAATCCACCCATTACAGGTGTCGATATGTAATTGACAATACGGCCTGCTTTAATAAAATAGAAAATCAACAGCCACAATGCTGCAACTAAAGTTATCGCCGGAACTACTGCCTTCGCCTCCTCAGAGCCTGACACTATCCCAAGCGTTGCAAGTGTTCCACCGACAAGTGCCGCCGGAGTTGCATCCACTCCGAACACGAACTGCGGCGAAGATGTCACAAGTCCATATATAAGCACTGGCAGAATAGAGCAGTACAGACCATACACCGCAGGCAGTCCCGCAATCTGTGCATACCCCATTGATATAGGAATTGACACAAGTGCAACAATTATTCCTGATACAATATCTTTCTGTATATTCTTTAAACTAACATTTTTCAATATGCATCGCCCCTTAATCAGATTTCGATAGAAATATATTAACATAAAACACAGCTGTTCAAAACATTTTTGCACGATTGCAGTTATTAATATTTTCGTATATAATTATTTAATAACAAATGCGGTACCAAACTGCAACACATTTTTATATAGAAAAGGATACTTAATTATGTTTATAGCTGACAACTGGAAAGATTATGAAGTAATAGATACCTCTAAAGGTGAAAAACTTGAACGCTGGGGCAAGTATATTCTTGTACGCCCGGACCCACAGGTAATATGGGACACTCCTAAGAAAGAGCGTGGCTGGAAGAATATGAACGGACACTACCACAGAAGCTCTAAGGGTGGCGGAGAATGGGAATTCTTCGACCTTCCACAGCAGTGGCAGATTCACTATAACAGCCCTTCATTTGAGCAGGAGCTGACATTCAACTTAAAGCCTTTCAGCTTCAAGCACACAGGTATATTCCCTGAGCAGGCTGCTAACTGGGACTGGTTCGGAAAGATTATCTCTGATGCTAGGAAAAAGCGTGGCAGCGAGCCTGTAAAGGTTCTTAACCTGTTTGCTTATACAGGTGGAGCAACACTTGCATGTGCAGCCGCAGGTGCTAATGTTACACATGTAGATGCTTCTAAGGGTATAGTCGCATGGGCTAAAGAAAATGCACAGTCTTCAGGACTTATTGACAAGCCTATCCGCTGGATAGTTGATGACTGCGTAAAGTTCGTAGAAAGAGAGATAAGAAGAGGCAACCATTACGATGCAATCATTATGGATCCACCTTCATATGGACGTGGTCCTAAAGGAGAAATCTGGAAAATAGAAGAAGCTATACACCCGCTTGTTAAGCTTTGTGCACAGCTTCTTTCTGATGAACCATTATTTTTCCTTATTAATTCATACACCACAGGTCTTCAGCCAGCCGTTCTTACTTATATGTTAAGCACAGAACTCAAGAGCTTTGGCGGACACTGTGATTCACAGGAAGTAGGTCTTCCTGTTTCAAGCAACGGACTTGTTCTTCCATGTGGTGCTTCTGGCCGCTGGATGAAATAATTAATACACAACACCATCGAGTGACGGCGATTCTTCGCCGTCATTCACAATTCTGATAACCAGATGATTCGGCAGACATGTGATTGGCATTAAAGGCTCAGATATAAAACCCATGTTCACACACAGCTTGTCTGGACAGCTTGCATCAGCAATCTTAATTTTTCCATTCTCAACAAGAATATCATTATACTCTCCATCACCGTATTCAATCCTGAACGTGTACGGATTCTCAACATCATCTAACGAAACAGTTCTTAGCAATTCGTTATCTCTGTATATATAAGCGGTCTTACTACCATCATTCTTTCCTGATTTCATATATATAATAGAAGCCACACTTGCCCCGACAAGCAGAACAATCACGACCACCACTGTAATAACTCTTTTTTTCACAATCTCCTCCATCTGCTACATAGTATATTTTTTAGGAATATATCTGTCTGCAAAGAAGCACACAAGGCCCGTAAACAGACCTGTTATAACACCGCTTATCACAAGGAACGGCATGTACGCAAATATACCTGACAATCTGAGTATGAAAAATGCAGCAAGAATCTGACCTGCATTGTGCGACACCGCGCCAAGTATACCTGTAAGGAATATATACTGTCCCCTAAGCAATTTATTAACAGCTGCCATCACAATCAGGCATAAAAATCCACCACTTACACTATATATAAATGATACTGCCTGCCCTGTAAATATTGTAGCTAATATAATTCTCATAGCTAACACAATCGCTGCATCACTGAATTTATACCTTTTCAACACAAAAAGTGTGACTATATTGGCAAGTCCTAACTTAACTCCCGGTATTGGAACAAGCGTAGGTATCGCTGATTCCACAACAAATATTGTCAGTGCTATTGTTGTAAGCAATGCCAGCGTTGTAAGTCTCTTAACATCAAAAGTTTTCTTCATTTCTGCCTCCGCATAAATATTACCTATGCATTTTAACAGACATTTCATATTAAGACAATAATTCGTTAAATTAATTCAAATTCGTGCAAAATCAGTTTGACAGTTTGTAAAAATATAGTATAATCATTTGGCTTTATAAATATACGAAAGTGAGGAAATCCTATGGTAAAAGACATGACAAATGGTTCGCCTTCCAGGCATATACTTGGATTCGCAGTTCCAATGCTGTTCGGAATGCTGTTTCAGCAGTTCTACAACCTTGTTGACACAATAATCGTTGGTAAAACTCTCGGTGTTGAAGCTCTTGCCGGTGTTGGAGCAACAGGTTCTATCAACTTCATGATAATTGGTTTCTGTATGGGAGTCTGTAACGGATTCGTGATTCCGGTCGCCCAGTGCTTTGGTGCAAAGAAGCCTGCTGACCTTAGAAAATATGTATTTAACGGATATATCTGCAGTATTGTATTTGCCATAGTGCTTACGCTTGCATCCGTAATATTCTGCCGCAGGATACTTATTATCATGAATACACCGGCAGATATTATTGACCATGCCTATAATTACATAGTAGTTATATTCATAGGAATCCCAACTGTATTCCTGTACAACATGGTGTCCGGTGTTATCCGTTCGCTTGGCGATAGTAAGACACCTGTAGTTTTCCTTGTGCTTTCTTCAATAATAAATGTAGTACTTGATTTCTTTCTTATTCTTGTATGTAAGATGGGTGTTGCCGGAGCCGGCTGGGCAACTGTAACATCACAGTTAATTTCGGGACTTACCTGCCTTATATATATGTATAAGAAATATGACATCTTAAAAGGTGACAAATCAGAAAGGGTACTTGATAGAAGATTTATCACTAACCTGTGTATGAATGGTGTTCCTATGGGACTCCAGTATTCAATAACAGCCATCGGAAGTACAATCCTTCAGGCTGCTGTCAATACACTTGGTTCAACATATGTAGCTGCAATGACTGCCGGTTCTAAGATGTTCAACTTTACCTGTTGTCCATTTGATGCACTCGGCTCAACCATGGCAACCTATGCCGGACAGAATGTTGGAGCTGCCAAGATTAAAAGACTTGGTCAGGGCGTACGCTCTGCTATGATAATTGGTTCAGTATACAGTGTTCTTTCACTTATTGCACTGTATTTCACTACAGATTATATTGCATTATTATTCGTTAATGCATCAGAGACAACAATTATTGCTCTTACAAGACAGTTCATTCTTGCATCTGCATGCTTCTACATTCCGCTTACAGGTGTTAACGTAGTCCGCTTCTGCATACAGGGTATGGGCTTCTCAGTATTTGCAATATCAGCTGGTATCTTAGAGATGATTGGACGTGCATTTGCAGCCATCATACTTATTCCAAGTATTGGATTCATGGGCGCATGCCTCGCCTCACCAATCGCATGGATTGCTGCTGACGCATTTTTATTTCCTGCATTCATACATTGTGCCAGGAAGCTTCATGCCAGACATTCTAAATAATTTTAAATATGCGAAATGCTGTCCGTCTTATTCAGACCGGACAGCATTTCGCATAATATCTATCTTGTAACATAAACAGCTTGTCTCTTTAAAGAAACATATCGCTCCTCAAATATTTTCAAATTCCTTGTAACCATGCCTGCCATAGGATCAGCAACATAAACTTCATTATTATCAAGGTCATATCCTACAACTACTACACAATGTTCAGGCGCAATCCATGTGTATTCTCGCCCATCAAGAGTAAGCGTCTTCGATTCATAAGCTGGAGCCATACCCATCGTATTCCACACAATCATAGGTACTCCCTGTGAAACATACTCCAATATCTTCTCAAATGATACACTGCTTACATTTGATGCTTTCATACTGACATTATTCTTTTTGAAATAAAGATTTGCAGCATCAACTATCGGCTGTGCCATACATCCAAAACTGCCAGCATCCCTTGGATTTCCAAGAAACATCTTGTAATAACTTCCATTACCTTTCTTTAAATAATCATCCGCCATAGTTTCTTTCTTAACATTTATTCCATAATAATTCAGAACAGATGTCAGAGAAGTAATTTCGCATCCTGTAGGAAGTTCCGGATTCTGATTTAACCATTTAAAATCTTCTATCTTATAATAATTCTCAATAGAATCTGTCTGCATCTGCACATTTTCAGTTCCGAGCTCAGCTATCTCTCCAGCTTCTTCCATCTGAAGCAATTCTACATCAGCTAATGCGGTATCTTCGTTGTGGTTAATCTCGTCATTACTTGATTTCAGGTTTATCACACTTTTAATTTCATCATAATAACCATTTTCATAATTCATAAATAAAACTACAACCGCCAGAATTATCATTACAAATGTAGCTGCTATCAATATTTTTGTTACTGTTATCTGCCTTCTGGCAGCCTGCTTATTGTACCTTCTTACTGCTGTTCTTGCGTTTATAACATCACCAATTTAACCTTTCCCCTATACAGATTTTATTATTCCCTCTATTTCTATATACGAAAATAGACTTAAATTGGTTTAAAATTATATCAAAAACTTACATTAATTTAACAACCTGACAATTATCAGTCATTCCATCCCAGAATTTATCCAGTGGTGTTCCTCTGAATTTTGCTATAATGCTGCAGTTCATCGCACCATGACCAACAATCAGTATATCTTTCCCACTATTAACCTGTGGCATAACCACATTATCTATAAACTCTCCTGTTCTTGCGAAAAGCTCCTCAAAACTTTCTCCACCTTCGACTGTCACATAATCCTCCGGTTTCTTAAAAAGAACATTAATCGGACAGTCATCAATAGCAAATGAATTCTCTATTCCTTCATATATTCCAAATCCCATCTCAACAAGTCTGTCATCTGTATACACAGGAACATTTCTTCCCTTCAAGAAAATCTCTGCCGTTTCTTTTGCTCTTTCTAAAGGAGATGAGTAACATATGTCAAAATGTATATCTGAATACTGTTTCCCAGCCTCTGCCGCCATCATTCTGCCTTCATCATTAAGAGGTATATCTGTTCTTCCCTGCAATTTATGACGCACATTCCAGTCCGTCCTGCCATGACGCATTATGTATAGCATGTTGTACTCCTCTTTTTATCACACTCTGGTTCTCTCATCGCTGCTCATGCAAAAAAGGGTTTCCGAGAAACCCGGAAACCCTTGAAAGAACTGTATTAATAACAATTACTCAATGATTGTAGCAACAGCACCAGAACCAACTGTTCTACCACCCTCACGGATAGCGAAACGAAGACCCTGCTCCATAGCTACGTTATGGATAAGTTCAACTGTCATCTCTACGTTATCACCAGGCATGCACATTTCTGTACCAGCTGGAAGCTCACAAACACCAGTTACATCAGTTGTTCTGAAGTAGAACTGTGGTCTGTAGTTGTTGAAGAATGGAGTATGACGTCCACCCTCGTCCTTTGTTAATACGTAAACCTGAGCTGTAAACTTGTGGTGTGGTGTGATTGAACCTGGCTTGCAGAGAACCTGTCCTCTCTGGATTTCGTCTCTCTGAACACCTCTAAGAAGTGCACCAATGTTATCACCTGGCTGAGCCTCATCAAGAAGCTTTCTGAACATCTCGATACCAGTTACAACTACCTTACGGATATCTTCGTGGATACCAACGATTTCAACTTCCTCATTAACGTGGAGAACACCTCTCTCTACTCTACCAGTAGCAACAGTACCACGTCCTGTGATAGAGAATACGTCCTCTACAGGCATAAGGAATGGCTTATCTGTATCTCTTTCTGGATCTGGAACATACTCATCAATAGTATGCATAAGCTCAAGGATCTTATCGCCCCATTCGCTGTTAGGATCTTCAAGAGCCTTAAGAGCTGAACCCTGGATGATTGGAGTATCATCGCCTGGGAAGTCATATTCGTTAAGAAGTTCTCTGATTTCCATATCAACTAATTCAAGAAGTTCTGGATCATCAACCATATCACACTTGTTCATGAATACTACGATGTAAGGAACACCAACCTGACGAGCAAGAAGGATATGCTCTCTTGTCTGAGCCATAACACCATCAGTAGCAGCAACAACAAGGATACCTGCATCCATCTGAGCAGCACCTGTGATCATGTTCTTTACATAATCAGCATGTCCTGGACAGTCAACGTGTGCATAGTGTCTCTTCTCTGTCTCATACTCAACGTGAGCTGTAGAGATAGTGATACCTCTTTCTCTTTCCTCTGGTGCCTTATCAATATTCTCGAATGCAACAGCCTCACCTGTACCAAGTCTCTCATGAAGAGTCTTTGTGATAGCAGCTGTTAATGTAGTCTTACCGTGATCTACGTGTCCGATTGTACCAATGTTACAATGTGGTTTTGTTCTCTCAAATTTAGCCTTTGCCATTGTTTAAAATCCTCCTAAAAATATTTAGATTGCCCTGAGGGGTATCCCCCTCGGGCTTTGTCATAGCTGATATTTATTATATTTCATTTAGTGAAATATTTCAACTATATTTTTATAGTTATTACTTATTTCTATCAGAAATAACCTTATCCTGAACAGACTTTGGAGCCTGCTCATACTTATCGAAGAACATAGAGTAGTTACCACGACCCTGTGTCTTAGAACGAAGGTCAGTAGCATATCCGAACATCTCAGCAAGTGGAACGAATGCTTTAATCATCTTACCACCTGAGATATCTTCCATACCCTCAATACGTCCTCTACGTGAGTTGATATCACCGATTACATCACCCATGTATTCTTCTGGCATAGTAACCTCAACCTTCATGATAGGCTCAAGAAGGGCAGGTGCTGCCTTAGCCATAGCATCCTTGAATGCCATAGAACCAGCAATGTGGAATGCCATTTCTGAAGAATCGACTTCATGGTATGAACCATCGTAAATATCTGCTCTAAGTCCGAGAACTGGGAATCCAGCTAAGATACCTGAATTAGCAGCTTCTCTGATACCGTCAGCAACTGAAGGGATATATTCCTTAGGAATAGCACCACCAACTACTGAAGACTCACAGAAGAGTACTGGAGGTTCGTTAATTAATACTGTGTTCTTTGTCTCAACATCAAACTTATCAACGTTAGCTTCAAGTGGTGAGAAACGTACTTTACAGTGACCATACTGACCACGTCCACCTGACTGCTTAGCATACTTACTATCAACATCAACTGCCTTAGTAAAGCACTCTCTGTAAGCAACCTGAGGTGCACCAACGTTAGCCTCTACCTTGAACTCACGAAGAAGTCTGTCAACGATGATATCAAGGTGAAGCTCACCCATACCAGCGATGATTGTCTGACCTGTTTCCTGATCTGTATGAGCACGGAATGTAGGATCTTCTTCAGCAAGCTTTGCTAAAGCTTCACCCATCTTACCCTGGTCATTCTTAGTCTTTGGCTCGATAGCAAGCTCGATAACTGGCTCTGGGAATTCCATAGACTCTAAGATAACTGGATGTGCTTCATCACAGATAGTATCACCTGTTACTGTAACCTTAAGACCTACTGCAGCAGCGATATCTCCTGAGTAAACCTTATCTATTTCTTTTCTCTGGTTAGCGTGCATCTGAAGAATACGTCCAACTCTTTCCTTCTTGTTCTTATTAGCATTAAGTACATATGAACCACCGTTTAATGTACCTGAGTAAACTCTGAAGAATGCTAACTTACCAACGAATGGATCAGTCATAATCTTGAATGCAAGAGCTGAGAAAGGTTCATCATCAGATGACTTTCTAGTTACTTCGTTACCGTCTTCATCAACACCTGTGATATCTGGGATATCTGTAGGAGCTGGCATATATTCGATAACTGCATCAAGAAGCTTCTGAACACCCTTGTTCTTATAAGCTGTACCGCAAAGACAAGGAATAGCTGTACCTTCAATAGTACCCTTTCTTAAAGCAACCTTTAACTCTGGAACTGAAATTTCCTCATCGTTAAAGAACTTCTCCATAAGGTCTTCATCAAGTTCAGCACACTGCTCAACAAGCTTGTCATGGTATTCCTGAGCCTGATCAGCTAAATCAGCAGGAATATCGCCAACAACGATATCATCACCCTTATCACCATTGAAGACATATGCCTTCATCTCGAATAAGTCGATAATTCCCTTGAAGTCATCTTCCTTACCGATAGGAATCTGTACAAGTACTGGATTCTTTCCAAGCTTTGTAATAAGCTGGTTGCATGATCCGAAGAAATCAGCACCCATCTTATCCATCTTGTTCATGAAAGCCATACGAGGTACATTGTACTTATCAGCCTGACGCCATACATTCTCTGACTGTGGCTCAACACCGTTCTGTGCATCGAATACACCTACGGCACCATCAAGTACTCTAAGTGAACGCTCAACCTCTACTGTGAAGTCAACGTGTCCTGGAGTATCGATAATGTTAATACGGTATTCTGGCTGTGTCTTATCTGGCTTACCCTCTTTCTCAGGTGTCCAGTGACATGTTGTAGCAGCTGAAGTGATTGTGATACCTCTCTCCTGCTCCTGGGCCATCCAGTCCATAGTAGCAGTACCTTCATGAGTATCACCAATCTTGTGATTAACACCAGTATAATAAAGGATACGCTCTGTTAATGTTGTCTTACCAGCATCAATATGAGCCATAATTCCGATATTTCTGGTTCTCTCCAATGGATATTCTCTTCCAGCCATGGATAAAACCTCCTATAATTATAATTAGAATCTGTAATGAGCAAAAGCCTTGTTTGCTTCTGCCATCTTGTGCATATCTTCTTTTCTCTTTACTGATGCACCTGTGTTGTTAGCTGCATCAAGAATTTCGTTAGCGAGTCTTTCTTCCATAGTCTTCTCGCCTCTTGCTCTAGAGAATGTAGTCATCCAACGAAGAGCTAAAGCCTGTCTTCTGTCTGGCTTAACTTCGATAGGTACCTGGTAAGTAGCTCCACCGATACGTCTAGCCTTAACTTCAAGAACTGGCATAATATTGTTCATAGCTTCTTCAAATACTTCGATAGCTGGTCTCTCAGTCTTAGCTGCAACTCTATCAAAAGCACCGTAAACAATCTTCTGAGCTACTCCTCTCTTACCATCAAGCATAATGTTGTTGATAAGCTTAGTAACTACCTTATTGTTGTAAATAGGATCTGCTAATACATCTCTTTTCTGTGTATGTCCTTTACGTGGCACGGTTCTTCCCTCCTTAATAAATTTATTAAATCATAGGTACTCACAAATAAAAAATGTGTTCGCGCCGTATATATTAACCTGCAACCTCTTGATTAATCTAATTCCGGCACAATTCAAAATTTAATTTGTTCGTAAAAATCAGATTCTTTCGAATCCGACTCTTGCAAATTGTAAAACTTGCATGCATTCATATAAATGCGTGTCTTAATTCAGGCTTAATTACTTAGCGTCCTTAGGTCTCTTAGCACCGTACTTAGAACGAGCCTGTCTTCTCTTTGCAACACCTGCTGTATCAAGTGTTCCTCTGATGATGTGGTATCTTGTACCTGGTAAATCCTTTACTCTTCCACCTCTTATAAGAACAACGCTGTGTTCCTGAAGATTGTGTCCCTCACCTGGGATGTAAGATGTTACCTCGATACCATTAGAAAGACGTACTCTGGCGATCTTTCTAAGAGCTGAGTTAGGCTTCTTAGGTGTAGCAGTCTTAACAGCTGTACAAACACCTCTCTTCTGTGGAGAAGAGATATCTGTTGCCTTCTTCTGAAGTGAGTTGTAACCCTTCTGAAGAGCTGGTGCTGTAGACTTCTTTACTGCAGTCTTTCTTCCCTGTTTTACTAACTGGTTAAATGTTGGCATTCCGTTTTCACCTCCCGAAATTAGAATAATGAATGGTTGCATCTTAGTATCAACTAAGAAAATGTTTTGTCACCAAAACAGCGCAAAAATAGTACTTGCCTATTCGCACGCTTTATTAGTATATATATTTGCAAATTCAGTGTCAAGCATTTTTTCAAAAAAAGACAAAAGCGTGCCAGATTTTATCAATCTGACACGCCATAAGTTTTTATAAAGAATTAATCTTCCTGTGTGAAAACAAGCTCGTCTTCACCAGACTCATCTTCATCTTCTTCAATGTAGTTATCTGTAGAACTGATCTTGATATCCTGATAACGCTTCATACCTGTACCGGCAGGGATAAGCTTACCAATAATAACATTCTCTTTAAGACCAATAAGTGGATCAATCTTTCCGTTAATAGCTGCATCTGTGAGAACCTTAGTTGTCTCCTGGAATGAGGCAGCTGACATAAATGAAGTAGAAGCAAGTGAAGCCTTAGTAATACCAAGGATAATCGGAGTACCTGTAGCAGGTGTCTTTCCTTCTTCCTCAAGTCTCTCATTAACTTCCTGGAACTCAATTGTATCAACCTGTGATCCTGGAAGGAACTTAGAATCTCCAGCTTCATCAACAACTATCTTCTTAAGCATCTGACGAACGATAAGCTCAATATGCTTATCATTGATATCAACACCCTGGATACGGTAAACCTTCTGAACTTCACGAAGGAGGTAATCCTGAACAGCTCTTACACCAAGAATTCTTACGATATCATGTGGATTCTCAGAACCCTCTGTGATTTCCTCACCCTTAGCAACAACCTGTCCTTCAACAACCTTTTCTCTTGTATCCTTAGATAATGGATAAGCCTTTGAATTACCTTCATCATCAGTTATAACGATTTCAGTCTTCTTCTCAGTCTTAACAATACTTACAGTTCCGCCAAACTCAGCAAGTACAGCAAGCATCTTAGGCTTTCTTGCCTCGAAAAGCTCTTCTACTCTAGGAAGACCCTGAGTAATGTTATCACCGGCAACACCACCTGTATGGAAAGTTCTCATAGTAAGCTGTGTACCAGGCTCACCGATTGACTGGGCTGCGATAATACCAACAGCTTCACCAACCTGAACAGTCTGACCAGTAGCCATGTTAGTTCCATAACACTTAGCACATACACCGATGTGTGAACGGCAAGTAAGGATTGTTCTGATCTTAACCTTATCAACACCAGTCTTAATAATAGCTTCTGCTCTCTTAGGAGTTACAAGATGGTTAGCTTCAACAATAACCTCACCTGTAGCTGGGTCAACAATATCCTCAGCTAAGTATCTTCCTGTAATACGCTCCTGTAATGGCTCAAGGATATCTTCCTTGGCATCACTTGAGTTAGTAGCTCTGTTATTAACAAATGAGTAAACATACATACCAGGTATCTGCTTACCTGCGCTACAATCTGTCTCTCTGATAATAAGATCCTGAGAAACATCAACAAGTCTTCTTGTAAGGTATCCTGAATCGGCTGTACGAAGGGCTGTATCTGAAAGTCCTTTACGGGCACCGTGAGCTGAAATAAAGTATTCCAGAACATCAAGACCTTCACGGAAGTTTGACTTGATAGGAAGTTCGATAGTGTTACCTGATGTATCAGCCATCAAACCACGCATACCTGCTAACTGCTTAATCTGCTGGTTAGAACCACGGGCACCTGAGTCAGCCATCATGAAGATGTTGTTATATTTATCAAGACCCTGAAGAAGGGCATCCTTAATCTTATCATCAGTCTCCTGCCATACGCGGATAACATTCTTATGTCTTTCCTCGTCAGTAGCCTGACCTCTGTTATATTTAACAGTAATCTGTTCAACTTTCTTTTCTGCCTCAGCAAGAAGCTGCTTCTTAACTGGTGGCACTGTCATCTCAGAAATAGAAACAGTCATGGCAGCTCTGGTAGAGTACTTATAACCCATAGCCTTGATATCATCAAGAACTTCTGCAGTTGTTGTAGTACCATGAGTATTGATAACATGCTGTAAGATATCCTTAAGCTGCTTCTTTCCTACATGGAAATCAACTTCTGGAAGTAATAAATTCTCTTCCTTGCTTCTGTCAACATATCCTAAATCCTGAGGGAGAATCTCATTAAATATAAGTCTTCCAAGTGTAGACTCAATATTACCTGAAAGCTCTTCTCCGTTAACATTCTTAGTTACATGAACCATAATCTTGGCATGTAATGTAATTACACCGTTCTCATAAGCAAGAACTGCTTCATTAATGCTCTTGAAAATCTTGCCTTCACCCTTTGCACCTGGTCTTTCCTGTGTAAGGTAGTAAATACCAAGTACCATATCCTGTGAAGGAACGGCAACAGGACCACCATCAGATGGCTTAAGAAGGTTGTTAGGTGAAAGAAGCATAAATCTACACTCAGCCTGAGCCTCAACAGAAAGTGGAAGATGGACAGCCATCTGGTCACCATCGAAATCGGCATTGAACGCTGTACATACAAGTGGATGAAGCTTAATAGCCTTACCTTCTACAAGGATTGGCTCAAAAGCCTGAATACCAAGTCTGTGAAGTGTAGGAGCACGGTTAAGCATAACTGGATGCTCTTTAATAACATCTTCAAGTACATCCCATACTTCTGGCTCAAGATGTTCTACGCTCTTCTTAGCTTTCTTAATATTATCTGCAAGATTACGTCTTACAAGCTCTCTCATAACAAATGGCTTGAACAACTCAATAGCCATCTCTTTAGGAAGACCGCACTGGTAAATCTTAAGCTCTGGTCCTACTACGATAACTGAACGTCCTGAGTAGTCAACTCGCTTACCAAGAAGGTTCTGTCTGAAACGTCCCTGCTTACCCTTTAATAAATCTGATAAAGACTTAAGTGCTCTGTTACCAGGACCTGTTACTGGACGACCATTTCTACGTCCATTATCGATAAGAGCATCAACAGCTTCCTGAAGCATTCTCTTCTCATTACGTACAATAATTTCAGGAGCTCCAAGCTCAAGAAGTCTTGCAAGTCTGTTATTTCTGTTAATAATTCTTCTATAAAGATCATTAAGATCTGAAGTTGCAAAACGTCCACCATCAAGCTGAACCATAGGTCTTAAATCTGGTGGAATTACAGGGATTTCTGTAAGAATCATCCACTCAGGCTTAGTTCCTGCATTCTTAAATGCTTCAACAACTTCAATTCTCTTTATAAGTCTGGCAGCCTTCTGAGAAGTAGTGTTAGCAAGTTCTTCCTTAAGTCTTACTTCTTCTTCTTCAAGGTTAACCATCTGGAGGAGCTCGAGGATTGCCTCAGCTCCCATACCAACACGGAAAGCCTTGCTTCCGTACTGCTCACAGAGTTCTCTGTATTCAGTCTCTGAAAGAATCTTCTTGAAAGGAATATCTGTTTCACCTGGATCAATTACAATATATGAAGCAAAATATAATACCTTTTCAAGGTTCTTAGGACCAATATCAAGAATGAGATCCATGCGGCTAGGAATACCCTTGAAGTACCAGATGTGAGATACTGGTGCAGCAAGATGGATATGACCCATACGGTCTCTTCTTACGCTGGCCTTAGTAACCTCAACACCACATTTATCGCAGACAATACCCTTGTCCTTAATCTTCTTATACTTACCGCAGTGGCACTCCCAGTCCTTGCTAGGACCAAATATTCTTTCGCAGAAAAGTCCGTCCTTTTCTGGCTTAAGTGTTCTATAGTTAATTGTTTCAGGTTTGGTAACCTCACCATGAGACCACTCCAAAATATTCTCAGGAGAAGCAAGCTTAATCTGAATCTTATCAAATTTCATTGACTTATTTGATTTAATTTCTTCTGCCATTATAGTGCTCCCTTCTAATTAATATTCATCTGAATTGCCATCGCCGTAATCATCATCAAAATCATCGGCCATATCAAAATCAGCTTCATCATCTGAATCTACAGCATCTTCTGTTCCATCTTCATTAAGAGTAACTGTTGACATACCGCCAGCCTTGTACTCTGCCTCTTCCTCTCTGCTGTTTCTTCTGTATCCATTACCTTCATCAAGAACCTTCTTGAAATCAGTAACTTCATATTCAGAACTCTCAAGAAGTCTGACTTCATTGTTGTCCTGATCAAGAACTCTAACATCAAGTGCGAGTGACTGAAGTTCCTTAAGAAGAACCTTGAATGATTCTGGAACTCCTGGTTCAGGAATATTCTCACCCTTAATAATAGCTTCGTAAGTCTTAACTCGTCCTACAACATCATCAGACTTAACAGTAAGGATTTCCTGAAGAGTATAAGCAGCACCATAAGCCTCAAGTGCCCAAACTTCCATCTCTCCGAATCTCTGTCCACCGAACTGAGCCTTACCACCAAGTGGCTGCTGAGTTACAAGTGAGTAAGGACCAGTTGAACGTGCATGAATCTTATCATCAACAAGATGATGAAGTTTTAAGTAATGCATGAATCCGATAGTTACAGGGCTGTCGAAGTACTCACCTGTTCTACCATCTCTAAGTCTTACTTTACCATCACGGCCGATTGGAACACCCTTCCACTCAGCTCTGTGATCTCTGTGTTCTGAAAGGTAATCAAATACCTCTTTATTAAGAACATCTTTATACTGTGCTGTAAATGTAACCATATCCTCAGGATATTCTTCGCCATTCTTCTCAGCCTCAGCCTTCTGGGCTGCAAGCTCTTCATCATCGAATGGATGGTTAGCATAAGCATTTGCCATATCAAGAGTATCCATAATATCATTCTCATCTGCACCATCGAATACTGGTGTAGAAATGTTAAATCCAAGTACCTTGGCAGCAAGACTTAAATGAATCTCAAGGACCTGTCCAATGTTCATTCGTGAAGGAACGCCCAGTGGGTTAAGTACGATATCAAGAGGACGACCATTAGGAAGGAATGGCATATCTTCAACAGGAAGTACTCTTGAAACGACACCCTTGTTACCATGACGACCAGCCATCTTATCACCAACGCCAATCTTTCTCTTCTGTGCAATATATATACGAACAGATTTGTTAACTCCTGGTGAGAGTTCATCTCCGTTCTCTCTTGTAAATGTCTTAACAGCAACGACGATACCATAAGCACCATGAGGTACCTTAAGTGAAGTATCTCTTACTTCTCTTGCTTTCTCACCAAAGATAGCTCTAAGAAGTCTCTCTTCAGCAGTAAGCTCTGTCTCTCCCTTAGGAGTAACCTTTCCAACAAGAATATCTCCGGCTCTTACCTCAGCACCAACGCGGATAATACCATTCTCATCAAGATCCTTTACAGCGTCTGAACCTGTTGAAGGAAGATCTCTTGTAATCTCTTCAGGTCCTAACTTAGTATCTCTTGCTTCTGTCTCATATTCTTCAATATGAATAGATGTATACACATCATCTCTTACGAGACGCTCACTAAGAAGTACAGCATCCTCGTAGTTATAACCTTCCCAAGTCATGAAACCGATAAGAGGGTTCTTACCGAGGGCAATCTCACCATTAGATGTAGATGGACCATCAGCAATAACATCTCCTGCCTTAACCTCATCACCCTTGAAAACAATAGGTCTCTGGTTATAGCAGTTACTCTGGTTACTTCTTGAGAACTTAGTAAGCTTATATTCGCGTGCCTTGCCGTCCTTCTCTCTGATAACAATCTTGTTAGATTCAGAAGAAAGAACAACACCATCAGCCTCTGCAACTACACATACACCTGAGTCAACAGCAGTCTTATTCTCAATACCAGTTCCGATAACAGGAGCCTCTGTCATAAGAAGAGGTACGGCCTGACGCTGCATGTTAGAACCCATGAGGGCACGTGTACAGTCATCATTCTGAAGGAATGGAATCATTGATGTAGCAACTGAGAATACCATTTTAGGAGATACATCCATAAGGTCAATCTGGCTCTTATCGAACTGAGAAGTTTCTTCTCTGTAACGTCCAGATACAGTATTTCTTACGAAATAACCATTCTCATCAATCTCAGCATTAGCCTGTGCTACATGGAAATCATCTTCCTCATCAGCTGTGAAGTAACGCACTTCATCAGTAACTCTTGGATTCTTAGGATCAGACTTATCTACAATACGATAAGGAGCTTCAACGAATCCATATTCATTAATTCTTGCATAAGATGCAAGAGAGTTAATAAGACCAATGTTAGGTCCTTCAGGAGTCTCGATAGGACACATTCTACCATAATGAGTATAGTGTACATCTCGAACCTCGAAACCTGCACGATCTCTTGAAAGACCACCAGGACCAAGGGCTGAAAGACGTCTCTTATGAGTAATCTCACTAAGAGGGTTATTCTGATCCATGAACTGTGACAACTGCGAACTTCCGAAGAATTCCTTAATAGCAGCTGTTACAGGCTTAATATTAATAAGTGACTGTGGAGATATTCCGCTAAGATCCTGTGTAGACATTCTCTCACGGACCACTCTTTCCATTCTTGAGATACCAATTCTGAACTGGTTCTGAAGAAGTTCTCCTACAGCTCTGATACGTCTGTTTCCAAGGTGATCGATATCATCCTTTGTACCAACACCATATTCAAGGTGCATATTATAATTAATAGAAGCAAGAATATCTTCTACTGTAATATGCTTAGGAATAAGGTCAGCAATATTCTTAGTAATAGCTTCCTTAATATCCTCTAAAGACTCATTCTCAGCAAGAATCTGTGCAAGAACAGGATAGTATACATACTCTGTTACACCAAGCTCCTTAGCTTCTTCTTCGCTGATATCAACCCATTTAGTAATATCAACCGCACGGTTAGAAAGAATCTTAACAACTCTGTCAGATACTGTACCATCAGCAGCCTTAACTTCTACAGTAATGAATACTGAAGGAACAGCTGCATCCTGGATAGCCTGTGCTGATTCTCTTGTAAGCTTCTCACCTGCTGTTGCAATAACAGTTCCGTTCTCATCAACAACATCCTCAGCAAGAACCTGTCCTGTAATTCTGCTCTTGAAAGAAAGCTTCTTATTAAACTTATATCTTCCTACGTGTGCAAGATCATATCTTCTTGGGTCAAAGAACATTCCTGAAATAAGTGCTTCAGCACTCTCTACAGATAATGGTTCTCCCGGTCTTAACTTCTTATAAAGTTCAAGAATACCTTCCTGATAGTTAGTAGAAGTATCCTTCTCCATAGTAGCAAGAAGCTTAGGTTCCTCGCCAAAAATATCAAGAATCTCCGCATTAGTACCAAATCCTAATGCTCTGATAAGAACAGTAATAGGAACCTTCTTATTACGGTCAACCTTAACGTAGAATATATCATTAGCATCTGTTTCATACTCTAACCATGCACCTCTGTTAGGAATTACCTGACAGCTGTACAAGAAAATCTTACCATACTTATCTTTCTGTATATCATAATAAATACCAGGTGAACGTACCAACTGGCTGACAATAACTCGTTCAGCACCATTAATTACAAATGTACCTGTCTTAGTCATTAATGGCAGGTCTCCCATGAAAATCTCATGCTCGCTGATGCTTTCTGTCTCTTTGTTATGAAGTCTTACTGTAACCTTAAGAGGCGCTGCATATGTAGCATCTCTTTCTTTACACTCTTCAATTGAATACTTAACTTCGTCTTCACATAACGCAAAATCTACGAATTCCAGACTTAATCTTCCATTATAGTCTGCAATTGGAGATATGTCATCAAAGACCTCTTTCAAGCCTTCATTCAAAAACCACTGGTAAGAATCCTTCTGCACCTCAATAAGGTTAGGCATCTCAAGAACTTCTTTCTGTCTTGAGAAACTCATACGCATTGCCTTGCCCGACGTTATTGGGCGTAATCTGTTTTTCTCCATTGACGTTTCACCCCTTAGTTTTCTTCACATTAATATATTACATTATCAGTAAATGTGCAAAGAATAAGCACAATTTACCACAATAGTGCATTGTCCATAGTACATCAAAGATATATATATGTCAAGGGATTTTTGAAAATTTCCATGAATATTCAGAATTGTATAAAGATAATAGTGTTTCTGCCATAGCTGGCATAATAAAATAAAGATGTGATTTATAGAAAAAAGAAAAGACAGGAGCCGTGAAGGCCCGCTGTCTTTCTTATTATATTCATTAGAACAATCAAGTGAATTACTTAAGAGTAACCTTAGCTCCAACTTCTTCAAGCTTCTTCTTGATTTCCTCAGCCTCTTCCTTAGAAGCCTGCTCCTTAACAACCTTAGGTGCGCCATCAACAACGTCCTTAGCTTCCTTTAATCCAAGACCTGTGATTTCACGAACAACCTTGATAACCTTAACCTTCTGATCTCCAGCTTCTGTAAGCTCTACATCAAATTCTGTCTTCTCCTCAGCTGCTGCTGCGCCAGCACCTGCTGCTGCAACTACAACGCCTGCTGCTGCAGATACGCCGAATTCTTCTTCACATGCCTTAACTAAATCGTTAAGCTCTAATACTGATAAACCTTTAATAACTTCAATGATTTCCTGTGTTGTCATTATTATAATCTCCTTTTTAATATTATTCTAAAATCGAAAGAGCATCTATGCTGCTTTCATAGTTAATTCAGTGTTAAACTGATTAAGCAACTTCCTCGTTCTTCTCAGCAATCTGCTTAATAACACGAGCAAAGTTTGTAATAGGTGACTGGATACTTCCAAGTAACTTTGAAAGAAGTTCCTCTCTTGAAGGGATAGTAGCGATTGTAGCGATACCTGCTGCATCGTAGAATGTTCCTTCAACAACGCCACACTTTAACTCAAGAGCATCAGCTGTCTTAGCAAAGTTAGCTAAGATTCTTGCAGGTGCTGTAGCATCTGTCTTGCAGAATGCAATAGCATTAGTTCCTTCAAGAGTATCAGTAATTGGCTCGAACTCTGTTCCAGCAACAACTCTCTTTACTAAAGTGTTCTTATAAACCTTATAAACCACGCCAGCTTCTCTTAACTGCTTACGAAGCTGTGTATCCTGTTCTACTGTAAGACCGCTGTAGTTAACTACAACAACGCCCTGAGCGCCATCAAAGTTATCTTTAATCTCATCGATAGTAGATGTCTTAAGGCCTACATTCTTTAAAATAGCCATGAATAATTACCTCCTGTTAGATTCTTGCTTCATATAGAAGCGATTTTGCCTAAGTGAAGATTATTCGTCTATAGTTTCCCTACAAACAAAACCCTCTCTGCCAGCGACAGAGAGGGAATAATTAATCAAATCCTTAAATCCTCGGTAGGCGTGTTACCTTTAACCATCATCAGTAATACTGAATCCGGACCTGCTGTCTACGGCAAAATATTATGTTAACAGCAAAATGCTGCTCACAAGCTGATAGTATACTATCAAAATATATTAATGTCAACCGTTTTTAATCAAAAATCTGATTAACCCACATACTTGGCTGTGCTTAACTTAACACCAGGTCCCATAGTAGAAGTAAGAACTACACTTCTAAGATAAGCTCCCTTAAGTGAAGATGGCTTAGCCTTAACGATTGCATCCATAATAGCCTGGAAGTTGTCTGATAACTGCTCCTCTGTGAATGAAGCCTTACCAATTGGCACGTGAATGATATTAGTCTTGTCAAGTCTGTACTCGATCTTACCAGCCTTGATATCATTAACAGCTTTTGTTACATCCATAGTAACTGTACCAGCCTTAGGGTTTGGCATTAATCCCTTAGGACCAAGTACACGACCAAGACGACCAACAACACCCATCATATCTGGAGTTGCAACAACAACGTCGAACTCGAACCAGTTATCGTTCTGGATCTTAGGAATAAGCTCCTCGCCACCAACGAAATCTGCTCCAGCTGCAAGAGCCTCATCAGCCTTAGCACCCTTAGCAAATACTAATACACGTACAGTCTTACCTGTTCCGTGTGGAAGAACAACAGCTCCTCTGATCTGCTGCTCAGCGTGACGTCCATCACAACCTGTTCTGATATGAGCTTCGATTGTCTCGTCGAACTTTGCAACTGCACTCTTCTTAACTAAAGAAACAGCTTCAGCTGCTTCATATAATGTCTGGCGGTCAATATTCTTGGCTGCCTCAACGTATTTCTTTCCTCTTTTCATTATAAACCTCCTAGTGGTAATATCGGAAGGATTCTATCTTTCCTCCCACAATAATCATGAATCAAATGTAGATTAGTCTTCTACAACGATACCCATACTCTTAGCTGTTCCTTCGATCATAGAAGTAGCTGCTTCGATAGATGCAGCGTTAAGATCTGGCATCTTAAGCTCAGCGATCTTCTGAACTTCTGCTCTCTTAATAGTAGCAACCTTAGTCTTGTTAGGTACGCCTGATCCTGACTTAATGTTGCAAGCCTTCTTAAGAAGTACTGCTGCAGGTGGAGTCTTTGTAATAAAGCTGAAGCTTCTATCAGCATAAACTGTAATAACTACAGGTATGATAAGATCTCCCTGATCTGCTGTCTTAGCATTGAACTGCTTTGTGAATTCTACGATGTTAACACCGTGCTGACCAAGTGCTGGACCAACTGGTGGAGCTGGTGTAGCCTTGCCGGCAGGAATCTGTAATTTAATATATCCTGTTACTTTCTTTGCCATTTTGGCACCTCCTAAAAATAAATGTGGTAATTGGCGACCATCATAATATTACCTTGCTATCCATCCTCCAAGAATTGACCATCAGACAATTCTTGTGAATGAATTTACGCAGCAAATTCATTCTGGTCTCCCACGTCCCAGGATCGGGACTGCTTCTTACAATAACTTCACATCTGTGAAATCAATCTCGACCGGTGTTTCACGACCGAACATCTCAACATTAATTGTAAGGCACTGCTTGCCCTCATTAATATTGGTAATCTCACCAACTGTATCTTCCCATGCACCAGAGAGGATCATAACCTTATCGCCGACCTTTCCAGCGAACTGGATAACAGGCTTAACTTCCTGTTCTTCCTCAAGGCTTATGCCGAGATTCTTAATTTCTGTTGGTGTAAGTGGTACTGGCTTTGATCCAGGACCAACAAACCCTGTAACACCTCTTGTGTTTCTGACAACATACCAACTATCGTCGTTCATTACCATCTTCACAAGAACGTATCCAGGAAACATTTTCTTCTGAGCAGCTTTCTTAGAGCCATCCTTAATCTCCACTACTGTTTCAAGTGGAACGATAACTTCAAGAATCTGATCGTGAAGATTTCTGTTTTCAACTGTCTTCTCAATGTTAGCCTTCACCTTGTTCTCATAACCTGAGTAAGTGTGAACTACATACCATTTTGCGTCATCCATACAATCACCTATCCCTTATTTTACAATGAACTCAATTCCAAAGCGGACAATTAAATCCACAACTGCAATGATTACACCTAATAATACGGACACAGCCAATACAGCTACAGTTTCCTTAGTAAGCGACTGACGGTCTGGCCAAATAATTTTTGAAAATTCAGCTTTCAAACCTTTGAACCAGTTCTTTTTCTGCTTCTTAGCTTTTACAGTATCACCCATGAAATACTCCTCACTGTACTAATTACTTTGTTTCCTTGTGTAATGTGTGTGATTTACAGAACTTACAATACTTCTTTGTTTCCATTCTGTCTGGATGAGCTTTCTTTTCCTTAGTCATGTTGTAATTGCGCTGTTTACACTCAGTACATGCCAATGTTATCTTTACTCGCACAACTTCCACCTCCAATTATTATTTTTGTAGGTGTTAAAACACCAATTGGTTTCTTTGCCCGCCTAATCAATGTTGGGTTGTTGAAATTCAGGCACGCAAAAAAGACCGCTTCCATAGCCGTTCTAATATAGCACAGTACATTCCAACTCGTCAACAACTTTTTTAAAGAAAATATAGTGACAAAAAATGAACTTCATATTATAATATTTGTACAAAAACATACGATATATATAAGGAAATGGATTTCCTTACATTTTCTACCGATTATTACAGACAAGGAGGTGACTGTTATGATCAGCAGCGTGTACAGCTATTATCTTGCCCAGTATGGACATAAGACTAACTCAAAGTACGATACACACACTAAAGCACAATTAAAGAATACATATGGCAGAGTTCTGAAATCTAACAGTCAGACTCCTACATATAAGACAGATATGTCAGAGGCTGCGCAGAAATATGCAATCGACCTTAAAGAGAATGCCAGAGAATTAAGTAACATTGCCAATGAGCTTTCAGGAAGCGACGGTCACGGCATGGTATTTAAGAAATCAGCAGTATCCAGCAACCCACAAAGTGTAACCGCAGAATACATAGGCGACAGCACTTCACCTGACAGTTCAAGCTTTGAAATTGATGTAAAGCAGCTGGCAACCAGCCAGATTAACACCGGTAATTTCTTACAGCCTAACAATCGCGCTGTGGAACCAGGTGATTATTCATTTGACCTTAACATTAATAACCTGACCTATGAATTCCAGTTTACAGTAGATGAGGAAGAAAGTAATTCTGACATACAGAATAAGCTGGCAAGACTCATCAACCGATCGAACATCGGATTAGCAGCCAACGTCAATGAAGACAGCCTCGGCAACACTGCTCTCTCAATAGTTTCAGACATGACTGGTATAAGCGGTATTAAGCCAACAATATTTAACATCAGTCCTAACAATGATATCCAGACCAATAATCCTGATTTCGTTGAAGGCTTTGATGAACCAACAATGAAGAACAATACTAACTTCATTAATGCATTTGGCTTAGACAGAGTATCACAGTATCCATCTAATGCAATATTTTCAATTAATGGAGAGGAACGGTCTTCGGCATCCAACGATATTACAATTAACAAAGCATTTGCAATAAACTTCAACAGTACTACGGAGGAGCCTGTAACCATAAGTCTCAGGGAAGATACTGATTCGATAACAGAAAGTATTGGCGAACTTGTTTCAGGATATAACAGGCTTTTTTCAATTGCTGCAGATAAAGAGAACGATAAGTTTGAGGGAAACGCTAAGTTAAAGAAAGAATTTTCAAGAATAATGAAGGCTTACAAGCCACAGCTTGAACACAACGGGCTTACAGTAAACGATGAGGGTTCACTTGAAGTTAATAAGGTGGTTATTCAGAAAGCTGCTTCTGATGGCACACTTTCCGATGTATTTAACGCTTTGGATTCATTCAAGAAATCAATTCAAAGAAAGGCTGATGATATCTCCATCAACCCTATGAACTATGTAAACAATAAGATTGTCGCTTATAAGAATCCGCATAAGCCTGTGAATGACCCTTATAATCTTTCTGCCTACTCAGGCATGATGTTCAATGGCTATATCTAACTACCATAATATAAAATAAGGCATCCGTCTGGTTCATGTAATACATAAACCGGCGGATGCCTTTATGTTTCTTATTATTCATTAATCAGTCTGCTTCCTGCATCATGTAACTGCTTAACAAATGTACTAAGCCTTACAAGTGCTTTAGAAACAGCCACATCATCATCAGCCTTTACAGCCTCTGAAAGCTCCTTAACACCAGAATTAGCTTCTGCCTCGTCAACTGCCCCAGCATCAATAATATCCTTAGTTCCATTATATACTTCAAAAAGCCAGTTAAGCCCTTCAATAATAACATTCACCGCATCATGAGTCTCTGGAAAAGAAACTCCTGCAAGTTCATCTGAGACTTTCTCTATTGCTCCAATAAGCTTCTCACTGTAAGGAACAGCTTCCTTAAGTACATCTATCTGCTGCTGTCTGTAATCATCCATAATTCTAATCACCTTTCTTTATGAACCTTTTGAATATATATCGGCTGGATTGGTGGGGAATTAACCTTTTCCTTCATGTAAAATGTAATCTCAAACCCTCAGCCTTCCACTTGAGACCTCTTCGCAGAACTCGTCAACAGTTCCCTTAAAGCCCACATTTCTAATCTGTTTAATCAATTCCTGCTCCATGTGACCGTAAAATGGGTAGTCGTGATTTGAAGCTCCTTTTACTGGAATCATATAATTACCTCCGTACACAACTTTTAATATTTCGTCATAACCCGTCGAAACATTTAGCATCATATTCTCAAAAGGCATCTTAATCACATCTTTAAAGCACTCTTTATGCATTCTATAATTGTCATTAATAATCCAGCCATCATAATATGCTGCATAGTCAGCCTCTTCCTCATAACACATAGCGCATACTTTATCTATCAACTTCCATATATAATTCCTGGTTTTAGAATCTAATGCAATATCCACATTACACAGCTTTCCGAATTCAGCAATACACTGTTTTAAGCAGCCATTTCTATTCAATTCATTCCATTGTCTTAATATCATCAAACCAAGCTGTATAATTTCTCTCTGTGTCTCTGCAAATTCCTTATCTCTTGAAATATAATCTATAGGATAAATGTCAATTCCAACTCTCTGGTATGGGAATCCATGAAAATACTTCATGTAATCATTAAAATCCCATAATTCTTCGTCTGCAATAACCCTTGACTGAAGTACAAATGCTGCTTCCTGCAGACGTTCACAATCGGAATACATTCCAGCCACAACAAAACCATATGGTAATTCTTTAGGAAGAATCTTTATAAGGCGATTATAATCTACCCTCATAAGGCTTATATCAATATCATCATCCCACGGAATCATGCCTTTATGCCTTACTGCCCCTAGCCTCGTCCCAAATTCTGCAGAATATTTTATTTCATTCCTATCACATATATCAGTAACAACCTTAAGTACTTCCATCTGCGCAGCCCACGCCCGCTTCATCATAGGCGGAACTTCAAAGCCGTCTCTTGTCTCCGTTTTAAAAAAATCATCATCAAATCTCATGACATCTTCCTCAACTAATCATTCATAAATAAACTCACACACCGCATCTTCATCAACCGAACCATCTGCATTCCTCGGAAGCGGTTCTTTTCTTAACACAATCTTCTGAATCTCCCAGCGGTAGCCCTTCTTCTCATTATACTTATCAATACGGCGTTTAAATATATCTTCTGATGCACTCTTATCAATAGGCACAATAACCGCCGTAAGCCTGTTATTGTAAAATGTTATAAATCCTTCTGCAACTCCATTAATAGCTGTAATCTGTTCATTAGTTCTTACACGGCTTATCTTCTCACCTGTAGGCAGCAGAATAATATCCGGATTACGCTGCAACAGAACAAGTCTGCCGACATTGTTAATCCTTCCGTAATCACCTGTATGATACACACCGTCTTTTAATACATTTTCAGTAGACTCCACGTCATTATAATAGCCTTTCATGACACATGGTCCACTTACAATAATCTCTCCATCATCAGCAATAGATACTGCATTATTATCAAAAAGAGTATACGAACCATCATAAAGCTCATTAACCCCTACACAACCCGAAGTCTCTGTCATTCCATATATATTATAAACCTTCAAATCACTGTCACAGAGATTCTCAAAAAGTCTGAACGGGCAGCTTGCACCACCTATGATAATAGTATTGAGCTCTTTATTAAACCCACTTATAGCTCGCTGATAGTCAATCATAGAAGGAGTACCTATAAGAATCGTTGGATTATAATAATAAGTATCTGCATCAACATGTCTTAAGCCTCTGCCTATACACACCATAGCACCATTATACAGCGGCCATATGAGGCTGTATATAAATCCAAATTCATTATGAAGCGGAATCTGTGCAAGCACAATATCATCACTTGTACATTCAACCCTGCTGTTTATCGCCTTAACCGCATTAAGAATATTATCAACAGACAGAACAACCGGCTTGTCACATTCATTAGCTGTAGCCGTAAACATGATAATATCGCCCTCCTGCGTATTCTCATCATATATAAGTCCGTCAACATTATCCTTCTCAGCACTTGATATGATAATAGAATTCTCATCAGAGAGAATATACTGGTTAGTAGATGTCAGTGTATAATTAACTTCCGTCTTCTTAAGAAGGTCAACCCTCGAATCATGAGGAAGGAAAAAATCAACAAGTGCAAGCTCCTTTCCCGCAACAATCGTTCCGAACATATTAACAATCCACCTGTATGAAGCCGGCCCGAATATTGCGATCCTCTTTCCTTCAAATTTCTGAAAATGTAATGCCTTCTTAGTCACATCATCAAAAAGCTTCGCATAAGTAACCTTCATCGTATCATAAACGACAGCCACAGCGTCTGGCTGGCTCTCGGCATTACTCTTTAACATATTATAAAATGTATTCTTATCTGTCATGATTTTCTCCGTTTCTAATCATAGTCATAAATCCTGCATCAAATATAAAAAATTATAGCATTTAGCGTAGAAAATGCCAACAGTGTTATTGTATAATGATTAACATAAATATAAAAAATGGAGGTTCCTATGAAAATATATTTTTACAGATATGGCAGTATATGCGAACCTGATGTTATAGATTCATTTAAAAGATTAGGACTTGATGTTGATGAAGAAACTATTGAAATAAGTAATAAAAATTTATTACCAGGCAAATGTGTTTCAATCGTTTCTCCTAAATTAATGAATAATAATTATACATTCGTATTCACAATTAACTTTTTTCCGTGGCTTTCTGATGCATGCCAGATTGTCAATGTCGTGTATATCAGCCTTATTGTAGACAGCCCTGTACTTGAACTATATTCTAATTCATTATCTAATTCAGTTAACAGAGTATTCCTCTTTGATAAAATGTTATTTAATGAATTTGAACCATACAACAAGGGACATGTTTTTCATATTCCACTAGCAACTAATGTCCGCCGTAACGATGAAGTTATAAAAAATGCAAGTGCACAAGAAAACAGAAAATTCACAAGCGACATATCCTTCATAGGATCTACATATCAGGAAAAATGTCCTTTCAACCGCGCAATTCTTCCAGAATATGAAAAAGGTTATGTTGACGGAATTATCAATGCACAGCTTGGTGTCTATGGATACAATTTTATTGAAGATATGCTTACTGATTATATGACAGAACGATTATTAAACTGTATACCATATCACTATGAGTTTCCAGAAAACTACCGCGCCAATAATAAAGCTCTGCTTGCACAGGAATATTTAAGCGTTAAGGTTGCTGAACAGGAAAGGCTGCGTCTGTTAAAGATGTTGTCTGATTCATTTAATGTTGACATATATACCGGCAGCGACACTAGCAGCATGCCTCACATACACAACAAAGGTTTTGCAAAATCACTTACTGAAATGCCTGTTATATTCCACAACAGCAAAATAAATCTTAATATAACAGCCAAATCCATCCGTTCCGGTCTTTCTCTCCGAATATTTGATGTTCTTGGATGTGGCGGATTCCTGATAACTAATTATCAGGCAGAATTACCAGAGTTCTTTGAAATAGGCAAAGACCTTGTTGCATATGAAAGTGAAAACCATCTTAAAGAATTATGTGCTTATTATCTCAAACACAATGATGAACGAAATGAGATTGCCAGACATGGCTATGAAACTGTCGTAAACAATCACACATATGACATCCGTATGCTCCAGATAATAGACAAGTCGTTCCCAGCCCAGTAATGGGTGGGAACGACTTGTTAAGTTACTATTCAAGATATCAATATCATTGTTGTTATCAAACATAATTCTAGTCAAATGGTTTCTCTTTATTCCATGGCACAATAAAATCTTCATATTACTCTCCATATTATGGTTGCTGCATCTCTTATTATTTTAAAAATTGATACATGACATAATATTTCATAAAATAAAAATAGAACAAACACACTATAATACCATTGTCTTTTATAGTTACATCTTTTGTTATTTTTTCACCATCACACCTCCTCTTCTAACGCTAATCTCACAATCTTTTTCAATAAAATATCATAGGAAAAATTCCTTTTCACCTTTTCATATCCACATTTTGCAATCTGTCTGCGTTCCTCTTCGTGTTTCAGATAATAATCCAGCTTCCACTGCATATCCCGAGCACTATCAAAAAGCACCAGTTCCTGCCCATCCACAAAATATTCTGCCAATTCCGGCTGATAATTAGACATAAGAAATCCACCGGCTCCCATAATATCCATGGCACGAAGTGGAATTCCACTTGTAATGGAACGAAGCGTAATGTTCAGATTAATTCTGGAATGGCGAAATACGTAAGGCATCCCCTTTTCATAGTCAATTATTCCCCGTTCCTGTATCCCATGATTTGGGAATTTCGATGCAGAATATAACGCCACAGTTCCAATTTGTGCTGCTGCACACAGCAATTGTTCCCGATCTCTTGCCGTAATTTCCGCGTTTAACATGTTGGAATAAAGATAAGCTGCTGAAACCTGGTAACTCCCATATAAATCCATTTTTATATATTTTTTTAACTCAAGGCTTTTCTCTCCTTCAAGAATTTCATCAACGAAATTATAGCCATATACTTTCTGCTGCGCAGAAATAATCCCTTCCAGATAGCCTTTTATATACTCTGGCAAATATTGCACCTGTCGATAAGCATTGTTTTCATATAAACTTCCCACAAAACTGATTTGCTCTGTATATGGGATTTCGCCACCCATAGGACCTAAAAGCTCATCTAACCGGGCAACATTTACTGGCAATGGCATATGAAATAATCCTGTTTTTTTCCGCAATTTAATTTGTTCATACTGATTCTTATCAAAAACAAATAATTTTACATAATCGCTCTGCGCGGAAGGTGAAAAGACTGTCAAATGCGGACTATCGTAAACCCAGGATATGTATATTTTCCTGAGGCGTTCTGCACTTTTAGCTATCAACGGAAAAAAATCAAATGACAAAAAGCAATCACACTTTTGCTCGACAAATATGTTCTCAAGTGCCACAGAAAACGCTTCATCTGCCTCATAATCAGAAAATGGAATATGGCAGCATATAACCTCATATCCCAGTCTCACAAGAGATTCTGCCATATCTTTCTGTGAATTTTCATACCATGTATAATACAAAACACGCATGTTAAAGTCCTCCAATAAACTAGTATAATCCACTTTAAATAACAAACTTTTTTAATTCACATTCCTATTATGGTATAATTGAACCATCAGAGATGCCAATTATGCCTAATACAATTAAAACTATTTCTTTAACAGATGATGATAAATCTTACTTAAATAAACTGCTGACTCAGAGCACTTTGGAAATTCGCATTTATCAACGTGCTAGGATCCTTCTGCTCAAATCTGAGGGTGCATCTAACGAAGCAATTGCTGACAAACTGGATATTTGAATCAGTGTGGTAAAACATTGTCTTAACAAATTTAAAGAGAACGGTGTTGAAGCTTCTTTACGTGATAACAAAGGCCGTGGAAGAAAAGCGGAAATCACCGATGACGATATCACCTGTTATGCTGCCTACATGTATATCTCTGGTCGTTTAATGTCTCTTAGCATTCTTTCTGAATCATAGTCCTCACCTTTAGTAAGGATTGCATAGAACACCCTGATTGCCTTGCAAGCTACTGCAATCAGTGACTGCATCTTCTTTATATTCTTCTCAGATAATGCAGAAGCCTCATTAGATTGTTTACTATTTACAGAAGATTCAAGCTCTTTATATTCATTAATTTCATCAGTTTCATCACATTTGGCAGATAGTTTCGTTCTAACAAGAGAGCGTTTCATATAAAAAATCTTCTGAGCTTCTAATATCTGAAACAACATATTCAGCCTGTTAATTTTCTTTGACTTATAAATATGCTGACACTCCATGTCATACGCACAGTTTTTATTTAACATAATATTGGATAATGAACCGTATAAATTAACATTAAATTGTTTTGAACATTCCAATTCCCACATCATCTCTGATATCTTATCATTATCATATTCGTAATTAATTTCCCAAAAGCATATGTTTATCCACCGAAAATGTTTGTGTATATATAATTAAAGCTTCATATGCAGCATGATAATTTCCAGAATCAATTGCCTGACATATAATAATCTGCATATATTTAGATGCATCCTTTAACATGTAACCTTCCCCAAAAAAACTATATATTTTTTATATCATCATATCGTTTTATACTCTGCTGTATAGCTGCTTTCTCATTTTCGTCAGCTTTAAGATATCTGACAATAAACTGTGGCATCTGTGGAATATCTTTCAATATAATTTCATCAGTAAGCGTACCCACATATTCAATTACATTCATAATTGACCCTGTTTTAAGAATCTCATTAATTTTTGCCTCAGTCTCTGATAAATACTGTTTTTTGCAATTATACATATTGTTATAAAGTAATTTTATATTAGTTGTTATATTATCTTTATTTAATTGAGACAACTGCCAGTAATTAAATGTTGAATATCTGTTCTGAACAGTATTAAGAAATGCCTGTTTAAGATTATAATAGCTATCACTCTTATCTGCCAGATCATAATGGTCAAGTACATTTCTCATAGGAATACATGAATCTATCCACAGATTAGAAGAATACAATTCAATTATATTATAATATAATCCAAAACTTGCAGGGATATCATTCAGACACCATTCCTGGTCAATCCATATATAATCACCATTTTCCTGAACAAAACAATTTTTATGAATCATATCAATATATATATTCTTCAATATTTTGTCATCAGATGCAAGCGCAGATAAACTCATCTCATCAGAGCTATTAAATATTGGATTTAATTTATTCGATTCTTCAGAGCTTCTTATTATCTCTTCATATATTTTGTCAAAGATTTTATATACTTCATTCTCATTCTTATCTGCATATTTCCTCAATAATATTTCTGTCAAAGGAGTTCCGGTTATCTCCTTTGTATGCATAATATTTTCTTTAATGTTTGTTTCTGATACCAGTAAACCTCTTTTATCCAGCATCTTATGATTATTATCTATTGTCTTTAATGCATTAATACTATTAGAATCTGCAATCTTATAATACCCTTTATCCCTAGAATAAACAGTTATCATATTATATGCTTTATTCCTAAAAGGTGATGATACCGCATACTGTATCTGTCCAATATTTTCATCGTCTGCACAACATTCAACCATGAAAGAATTGGCAAAAAATTCAAACACATCATTATCTACAAGATCGCCATATATATGTTCTTCATCTGAAATCATTGAATTTCCATTAGGCTCATAATATGGAATCCAGTTATCTATAGAACCGTTTTTAGGCAGATATTCCTCTGAATATACAACCTGTGGCATCTTATAATCTGGTAATGGGTAATAAAAATATGTATTATTAAATCCCACTGATTTTATAAGTCTTTCAAGCTGTTTCTTTGAAAATGTTCTTGCAACATTACTGTATGCATAATTGTTTATTCCATCATATGGAATACCGCTATGATCCTCTGGTGCACCACACCAGTATTTAAGACCATATTTGTTTTCAATCGCAATTATAAGCTTTCCTTCCGGCTTAAGAAGTTGTTTTATTTTAGATAAGAAATCCTTAAACGGATTGCTTGATGATGTAAAATTATTCTGATATTCCAATACACCTATAAGAGTAATATAATCATACTTTTTCTTAAACTCAATATCATTAAGATTTCCTACTATTATCTCCAGATTATCATATTTTCTGCATCTTAAATAAGCTGCTGTTGCCCTTCTTTTGGACAATTCAACCGCTGTAACAGAATTACATTTCTTACATAACAATTCTGTTATTGCTCCCATTCCGCATCCTATTTCCAATACATCTGACTGTTCTTTAAACGGATACCAGTTAAGAAGATTTTGTCTGATGCGCGTAAGATGATAAAATACCGGCCATGAATAATTCCTGCTTATTGCTTCTTCATAATCTGTAGTTGGATTAGCAGCTATTATCTTAATAACTTCATTTTCAATATCTCCATCTGAATACAAATCCTCTCCCTTATAAAATGATGTATTAAAGACTGGTTTTGGATCATCCCCATAGTATCCATATTTCCCTAAATCAATCATATTTCCTCCTACTTTTTTTGAGTATTAAACACTATATTAAAAATCTCTTCAAAACGAATGTCATATGTATGTGCCTCTTCTATTCTTGCACGACCATTTTTCGCAATCCTCTCCCGTTCCGAATCATGTGTGAGATAATATTTACATTTATTTAACATATCTTCAGTTGACTCATACAATACGATATCTTCTCCCGGTGTAAAATAATCATAAAAATCCGCCTGATAATTTGACATTAAAAATCCACCTGCACCGCATATATCCATTGCTCTTAACGGTATTCCAGATTTAATGCTTCTTAGCGTTATATTAAGATTAATTCTTGAATTATTAAAAACATATGGCATTTCATTATAATAATCAATTGGGCCTTTATTCATGACCCCATCTATTTTTAAAGAACCATTCGGAGTATATAAATTTATCAGGTAATCTTTTCCAAACTCTGTACCTAATTTTTTCATAATATCATACCGTTCTTCTGTTGCAAGTTCCCTTGCCAGAAAATAATTAGCATATATATATTCAACAGATTCAACGCCATCCGTATTTACCTCAACCGGATAATTTTTTAGCATATCATCAAGGATTCTGTCTTTCAATAAATCTTCAAGAAAAAATAATCCATACACCTGTCGTTGTGCTTGAATTATCGCATCTAAATATCCCTTTGTATGTTTAGATACTCCTTCTAATCTTTGAAAAAGATTATGTTTTTCATTATACATGGATCCAACAAATGATACATCACTTTTATATCTATCATTACAGCTTCCATTCGTGCCTAACATTCTGTTCATTCTGTCAATATTGACTGCTAATGGTGCATAATATACCGTATTTATACCACCATTCTTCAGTTCCATGTATTGTGCCTTATCGAAAATAAATATATAATTACATGAATTAATTACAGTATATGAATAAAGCTGTATCTGTGGATTGTCATATACAAATGAAATATATGGAATATTTATTTTCTTACAATTATTAGAAATAACCGGACTATAGTTAAATGTAAATACGCAATCGTATTTTTCTCCTTCAATGCCCTTTTCTATACTATCATCAAACTTTGCATCAATCTGCCTGTTTACCCTGTCCCTGTATGATGTGTCATCAATATATGTATATTTATAGCCCTTTTTCATAAAGCACTCTTCTACATCTTCGATGCCAAAATTACGGCTTCCAAACATTAATATATTCATTAATGATTATTTCCTCCCATATATTCTTCAAGAAATATCTTCCTGAACTCTTCATATCTGTCAAGATTCAAAAACCCTTCATCATGAATACACCACGGTTTATCCATATATGGCACTACTATCTTATAACCAGCTTTTAAAAACTCCTCGCTTTGAGAATAATATATTATTAGTGTATATCCGCCCCACGCGCTTTCCATGCCACATACATCCATCATGGCTGCATTATATCCTAATGTCATAGAACCGGCATCTTGTACCGTTATAATATCAATTTCATATTCCGATGGAATTTCGAGATTTCTTATATAATAAACACATTCATCTATATACATATCATTATTGACACATATGTTCAGATATATATTCGCAGGTGGCAAGTCTGTTTATCAGATCCTTGTTCAACTTGTGTCCAGAAGTATAATTGATATCCATGATATTTGCTTCCGGCTGATTGAATCCGACATTGCGGATGAGACGCTTCTGGCGGTTATTCTTGCGGTTGCTGTATTCGATATCGACCAGCATTCCAAAGCGGTCTTCAAAAGGAACTTCCTTGAATTTAGGATCGTCAAGCTGGTTACGGAATGCATCTGCCATTGTTGTAAGACGCATTTCAATAAATTTATCTATTGTACTCTGATTTGTCATATGCGATTACCTCCGATAGTAGTCGGCACCTATTGTGATGCCATGTGCTTTATGTGTGGTCTTGGATCCAGATGATTCTGGTTCCGCTTTTACAGAACCCGTTACAAGGATGTTTTTGATACTCTTGTAGCTGGGCGAAGATGTATAGGATAATGCCTTTTTACAGGCAGCCTCCAGCAAAGCTTCTGAGTATTTATCAGTAAGCTTCAGAAGTCCCATACAACTTCTATAGGTCTGTTGCTCCACATGTTTGGATGTCAGTATTGCATTAACCACAGCATACGTGTTTATGCCAATCCGTTCAGCCCATTTGCGGAAGCGGTCGCCATTCCACTCCAGATACTTCTGGTGGTCTTCCGGCATATGCTCTGTAATGGTGCTGTACTGCCCAGGGCATCCTTTCAGACGACAGTGGGAAGCATTGCGGTTATGGTTGTAAAAAATTTCAATGGTGGTATCTGTTACCTTTACATCAACTTTCTTTTTGATGTATTCATACGTAACTGAGTATAGCATTCCATCCACAGATATGTGATAATTGAACTGGACGGTGGCTGTCTTCCAGTCACTCAGTTCAAAGCAGGTAGCAGGTAATGGCGTAAGTAATGGCTTTTCATCTTCAAGGAATAAGTCCAACCGGCTGCCCTCTTTCTTTTGAAAGAGCCTTCGATTGAACTGTTCCAGTTTTTCTCTGATTGCACGATTTAATTCGGTAAGAGAAAAGAACTGTTCATTCTGGAGCGCTGCTGTTATCCAGGTAGAAATATTTCCTACCATTCCTTCAGCATTCGGCTTATCTTTTGGTGTCCTGACACGGGCAGGGATGATAGCTGTGCCATAGTGTTCAGCCATTTCCTGATAAGTTTCATTGATCTGCTGGTCTTTCCAACCACCATTGTGAACAACTGCTGTCTTGCAGTTATCTGGTACGAGAATTCTGGCAACACTGCCAAAGAACTCGTACATATGGACATGAGCAGCTCATCGCTGTTGGCACGGCAGTCCTCCATGTATTCAGTCCACAGGAGCTTTTTACTGACTCCGTTGCGGAGCAGTTCTTTGTGGATATAGTCGTAGTCTGGCATACGCTTTTGAGAGCGGTCACATTGTTTTGGATAAAACAATCCTTCAAAAACTTCATCCGTTTCTTATATAGCATACTCAATTTTATATACATAGAAATTTTATCTATCGAACCAATTCTAATCATTTCCACTAAAAAAATCACAGAAAGCTTTTCATAATCAAGATACTTCATCAGCTCTTCAACAGCTTCATCATCGAACATTAACTCAATATGCCACAATAGAAATTTACAATATGTAATTATTTGTATCAGTCTTTCTTTTGTTCTTCTGACAGACATAATATTATTTTTTATATGTTCATTATGTTCCTCACGATATATACATGTAACTATATATATATCCTAACTCTGTATCTTGTGATGCATAATCCCTAATAAAATCTCTATCCTCATATAATGCAACTAATTCATCTATTGACTGTCTATTATGTTCATTCAGCAAATCAGATATGTATTTTTTATATTGTCGTTTATCCACGTATTTCTCCCAATATTTGCGTTTCAAATCTCTAACATTCTCTTTACCCTGTCTTCAAAATTAAATTTTGCACATATCTTTTTATATCCATTCTCTGCAATTTGTTTTCGTTGCTCTTCATGTCCCAGATAATATTTTACCTTATATACAAGATCTGGAATATCTTCATATATTTCAATATCCTGACCCGGAACAAAATATTCATACAACTCAGGCTGCGCATTAGAAATAACAAATCCTCTGCAAGCCATAATATCAATCACTCTCAATGGAATCCCTGACTGGATAGTGCATAGTGACATATTAAGATTTATTCTACTTCTCGTAAACACTTCTGGCATTCTGTTGTAATAATCTGCGTATCCTTTGTAATTCACTTTATTAAGTTGTTCTGATCTATCACCAGAATACACATCCACATCAAATCTGTTCTGAAGCACAGAAAGTGCAGTGACACGCAATCTTCCTGTAATCTCTTTAGCAAGAGTATACGATAATTCCTCTTTTGTTACCATATATGTTCCATTACTTTTTTTTAGAAAATCTTTATTTATACTGCCCATAGCATCAGAATTCAACATCTCATCCACAATATATCCTTGTGGCATTACGATTTGTGCATTCATAACAGCTTCCAAGTATCCTCGATTATATTGACTTAATCCACCAACTATATCATAAAATTCAGATTTGTACAATTGTCCAAGAAAAGCCACATCCGATGTGTACTCTTTATTATCAGACACAGTTTCGCCTATCCCAAACACCTTCGGACTAGATGCAAGTGGCAAATATCTGGCTCCCTCTACTCCTTCTCGTCTATATGTGTCCGCCTGAACACGGTCAAAGAAGTATATTGTGTTACATGCATTTTTTAGAGCATTTTTTCTTCTAATATGCAATGGTGAATCATATACCCACGAAATATACTTTATCTTTCTGTTCTCACATATATCTGAAATTAATGGTAAAAAATTTACTGATAATATCTTCGAATAATTTTCTTTTTCAATTTTCTTAATAAATCTATTAGAAAACGCAACATCTTTATCCCAATTTTTGGGAATATCATAGTAGGTATCATAATCTATATGCAATGCTTTAAGAGCATCCTCAATACCCCTTTGCATGAATGCATTCCATTGATAAAATAATATTTTCCCCATAAATTGTCCTAGTCTTCAAACATTAATAAAAAAGCTGATATCAAACAATCAGTAATTTGTTTGATATCAGCAAATAAACTTAATGTATCATATGTTTTACTGTAATAATGAAAGTACGCCCTGTGTCTGCTGATTAGCCTGTGCAAGCATTGACTGTCCAGCCTGTGCAAGAATATTATTCTTGCTGTACTGTACCATCTCATCAGCCATATCTGTATCACGGATACGAGACTCTGCTGCTGAAGTATTCTCGCTTGTTGTATCCAGGTTGTTGATTGTATGCTCAAGTCTGTTCTGAAGAGCACCAAGATCAGATCTCTGTGTAGATACCGTATCAATAGCTGCCTGAATCTTTGACATTGCTGTTCCTGCAGCACTATTTGAAGTAACATCAAGACCATCTACACCTAATGAAGCAGCATCCATTTGGCTGATGCTAATTGCGATTGTCTGTCCTGAAAGTGAACCAATCTGAAGGTTCTTTCCAGTGAAGTTTCCATCTAACAGATTCTGAGTATTGAACTGTGTTGTTGACTGAATTCTGTCAATCTCATCTTTAAGCTGTGTCATCTCAGCTCCAATAGCCCCTCTGTCAGTATCTGTGTTAGTATCATTAGCTGCCTGTGTTGCAAGCTCATTCATTCTCTGAAGAATTGAATGTGTCTCGTTAAGGGCACCTTCAGCTACCTGAATAAGTGAGATACCATCCTGTGCATTATCAGATGCTTTGTCAAGACCTCTAATCTGAGCTCTCATCTTTTCAGAAATAGAAAGACCTGCTGCATCATCAGCTGCTCTGTTAATCTTATATCCTGATGATAACTTCTCTGTTGATTTCTGAAGAGAACTTGTAACCATTCCCATCTGTCTGTTTGTGTTCATTGCTGAAAGATTATGCTGTACTACCATAATTAATTCCTCCTTGATATATAACTCCATTTTATATCAGATAATAAACATGATTTATTATTGTTATCTGTTTACCACTTATGTATTATTTATCGACCTCATTTCTAAATACTTAACCCCTATTTATCATTTTCTTTTTAAAATATAATAATATTGTTTTGTTTCCTTCCTATTATTTAACTCATCATTTATTCTTCTGTCATGGCTGTTTTCCCTTATTTTAATACTTTTACTCTGTCCTTTACAATTGCTGAACTTATACCTTTCGTTCGTTTTAATCTGACAACCTTCTTTCCATTGGTATCACACCATTCTACAATCTTGTCAAATCTCTCTCCTACATGATCTTCTCCTAGAGCTAACACTCTGTTCATATATCCATTACCTCTTCCATAATTCCTTTTATTTTTTCAAAATAGTATGTATCTCTTAATTTATCAACAGATTCCTTACATACTTTTCTGTCACACAAGGGTAGTTTTCCTTCATATAAATAATCAAGAATTGATGCTAATTCCTTAGCATTATTCTTTTCAAACAAATACCCATTCCTGCCTGGTATAAGATAATCTATTAATCCCTCCACTGGTGTAGATATTACTGTTAATCCCATAGACATTGCTTCTGCTCCCGTAAGCATATACCCTTCATACTCTGATGCTGCAACTAATGCACATGCATCTTTACAATACTCCCATGGATTCTCTTTCCATCCTATATACTCAACTTGTTCCTGCAATTCTAAATATTCGGTTATTTTAATCAGTTCCTGCAATGATTCTCCATCACCAACAACTCTCAGATTCCATTTATTATGTGCTCTATATAATGCTTCTAAAATAATATCTACCCTCTTAACTTCCTGCAGTCTTCCTACATAACACAGTTGTTTTTCCCCATTCGTTCTCTCTACAAACTTCTGAATTTTAACTGGATTTCCAACATAATACACGCTTTCTTTCTTTGTCCTGTTAAGTAAATTTTTTTCATTATTTCTGCTGATACACAAATGCGCATCAGCACACAACATCTCATCAACTCCACCTAAACCTGCATGTTTATATTCTATTATAGAACTATGTACCCATGATATAACTTTAAAATTTGCTTTAAGTACTTTTCTAACAGTATCCGCTACCACACTCATTACTGGCCAGTTAATTGCAATACATATATCAGGTATTCCGTATTTTAGAATAAAACCCGCATAATTTCGAACAAAAAGCTTCAGTTTTTGATCTATATCATTATTTCCATCATCGTTAAATGCATATGCTTTATCATATCCATTCAAATATTTAATTCCTGGTGACATATGTATTACTCTAACCTCAAATCCCATCAATGGAAGATTTTCCGTCCACTGTTTTATTACATTTTCAATTCCGCCCTTATTTCCTCCAACAGGAGATAATATATCAATTATAATCATTTATTTAAACATTACCCTCTTTACAACAATATTTTCTTTTATACAGATAAGCTATATGCATAATCTCAGGCATTTTTAAACAAATTATCTATAATATCATCATAGATATATTGTGCTGCTTTCTTCCCATTTTTTTCAACATAATCAAGTTCTTCTAAATATACCTGTTTCCTTATCTCCTTCATTGTATCATTTCCCGATATAACAACATCATATATAAACTCATCAATACCAATATAATCTTTTCCAGACACATGATAATGTGCTTTCTGCAATTCCAATCCAAGTGCATTATATTGCTGTTCTGGCCTGGTAAGATGAAGTAATGGTTTTCCTGTATATATGTACTCTCCTAAAAAAGACGCTGAATCAGTAATCATAGCATCCGATGTATCAAATAAGGTAAGATAATCTGCTTCTTCCATTACCGAAAAATTATTTAACCTCATTAAATCATCTAGATATCTGTCGTATTCATCTACAGATTCCATATATCCATTTATTATCAGATTATTTCTAAGATTTGGATGTGGTTTAAAGACAAATAAAACTTTATCACTATATTTTTTTGCAATATATCTCCAAAAAAACATATTATCTGCAAACGTAGACAATTTTAATAACGATGTATTTCCTACCGTGAAATGAGGTGCTATTATTACTTTCTTAAAATCCTTTTCATCTCTTCCGATAGGCACCCTCCACATATTTCTGATATAATTTTCATCACATTTATGCTCCTCATAAAAATAATCCATTTTACAATATCCACTATATCTTACATTATAAGCATTCAAAGTTTGAAATTTCACAAAATCATTATAATCTTTAGGTGTCTCAGTATAAACTCTCCACATAAGATTCATAAATTCCTTATCACACTGACACTGTATTTCATATTTGTTATTATTTAAACCCACAACGCTTAATCCATAGGATATATATATATTTATCACAGATAACGGCAATTCTGTTATCTGGTAACATTTTACAATATCTAAATACCACGGACTAACATGTACAACAATATCAGGCATCCAATTTATATCATCCCATGTTCTGACTTCTTCTGTATCTGTATCATATATTTTCTCAACCTGATATCCTTCATTATGAAAAAATAAATATGTCTGATTATACATTCTTTTCCTATCTTCTGAATCTCTTCCGATTAATGGAACTGGTATAACCTTCACCTCAAACCTTTCATCATTATCTAAATATTTATACAATCTCTCTGCCGGCCATTCTGCAGCAGATATCGCCAGAAAACATACCTTTACCTTTTCATTTTTTTTATATATGTCATTCACTGTTTTACATGCCAAACCATTTACCATTCTATATACATATCTATAAAGTTCATTTCCTCTACTTATAATATTCTTTGACAAAAAAAGTGCAACAAGATGTTTATATTTATATTTTTTAAATTCATATAAATCTGATAATTCATTATTATCAATTCCATCTAATAACTCTGTCACGCCTGATACAATTTCATCCTGACTCATCGATATCTGTTCATCATTGATATGCATTTTTTCTCCATCCTATATCTCTGCTATTATCTTATTTTGCCATATTGATGTAGTTTCATCTCCATATATACCTGCTAATTTTCTTATATAAAGATTTCTGATATTATCAGATTGGACTATCACCTCATCTGCATATACAACCCCAGGCACATTAACATATACATCCATGCTCTTATCTGAACGCATATCATCCTGTTGTATTTCATCTGTTACAAACCACGGAACATATGTAAGTTTATGCGTATTTTGAATTAGAGTTTTTGCATAATACTGGGGGTGCACTGTTGTCGCAACATTATACTCATCATACGGATTCTGAATAACTATTTCATCATGATAACAAGTAGTAATATCATAATCAGCCTCGGATATTGCATGAATATATTCAGGATACTTTTCATTTTCAATATACTGTTCAACTGTTCCATCTATATTCTTGTAGTAATATGATATTGGCATAACAATCACATCATTATTAGCATCTTCTATATATTTACGCCATAAGGGCTCCATATTTTTCCAATTTTGAGCTTTAAATGGCATAAAAAGTATCTTTTTTTTATTATCCTTTTTTGTTAAGCTGCGTTTCTTTCGTTCTTCATATATATTATTCATGAAATTGTCATATTCTGTCATATTCATTTTAAATGTACATATCTCCATTCCATTATCTGCAAGGAATTTTTTATACTTATAATAATACGGATATTCATGTGCATCATCTGACTCAAGCACAACTTTATGATAATCACCATATTCTTTTTTTAGAACATCATCATACTCACAAGGAGCCGGAACATATATATTTTCGAATTTAAGCATTACTTGTTCAGAGTACACTTCTTTTGGGAATTTGAACTCTTTCTTCTCCATCCATAGAAGTAAAGGTGCTATCTCTTCCGCTTCATTTCCCTTATATAAACTACATAGTCTATCTATAAGCATCCTTATCTGTTGGTGAATATCTTTATTTCTATCAAATGTAACAGCACACAGTTGTTCTACCTGTTTAACATATGATTCTAATTCTTTCCTCACTTCCAGATTCCCTTCATTTTTCAACTCATCTTTATGGTTTTTTATAAATATACTCACGCTTATAACTATACGAATAATTTTCTCCTGAAATGCAGCATCCTCCTGTTGTGGAGCTATATAATCTAACGGAAATATATCCATTCCTGCTATATATGGACATCCGTGATATTTTTCAAGATGTTCTTTACTAAAGCTTATATTTCTTCCATTGATTATTCTTGTAAGCATATTGTCATTGTTTTCATCACTATATATATTGTATATATCATATCCACAAGGCATTATATCCTTTGCTATCAGATTAAATCTATTATAATCTTCTCTTTTCATGCATACATCCATATCATCATCCCAAGGTATGAAGCCACCATGCCTGACTGCACCCAAAAGAGTTCCCCAATCAGCAAAATATGTTATCCCATTTTTTCTGCAAGCCTTGTCAAAATCCTCCCATACTTCAAGCTGTGATGCCCATGCCTGTTTCATCTCAGCAGTAACATAAAATCCACTTCTTATTTCATCCTCAAAAAAACTTCTATCAAATTGCATAATTCTCTCTCATTCTATTAGTAATATATAATAATTTAATATATGCCTGCAATCATCAACTTATATATAAATTATAAGCAAAAAAGCTGGTGTTACACACCAGCCTCTTTGCTTATAGTAGTAATAATTATCCGAGAAGTGAAAGAACTCCCTGTGTCTGCTGATTAGCCTGTGCAAGCATTGACTGTCCAGCCTGTGCAAGAATATTATTCTTGCTGTACTGTACCATCTCATCAGCCATATCTGTATCACGGATACGAGACTCTGCTGCTGAAGTATTCTCGCTTGTTGTATCCAGGTTGTTGATTGTATGCTCAAGTCTGTTCTGAAGAGCACCAAGATCAGATCTCTGTGTAGATACCGTATCAATAGCTGCCTGAATCTTTGACATTGCTGTTCCTGCAGCACTATTTGAAGTAACATCAAGACCATCTACACCTAATGAAGCAGCATCCATTTGGCTGATGCTAATTGCGATTGTCTGTCCTGAAAGTGAACCAATCTGAAGGTTCTTTCCAGTGAAGTTTCCATCTAACAGATTCTGAGTATTGAACTGTGTTGTTGACTGAATTCTGTCAATCTCATCTTTAAGCTGTGTCATCTCAGCTCCAATAGCCCCTCTGTCAGTATCTGTGTTAGTATCATTAGCTGCCTGTGTTGCAAGCTCATTCATTCTCTGAAGAATTGAATGTGTCTCGTTAAGGGCACCTTC
>ERZ1034901.72-NODE-72-length-77190-cov-295.850846_pt1 | contig 77190 bp, 94 predicted proteins | sample MGYA00520628_ERZ1034901 | MGnify/ENA primary metagenome ERZ1034901 (study PRJEB33766, sample SAMN09781783) | gut metagenome | biome: gut microbiome | host: Homo sapiens | place: Madagascar | study: EMG produced TPA metagenomics assembly of the PRJNA485056 data set...
CGTTGGTCTCGAAAAGGATAGGCAGCGTACCAGTCGTTCCAGTCGGAATAGCCTGACGCAGATTTACGAAAATCGTTCCTCTGTAGCTGGCATTCACGAAGGCGTGGTTTTTAAAGGTGAACACCACATTGGCAGTATTCACCGCCACGCCTGTAGAAGCGATAGCCGCCGAACCGTTACGATTCACCCAGGTATAAGGTCTTAACCATAACATAGCAGCCTCCTTTCTTTAACCCCAGAATCCTGCACCGTTAGCAGCATTCAAACCATACAGACCAGCCTGATAAGCAACGCAGTTAGGAACCGCAGTAAATGGGCTGTAAGGAGTAGTCACGGTCTCAGGCAACTTACACTTGATACCAGCCACCTCGTTCTGCAGACCAGCCAATACCGCATTGATAGGTGCTACTGCCTGACCTACAATCTGAGAAGTCATTGCAGAAGACTTGAAGGTGCTGTTCTCCTCACGAAGTGCATCAATCTTGTTCTGCATTTCCCTGAACTCAGCTTGCTTTTGTCCGTCAACGATGGTCTGAGTGCTTTCCTTGATAGCGTTATGCAAATCGCAAGTCTGGCGCTGGGTTTCGTAAGCTACGTTAGAGAAGCCACGCTCCTGACCTACTGCCACGTTGTTGATGGCATTCTGCAAGGTACCAGTCTGCTGGCAGATAGCCAAGCGGTTCTCGCAGCAGCAGTTTGCAATCTGCTGGGCAATCTGCATATTACCCTGCTGCAAAGCATTGATGGTCTGCATGCCACTCATACCTACTTGATTGCCTACGCTCTGAACCTGAGAAGTCAAAGCAGAAATGGCATTCTGAATCTGTCCCTCGGTACAGTTGAGCTGAGTAGCCAAGTTGCTGAGCGCATTACGGTTGCCACCGATGGCATCCATCAAAAGGGCACGACCATTGTCGTTGTTAATCTCGTTAGCAAGACCGCCACGACCGTTATTGCCGAAGCCGCCCCAGCCATTACCGCCCCAACCCATAAGGAAGAAGAGGAAGATAACCCACATGAACCAACCACCTTCACCGCCGAAGCCGTTGTTACCCTTCATGGCGAGAAGCACATTTGGATCTACACCCTGCTTCTGGAGCAGAGGAGCAAGAAGTCCAAGCATTCCGTTTGAACCTCCGTTTTGGTTTTCACCAAAGATGTATGTCTTAGATTCTGACATAATAAATGATAGATTAATCGTTTCGTCCACTATTGAACTTGGTGCAAAGTTACGAAGAACCCATCACCCTGCCTAACTATGCTCAAAATAAATTTTCAAAGAGGTAATTTTCTGGGTGTCAGTAAGATATACTGAGTAATCTGCTGCTCATACCATAATCCCAGTCGTACCTCTGCTAAAATATCAATTCTCGAAAACAGTTAAATGATGTGAAGTGCCGATAAACAAAGGGGATTTCAAAGATAATGCGTAGAACAGTCGTCGAACTGTTGTTGACAGGTTTACGCTATACTGATTTCTTAACTTTTAAAATTGCGCTTATTCCGAAAAATCGTACTATCTTTGCACTCGTAAGTTCGTGAGGTGAGAGGCACAAACAGACAAAGAATTAATGGATTTTATCATACAATATACAATGCCCTGTCTGCACCTCTCACACTAGCGGATGGGGCATTTCTTATGCCCTTTCATTTGAAGTTAGATAATCTGACAGGAACAATATTCCTATCAGATAACAGATTACGCTTCCTGACGATTAAACACTGAACGTAAAAATGCGTTTAGCTTATTAACCAGAGAGTTACGAAACCTCCCTAAGTTGAACTTAGGGAGTCAGGAACAAAGATATGAACATTTTAATAAGATAGTATGAGTAATGTATTGATTTCAATTATCGACCATAATGGTCAGAGAGCAGTTAATGCAAGAGAGCTTCACGCTTTCTTAGGTGTGGGAAAAGATTTCTCGTCTTGGATAAAGAAGCAGATAGAACGTTGCGACTTGATTGAGTATCAGGACTTTGAGGTTTTCACCCAAAAGGGGGAAAACCTACAAGGAGGAAGACCAACTTCCGAATACGCACTAACATTAGATGCAGCCAAAGAGATTTCTATGATGTCTCAGTGCGAGCGAGGAAAGCAGGCACGCCGTTACTTCATTGAGTGTGAGAAGAGATTGTTGAATCCGAAAGCTTCGAACTTGTTGGAGGATAAACTTAGGGCTGCAACTTGGGCTGTTAGTTTTCTCAATATGAATGAAGCCAGCAAGCTACAGTTAGCAAAAGCGGTATTAGAACCTCTTGGCTTGCCTTCTCCAGACTACGTAGCCAGCAAGGGCGTGATGCACTCGGCATCAGAACTGTTGAAACGCTTTGGATCCAAGATGTCGGCATTGAAATTCAACCAGCAGATGGTTAAGCTTGGCTTCTTGAAAGAAGAGACCCGACAGGGAACCACAAGGATTCACAAGTTTAAGGTGATTACCGATAAGGGAAAGCTGTATGGAGAGAATCAAGTATCTCCAAAGAACCAGAGTGAGACTCAGCCAAGATGGTACGATGATAAGTTTGAAGAGTTATTGAAGGTTATATAATAAATAAGGTGGGCAGGTGCTCACCTTATTTTGTTTCTGTCTAAACTATATAGAAAAATGCATTTTAGAGATACAACCTATCAATATTTTCCGTACTTTTGCAGGAAAATAACGCTTAACATTTTATTGAATTATGAAGAAATTTTTATTGGGGAAATACGCTTACTGGATAAATTTATTGTTTATCATTTTCCCTGTTGCTTTCGAATGGTTTCATAACTATAATAGCTGCAGAGAATGGTATCAAATTTTATATATGTTTATTACTTGTGGTCCTGTGGCGTTCTTTGTGGTTAGAGATAAAGATGTTTACAAAAATGGCAGAATCTATAAGTATAGAAGAGAAAGCAGGTATTTCAACTTGATAGTTTTGTTTACAGTGAGCAACATCATAAAAGCTTTATTTGACTTTTATTATTATCAAGAAGATCATGTTTTAACATCAATATCGGTAAATGCGATATGCGTGCTACTATCATTGCCTGTTTCTATAACAAGAAGCTCGTATTCTAAAGAATTGGACAAAATAGAAATAATACAAAGAAAGAGAATTTTTTTCTTGACGTATATTTTATTTTTATTTATTATTCTTTCATCATGTTCAGATAGTGTTTATGTCTGCATGGGTAGTTATTCACGAAGGTACCACAAGACTGAATCCTGCAAAGGGTTGCGTAGGTGTGGTGGAAAAATAGAAAAGGTTAGCAAAGAAAAGGCTGATAGCATGTTTCGTACACCATGCCATATTTGCTATAGTATAAAAGAGAGGAGCGAGCACTAAGCCCACTCCTCATTTCATATTATTCCAATCTATCTAGCTCATCCACCGCATCCATCATGATCCTGTCAATATTCTGATTGGCGAAGTTGATGCTCTCGGTGTCGCTAGACTTATCTCTGAGCTTCTTCCATCGCTTCATCTGTTTCTCTGCCAGCTCGATTACTCTCACCTTGGCAGCTTCCTTGGAGTTTTGGAAGTGATAATATTCCCCGATATTCGTGATTCTCTTATCCAGCGGAACGTTCTTGGATTTCAGACGGTCCACGTTTGCCATGGTCTTCTCCATTTCGTCCTTGTAGTTATACCACTTGCTCTTGGTTCGCTGCAAGCTACTCTGCTCGCTCGGCGTATAAAGAAGAGAGCGAAGGAAAGGAATGTCCTTGGTTTCCGTATCTTTGCCGTTCTTTATCAAACCACCAACTCGCTCAACGAATGTTGCAGCACCACCAAAATAGCTTCCGTAGAAATGGTGTAAGGCAGAAGGATTTGTAACAGCATCCAAGAAGTCGTTACCCTTCATGTCCTCGTTGCCAGGAGCTACATCGTTTGTCAACGCATTCACCTTCTTATTCATGTTAATCATCCACTCTGGCGTGCCCTTATATGCAAGCATCCATGATGGCTGATTCTCATCAAACTTGTTGTCACGCTGAATAGGAGCGCCTTTCCAATCGCTATTATAAACCCACTCCAGGAAAGGAGAAGTAGCAGATGGAGCTAACGCCTTGATGGTTTCCTGCCAAGGATGCTTACCGAAGGAAGAGTTGCCAAGATAATCTGCCACAGGAACCAGTTGCGACATGCAGCCCACGGCATCCATAAACGGATTCAGATACTTATCAATATCCTTGTTTTCCGTAAGGTTTGGCATCTTCTGACTAGAGATATTCTTTGAGAAGGTCATGCCAGCAGCCAAGTCACCCAAGCCATAGAAGGCTCTTTCCTCAATGGCAAGAGGAATAGTAACGAACTCTCCACCGCCGATATACACACATAGGTTGTTTCTTCTGATATAATCAGGCAACTCTCCGTATGGGTCCTTCACGCCCTTTCTGTCCTTCTCATCCTCATTACTGATAATGAAGTTGTTGAGAAGTGCCATTGCCATACCACTAATAAATGGAGCACTGGCAATATAGCCAATGGTTCCAGCCTTATTGTTCTTGAAGTTCTTAATCAGGAGGTTTGTACTCTGAATACCGGCATTGAAGAACATTGAAGAGTTCCTGAACCAAGCAGCCCAGAAGCCATAGATATTCCTTCTTGCAGTCTTACCAGTTCCCATTTCTCCATTCTTGAAAGAGTAGATGGCATTACCCGAACCATGGCGGTTGAAGTTGGTAGATGCTTCCTTGGCATCATAAACAGAGCGGATAACAGAACGTCCATAATCACGGCTAGCGCAATAGGTAGAGAAACGAGCCAAGTTCTCGGCAATTTCGTTGATGTTCTCCAAGTTAGCAAAGATTGCATTATAAAAACCCTTGCCGACCTTTTGAACCTTGTTTCGCTCTCCCTTGACGTGCAGCTTGTACTCCTTGGTCCAGTCCTTCATGTTCTTGATCTGAACCCAACCAGTCTCACCTCCGTTCTCCATGAACTCCTTGAAATATCTCTGAACCTTGTCGTTTGTATCGAGTGTACCATTACGATATTTTGCAAACAAACCGAAGCCTCCTGTGTCTGCTAAATCTTTGAGCTTGGAGTTTCTGATACCCTCAATGATACCTACTTTAGCATAGTACTGTTCAAATAACTTGGTGTATCTGAAACCTTCCTTTGCCAAAAGATTAGTTGAAGCAAACTCAAAGTCTTTAATCATGTTTCGCATCACGAACTCAGGGTTGTATGAAGTGCATAGCTGTGCCATCTTTCTAGAAATGCTTGCAGATACACGTCCTGCTAAAGTATCATTCTTATGCTCCAGCAACCCATTCAGCGCCTGCGCTGCTCTAGGATTTCCGTTGATAACAAAAGAATGAGTCTTGCCGGCAATCTTTACATCAACGATATGCTGTGATTTGTTCTCTGCTCTTTGGAATTTATAGCCGATCTTGTCTCTGCGATACACCTTGTATGCCAAGCCCTGTGATTCCTTCATCTTCATATCCTTGTTGAAGTCTGAAACAATCTGGTTGATTTCGTCAGCCGTAGCGCCCTCTGGAATATCGGGGTAGCGCTCATAGACGATGTTCACCATTGGGTCCTTCTCGTACCAGACACTCGTTTCTGTAATCAGATTATTGCCCGAATTATTTCGCGCGAATCTTGCGAAAGCCTGACGGATAGCATTCATACCGCCGTTCTTGATAGCTCTGTTACCCATCGCACCAATCTGCGCCAGCACATTTGTCTCGCTCAGATACTTGTGTCCTCTCGCTCTCATGATCGTGCTTCCGATATAACTCTTCGGGTCTCCAAGTTCGGTAATGTATCCGTAGGTGTCTTCTGCAGTAGCCTCATCATACTTTCTCAAAGGCACATACCAGTTGAACATATTAGATACGTGGCCATGCAATTCTCTGCTGATGATTCCGTTCTTGTAGTCGCTGTCAATAGAATACTGGGTAGCAGTCTTCACCTTTTCCCAATAGTCCTTTACAGCACCCTTCTTGATACTCTCCATCTTCGCTTCCGAATCCATCACGCTAGCGATAGCCTCTGCATCATCGTATGGGTCCGAAGATTTCGCCACCTCCTGAATGGCGTGCATACCCGAATAGTCGTGTTCGCCAGCCTTATAGTCTGGGTCGATTTCATTGCTGATGAACTCATCCATCTGTCTGTAGTACTCCTTCAGGTCGATATTACCAGCATTCAGTTCGTTATCCAGACGTTCCTTCTCGTTACTCCAGCGGTTTTCCAAGATGTCAGCATCCTGCTTCTTCTGCTCGTCCATTCTCATCTGTCTGAGGAAGTCACGGACAAAGAATACTCTGTTTCGCTCCAAACCATGCTTGGTAATCATATAGAGATTGAAGTTTCTAATCTTCTCATCATCCTTCTTGCCGTCAAAAGCATCCAGCACGTCAGCCATCGCCTTATCTAGAGGCTTCATTACGTTGCGCTCAAACATCTGAGCCGCATCACTCATCGCTCCCTGCATGGTATTCTGCAGAATATAAGGATTCTCAGAAGAAGCAATATCCTCAATTTTCTTGTCAGGCACAATCGCATTCATCAGCTTCTTCAACGAAAGCATATTATCCATATAGCTCTCGGTGAACATATAGCCGTGCTCATCCAGCGAACGGTGGTATCTGTCAAGTGCTGTGCCGGCAGATGGGGTAGTACGGAAGTGAATCTGTCCGTCCGTAGCCTCGTTCCATTCGCCCTTGGTCATGCTCTCCATACTGCGTACCTTACCGTCATTTCCGTAGAACATACCATCATGCGCCACGACAGCAGGCACACGATCATGGTCGAGACGGTATTTCACCGCCTCGGCTCTCAGCTTCCAATAAGGGTCATTCGGATTTTTCTGCAAGTTCTTGCTCAACCAGAGCAAGTACTTCACATCTTTAGTATTAGGGGCAATACGATAACCGATTTCATGAAGGAAATCAGATACCTTGTTTTTGATACCATTCCAGAAGCCCGGTTCACTCTTGTCATCCTCGGCGAGTCGGGCGATACCTTCCTCTATGGCATCATAGATATTCAGAGGATTGTATCTTCTCTCCTCATCCACCAGCTTCTTCAATTCGGCATTCTCAGGCTTATCCAAGTCGTACCAAACATCACGAAGGAACTGATTGAATCGGTCTTCACCAAACAACTCTCTCATACCCTTGTGACCAACCACCTCATGCCAGATGGTCTTTTCTGCAGTATATCTATCGTGGATATTAGGCATATAAAGATGTACCTCGCCAGTCTTCTCGTCATACCAGCCAGTAATCTTTCTGCCTTCCTCAATAGCAGCCTTAGCCGCCTTGTTGGTGATTTCATCAACCGATGAAACCATTTTTACCTTGCCGCCAGTCTTCTGAGCCACCTTCTCCACATGGTTCTCAACCGATGAAGCAGGATAGTTACCATCACCATGGTCCGTGCGGAACTTGGTGCCGCCGTCCTTGCCCCATACCTTGAAGGCATCCTTTGTCATTTTCACGTTAACGAACTTAGCTTGAGGGAACTCCTGTTCCAGTTCAGCCATCTGCTTCAAGAACTTCTCCTTGGTTTCAGGAGCCTGTCTTCCCGATTCAACGGTAGTGATAGGTACGCCCAGTTTAGCCAACTCCCTAACCTGATTAGGAGTAACCACATTCCAAGGGATAGCCAAGCCTGTACCCTTTAACTGTTCTGCGATACTCTCAGCCACCTCTGAATCAGGAACCACTCTCACCGCCTTTCTCCAGCGTGACAACATCACCTGTCTCTGTCTGTCCTTCGGCAGTAAACTATTAACCGAACCAGAATGCCAAGGTACAAGGCCCACGGCATCCTTAGCACCTTCAGCGTGATAGCCGCTAGTCTTCTCGCTTTCAGGAATCTCCCATTCCACAACCTTGATGTTGCCTCTAGCGTAAGCACCGGTAAACTGGTCGTTCATCATAGAAGTGGAGGTGTGCATATAAGGATTGTAGGCAGCAGGCACATCACCCTCGCCAACACCCTTATTCTTATCAGTCTTCACAAGTGTAAACTTTCCGTTCTTCACAAGGTCTGGTCTCTCGTCTGCGCCCATCCAAGCACCAATCTCTGTAGCATCGGTACGCTTTCCGTCAATGATAGCAGCCATAGGGGAGTACAACTTTCCGTCCACCTCCTGCATTCCGCTATACATTCTGAAAGTCTTCTCCTTGTTGAGGCGGTCCAGCTCATCCTTATCTGTAACTTTATAGGCAAATCCGTCCTGCTCAATCTCATTCATGGAAAGATCATCAATCTTTTCATTGAAATCATCCATGATGTCGTTGATAGCCTTATCCATCTTATCCTTCTCAGAAACCTCAAAGAGTTTCTTCCAAGCATCCTTCAAACGTTGCAGGATAGAACGGTCTCCCTTTCTTGCAAACTCATGTGCTGCATTCACAACTTTATCCCAGATAGACAGGTCCATCGCTTTTCTCTGTCTAGAATCTGCCATCTGAGCTGTCAGCTCGTAAGCATCAGACAGACCGTAAGGCTCTTCTTTGAAGCGTTCCTTATCGTCCTTTACCTTGTCATAGATTTCGAGGATAGTCTTAACGCCCTCTATCTGTTTAGGAGTCAACACACCCTCAGCCTTGCCTTTCTTAACGAGATTGATAGCACCCATTGTTACCTCATGAATCATTTCATGCAGCATAATAGTAGGGGCAGCGTAGTCTGGCGCCTTAGTCTTTGTTAGACCATCAATATACAAATCAATGTTTCTATAGGTATCTGCTGCACCAGATCTCTTTTTAGAACTCTCTTCGCTAACCTTGATGTTAACACCAAGGCGTTTGTTTATATCGAGAACTCTTTGGAAGAGTTTAGCCTTTTCTTTATCTCGATTTGTTTCTTTAAAAATTCGTTCAACGGCTCCAAGTGTGAACGCTCCTCCTGGCTGCAATCCCCAAGTCTCTCTGAGATTCTTTGCTCTAGCGTCTCTATAGGCAAGTTCTCTGTCAGCGACGGCGAGAATGGTCTTATAATATTGCAGTAGATAAGAGCCTTTATTTCCCTTACCGTCATTCTTACTACCAAGATGTCCTCCGATGGACTGTCCTGATAACTTTTCGACTTTTCTTTCATAATCATTCTTGTAATATTCAATAACACTTCTGCCAAGATTGGAAAACTCCTCCACGGCATAGTCTGCATCATCAACAAGTCTAGACTTATCTCTGTCTTCTGCATGCTCTATAATGTCTTCAATGGCAGAATCAAACTTCTTTTCAATCTGCGAAGATACATTTTTATCTACATCTTCGGGAATGATTCTACTATTCTTAACATCTTTTGTATCTGTTTTAGAATACTGCAAGCCTCGGTCCTCACGGAAGTGAGTGCCCTCATCCTCAGAAGCCTTGCGCTCCTCCTGCACCTTTACGCCCATTTTAGACAGGCGGTCAAGTACTGGCTTCAACTGCTTAGGTTTAAACTCTGCAAGCATATTGTTACCTCTTGTCTCGAAGTTATTGCCATTAACAAGTTTCAGCAAATCTTCATCCATGAAGTACTTGCCGCCCTTCGCCTTGCTCTTCGGTACACGAAGCTCGTAGAAGTTGGCACGATAGTTATCTATGCGCTTCACCTTTACTTCACCATCCGATGAAGTAACTTCATCAATACCACCATGCCATGATGAAAGCTCAAACTTATCTGCCACGCTGTTGATAGGCGCATCATTGGTTAAGCCATTAGGGTCGAAGCGGTCTGGCATCAAGATACCAGTCTTCACCTCGCCAGTATCAGTAGTATATTTCACTAGCTGACCACCCAAGCCCTGGTCCTTACTGTCTATCAAAGCCTGCATCAGGTTACCAGTCACGATGTAACCGTCCTTTCTACTCTCGTTGCTTGCCAGTCTATCCCAGTTATTAAGGTCTTGGTTCAATACCTTGATATGGTTATCGCCCATACCGGCAGACTGCTTGGTCATGCGGTCGATAGCGCCGATAATGTCTGCCTTGTTTTCACCAGAACCCACCTTGCCAGCGATAGGGAAGGTAATCTTTCTTCTGCCATCCAAGGTAGCAAAGGAAACGGAAGAGGCGTTAGGCGAGAAGTTATCAGTAATCTTGATGTCAATCAGTCTACCGTAGCTGTTGCCAAATCCGCTCAACTCGTTAGGATTGTTCATGTCCGTAGGCAGAACGAAAGTCTGGTTGGTGTCGAAGGTGTCAAGAACACGGTCAAACATTTCTGCCTTCTCCTTCAAGTTCTTCACTACATCATCCAGCTTATCCTTCTCCTGCTTGTAGATAGTCTCGTACTGATATTCAGCATTCTTTTCTATCTGCTCATCGGTCATGCCCGATTTCTCCTGACCCTTCTTTCCATCCTTGATATACTTCTCTTTTGCCTTTGTTGAAGCCTTCACCGCACGCTCCTCATACCTCTGAGTCTCGTCCGCAATCTTCTGGTCGAAGTATTCCTTCACGGCAGTCTTCTTCTCGGTCCTGTATTCATCCCAAGTCTTGCCGCCAGTCAGTCCTTTCTGTGAAGCCTTCACCTCAGATGCCTTCATCGGTTTCTTCAAGATAGCCATGTTCACCTTTTCTATATAGGTATTGTCGGCAAAGGCGTTATCACCGCCCGGTTCAGCGCCCTGCTTCCATACTTCCTTGTGGATAGTCTTAGCCTTCAGTGGCAGCTCGGTAATCTCCAAATCGTTCTCACCCATTTCGTTGAGTCGCTGAATCTCGTTGGCGTAAAGCTCGCCAATCTCCTGCAACATCTTCTCCTGCTCGTTTACTCTCAGCAATGCCATACGTCCAAGCAACTTGCTTGCGTCACCGCCAGCTTCACCATCACCGACACCTCCACCACTGACAACAAGGTTTTGTGGGTTGATTCTACTCAAATCATCACCGTAAGTCTTTTCCCATCCGAATGGATCAGCCATGCGAGCATAAAGGTCAAGATGCTCTGCCATATACTCACGAACTACCTTATCACCATATTTATTGGTAATATCGGCAACTTCCATTTCGTTGAACTTACTCTTCTGAGAAGAAGTTGTGTTGGCATCAAGTGACTTCAACTTAGCCTTAAACATCATCAGCAGTCGCTGCTCGGCAGGAATAAGGGAAACAACATACTCGTATGCACCTCTTGCCACCTGACCGGTTCGGTCGATACGTCCACGCATCTGAACCTCGTCATTCACGTCAAGCTGCTGCTGTGCCACGATCATCACACGCTTCTTCTGGTCCTTATACTTGCTCGAAGCATGAAGGGAAATACCGGTTGCTGCACTCTTGTTGAGGATAAGCGCGTCAATCTTACCATCGTTAAAGTCGCGCGCGAGTTTCTTCTTGTCGGTATCAGCACGCTTTACCTTGGTAACAGTTCCGTTGTCGTTATAAACAAACTCGGTCTGTCTACCGGTCAGCTCGCCCACCTTATAGCCAGCCTTCTGCAGCTCGTTCTTGATAACATCAATAGGGGAGAGTGAAAGACCGGTACTTGTCTGCTCAATCTTCTTTTCCAGTTCGTGATAAGCCTCAACTGCCTCATCACCCAAATCCGAAAGCTTGATGTAACCGCTTTCGCTATTATCCTTTGCATCCTTCTGGGTATAGCGAAGAGTACCTTCAAGACCCTTCTTCAAAGATGTGCCCAAGTCTGGTGCGTCCATTTCCTCGCCAAATTTAATCTTATCAGTCTGCGATTCATTGGTATTACTCAACGCAATCACAGGCTTCATACCCTGCTTCAAGTAGTCGATGGCACGTTCTGCAGCAGACTTCGCTTTCAGGGAGAGAAGTACCTGCTGAACGGTATTGAATGCCTTGCTGGCAAAAGGCTGATTCTTGATACCCAGTGCAGCCGTACCCTTCTTGATTCCCATAGTAGACTGAATGGCAGCCAGCTCATCATTACGCTCATCCACGTAATTTGAAACGTATTTCTTTTGGAAATTGATAATATCATTAAACAAACCGATGATACTATCATACTGTTCTCGCTGCTCCTGCACTCGCTCAGGATCATCAATCGCCTTCCAGTCGATGGTTACGCCAGTCATATCTCGCTCACGACGAATCATCTGACCGCATTGTGTCAAGGTCTGGCTCATGATTTCCTGCAAGGTAGCACCACCACGCTTTACCGCATCAATCAAGTCGGATGATTTCATACCGCCATCGTTCATGGCAGTACGCAAAGCGTAGATAGGCATGTTGTCAGGTCTCTTGGCAAATGTAGCCGAGAAGAAGGTAACGTTCTTTGCCTTCTGAATAATGTGTTGGAAATAGTTGCCCTGTCCGCTATTGCCACCAGCCGTGTGGCTTTCGTCAAGGATAAGATAGGCGTTACCCATCAGTTTTTCAATAGCATCACGTCTTCTTTGTCCGCTAAGGGCAGCAGCGCCGAATGTCTTACCCTTCGCAAGCTTTCTCTCTTTTCGGGCACCATTCTCATCAAATTCGTAAACTCCGTTGCCTACTTGACTATAGGTTGTTAATACATAGTCATATTCCTCTGGAAGTTTACCATTCTTTTCAATGTATGCAAGAACAAGGTCCCTTTCTTTATCCGATGGAACTTTATAGACGATGTTACCTTCCGAATCTGTAACATTCGCCCTAGTCTTATCTCCAAGAATAAAAGGACGAAGATCAGGACTACCGACATCTTTTAAGTCACGATATACATCGCTTAGTAATTCAGGAGTTTTTGTAAAATAAACTGGTATCTGTCCATTCTTTATTGCGTATCTAACGAATGAAGCAGCCTGTCTTCCTTTACCAATTCCAGTTTGGTCTCCTATAATAAAGGCGTTGCCCTTCTTTGCCTGCTGCAAGGCAAGGGCTACAGAGTCAACTTGCTCTGCAGCAAGGTGAGAATACAAATCGTCCTTATCATTATAGCCCAGTTCATCAACAAGGAACTGGTCGGCATCGCCCAGCTTTTCAAGATTCTTATTCACCGCCTCCTGCTGGTCGGCAGGCATCACGGCTTTCAGAGTGAATGGATTTTCACTCTTTGGAGAATAAGTAACCTTCTCGGTACTTAGTCCACGTACGGGCTGATCCAACCGCTGTAGTTGTCGCCGTGATCCCCCTCCGCTCCCGGGCACGGAAGATTCATTATCATGAAGCTGAGTGTTAGACTGTCCATTTCCTCTTGATTCCAATACTCGTCCTTCGGGATTGGAGTTATTTCCTTCCCCATCGCTCCGAGCAACATTTGTCCCTGCTCCGTTTGCTCCAGTATCTCCGTCAGAAAGTCCTCCATCTTTTCCTGACTTGGTTCCTCGTCGATTTTCCAAGTCATCATGGGTTCCTGATACGGAAGATGAGTCAGATAATCTCTGAGAGCCATCGCTAGCATCTGGTTCGCTTCCTCCTCGTTCTCCTGTTCGTACTCTCTCTTTAGGAGTATCAGCAGCGCCTTGTTTATCAAGTTCTGGTTGAGTACTTCTTGTTTCTCCTCCGATGGAAGAATCCATCCGTTCACCTCGTAGTATATCATCTTCAATTCGTTTATAAAGTTCGTCATAATCTTTCACGGCTTCCGCTCTAGCCTTATCCTTTACTGGTGGAAAGGCATTCTCGTCCAAGCGTCTTCCGTTTATTAATATAATACGTGTAGGGTAGCTGGTTCCCTGCTTGGCGTAGAGACCACCATCCACATTAATCACGTCCTCCACATTATAGTGGCTATAGAGATAACCAAGGAAAGCCTTGTCTTTTGGTTTCAGACTTCCGTTCTTGGCATATTCCGTGTTGCCACCGATGATGATAGCAGCACGACCATCACCCTTCATGCTCTCCAGGGCATTGATAGCCATCTGTCCTTCCAAAGAAGAAATCTTGTAGCCGTCATAGTCCTTTGGTGTAGCACTACCGAATGGTGGATTTGTAATCACAATGTCAACCGGCTTTACGTTGAATGGCTGGGTTCCGTCCTGACTGGTCACGTTCTTGAAGCCCTGTCTTCTCAGGTTCGCCAATCGCTGTGCATCAATATCGTTCACATGTACCTTATCTATTGGCAAGCCGATGGTAAGCATACCGTTACCGGCACTTGGTTCAAGGGCGCTGTCAATCACCTTACCGTTACCCTTCACATACATATCCGCAAGGAAAGCATAAGGGGCAGGGGTAGAGTACTGCTGCTTCATCACTCGCTCAGAATCACGCTGGTTGAGGCTCGGCTGATTCTCATAGAGTGTCTTGATGCGCTTGAATTTCTCGGCATTATTGGTAGATTCCGTTGAAGAGATACCTCTTGCACGCTTAACAATGGCAGTTTCAGCAAGCTCCTGAAGGTCTGTATCCTTAATATCCTTCAAACCAACTCTCTCAGCTATCTTTCTCAGCTCAACAATACCGTTAAACTTATGTTTGAATCCCAACTTTATGTTCACGGTATCAATAAACTTCTTCTCAGCCATCTTTCTTTCCTCGGCACTCTTGGAGTCACCCACCAGATTTTCCTGATGCTTAGGTGAAGTCTTCTCGTAGTAGTCAGCCCACTCCTTCAAGCTCATGCGCTGCTCACCATCACGATAGCGGATATTCATCATCTGCTCATAGATAGCATCCACGTCTTCCTTCTTGAAAATCTTGGCAGCAGGAGCAAACTCCTTGCGCATTTCCTTCACCACGTCTTCAAGATTGTGCATACCTCTCTTGATTCTCAGGTAAGCATTCTCTGCCATGGCGCTCACCAGTCTAGGCAATACCTCCAGCTGTCTAGAGTTAAGACCGATGAACGAAGCAGACATTTCATCCTTGCCGGCATTCTTGAGCATATCCCAAAGGTCATTAACCTTCTTGTTAGAAGCCGCTACCGCTGCATCGTCAGCTTTCTGCTGAGGATTCTTTGGCTGTTCTGCTTTACCCTTCTTCTCCTTCTCGAACCCTTCTGCAGCATTCTTGAAAGCTTCCATTGGGTCAGCGGATGGTTCAGCTTTAGGAGTCTCAACCTTTGGTTCAGCCTTCAATCCCTTGCGTTTAGCATAGATACTTTCGTAGATAGCACGGTGCAAATCGTCTGTCACTTCTCCGTTCAGATAGTCCAAAGCCATATCCTTGGATAAATCGTCCACGTCAGCCTTCATAATCTCATCCTCGGTCAAAGGATGCTCCTTCTTGAACTCTGCTGCAGCTGCCTCAATCGGGTTAAACTGAGGGTCTGGGTTCTCTTCCTTTGGAAGGAGTGGGAGAGGACCTTCTTCATTCTTGCTGTCAATATACTCAGTAACCTCATTCAAGTCACCAAACTTCTTGCCATCATACTCATAGTAAGACCCAGTGTACTCGCCCTTCTTGTTAGGCTCATCAACCTTCATCACTTCCTTGTCTCCATCAATCACAATCTTTTGCTTCATGATAGGACCGTACTTTGATGGGGTCTCGGTTTCCTCGTCCGTCACCTCAATGCGACTTTCGAGTTCCTTGTTTTCTAAGTCGTCAGCCTCTTCTACTCTTGGTCGCTCTTCTCCTGCTGGTTCATTTCCTCCTGATGCTTCTTGTTGAGGTTCTTCAACGCCTGAAACATCATTGCCTCTTTCATTTTCTGAATGTCCTGTTCCATAATCTTGCCATTTTTTAAAGTCCATAAATTCTTTTATCAACTCTGGTTTGGTAGGTGCTTCACCGAATACATCGCCCTCGCCAGTATTTCTAGCGGCAGCAATACGGTTGTACTCGTCAAGCAAATCTCTGAAATCCGCAACCTTGCCTTCCAGAGCCAAAGCCATCATCTGAGAGATAGAAGGGTAACGCTTAGCTGCATCCTCACCGAACATGGATGGTGTTCTCAGCAGCGTATCAACCTTGTTGCCACCCCGTCTTGCCTCATAGAGCAATTGGATAGCCTGATCAATCTCATCACGAAGAGAGAACTCGCCCAGCTTCATGTTGTCCATTACCGAGCGGATAGCGTTGATAGCCTTATTCTTCACCGTAGAGTCGATGCCCAGCATTCTGATAGTCTCTGGCTTGAAGATAGAACCCAAAAGAAGGTTCTTCACATACTCCCTGCCTTGTGCAGAAAGTCGCTCAGGGCTATCCATCATCTGTGCCACCTCGTTCTGTCCGATGATGCCTTTATCTACTAACGTCTTTACCAAGTCATTTATTGCCTTGGAATTGTTAAAGAATGCATCAAGAGAACCATTTCCCTCAATCTCGGCAACAATCGCGCCTACCTCGTCAGAAGTCAAGGTCTTAGCCTTGGCAACCGCCTGTTCGGTATTGCTCTGTGTCTTCTTCTCGTTTCGGTTGAACTTAGCGAAGGTAGCCGTATCGTATGGCAATCTCTCATCGGTCACCAATACCAGACGTGGATGCTCGATACCGCTCTGCTCAATCTGTTCTCTTGTGAAGCCGAAGTTCTCGGCATTCTCCAAGAGGTCGTTGATGTATTCTGCGTCCGTGCCTTCCTTTGCCGCCTTCTGTCCTGCCATCGTTCTACCATTGCCATCATATACGATACCCTCGTCAGATACCACTGGCACCTGCTCGATAGCCATACCGTTATACTTTCGGGCAATCTGGTCCGTATTCTGCTGAGCCGCCTTGTCGTGCTCATAGTCACGGTCATTCACGGTTCTTCCCTCAGCATCGGTAGGGAATCCCTCAGATTTCTTGTAGCCATTGTTCACATCGTGAGAAGGAGTAAGACTTTCAGCCGGTACAATCTCATAGTGCCCCTTAATCTTGGTCTCTCCGTCAGGCAGCATTCTTGTGCGCTTGTTGCCCACCAGTCTAGGCGCATTCACAAACTTCTGTGCAGCCACGCTACCAGCTTCATGTGCGCCCTCAGTCTGTTCTGTCTTACCCACAGTCTCCGCAACCTTCTTGGCAGTCATAGTCTTCTTGATATTCTGAGCGTGGTCCAGCTGCTTCTTGGCAGCTTCAATAGTCTGATTCTTCAAAGTCTCCTGCTCCATGATGTCGTTAGGTTCGGCGGTATAGTCCACCTTCATTTTCTCGGCATCCTTCAAAGCATTCTCAGCTTTCTTAATTTGTCCGTCCACCACCTTCTCAGCATTCTCCCCGAAGTCCTCAGTAAGAATCTCCGCACTCTGCTCAGGAGTCATACTAGCATAGTCTGGCGTAGGTCTTCCCTTGCTGTCTTCAGTCATAGGAACATCTGTTCCATCGGCAAACTTACGGGTAGGCTGAGGCTGCTCTTGTGGTACAAATCCCTCAGTTTTGGTATTATTTTCGCCCGAAGCGGTATTATTTTCGCCCGATGTGGTATTATTTTCCTCATTTGTGGTATTATCTTGTGGTGCTTCTTGCTCCTTTGGCTGAGGCTTTGCTGCATCCTGCATCGCCTGTTCCTGTGCCGCCTGATTGTAAGGTTCAGAGTTCTTCATCTGCAATCTCTGACGATATTCTGCAGCAAACTGGTCAATAGGCTGGTTTTGGAACAGAGTAACCTCATCTGCCTTCACATAAACCAATTCCTTGGTATTAGGGTCCAGGCAGACAAGCATATCACCGCTACCTTCCTTGGCTCTACCTGTAGTCTGGTCGAAGGCAACATCACCCGAACCAACAAGAAGTGTTCTTCCGTTGCTGTCTTGCACGTACAAAGCCTGTTCGCCATTCATCGCCTGACCGTTCAATGTTCCGTGATAGCTCCAATCAGAAACAAAGCTCTTCACGTTTTCCTCTATGACATCAGCAGTAGCCTGCTGCATACCCTGCACTCTAGCGTTCGCATTGATATATTGGGCAAGTGGGGTCAACTCTTCTTGTGTCAATCCATTCTGAATGAGTGCATCGTAAATCTGTGCCGGTGTCAAGCCCTGCTGGTGCAATTTCTCGAAGGTCTGCTTGAATACATCGTTGCTATCCATTGCTTCATCAACCGCCTGCTCGGCATTGCGAAGGTTGCGCAACTCATCAACTACCACGCCGCTATCCGGGTTGTCCGTTCCCAGACTATGCTCCTCGGCAACCGTCTTTCCTTGGCTGGCAGACTGGTCTGCGTGTGGTCTCCAGCTAGGGAAAAGCTCATCTTCGAGTGCTCTCTTCACATGATAGAAGATTCTGTTCTCCTCATCGGTACGCTTCATTGGGTCCTTGCGCATGATTTTGTCAATATCAATAACAATGCTTCCTTCTTTACCAAGAAGTTCTTTGATAGAATCCATGAAGTTATTAGTATAACCTCTGCTTTCTGATCTGAGGTAGCCAAGCAAACCGTTTTTGTCCGCATACTTTTCCCAGTCAAGATAGAGCGCACTCTTCTGGTTGCGCAACTCATTAATCAGTCGGGCATTATTCGGGTCTGTAATATCCTTATTCTCGTCATATCCGTTTTCTTTAAGGAATCTAAACGCTAGATTAGTGACAGTTCCATCATCATCTATGAACTGCATATCCTTCATCCTTGCGTAGCCCATCAGCGACATCATATCGTCATTATCACGATAAAGCTTCTGCTTGTAAAGAATAGCTCTGCGCTCATCGGCATTCTTATAAGAGGTACGTGTTAGCAGAGTTCCGTTCTTGGTATATTCAAGAATCTGCTTGTTCTTCACGTCATTCACGCTGCGGTAGCTTTTGCCTCTTGTGGTATTGAATAGTCCCATGGCCGCATTCACCTTCTCCTTGGTGCTCTGAGAAACGTCTGGGTCGTTCATGAAATCCGTGTAAGCGGTCTTATACTTCGGGTCTCTTGGAGCTGTCTTCGATGCACGGTCCACCTTTGTAAAGGCATCCATCAGATTCTTGCCCGATGCAGAAGAAATCAACTCGTTCTTCTCGTCAGGAGCCAGACGAATATCCACGGCGATAGGGGAGCCGTTGTCGTTTCTACCAATCACGAAATGAGGGTTATCATTATGAGTAAGATGATGCAGAATGTTGCCCATCTTCACGAAGTTGCTAGGCTCGCCAGCCTTGAAAGCGCCAACCATCACCACGTCTTCCAACCAAGTACCGAAGGAAATATCCTTATCGCCAGTCACGTTGTCGGCAACCATCATGGTTCCAGCCTCAACGCCGAGACCAGCAGCCGTAGCACCAAACTTCTGTGCACCATGAAGCAATCGCTCGCCTGTACTCTTCTCCATACCGGTAATACCGAACTTGGAAACCCAAGGAGACATCACCGCACCAGATACACCGAACATAGCACCAGTTACCGCACCATGCTCAGCACCTTTCAGACCAGCCTCAGCGATAGCCTGCAAAGAAGTATCATCACCTGTTGAAGCCTGACTCAAGGCCGCTGTCACACCCGAATATCCTGCAAGGTTCAGTGAACTTGTAGCTGTTCTGGTACCCAATCCAGACATGATCTTCTGTGCCGTAGTCATATTGGCAACCTTGAATGCCATCTGCTGGGCGGTAAGTTTCTGTGCCGCCTTCATCACGCCAGCCTTCACCAGTCCGTTTGTCAGAACTCTGGTTCCTGCATTCACGGCAGCACTTGCACCAGCGCCGATTACAGCGAGTGGACCGGAATCTGCAGCCATGTTTACGGCAGTAGATGCGAATCTCGTACCGATTCCCGAGCGGTAGGTTTCATCCTTGTGGCCGGCAACCTTCTGAATCTCCGCATCACCATCCGCAATAGCAATACCTTCCTGCAATCTCTGTCTGGTATCTCTAGACATCACGGAAGGAGCCACCACCATACCGATAATGGAATTGCTGAGATTCTTGGCGATATAGTCAAGCGCACCGTGAGGCATGATTTCCTCCTGGTTGCGCATCGTCAAAGCCTTCTGTGCATAGTTCATAATCTCTGGAGTAACGTATTTGTCCACGTATTCCTCCACACTCATGTTAAGTTTCTCTGCGCTCTCGGCAATATGGCGCTGCATTCCCTTCTGCGAATAAATCTCGTTGATTTTGCTGCTGAGATTGTTCATCAGAACGTTCTGACGGTTCACCTGTTCCTGAGTCTGTGCATCACGGAAAGCCTGTTCCTTTACCGACTGAGGCGCATAGATGCCGCCCTTCTCGTCAAGGTTCTGCTGATACTGCTGACGTGTCAATTCCTGTGCCTCGTTCATGGAAGAATCTACAAGTTCGAGCAGATCATTACCCAAAATACCTTCGGTCTGTCCGTCATTTCTTACGAACTTGTTACCCTCCACCTCATACTGGGCAAGATTCCTAGCATCGTCCTCTCTCTGCTGCTTGGCTCTAGCCCTGCGAGCTTCAGGAGTAGAAAGCTGCTGCATCGTCTCGTTAAAGTTCTTGGCAGTAGGGGTTATTCTGCTTCTGCTGATAGGGGTTGCTCTCTGCTGTTCCTGACGTGCAGCCTGTTCCTGTGCTCCTTGCATGCGCGCGCGCATATTGCTAGCCTGAGCCTGCTGCATCGGGTTCATCTGGTCGTTGCGCATGTGCATCAACTGCCAGTTCTTCATATAGTCTGTACCAGAAGCAGTAGCCGTACTAGGCTGCTGAGGTCTCTGAGGCTGCTGCCTCTGCCTCTGCTGCTGATACTGAGCTGCCACCTTCTGTGCCCTCTGCGAAGTAGTCATTGGCTTCTGCTGCACTACAGGCTTCTGCTGAGGCTTCGGATTTACAGCATGGAGTCCAAGCCGCTGCGCAAACTCCTCATAGGAATTACTGGAAACAGCACCATCAGCATGAAGCGCATCATAGAGCTGCTTTCTGTTATGATAGCCCTGCTTGCCGGGCGCATACACGAACTGTCTGAAATGTTCTCTAGTTCCTGATACTGCGCCATCGGCTTTCAAGGCGTTATAAAGTTGGTCAAATTTATCTCCAGCCATATTTTATATATTAATGTTTATAAACCAAGTTTCTTTGTATTCTTATAGCCATTCTTCGACTTGCCGGCAGGCTTTGATGCTCTCTTTCTAGCTTCTTCCCTCTGTCTTCGCTGCGCTCCTGCTCTCTGTGCTACAGATGAACCGCTTTGTCTGTTGGTGGTTCTTGTAGTAGAGCCATCCCTATTGAACACTTCCTTGCTGCTTGAAGTAGATGAATTGCCAGAAGTATTGCCGTTGTAGTAGGCTTCATTTGCTTCATACATCGTCTTGTTTGACGCATAATGAGGTTTTCCTTCTGCGTCCCAGGTTACGTATTTGGCAGAAGAGCCTCCACCGCCGCCTGATCGTCCACGTCCGCTTCCCTTATGGGTAGCGTTATACTGTGAAATGCTCAGTCTTCTGTTGGTCTGCTCATCCTTCACCTTGTCACGCCCCTGCTTGTATTCGAAGTCTCGCTGGTCCTTCTGCAGCTTATACTGTGCTGCTGCATCGTCCTTGCCCTTGCGATAGTCGAACTTATCCCTGGCAAGCTGATTATTCTGGTTCCTCATGCCAAGAAGCAGTTCCCTGTAGGCATTCTGCGCATTGGCAGCACGTTCCTTCAAACTGAGATTAGCCTGCTTGTAAGCCGCATCTGCATCAAGTGCAGCTTCCTTCTGTCTCTGAGCCTTGCGGTTCTGATAGCCCTGTTCCATCATGGCAGTAGGGTCGTTGAACTGCTGCAGAGGAGCACCCTTGGAAGTATTCACTATATTTCCCATGTGACGGATGGCATCGGCTAGGGTAGTCATCATTTCCATGTTTCGGGTTCTGCGTCTGTCATACTCTTCAGGGGTTTCTCCTTCTCTCATTCCCGGTCTCTTCTTTGGTATGAGACTGCCAAGCCACCCGAAGAAACCACCGTCCTTCTTGGATGGGTCAGACTGGAATGCCGGCGCTTCCTGCTTCTGGGATTCTGCTGCGCCTGAAAGGGCAGAAGAAAGGGAATCATAGCTTGGTGTTCCGTCTGCATTCCAACCGGTAGGCTGCTGAGGCATATTCGTGAAGTCTGTAACCGGTGCTTCCCCAGTCTGTACTGGCTGAACAGTCTGCGCTGGCTGAGGCTGAACCGCTGGCGCTTCATACTTTCCAACAGCGCCGCCATTCGGCTGAAAGAAATTCATACTCGCTGACTGAGGGGCAACGGCAGGAATCTGCCCGTTAGGAGCACCCTGCATCCCCTGGTTCATCACATGATCATAATCAGGATGCTTCGCCCTCATCATGTCCTGAACAGCCTGAGGATACCCACTAATCGTAATGGGTACCTTCTTAGGCTGCTGTGTATTCTGATTATTGTTTACTGCCATAGCTTACTTTTTCATATTTTCCTTTCCTCTGGCAATGCTATCAATCTCCTTCTTGGTCTCTTTTTTGCATTTAGCAGGGAAACCATAACTCTGATAGTTCTTGCATCGTTCAAACATTTCATTACTAATGGTACCTTTACTGCCTGCAATAACATACAAATTAGCCAGTCTCTTGATAAATTCGTTTGCTGCCACACCATAATCACAGTAATCCTTGGAAGCGTTACGAACGATTTCAACAAGATGGGTCTTCTCCTCCAGCTCCTTCTTGGTAGCCGCCAACTCATTGCCCAAGTCGGCAATCACCTCATCCTTCTCGGCAAGTTGCTTATCCTTATAAGAGTATAATGAGTTTTTTCTTGGCTTATCTGGGTCTGTTCGAGAGAAAATAATCTCATCGCCGGTGAAGTCAAGAGCAATTTTACTCTTCTTTCCATTTTCCAAGATATACGTTACAGATACTTCCTTTCCGTCATTTTTCCACTCGGTGCAAGGCAAATGCTTCCTTACTACTTTAGCATAAGCGTCAGCAAACAGAACAACAGCTTCCGTCGAGTCTGGTCGGAACGGTCTCTTTAGCGAAGAAAGCTCATGTTTAGCCTCAGCTAACTCCTTATCTAGAGTCTCAATGACTTCTTCTTTGTAAGCGAGAGCACTCTCGGCATTCTTCAAAGCCTGAACGTTGTCAATCTTTTCAACAATCTTGGCTGCAAGCTTCTTCTTCAACTCCTCATTCTCCTTCATATACTTCTGGCTTACCTCGGTCAGATTCTTCTCACGAATCTTTGAAAGGCGAAGTTCCTCTGCAACGTCAGCCAAAACAGCGTTCTTGTCATGGATGATCTTGTTGAGTCGGGCAATCTCCTTGCCGAGGTATTTAATCTTGCTTCGGTCGATTTTATCCTCGTACTTTTTACAAACATTCAACATCGCAATCTTGTCCTCCAGAATCCTGTTCTTCATGGTAAGATTCTTAATCTCCATTGCCTGCTCATCCAACAACGCATCGTTGAACTGGGAGGCTGATTCTTTAAGGGCAGGGTTGCTTTCATTAAGAACATGTTTGTAGTAAAAATCAGCTTTTGGGGAGGCTGAACAGCAAATGATACGTATCTTTTCCTCTTGCTGCTCTTTACCAGGAACAGGCGCATTGCTACGCTCTTCAAACTCCTTCTTCAAGCGAGCCTTGCGCTCATCCCATTCCGTAGGAGACAAAGCAACAGTCCATCTATTTGCATTGGCAACCTTTATGGCTTTGCAAACTTCTGGCTTCTCAAATTCTCTTATCGCACCATTCTTGTATATGACTTTATTCGCTAAAGCCATGTGAAAACCTTCCTTATTCAATATCTTCTTTGCTTCTTTTAATGTCATAATCTATTTTGTTTTAACGTTTAACTTTTCGTGAATATTTCTATTGAGGAATGCACTAATTCCTCAAATGAGAAGGGAATGTTATCAGCTTCATCTTCGCATGTTCTCTTCTTTAATTTCGGGAGACTATTTAGAAAAGGCTCTCTGTTCATGTAACCACAAGCTAAACCTTTTGGTCTGTGATGCCTTTCGTATTCTTCTCTACCACACGGAATAATCTTTGTTATATTCATAATCTACAATATTTAATATCGTTAACACTTCCCGAAAAATTAGGGGGTGGGGAAAATCGGAAAACCGAAATTCAAAATTAGGGGGGTGGGGGGAGGAGGATTTTTATTTATGTATTTATATACTATAATTACAAACGGTGGTCAAAGGGGGTGGTGGTCTTGGGGTGTCCCTCTATGCCTTGCCTCGACCTTGCCTTGCCATCCTCGCTGCCCTCACCGCTCTACACCACAATGTGAGGAACCTTCGGTTTCTTCTTGTTGAGTTCACCCACAGTATTATCAAGCAGAGTGTGACCGCTAGAGGTGGCAGGATTCAGCAAACCGCTCGGATTGGTCTTGTATGACTTGCCAACAGCTACGTCCGTTACATTTCTGTTATCAAGCGTTGGTGTCTGATTGTCTAACTTGCTGCCATTCAGAGCCTTTGTACCTTCGAGTTGTGACCCCAATTGGTTCACACCTGCCGACATCAGCGCATTTGACATATTTTGCGCTGCATCGCTGGTTGCCTGCGCCTTCTGCTGCTCTATCTGCTGGCGCTCTCTTGACAACTGCTGGGTGTTCTGAAGGTGGGTATCTGCGACATGCTGCTTGCGTGAGGTGTCTTGTGCTGCGATATTGGCAACCGTGTCTCCAATAGTCTTGTTGGCGGCTTCCTTCGCCATTGCTACGCTTGCAGCAGTTCCACCGCCAACAGCAGCAGCGCCATCAGCCTTGCGGATATACTCGTTCTGCACTTCCTGCGCTCTTCTCATGAGGTTCTGCCCTGCTTTGGTGTCTAGATAGTCCGTGTTGTACTCCTTGTCGTACCAAGCCTTCTCAGCGTTACTTCTGTACGTGTTCTCGGCTTGTGCCCGTCTAGCCGCCTTCTTAGCCTTGTTAGCACCGAACAGAGAGGACGCAACAGAGCCAGCCAGCATGGCAGCAGTCGCAATCCACTCTTTCTTCTCCCCAAGCACTGGGGATGAGGTCAAATTCTTTGGGATTTTTGATAATATTTCCATCATAATTGCAATTATTTAGAGTTTTCGAGGGCAAATATATAATATTTGGGGGTACGTTTTGCGGTATTCCAATCTACCTCAAGTTTTCGCCAAAATCCATAAATTTGTTAGTCGGGGCGCAATAAACCACTTTTCCATTTACCTCAACCCCTTCAAGAAGCCTTATTTTGTAAAATAAACCTCCAAATTAACCAAAATGCTAACATCTTGATAATAAGGATTTTAGTCTAAACTGTTCCTAAGGAGAAACAAAACTTTAGTGTAAAGATAATTATAAATTTTGATGAAGGCGTGATTTTAGGTAAAAAAGTCTGTTTGCATTAATAGGTACGCACGTGCGCATAGTAAAGTTTAACATTTCGATTTTAGGCTATTTTGACGTATGTCTGACACGAACAAGCACGAACTCCTCTCATTTTCGCTGATTTTTGCGATTTTCGGGTAAATGGTCGGGATTTCTCCCAAATTCGCAAGTTTTGAGCCGTTTAAGAGCCATTTTCAAGCAGATTAGAGCCTATTTTGTGGGTTTTCCGTAGATTTCATGGCTTTGTGCCGGATAATGCGCTCATCTAGAATTGATAAGGTTGAAGGACGATTTAGGTGGTTTTTATTTCATAAATGAAGATTCTTTGCAAATAAAAAATGGAGATTTTATTTTCCTAGTTGGAGAAATATATTTTCCCAGTTAGAGAAGTGTTTTTTTATGGTTGGAGTTGATGTGTGTGTATCTCTCTGTAGGGTGGAGAAGAAAACCTTCAGGGGATAAGGGGGCAGCGCCCCCACGGGCGCAAGCGCCCTCCCCATGCCGTGTGGGGCTAGCGCCCTAGAAGAAGACTGCATCGAGCCACTTGCCGAAGTGGTACACCGAATGCAGATAGCACACCACGATGAACAGTTGTATTGCCCAGCTGGCATACTTCACGGATACGTTCTTACTATCTTCCACCTTCCCGAATGCGTGAAAGAGATAGGCGATACCGAGGAATGATACCGCACCGAATACGAGCCACACGATAAGTTGTAGTACTATCATCTTGCAATCTCCTTCAACTCCTCAACTTGCTTAAAGAACTCGTCTATATTGTCAGACGTGTAATGAACACCATTATAACGGATATAAGAAGCAAAATCGCTCACAGATGAATCCTTCTGATAATCAGCAAACAATTCTACCTCATCACAACCGATAATCTTTGCAATCTCTTCCAGCCTATCAATGCCGAATTTATTGCGCTTTATCTGTTGTGATAGCGTTGTTGCTTGTCTTATTCCCAATGCGGTAGCCAAGTCAGCTAATTTAACTCCGTGCTCTTTGCAGCACTCTTTTATACGTAATTTAATCATATCTTTCTATTTTTCGGCAAAGATACGAAAAGTTTCGCTTTTATGCAAGAAAAGTAGGATTTATTTCTTTGATATTCGTTCTTAAACGCATTAAATGTGAATTTCTTTAAATATTTCGCTTTAAAACGCAGGTTTTTAGTTAATATTCGTTATAAAACGCATAAAAGCGAAGAATTAATTTGGTAGTTTCGTTTTAAAACGCTACTTTTGCAATCGAAATCAAGAACAAGTTCAAGATTTTAAGAGGAACGATGGTACGTTTAGAACTTCACGTTTAACTACCTCTATAAAAGTACAGATTAGTCGGGAAAGTCAGAGAGATAGGACTCTTCAAACATCAAAGGAAAATGCAACCCAGTTAGCGAGACTGTAAAAGAGCAAAAGACAAAGAAGTCTCAAACACTCATCACGCAAGATGTAAAAACGCTAGTCGTGTTAGACTAGAGAAATATCGAAACACGTTGACCCACGAACGTTAAGTGAGGGAGCTAGGCTGCATGTAGCTTGCAGACGTTGGGCGCAAACGTACACCTGCACAATTTTGAAGTTTAACAATTTAACAGTAACAATTATGGCAACAGTAAAGAAGCTAGATTTAACGGCTAACCAGTTGTGGGTACTTAAATATATCCTGCATAAGGTTGCCAGTAGCGAGGAAGGTGCTAACGGCATCTATCTCACTCCAAAGGAAAGAGTATCACTCAGACAGATAAGAAGTAAATTGTAAAGCTATGAAGAAATATATATTAGTACATGAACCGATAGACCCTAAAGAACCTCTTAGTGTTGTTAGACAATTCGATACTAGAGAAGAAGCAGAAGCCTTCGGGTGGAAGACAATGGGTAAACTTTGGGTGTATGAAATGAGTTTATAACTGCTGGGGATAAGGGGCAAGCCCCACGGGGCTGACGCCCCTCCCCAGCCTAACGGACAAAAGATTATGGAAAAATATTTGGTAAACACGTACAGCACTATCAGAAAAACAAACGGAGATACATTTCGGTATGAAGGTTTCACAAAAGTGCTTAGCGAGAATGTTGTAAAGCATGCGAAACAAGCCAACAAGGAAGTTGGCTACAAGTACGTAGGACGTTTCAAAGATACACACGGACGCTATTACACCAAGTATGAGCGCATGGCTGAGGAGTTATCTAACTCGGAACGTGAAGTTATCTACTTCGTAACAATAACAAAATTAGTATAACACTATGGCAAAGGAAGTACACGTAATATTGAAGGGTGATTGCTATTCTATGAACACCTATTGCAGCACCCTCAAAGAGTTTTTGGAAATGAGACACTTAAAGAGAAGTGACGTTTCCGATTGGTGGAAGGAGTAACAAACGATTAAAAAATTCAAGACAATGGATAAGACAATAACACTTACGAGCGATGATATTTGTATCATCACTCTCGCTTTACTAGATAAGGCGATGAATATCAAGAACTCAGCGAAGATATGCGGTATCACCCTATCTTCGCTGACATTAAACAAACTTGCTAGTATGCAAGAATTAGTTAACAAGATTAATGATTAAGAGACTATGGGCAGAACAGTAACACTTACAAGTAATGAGATAGTAAATATCACATCAGCTATTGAAGATAGAATAATCCTTCTAGAGGATTATCTTTCAAACAACGATGGCACTCCCGCAGCGCACAAGCGATTGAAGGAGTTCAAAGAAATTAAGGCAAAGTTGAACAATTAAATACAAGAGATTATGGCAGTTAAAAGAGACTACAAGGAAGTATGCAATGCATTTGACAACTTGCGTCAAGAGTTAGGCGATAGCGCAATGCTAGATAGCCTTTATCAGTTTATCGGCACAAATGAGCTAGCCGATTATATTGAACTTATCGCAAAGGATGAGGATATTTATATAAGCTATGATGGCGAAGTAGATACTTCACGACCTTATGACGATGAGGACGAAGAGGAAGAGGAGGAAGAAGAGTAACTAACTAGGTGGGGAGCAATCCCCACCACAATACTACAAGAATATGAGAAAGAACAAGACTTATGAGCAGCAGAAGAAGTACTATGACGAGTACAACGACTATGAGAGTTTAGGAGCCATCTTTGTGTATTGGCTTGAATGCGGCAACGAGACCGCAGCACAGATGCAGGAGACCTGCAGAGAGTGCAACAGAGAGTGCAAGGAGTATATTTTGGAAGACCTCTTCCACCTTTGCGACCTCAAAACGTTCTACAAGTTCATCAAAATCTTCAACTTTGGAAATAAGTAAACATGGAGCGGTCAGCGAATAGAGGAGCACATTCAGTTCAAGGCTGGAGACCGCACTATATTAACAATTTAAAAGAAAGGATTAAGTTATGGACATTACAATTTATGTTTTATGCGCTTTGTTTGGCGCATTGGCAGGTTACAGAATCAGAGACGCTAAAGATATGGAGGACGAGTAATATGAACATCATCAGAGTAACAAAGACATCACGCAACAGAGTTGATGTAATCTTCACTGGTTATCAGTATCTGTTCTTTCAAGCAGATTTCGGACTTGTGGCAGTAGCATTTCGAGAAATGAACGGAATACAAGCGGAGAACCACTTCGTTATCATGCGTTCGGAACAGATAAGCGAGAATATGATAACGAGTACAATAGAGAAGAACGAGAGCACCTTCAACAATAGATTGAATAAGTTTTTCTTCTCGAACGAGGACAATAAGCCTCAGCACACTTTACCATATATCGTAGATGTTAAACTGGAAAAGAGATAAGACAATGAAGAAGAGCATTAAGTTAGTATTGGTAGTGGTAGCGATAGTTGCCCTACCACTTATGGCAGCAGGGATGCAGGGTGTCATCAATGACAAGGAAGTCCTTTTAGACTTCATCGAGTATTGCAAGACTTGTGAGAACCTCAGACAAGTGAATCCAGCCAAGGACTATACCAAAGCCAGCCTTCACGAATTGAAGAGCGCAGCACGCTTCTATGAGGAGCAGGACGATTTTGCCGACTGCACCGACTATCAGCATCAAGCAGAGATAGACAAGATTATCGGCAGAACTTATGCCGCTAGAGTCATTAACAAGTAAAGACTATGAGCGCAGATGATTTACAGAAGTTAAGTGACCTTCTTCTAGCTTTCAGCAACGAGGAAGCCACAAAAGGAGAACGTATCGCCATATCAAGGGCGCAAGCAATCGTTTTCCGATATTATTTATCAAAGAAATACGGAGCAATTTAAATTATAGGAGATTAAGATATGAACGTAAAAAATGCAACAGAGGTTGGTGAGAATTATGTAGGTGTTGAGGTTAAGAGCATCCAAGACGTAGTGAAAGCGCAAGCCGCAGGACTTATTATCACAGACGAATGCGGATGCCGCTATAACTACTGGGATGTGGACGAGGAGACCGGAGAAGAGCGAGAGCCAACAGAGCAGGAAATCTTCGACCGAATCACAAAGGATCTCGCAGACGACGAACATGCGGTTTATGCATGCATGGAGATTATGGACGGGTTGTATATAGCTAAGGAATACAACACAGTTATGCATACCGACTTCTATGTAGGTCAGAAGGTGTATCTTTTGCGTAACAACAAGATAGTAGAGGACGAGATTATTTACATCAGCCTAGTGAGGGGAGGAGGCATGGACGTATGCAAGTTTGTGTTAGGTGGAGACCAAGGGCACTACACCAAGGCGAATCAGGTCTTCGCCACCAAGCAGGATTTAGTAAACAGTCTGATGGCTGAGTAAGTTTAACAGAGGGAGAGCAATCTCCCTCATAAAAAGTATTGAATATGACTAACGCTATAGTTAAAGATTTGTTGGCTAAAAATGATTGGGACAGAATTATATTCCGCTTTCCAACAAGTAGCTATACTTTGTTCCGTAGTGACAAGTACGAGATAGATAGTTTCTGTGTATATATTCATACGTACAGAGATTACCCAGAAATGCAGGTATTAGACATTGATAGTCTGATTTCCATGGATATTAAGTTCAAGAAGGATGAATTTAATAATATAGTAGATATAGAAGAGGATATTAAGCCATGACGATAGTAATAACATGCTTCCGAGACGCCATCCACATAGATAAGTTCGGGCACAGATACAGAGCAAAGACAACTTGCATCATCAAGCAGACACCATTTGCCGAGAGATATTATCTCACGAACGGAATGCAGGTAAGCAAGAGCACTTGTCTTGAGAAGATAAATGAGAAGACAAACAAGAAGATAAAATAGCGGTTATTGTTAAACTTCCATAGGGTGAATGCGGTACCCAAGCCGATACAGATGGTTGCAAAGTACCATCCACCCACCAGTATTAATTTTAAAAAGAAAGGATTTGATATGAAAAAGTATGTAGTAGAAATCGTTGAGAAGGTAGTATACAAGGTTGAGTGTTCCGATATTTCGCAGGAATACGCTGAAAAATTCGCAAGAACAATGTATGATACCGGTCAGCTTGAAGGCACTGGCGAGTTGGATAGTGTTTCATTTGATGTAGTAGAAGAGAAGGAAGACAAGTAACATGAAGAAGCAGATAGTTTTTGTATTGACAGAACTCTATGGCAACGATAGTGACACAGAGGTAAACGTTTTGGGAGGTCTATACCACCAAGACCAAGGCAAAGGAAATGCTGGCAGAGAAAAAACAGAAGGTGTTGGAGTCATACGAGCAAGCCTTTTGCGGTGAGCATGAGGTTTCCGAGGACCACCCGACACTCTTCGAGATTACGCACAAGAATGAGTATATTTGGGAGCAGTTATTAATAACAGAGAAGGAGTTAGCATGAGCAAGCGTTTTAAGTTCAATGAGCACGGTGTTTGCATCAATCCCGATCAGTCGGCAAAGGTTGGCAAGGATACAGCCTTTATCGAAATCACTACAGCATTGGTTAGAGGTAAGTGGACGTATGGAATCAGATACATGCTGGTAGACCGAGGGGGATGCTGGGGCAACAATCTCAGCAACAAGGATTGGTTCAAGACGCAGGAAGCAGCCGTGAAGCATGCCCTTGAATGGGCAAAGAAATATCTGTTACGACAGATAGAATCAGAAGATAGTAACAATACAGTCTGCAAGAAAGCAGGAAAGCTGCTTGATGAAATCAACAAGCTTCTCCCGAAGCAGACCTATACACAGTTGGAATTATTTGATTTTTAGAGATTATGAACAAGCAAGAGTTTATTTTCGTCTTCCCTCAGTCAGGGGAGACGATTACAAAGGAAATGAATCCTTTGGCAGTGAAGGACGCTGCAATCAAGTATCTGAAAACTCAGAACGAAGTGAGAGGGGATATTTGCATCATCAAGGATGCAAAGGAGAACGTTATCGCCATGGGGTACGTGAGTGACAACATGAAAATCTCCTTCTTTACCGAGGATGAGACCGTACACGACATTAAGCCGATAGGAGTAATCGAGGAAGGAGGTAAGTAATGAGTAAGCAGGAATGGTTCGTACTGTTCATTTTCTTATTTACAATATTGATGGCAGTACTGGGATAAAAGGAAAAGAGTATGGAAAAGGCAAGAATCGTATTATATGATGATTTGGTAATCATTGACGAGACTGAGACCAACTTCACGGATGCCAAGAATCTGGAATCAATCGTTATCTCATGCTTGCGCACCACTCCAGGCGCATTGATAGCTGAGGTTTACGTGAAGGATAAGTTGAAGTCGAAAATGACCCTTACCAACAAGGGCAAGCCAAAGAAGATGAGCATCCATCCTAACTGGGGTGGAAGGCGAGCAGGAGCAGGAGGTAAGCGCAAAGGCGAAGAAGTCCTATCCAGCAAGGTATGCTTTCGGGTTGACGAGGAAACCTTGGAGTTTCTAAAGAACCTTCTAGACAAGAAGGGCGAGTATATCCGCAAGGCAATCCAAGAGAAAAGAGAACGAGACAAGGAAAAGGGTAGTCAGTAATGGCTACCCTTTAATCGTTTATTACATCTTGCCTTCCAGCGCATCAAAGGCAGACTGTACGTCCTTGCTCAGAGTTCGGGCATATCTTGTAGTTTGACGCAAGGTAGTATGACCGAGCACCCTTGCCACGATATTGATAGACATACCCTTTGAAAGGAAGAGCGTAGCAGCCGTAGCACGACCCATGTGGGAGTGGAGACGGTCAACCCCGACCATCTGTCCGATAACTTTGAGATAGTCGTTGTATTTCTGATTGGAAATCTTCGGCAGCGAGAAATCGTATTTAACTAGAATCTCTACAGCAGGGGAAAGCAGTTGGAACACGAAATCAGTATCTGTCTTTGTGCGCTTGGCATGGTAGAACATCTTGCCATCCTTCTCAACACAGTTGGCGTAATCGAATGAAGCAAGGTCAGAGTAAGCCAGTCCGGTGTAGCATTGGAAGAGAAACAAATCTCTTGTCGCCTGCAAGTGAGGAGTGGAAAGGTCAAGCTTCTTGATTTCATCGAACTGCTCTTCGGTGCAGCAGTCTACATACTGCTTTTCACCCTTGCCGATGTGGAACGGAAGAAACTTATAAGGATTCTTCTCAATAAGTCCGTCTATCATCGCATCATTGATGAATAACTTTAGATACTTGTGATAGTCGTAGATGGTGCACTGCGCCTTTCCTTGACGGTGAAGATACTCATCCATGGCACGCACCTTAGACACGTTACAGTCGCTGAACGAGATAATCTTACCCCAGCCCTGCAGAAATCTGATAAACACAGCGTAGCGCTTCTTGGTATGATCATGCACCTTGCGTTCATTCATTCTCTTCTTGCAGTAGTCAATGAATGAAATGTTCTTGTCTTGCTCGCCATTAAAAAGCGCAGGAATCAGAGACAAATCCGTGATACCTTCCTTCAACATTTTGTTCAATACGATGCGACCACGCTCCTCAAAGGCTTCCAGCCGCTCGTTGAGTACAGCAGAATCCTTGTGCTTGATGATGCGTTGCAACTTGTCAGACCATTGGTTTGGAGTGACCTTGATACCGGTTGAAATGTACTTGCGCTCATATTTGTAACTGAACCGCAATTCGATGGAAACTGGCTTCTGTGACGCTCCTCTTTTCAACCGATTGTGAACGAAGCTTAAATTAATACTAGCCATTTTGATAACATAATTTTACGGAGTTGATAACAATTTGATAACACACCCCAAATTTAACATTTATTATCATGACAGCTAATTTGGCTGGTTTTCAGAGAGTTAAGGCGCTTTTAGACGTAGACCAGTCAACGACCAGTAAATGTCTGCTTATTCCTAGCACCAAGAACACCCCTAAACGAAAAATACGGAGATAAGTGCTTGATTATAAGCGACTTACATCCGTATTCTTTTTAGATAAAATTCTATTTTTAGCGTTATTTGATAACGACTTAGTGATTCCGTTGGGGTCACATTGAAAATTATCTTACAGTCTAATTATCAGTCACTTATTTTACTACTGCAAAGATAATGATAACTTTTTTATAACACAAGATTTTTGGTATTTTTCTTTGATATTTATACGGTTTTAAAATAAGAAAAGTGTTATAAGCAATTTAGTATCAAATAGTTATGAACTTTCTTTAGATTTTGTTGGTTAAAGAGTGTATAAATTCTTGGATATTTGCCCATGATTGTGTACTTTTGCATCCGTCAATGTGACGATTGATGTTGAGAACTTCGATATATAAACCTGCTTCAATAGGTTCAATATATACAATCACGAAATCCCTAGGTCGGCGTCACACGACTTGGGGATTTTTATTTTCCCCGAGTTTTTTGGCAAAACATACGAGGTTTCATCAGTATCGTCCTCTTCGGTTTACCTGCCGATATATAAAACGACCCTAACTTAGGAAGATATATCCCTCTAGTCCTGCTCTGAGCGACCAACCTCAACAGGCAACGCACGAACCGAAAGGTTTCCACTAGGGACGAAGAAGGCTTGCGGAATGGCTTTTCTATATCTAGGTAAGATTTTGATATTTGGTACTCTTTGAGTAGGTAAATATATAATTATATAAAACCAAATTTCAAGTCGGTCAGTCCTCGCTCCATAGTGGTGTGCGGAAAAGGTTGGGGTGTACCCTTAAATGAAAGTCGAACTAAAAAAGATAGCTTATGAAGAAAATTAAATGGAAAGTGATGTTGTTTGTAGCGTGGCTACTCTCAACGCTTATGATTCTTAACCTAAGCCTTAGGGCAGTAAGCAAGGCAGACACCATCTTAAACCTTGTGGGAGTGCTAGGTTTTGTTCTTTGGATATTGTTCTCAATAGCAACAAATTGTTTAACGTTTAAAAATAAGAAAGACAATGAAAAGAAAGATTAATCAGTTGTGTTTGTTTATGCTGCTCGGTTCAGCATTGTTTTCAACTACCTCTTGTAGCGAGCGTGTAGATGCTGGCTCTGAGGGTATCTTGGTCAACCTCTATGGTTCTGAGAAGGGCGTAGATGATGTGAGTCTCGTGACTGGTCGTGTGTGGTACAATCCTTTCACCGAGGAGGTGTACGAGTACCCTACCTATGTTCAGACTATTGACTATCCTGCATTCACCATCAACGCCAAGGATGGCTCGGAGTTCACCGTGGATCCTACCGTATCACTGAAGATGGTTGACGGCAATGCTCCAAGAGTATTCAAGAAGTACCGCAAGGGGCTGGACGATATTGTGAATGGTACTCTGTTCAACTATGTGAAGGATGCTTTCCGCATTCAGCTGAACAAATACACAACCGACCAAATCGTGAGCAATCGTGATTTGGTGGAGAAAGCCATTGAAGCCCAACTTAGCAAGGCTCTATCCAAGGAGCACTTCCATCTAGAGCAGCTTACTTCTGGTTTGAAATACCCAAGCTCGATAGTCGAAGCTGTCAATCAGAAGAATAAAGCCATTCAGGAAGCGCAGCGTGCTCTTAACGAGGTTGCCGTGAAGAAAGCGGAAGCAGAGAAGATGCTTGTGCAGGCAAAGGCTGAGCGTGAAGCGAATGAATTGAAGACCGCTTCTCTTACTCCTGCTATCTTGCAGAAAATGTGGATAGAGAAGTGGAATGGTGAAATTCCACAAGTTATAACTAGTGGTAATAGTAGTACATTTTTGGATATTAGCAAGCTAAAGTAGAATGAAGAATAGAGCGATAGAAATAGATGGAGAAACTATAGCCTTGGTTATTCGATACAAAGGTAACGAGATATTTTGCTATATTGATAAGCAAGATTTAGATATTGTTTCCTCTATTAAGGGAACTTGGAATCTTGCGGTCAATCGTAGTGGACATATTGATGGTGTGAAGACCAAAGTGCAAAAATTGTTGGAGCGCAAACAAGTGTGGTTGCATAATGTTGTTTTTAAAAAGACAAATCCAAGCAATGTTGTAGATCACATAGACCATAATACTCTCAATAATAGAAAGTGTAATCTTAGAGAGGTTACTCGAAAAGAAAATGCTCAGAATATTTCTACCGCTCTAGCTTCTACAACGAAGCACAGAAATGTGACCATTGAAGGTAAACGATATAGAGTTAGAATAAATGGTGTTTCTTTTAAGTCATACGATACTTTGGAAGAAGCGATTTCTGTAGCCGACAGAGAAAGAGCAAAGATGTTTCCAAAGAGCAATTTGCTTAATCAAAAAATACAATTATAACTAATTGCCCTCTCTTCGGAGGGGGCTTTTAAATATAGGCTTATGAAAGAAGAAGTTTTAAAGAAAGCTATTGAGTTGAAGAATAAACTTGATAGTGAAAGAAAACTTTTGCAGTTTGCAAATAGCAATTATGTGGATTTAAGAGTTAACCTTGAAGAAAGGTGCGACCACGGACGTATTCTTAACATAGATTACCTTCTCGGTGATAATGTTATCGAAGGACTGAAAGCGATGGCTATCGCCAACTTCGAGAGGAGAATTAATGACTTACAAGAAGAATTCTAAAAGTTGTAAGCTTATGGGAAGTTTTATTTTAGAGCGTCTTATTTTTGCATACTGCTGGACGCATACGACAGGTAGATGTAAGGATTGTACTTGTTGTTACACCTTCAGTAAATGTAAGAATTTCGTAAATTCTTTTTGGAAGATACACCGCTATAGGCATTATCACAAGACAAAAGCGAAATATCCAACTACGCTTGCTGAGTTCAGAAAAAGAGTTATCCGTTAAAATTTATAGCTTATGGAAAAAGTATTTCAACTGATAGAAAAGGCAATCCTTATTGCTCAAGTTTTGCGTGCAGAAGGAAAGATAGGTTGTATTACGTATGACTTATTCCGTCACAATATTCAACAAATAGAAGTTGAATTGCGCAAGTACACATTCCGTGAGGGTTCTGATGAAAAATCGTTCAGCAATGTAGAGAAGTATGTGAACGAGCATATAAACTATGCTGATACCGATTCCCTCATTATGGAATTAGAAAGAAGAAACTTTGTCGTAAAAAAGATTGAGGAGGAGGACGTATGACAGAAGTAAATGAAGAGCTTGGAGCATACAACAGCTACAAGCGACACATGAGAGTGTTTGGAAAGAGCAAGGAAATCTTGCCTTTCGAAGAGTGGAAAAAGAATTTTAAAAAGTAGTAGTATGGCAATAGTAAACGTAGATTTATCTGAATACGGCAAGTGTATAACTTTAACGGAACCGCAAGTAATAGCCCTAAAACTAGTTCGTAATATTAAATATATTGCTAAGCTTCAAGAACGTAAAAGATTGGCGTATCTGAAAGCAAGACAGTGGGGACTGACAAAGGTAATGGATAAGTATTTGGATGGTGTCAAACTGCGTTGGGAACAGGAAGAACTTCTCCGTAAGTTGCAAGATGCGGCTGAACACCACAAAAGAGTGGTGATTCTGAAAGGTAGAAGGTTTAGTTAGTAAAATCAAAAATTATAAAGTTATGATTACACAAGAGACTTACGAAGCATTGAAGGATGCTAGAAAGAAACTCAAAAACCGGAAGGGTGATATAAAAAAGATTCTTTTCGAGGGGGAAGCAGAAGACCTTTACGACCTCCTAGATACCACCATCCGAGAGTTTGAGGGTGAGAACGAAATGACCAACGTTCCTGATCGTATCTTCTTGGTCATAGGAGAAGACGTGCCAGATGGTGCCGACTTCGACGAGTTGGACGAGGTAACATGGTGCAAGGAGCGAATATCGTATAAAGATATTGAATACGTAAGAAAGGAGTAGCGTATGACTAGTATTAGAAAATACAAGAAGTGGTGGAAGTCCTTCATGGTAAGAGGATGGTATGATGTTCGATTCCCCAAAAAGCTCACAACTATACGTCACTCCAATAGGTTTCGTATTTACATTTGGCATAGCCGTGATACAAGTATGTATCTCACTCTAACAATATTCACCAAGTCAAGAAGAAAGAGAGGTAAGTATGAAGGTTAGATTGGCTAAGAAGATTCTCAAGAAGCAATGCCGATATTGGGAAGATAGACGAGTTAAATATGGTTACTCCTTGTTGTTCCCCGATGTTAAGGATTTGAAAAAAGACCACCGATTTATGAAGGCGAATATCGTAACGAAATGGAGATACTCTAAGGTATTATACAGAAAAAGCAGAGCCTAGTGCCCTGCTTTTTTCGTATCAGTAGGTATCATCCGACAACGCTCTTTCTTTCATCCGGAATCACGCCACCGTTCTTCTCCAGGAGCATGTCACGGAGTTCTTTTACCACACCTTCCTTCACCAGCAGCTTAACCTTGGTCTCTGTTAGTTCCTTCAACAAGGCTTCATCTGTAGGTTTGTCTTCCTTAAACATCGAGCCTTCACCTCGAAGAAGCCATTCTGCAGAAATGTCTACATAGGTAGACAATATTCTGTCTACAAACTCTAGAGAAGGTTCCTTTGTACCGTTCAGATAGTTGTTTGTTGCAGCAGGTTTGCCACCTACAGCTTCTGCAAACCCTCTGTTAGACAGTCTGTAATAGTCTTTTATTTCATTGATTCTAGCCCTTAATCCTTCCATATCTCTTAGTGTTTATAAATGTATAAATAGATAAATATAATATAAAATAACGCCTACACCCTTGGTTGTTTGCCTACAAATGTGTATCTTTGCACTCGTGATTTGGACAACGAATCTTCGTTCCATTATCATCGAATAGTTTACGTGTGCAAAGATAATAAAAAAGTATGGATAAAATAGTTTTTAAGCCGAAAATTTTGATAAGAAAATCAAAAATAGGTAAAATAGCAAAGACGGTAGGCTGCTGCAATGCGGCAGTTTATGCTGCAATAGCATTCAAAACGAACAGTGAGTTGGCAGTTAATATACGTGATGTTGCAACCAACCGATATGGGGGAATCCTCGTAAAGAAGTACCCCGAACTGGTAGAAGAGCAATGATGACAGCCGTTAGGCTTTTAGATAAAAATTCTAAGCGTTATTTTCCTTCACTCTGCGTGAGCAGGGTGGAGGTTTTGAAAGAGTGGGTTCAAAGCATAATATACAATTTTATTTCATTCTTAAAAAATGTATTTTAGTTATTACACTTCACTCTGGTTCGTGAGAATAGGAGTGATCTTGGCGCCTTAGCTCAGTGGTAGAGCGCTGCAAGGAGGTTTGCAGAGGTCGGCGGTCCGATTCCGCTTGGCGCCTCCATAGTTTTGAAATATTGTTATTATATTAAATCCGATGAAACGGTGACAAAAGAGCGGTAAAGACCAGTGGCGAAATATAGTTGTTTGCGTTGATACTTTTCAGGCGCCACGAACCATAAGGAAATGTTGTGGTCGAGCATTCTACCAACACCTTCATTTTAAATATGTAACAGATTCTCAAACAATCCCATTGCCAGTTTGTGGGCATTTGTTCTTTGACATATTGGAAAAAGGCGAATATATTTTAGTTCTTATATAGGAAATGCAACGCACGTGTGTGATGTTGATTAGCCATAATTGATAGTTGAAACAAATTTTGTTGCATTTCTAGCGGTGAGCATGGCTCTTAAATTCATGGTAGCGCATGATGCCGCAACTTTGCAGAATAGCTCAGTTGGTTAGAGCAAGCACGTAACAGATGTATAAATCCTTAGCATATTCTTATCAAACCGTGCAACTAGTCGTGGGTTCGAGTCCCACTTCTGCAACTCTATTTGTTTAGTTAGTTTTTTTCATGAAATCTGAAAATTGTCGCAGCGGCAACTATTATTGTACATAAATTGAAAGTTTTACTCTCCTGCTGGTCCGTGAGGATAGGCAGGTTTATCTTAACTTCAAAAACAATAGCGTATGCTGAAATTATTCTCAACCCGGTCCTATCAAGATCGGGTGAACGAAATATATAAAGAACTGGAGCACAATCCGTGGTGCCCACTAAGGCACTTCGAGCTGTGTCTACGAAAAATCAATATGCTTAACTCTCGAATCAAGAATCTCTCAGCAGATATGGGAAGAGAGGAAGGCGAGTATGATACATTATAAATAATAAGGTATGGTTCTGAAAAGAAAAACTCCCCTAAAAAGGACTCCAATAAAGAAAACTCCTTGGGATAAAGCCAAGAAGAAACAAGAAAGGAAGAAGGCGAAGGGCATTCCATCCAAACAAGCCTTGGTGAAGAAGCTCGATAGAATCTTTCAGTTATACATAAGACTCCGTGATGTAAACAATCAAGGGGCATTCAGATGTATATCTTGTGGAAAATACAAGCCGTTCTGCCAGATGGATGCCGGTCATTTCATCGGCAGAGCTTCGATGTCACTACGGTATTGCGAATCTAATGTGTTCGGACAATGCCGTTACTGTAACCGTATGCTGAATGGAAATCTGCTGGACTACCGCAAAGCCTTGGTTAAGAAACTGGGAGAAGACAACGTGGAATGGCTGGAGAACACTAAGCACTCCACCAAACAATACTCAATCTTCGAACTTCAGACTCTCATAGACTACTACACGAAGGAAGTAGAGAAACTTAAAATAGAAAAGAACTATGACGAATGGAAGTGAAATCTTTAAGAATGAAACGATGACCTCACTAGAGATAGCTGAGGTTACCGGCAAGCGACACTCTGATGTACTTGAAGCTATCAGAAAAATGGAACCAGCTTGGGAGAAAATAGCCCAACGGAAATTTCCGCTCGGCACTTACACGGATGCCAACAACCAAGGCAGACCTTGCTACGTTCTGAATAAGACTGAATGTTTGTACATCGCTACCAAGTTTAACGATGAGGCAAGGGCAAAGCTGATTCTCCGCTGGGAAGAGCTGGAAACCAAAGAAGTATCCCTCATCAAGGTACCTACAACATTCGCTGAAGCATTGAGACTGGCAGCAGACCAAGCAGAGAAACTTGAAGCGCAAGAGAAAATGCTTGAAGCCAGTTCAAAGGAGATTGTTGAACTGAGTGGTACAATCGCTACCATGCAGCCAAAGGTCACCTATGTTGATAAGATTCTTGCCAGTAAGGAGACCGTAACTACTACTCAGATAGCGCAAGACTACGGACAATCTGCAAAGGCATTCAATATTCTTCTCAGAAACTTTGGCATTCAGCATAAGGTTGGCGGTCAGTGGATTCTTTATGCAAAATACCTTCCCAATGGCTATGTTCAGTCAGATACCATCCCCATTGAACACAAAGATGGTTCTTCCGGCTCTGTTATGCACACTAAGTGGACTCAGAAAGGAAGACTCTTTCTGTATGAGGAGTTGAAGAAGCATAACGTATTGCCACTAATCGAGAGATAAATCAATAAACATAATATATTATGAGTAAATTAGGCACAAGAATTAATGTGGATGCAGAACTTTACTGCTTCCCGACTAAAGCGCATCCTACAGATGCAGCTTATGATCTCTTTGTTCGACAGAGTGTTGAGGTCTATCCTCACAGCCGTTTCTTTGTTCCGCTTGGTTTCAGAATACAGCTTCCTTCCAACATGAAGATGCTGATTCAACCAAGAAGCGGACAGTCGGGCAAGGGAATGCTACTGGAAGTATATTTCCCGAAATGGCTAGGGCATGATTACTTAGGCAAGGTAAGAGAAAACCTTGATGTAATTCTCGGTTTGATTGATTGCGGCTATGGCGAAGAAGCCCATGCTATTGTCAAGTCGGGCAGATGGAAATTGAAGCACCGCATCATGCGACTGCTTGGCTTCAAGTTCTATATTACTTCTGGCTCACGCATCTGTCAAGGCGCTTTCACTTATGTCCCCGACACTAACCTGGAAGCAGGACCAGTCAACGGAACTCGCAGCGGTCTAGGCTCTACCGATTAGCTTATGGACGAGCAGTATATCATCGGTAAAATCGGAGAAATGATGCCCGATGAACACCATCGGCCCAGCGGAGTGCTTTATACAAGGTTGAAGCTGGCAATACAGCAGGACGTGTCTTCTATTCTTTCCCGTCTGTTCAAGGCAGGAAAGATAAAGTACAACAGAACGCTAAATGATATTTTAATAAACATAAACGACAATGAGCAACAAGAACATCAGACAGAATCACTTCAACAGAATCAAGAAGGAACTTGATGAGGTTGATAAGGCAGGAGATAACTCCAAGCACTTCCGGTGCATCGTCTTGATGGGTGACAGAAACGTTCAGAAGGCTTACTCCTTCCTTCATGCGTCACCCGAAGACCTGAAAAACCTTATCTTGAATGCTATGCGCAACAGCGACCAGTTCACTTACGCTACAGCAATGGCATTCGAACAGTACGATAAGGAGTTGAGAGAAAAAGAAACTTTAAAAGAAAATAAAGATGAAGAAAATCCAGTTCAAGAAGCTTAGACTTCTCAACTTTTGTGGAATCCGCAATGCGGAATATGAGTTCGGTGAACTCATCACCGTCATATCGGGCAAAAACGGATTAGGAAAGAGTACGATAGTCAACGCTATCATGTATGCGCTCTTCGGCAAGGACATCAGCGGCAATTCGTTCGACATCAAGACATTCGACAAGGACCACAACATCATCAAGGAGATTCCTCATGAGGTGGAGCTTACGGTTAGAATCTACTGCACTGAAAGCGAAGGAGCTTCAAATCAAGTAATCATCTTGAAGCGTACACTCACCGATTCATGGAAGGGCGACGAGTGCAGAAACACCTTCAAGTATTATGTGAATGATGATGTTGTTACTGCTGGCGAGTATAAGAAAGCGGTGGATGCTATCTGTCCGGAAGACGTTTTCCGTCTCTGCTCGTCAACAAAGGATTTCGTTTACCGCACATGGCAGGAGCAGCGCAATAAGTTGCAGGCACTTGTAGGCGATATTACCACCGAGGATATTACGGAAGGCAACAGCAAATATGATTTTGTTGTTGAAGCCTTGAAGAAGCAGGATATTGACAAGCTGGTCCACCACATCAAGTACAAGCGCAAGGAGGTGCAGGAGCAGTTGGATGCTGTACCTATCCGCTTGGAAGAGCTGAATAAGTCACTGCCCGAAGCGCAGGATTGGGAAGCCCTATCCACCGAGAAGACACAGCTCAACGAAAAGCTGGTGGACCTTGCCAACAAGATTCAGGACATTCGCACTGGCGGTGCTGACAAGGTAAGACTTGATGGAATCCGTAAGGAAATAGAATTTGCCGAGAAGCGCAAGCACAATATGGAGCAGGGAGCCATGAATCTCGCCACCGAGCAGGCTACCAAGCATCAGAGTGATGTGATCACATCGGACGTTGCCGTCAAGAAGGCTCAGAGCACAGTGGACGAGCTGAAACAGAAGATGAGCGGTTACACCGAGACCGATATACACGCCAAGCAGCAGAAGGAAGAATGCGAGAAGAAGGCAGATGAAATCAACGACAAGATAGATGAAGCCACAAAACGCTCATGGGTTTGGAACGCAGAAGACGGAATTTGTCCGCATTGCGGTCAGGCTCTCCCTGCAGAAGACGTTGAGAGAATCAAGAATGAATCAGAGAAGCGCTTCAATGACAGAAAGGCTGACGATTTGAAGGCTCTTGATGAAGACTTCACCAAGCTTCAGCACACCTATACGGAGTTGAAGAATCTGCTGGAGAAGACCGACGAGGAGCGCAAGATAACTACCAACCAGTTAGTGGAAGCTCACAAGGTTCTCAAAGAAGCTGAATATCACAAGCTGGAGGTTGATGCTGAGGTTCCGGATACCTACGAGCAGATTCTTGCCAAGAAGGGAGAATATCAGCAGGTCGTGAAGGAACTTGCAGACTTGCAGGCAGAACTCGACAAGCCATCCGAGACCAGTTCGGAAGAAACCGCCAAGATGCTAGCCGAACTCGAAAAGGAGCGTGAGCCTATCGGAATCAGATACAATGAGGTGTTGGAACTCCTTGCGACAAAGGAAACGTTTGACCGTATCAGCACCCGCATTGAGGATATAAACAAGGATAAGGAGACCTATCAGACTCAGCTTGACGCACTCGATGAGGAACTTGACATCGCAAACGAATACAATCAGAAATCTTGTCAGTTGCTCGAAGACCGGGTAAACGGACATTTCGCTTATGTGAAGTGGAGTCTGTTCAAGACTACGCTTGATGGAGAGAAGAAGCCGTTCTGTGAGTGCTACCATGTTGGTGTACCTTACAGCCGACTCAACACCGCTGCAAAGGTAAACTCTGGAATCGACATCGCCTACACCTTCGCAAGATACAATGAAATCTCAGTTCCAATGCTGCTCGATGAATGCGAGAGCGTGAACAGACCACTGTATCATGGCGGTCAGCAGATTCGGTTGAACGTGACAACAGACGACGAGTTGAAGTTTGAATATCCATCCCTTGCGGTTATGGAATAATACTTTAGTAAATAATGTGTAATACTTTAGTAAAAAAAATAAATTTACAATCATGGCAGAAAATAACTTAATGTCGCTTAATCTCTCAGCTGATATGATTAAGCCTATTATCGAGAAGACGATACAAGCTAATGTGCTTTCGGCACTCAATGGTTGGGAAGGTGTTGTTGCCGATATGGTTAATACTGTTCTCACAACTAAAGTTGATAAGAATGGTAATATTTCCTCCTATAGCAGTGACAACAGATACACTTGGATAGAAATAAACCTCAATAGACGTATTAAAGAACTCGTTGAAAACGAAATGAAGAAGCAGATAGAAGAATCTGCAGAAGCTATAAGAGAGGCTGTAAGAAAGCAAATTACTTCAAAGGCTGGTTCTAACGCAGTTGCCAAGGCAGTTGTTGACGGTCTTATTGGAAGTTTTGAGAAAAGTTGGAACAGCACAATTAAGATTTCTTTTGCTAAGAATGAAGATTAAATTTAATAGTATACAATCATGGCAGAAACAGCAGTAGCAAAGCAGCCTTCACAGAAGGCGCTGGCAGTAAAGAACTTTCAGGCGGTAATGAACAACAGCTATTACCAGACCTTGTTGCAGAATACATTGAAGGAGAATAAGGGAACTTTCACAACAAGCTTGATGGAGCTTGCCACATCGGACGAAAGCCTTCTCCAGTGCAACCCGAATGCTTTGATGGCAGAAGCTCTGAAGGCAGCATCCCTGCATCTTCCGCTCAACAAGCAGTTGGGACAGTGTTATATCCTGCCTTTCAAAAATCATGGAGTAATGACTCCTACGCTCGTGGTGGGCACAAAGGGCTATCTCCAGTTGGCAATGCGAACAGGTAAGTACGAGACCATCAACTCTGATGTGGTGTACGAGGGCGAGCTGAAAGGCTATGACAAGGTGACCGGTAATCTCGACTTGTCGGGTATTCGCACATCAAATGTGCCAATCGGATACTTCGCATACATGAAGATGAAGAACGGATTTTCCAAGCTTCTATACATGTCGCTCGATGAGGTTTGTCTGTACGCCAAGCAGTATAGCCCGACTGTCAAGTTCAACGACAAGCTTACGCCAGACGGTTTGAAACAGTTGGCATTGATTCAAGCTGCAAAGGGAGTGAGCGATGGGGTAGGATGGAAATCCAACTTCGAGTCAATGGCATTGAAGACTGTACTTAGAAGACTCCTCTCCAAGTGGGGTGAGCTTTCCATTGAGAACAATGACATTCTCAATATTGACGAAGCTCCATCTGCTGAGCAGCAGCGAGACGAGGAGTTTGCCGAAGCAAAGGAAGTAATCGTGGTTAATGATGAGACTGGTAAGGTTAATCAGCCTGCAAATGACGCCAGCGCTGCATCAGCAGACCTTCAGCCTGCTACCCCTCGTAAAAAGTTAGTCTAGTATGAAGCTAATCATAATCGGTTCTTCATCGCAAGGCAATTCGTATGCCCTTCAATCAGATTCGGGAGAAATCCTGCTGATTGAAGCAGGCGTACCATTGAAAGAGGTAAAAAAGGCTATCGGGTACAAGACGAGCAAGGTGGTTGGGTGCATCATATCCCACGTCCATGGGGACCATGCCAAGTGCATTCCCGAATATCTGAGGGCAGGAATAAGCGTTTCATCAAACGATGAAGTAGCTAAGAAATATTTAGGAGTAGATACGATGTATGAGAACATTACATTCCGGTTCGGCAACTTCGGAGTAACCCCATTCCCAGTAGAGCATGATGCAAAAAACTTCGGGTATCTGATTCATGAACCATCCTATGGCACCATCTTCTTCGCTACGGATTGCTACAGTCTGCATTTTGTTATCCGAGGTTGCAAAACCTATCTTGCAGAGTGCAACTATTCGGACAGTATGTTAGACAAGGCTACAGCAGATGGCTTAACTCCAAGAAGACAAGCGGACCGCATTCGGTTATCCCACATGAGCATGGAACACGCCATTTCTTGGCTACGTGACTGTGACGTAGAGCACTGTGCCCGTAAAATCATTCTCATCCACGGTTCTGCCCGCCACCTCATCCCGAATGCAGCAGTAAGTAAATCCCAGCAAGTTCTAGGCGTTCCAACCTATTACGCCAAGGCAGGACTTGTAGTAAATCTAACGTAATTATTAGAATAAATATGAGTGTATACAATCTCAACAATCCAAACGACTATCTACGTTTCTTCAAAGACATTGAAAGATACAAGGACAACAAGCAGGTTATCGAAGTAAAGAAGTTCCATCCTCAGCAATCTGACAAGCAAGCCCGATATATCCACTTCATGATCAGCTATTGGGCATGGAAGAATGGGGAAACCTTCTATGATACTTTGCATAAGATTCAGCTTCACATAGCGCCAGTACCTTTCTATACCGGAGAGAAAGACAAGCAGGGCAACGATGTCTTTAAACCATTGTCTGCCCTTACTACAGCAGAAGCAAGCAGCGTTATCCGCAACTTTCTCGACTTTGCTGGCATGAACGGAACACCTATTCCAGAGATAGATGATAAGGTTGGCTTGGCTTACTCCAAGAAGGAACTGGAAAGTGCAGATGGTTGGGTATAAAAATTTAAACTTGAAAGCTTATGAAAACATTAAAGGAAATCCATGCCGAGGCAAACAGATATGCCCCCGACAACGAAGCCTTGCGTGAAGCATTCGTGAATGGCGCAAGATTCATGGCAACCGGCAAGTATTACAAGGAGAAGCCGATGTTCCCGAAAGAGAACGAGGTGGAGACCGTGGACTTGCAGATAACGGTTCCAATAGAAGATAGTATCATCGTTCCAACCTTCCAAGACTTTTGGGACGCCTATGCCTACAAGAAGGGGCGCAAAAAAGCCGAAGAGAAGTGGAATAAGCTAAAGCCGAAAGAGAAGGTAGCCTGCGTGAGAGCCGTTCCTGCTTATGTGGCAAACACGGTTATTCCAGGTTCCACATCAGATGGAACCAAAAAACAATACAGAATGCACCCACTTACTTATCTCAACGGAGCAAGATGGGAAGATGAAATTTATCCAGTACAGAATCATGAACAACAACGAGCTATCAACCTCACATCCAAGGCAGCAAGAATCCTTGGTTCCGATTATTAAGGATAAGCCGGGTTACGTTCGCCCAGTCTCCTACACAGATGCTATCACCAAGAGTAAAACCACCCTGCTCGACATTCAGAAGCAGGGTGGGCTACGCTCTCTGGTCGGATGGGTCAAGGGCAGACTGATAGAACTCTTCGCCTTTCTTGGAGTCTTCGACATCGTTACTGAGTTCCAAATACAGATGCTTGCTACAAGAATCTGCGCCAAATACTTCTATTGGACCACCGCCGAACTCGACTACGCATTTATCTCCTTCATGCAGGGTGATTATGGCAAGATCTATCAGCACAAGCACGGAGAAAACAACACTACCATCAATCCACAGGAGATAATCATTGCGCTCGATTCCTACCAAAAAGACCTGCTGGCAGAGCGTGGCAGGATAGAGGACGAGCGCAAGAAGCAGGAAGAGGCAAGGAAGGCAGCCGAAGACTCCAAGAAGCCGCATGGCATGGAAGCTTGGAAGATTTATTGCGAGAAGAACAACCTTGACCAATCCACTCATCGTATTCACACCGTAGATATGAGCAAGCATGATGTTAATCAGGTGCTCTACAAGGATGAAGAAGAGAGAAAGGTGGCTGAAAAGAAGTTCTATCGCAAGGACCTACGTAAACAACAATAGAATAGTTAAACAGAAAAACGAAGAAATCATGAATGCAAATAACATCACAGTTATCACGCTGGCAGTCTTGTGGCTGGCAGCAATAGCAGTCGTAGTCTACGACCGCATCAAGTATAATAAATATTATTCAAGCCAAGGTAAGCTGATCGTCCTTCGCTTCAATGACTCTACCGCAAGAAAGGCATTGGAAGAGCAAGGTTTTAATCTATGCCAGTGCGCCTACTTCGACACAAACCGTTATCTCTTCACCACCGAAGGTGACCGTATCTGCGGTTTCACGGAAGAATGCACTCATCTTATCGAGGATGCCCGTAAGCATCACATGAAAGTGATAGAGTGCGATAATGTCGGCATGTTTATCAGTGAAGTTAAGAAACTCAAGCATGAGTATGAAATTAATGAGGAGGGTTAGGTATGAAGGAAATCAAGAGTAAGAATGTCCAGAACTATGTCATGAACGACATGGTATGGAAGGTTGATATGCCAAGGCTATTAAAAGAGATAGCTGAGTGTTCAAAAAGCACTCCTTATCCTGTAACTTTTACGATTTTGGCACGTGTACTTGGGATACTTGCAGAAAGGGCTATTGAGATTAATGACCCTGCACTAAACATCATTATGATGCATCTTGGACTTTACGAAGGGGTGCATGATAAGAACGCAAGTAAGGTTATATCTCGATTACGCAAGTTGATTACTGATAATAAAAAAGAGGAGAACTAAGTATGATAGAAACAAAGGTTTTAGAAAAGTTAGCACGACTTGATGATGCAACAATACTACGACGGTTGCCAGATAGTGAAAGAACCTTCTTTGAGTATGGTTTTCAGCGTGGGTATAATCGGGCTTTGAAGGACTTGTGGCATCCTGCTAGCGATGAGCCAGTAGGATATGATGAATGGATATTGCTACACTATAATGTAGGCAACTATTATTCATTAGCCCAAGTAAAAGAGTTCAAGTCTTGGAAAGGATTTGTTGAGAGAGCACCTATAGAAAAGTGGCTTTATATTGATGATTTATTCCAAACGGAAGGAGGTAAGCAATGAGTGCATTAGCATTTTTTGGTTTTATTATGGTTGCTACTGTAATAGTATTTTGTGTAATCGAAATAAAAAAGGAAGGTAATACTGCTCTATCTAATGTGCTTTTAATTATTACATTTATTGGGTTGTTATTTATTGTAATATATATAAGTAATACTCCTACTGCCTTAGATGCATATAAAGGTAAGACAGAATTAAGAATTACTTACGATGGTAAAGTTCGTGTAGATTCAGTTGTAATTTATAAGAAAGGAGGCAATTAATGGAAACATTTGTATTTGATGTTATGCTCAACGGAAGATTTGTCTGCACATTGAAGTATAAATATTGTGCGATCTTCCCCATAGACTTTGAAGAATTAGAGAAGTTCGTCCTCAAAAAGAGACCTACTTTGAAAGGTAAGGATTTTAGAATAGCGTTTTGATTATGTATTTTGAATATAGAATCGTAAAGATTGAGAAAGGTCTTTTTCTCATCTAATACAGAAATACTCCTAATGGAACTTGGCATGAAGTAAAAAACAAACAGTTCAAGACTAAGCCAAATGCAGAAGCTTGGGCTAGAAAGAACTTAGTGTAAAAAGTAAATCGTATGGAACAGAAATATATTAAAGGCGACATTGTTATGTATAACAACAGAATACATACAATTATGGATATACTTGGATTAAATAATTATGAGTTATCTTATATAAGTCATCCAGTACACCAATTAGAATTATCAGGAGTTCCACTAACTCCAGAGATTCTAGAGAAGAACAGATGGAAGCTTATTAATGGATTCTACTGGTCTCCAAATGAAGAAGGTGCAGGAGTAGGCTTGTTAAGCCAAACTGGTTATGTTTGGAAAGCTTACATAGAAAGACATCTGTTGCGTAGTAACATCAATAATGTCTCTGATTTACAGCATCTTCTCTTCGGTCTAGGATTTAACTCAGAAATGGAGGTGTAGGTATGAAATTAGTTATCAAACCATTTCATTCATTACCTTGCCATTTGGAGGTATTCACCATAAATGGAAAGGATGCCGACAAAGATGATTTTGGAGATATTTTCGACCATAATGAAGAAATTAGAGAACCTTATGGTTGTGGTGATATGCAATTTGATGCAAAGCCTCCAACAAAAGAAGTGTTAGATAAATACAATATAACAGAAGAAGAATATTATAACATCTGCAGCGAATTGAGATGCGAACTATGTGTAGGTAGTTGCGGATGGTGTATTTAACCACCTCGGGCATAAATAGATAGATTATGGACATAAGTTCAAATCTAGGTTAAAGGCAGAGAAACATATTAAAAAACATTTTATTGTGGAGGATAAGAAATGAACAAAGAAAAAATAAAATCAGCTATTGAAAAGACTATTCGTTATATGAATGGTAACTATTATTCAAAATTTGAAGAAAAAATGATTGTTGGTTACTTGGAAGGAGCACTTAAAGAGTCGGAGGATTGAGTATGAGCAAATATACTTTTTATAACTGTATCTTCTATGCTGGAATGATAATGCTTCTTTCAATACTTATATATCTCGCATACATAAATATATCTTTAGAATTTGGAATACTTGTTTTTGCATTAGCGATGGTATGTTATGGGCTATATAAAAGAAGTGAACAGGAAGTAGACGTTGAATCTTTAAAAGATTCCATCAATAAAGCCATTTTTCTACTTAAACGCAAGAAAGATACAACACTCGCTTGGGATGGGAATCTAACAGAGGTAGAACAAATATTGTATAAATTAAAAGAAATGTTTGACGATAATAAAGATGTGGAGGGATAGTTATGGCGGCAGAATATAAAATTAGCTTAGACCCAGAATTCAGAAAACTGATGGAAGAACATGGGTTTGCATTTGACAATAACAATAGTTACAAACCAAAACGTCAACTTATGGCTACTGATGTTGTCAGAGAACTCAAAAAGTTAATAGAAGAGAATGGCGATAAACCAGTTTTTGTATCTACAGGATTTGAGTGTGCTGATGCTCGTAAAGTTTCAACCTACGATAATGGCGATATTTACATTGGATGGTAATTAAATATATAAGAAATAGTGTATGAAGATTAGATTAGCAAAGAAGATAATGAAGGCAGACACTTTTGCTGATTATCCTAGCAAACATCCTTCTCCTTACTGGAAAGCGAAGTTTAAGGAAGCTTATAACGAGTATGGTTGCTTTACATTCTGTGAAGATTCGAGCAAGTGCAAATACCGCAACAAGTTCGACCATCGTATCAAAAAGGCAATTAGTTTAACAATATAAGTAGTTATGGATAAAACAGATTTACACTCAGCATTACTCTTCCTAATGCTTAAACTGGAAGAGGCAAAGAGCAACCCAATGCAAGACAAGAACTTTGTTGCTGCATTGACGGAAGTGCTCAGATATTTCCGTGATAACGGAGGATTAAAGAAAGCCTATGAGCTTCAAAAGGATTCATTGGCAGACTTGGCAAATAGTTCTTGGACGAAAGCACTAAAGGACTATGTTTCCTCCAAAAATCATGAAGACGGAGTTGATGCACAGTTACCTGATATAGATGAACTTATTAAGAAACTAGCTTCCGATGAGTTCATCGAAAAGAAAATCAAGGATATTCTTGGAGATTAACCCACAATCCCCACCCGGCTATCACAGCGGAGTGGGGATTTTTTCGTCAAAGACAATTAACATAATAAATTTAAACCCTATGAAAAAACTAAAAAAGTAAAATTAAATCAACTTATCTATGTATTTATCCAAATCCTTTTCGTACCAAATCAGTTCGGTCCATCCTTTGCGCTTCTGTCCTTTTGGAAGTCTTCCTTCCTTGACCAACCGGTCAAAGGTGGCCCTGGAAACACGGACATAACTGCAAGCCTCAGCCTTGCTGATCGGTTCATCCTTATTGGCGATTTCGTGCAAGAACTTCAACATCATGTTATTTTGGAGCTTGTTGGTCAAGCATCTTCCACTTTGAATGCGCTCGTGAAATTCCATCAGGAGCGAGTCTATCATCTTGAGTTCTTCACTAATCTCAGCCATACGCTAGCATTTTTTATTATGATACCAGAAGGCAAACCCAATTCCGACAACAACCACTAAGAAGAGAAAGGCTATATAGCACCTTCCTAGCGTCATGAGCCTCTGCTCGCTCTTGGTAAGCGTCCGCTCACATGGCACAGGAACCTCAATAGAATCATGCCTAAAGATAGTGTCAAGCTTCACCTTATATATATTATGGCAGCGGTCCCGATAAGCAACCTTGCTAATCACCACCGTATCACCCTTCTGAAAGACATGCACAGAATCCTTCATGTATATACTATCCGTCTTGGCAACTGTGTCGGTTCTCACGATGTATTCCGTGTGATATTCGGGAACCTTGATGTATTCCTTAGTCTTGCAGCCAGTAAAGGCTAGCAGGATAACACCAATCATCAAGGCTACACACGCCCATTTCCAAAACCTAATATCATACCATTTCATGCGCATAACTCCTTTTTCCAAATTCTTAGCCATCTTCCTCGGTCTTCCAGTCCGTTTGTTCCACCGTTCACTCTTCTCGTAATCGCCTCGAAAGCGTCCTTGTCGGCAAGAGCATTCAGTGTATGCTTCATCCACCACCACATACCGCTCTTGATGGCACCTATCGGCTGCTCCAGCAATTCTGGATTCTCCATGATGTCGCCCTTGCAATATCCCGATTTCTGATAAGCCTTGTAATTGCTCTTGCCAGTAAGATGAAGCAATCCGCGACCCTTGTATTTCTCACCGTCTCCAGCCTGAGTATTGCCAAGCATCTTGCCGAGTCTTCCCTGCTCATATTTCTTGAAATACTTTGATCGTCCTTTCTCTCTCAGATATATCAAGCCACCAGTCTCATGACAGCATTGAGCCATAAAATGTGCAGCCCTCAGAGGGGTGTTGATTTCAAAAACATCAAGGTAGACATTGATGTAATGTAGCAGAACGTCAACTTTGTCAACATTCCCTACAGCATTTATCATTTGTTTCCTTGTAATCTTCATCCTTTTGCCTCCTTGTCTGCTTCCTTCATTATCTCCATAAACGCCCTAGCTAAGTCTTCCTTGTTCTCTAGGAGTATACTTACTGTTTTCTCCTGCTTCCGTATCTCAGCCTTCTGCCAGCTCTTTTCTCTTACACTTACAAATTCACAGAACACGCAATAGCCAACCCAAATCATGGAAAAAATCGGGAAGGGGAGAACCGTACAGGCAATCAGGTCTATGCAGACCGTCACCATGAAGGGCGAAAAGTACTTCCTTGCCTTGTCGCAAGTCTTCTTGAATCCTGTACTTGTCGTAGCCAGTCCGTTCTCTTTCGCTTTTTTGATGCCGAAGAACAGGTCCACGCCCATAGAAATGATAAGAGCACCCATACAGATGGCAATGATCAATGCCGACCTATACAGGTGCTCTTGCAAGAATGTATGAATTATTTCAGCCATATATCATTTATTTTTGATTAATGGCTACAAAGTTACTGGTCTTCCCAATACGTTTTGCGGTATTCCAAACTAGCTATTCATGTACCACCAGATTTTATCAGTAGGGTGGTTTGTTGACTCGTCGCAAAGGAAACTGACAGACAGTTCAGAAATTCTTTTCCTTGTTGTTTCCTTGCTTTTGGACCATCTACCTACCACGTCAATGTGGTCAGCATACATCTTGTTCATGGTCACGGCGTAGTCCCAAAAGTTGTAGTCAGGAATGTCCCAAGCCAAGCGATCATACTCCTTCTTCAGCTCCTCAAAGTCAAAGTAAGGCGCATACTCCTTGTGTACATCACTGTCAAAGTAGTAGATGTTCGCAATGCAGGCTCTTCCTGAGTGCTCATCGAAGTGATGTCTTCTCTCCATCCAGTACAGGAGATTACGTTGAACGATTTGCTCTTCTTCCTCTGTGAATCCGCATTCATCGTTTTGTAGCATGTGGAATGCAGATTTTGCTACGTGATAGAGCGATTTTGATAAATCCATAAGCGTATAGCATTAAAGTGAATATAATGAACACATGGTGCATTTCCAGTTGCTCTGGAGTGATGAGCCAGTGACGGTAATACAGTCTGATGGCATTGATGCCAATGAAATAGAAGAATGGGATGCGGAAAATCCAGCAGTATCTGAAAAAGAAACTCACGGGAATCATGGATAAAGGCATATAGATATACGCCAGCACGTAAATCCAGATGATGCAGTTACCGTTGTAGTCGGTATCTGTGATGGTAGGTCTAGGGATAATGCCCATAGTCCCATACTCCATACCAATGACCAAGCATCAACAGTATGGGTGCCCACTTTGCTAGAAGTTCATAGAACCTCCAAATCTTCCTACTCAATAAGCCTTCCATAACTAAGGCTTTCTCCTCTTCCGAGAGAGGTGTTTTCTGTTTTGTTCTCATTTTGTTATGATTTTATGGTTTAATTTTACTTTTTGCTAACCTTATCTGAGATTTGCATCTCATTTTGTCGCAAAATTAAGCTTTTTCTTTCGTAATGCCATGAAAATCGGTCTAATATTAAACTTATTTAAATCTTTATACGCTTATTTGGTTAGAATCTAAATAAATTGTATATTTGCACCATCTTAACTAGCGTGTTTATGACGAAGACAAATTTCGAACTGATTGAAAGACAGAGGGATGACCTGATGAAGGCGTATCGGGCTATAGCCCCTACCTGCCATTCACAGCAGGAAGCATACGAGAAGGTGGTGAAATCGCCAGCTCCGAGATATTATGTATCTCCCAAGCAGGCGTACAGAAAGCTTGAAAAAATGGTTGTTGGTGATTTCTCAACCGTTGACAACATGAAGCCCAACAAGAGGAGAATGTATTACTCCTTGTATGATAAGCTGATGGAAATGTCACAGAAAAAAGAGTTCCTGGGGAAATCGCTCTGGTTCATTTGTCAGTTCTTGGTGAGTGAGCCGGCACCGGAATTCTTCATCAAGCCAAAGAATATGATGTTCATCTTCAATTATTGCAAAAGATATGGAAAGAGTTATAGGGAAATGGACCTTCGTAAGAAGAAACTTTCTGATCAAGCTGATTCTTAGTCTTGTCTGCCTGGTTCTATGCACGCAGCACGTAGGCTTCTATCAGGGTTGCCCGATTGAAAATCATTTTGTCTACAGCTTCTTACATGTCAACTTATTCCATCTGCTCATCAATCTGATGGTGCTTTGGAGTATAAAGAATAAGATAGATGTAACCCTTTCGTTCGTGGCAGCAGTAGCAGCCAGCTTCCTGCCCATGTTCGTTACAGAGCCGACAATGGGTCTGTCGGGGTTTCTCTTTGCCGCATTTGGCATCATGTGGGGAAAGACCGGCAGGTGGAAAGAGGCTGCCAAGAAGGCAATGCCGTTCATTCTCTTTACCATGCTGTTGAATGATGTCAATGGAACTCTACATCTATATTGCTTCTGGTTAGGATATTCTATAGGATTTCTTCGTAAAATGTTTCATAGGTTTAGTTGATTTTTAGTTATTAATTGCAAAGGCGACTGCTCATCACGAGTAGCCGCCTTCTTTTATGTTATCAACTTATGGAAGAAGAATTTATCTTATTTTGTCTTCTCTTCTGTTCTGTACCTCAACGATGCTTCCTGCAAAGGAATCTGTTGCCTTGAAGTTCGTCAACGTATATTTGAACGTGAAGTATTTCCAAGGCTTGCCACCGAGCGAAATCAATTTGCACCAGTGCTTGCAGTCGTTGCTTCCGTAAATCTCCATGGCAATCTTTCCGTTATCGGAATCAAACAGATGCTTCACTGCTCTGAGCGATTTCAAGTTCATGCTACCGCCCAGCTTCAATGGTCGGGTAGTGAAGGAGCCTCTGTAGTTGTCCGTATCATCGTTGATGTCTGGCTTAGCCATGAGCGAATATACATTTCCGTCGATGTCTTGAATCAGGTTGTCGGGATAATCATTCACTACAGCCTTAGCCATTATTCCGCTGTTCTCTATAGAGAAAGTCTTGTCTACCATATTATATATATATTGGTAGTCCTTGTCTTGGCTGAATATTCTCAGCAGGGAATCCCGATAATCGTAGGCGATAAGACAATTCGCCAAAAACTCCAGGAACTTTCCATCACCCACGGATATGAAGTTTCTTGGTGTTCGTCCTCTCAGCTGTTCGCTCATGCACGCTACCTGACCACCGCTAGAAGCCATCAATCCTCTCTTTGACGTAAAGTATACCAGTCTGTCTGTAGGCACGAATGGCGAATCTTCATTACATACTTCTCTTGAAATTGGATGGCTGGCGCTATACAAACCTTCTGAATTTACCGACATACCGTAAATTCCTTCGTCCGTAAATACAATCAATGGATATTGGCCAAACTGTCCTTGGCTTACCGCCTCGGTGTTAGCTGCAATTCCCAATATCCTGCCGGTGCCTACTGTATTGTCTCCAGATGCTTCAAACACAAACGGGTTGTTCACGACAGACGTAAATATCTGAGAGTTCAAATCTTCCTGAGCACCGTTATCAGTTGAAGGAATGCTTATGTTTGTATCCCAACTTACATCATTTTCCAGTTTTCCGAAATGGTAAGCGCCGTTCAGACGAGGATGCTGTTGCAGCTCAAATCGGATTCCTCTCTGATGCTGTGGATCATATATGATTACCTCTGATGCATTAGGGTCAGGATAATAGAACCAACCGGTCAGCGCACATGTCCTTCCGATGCCCGCCTCTGATTCTACCCATGTTGACATGGAGTTTGCTTCAATCTTCACGTAGTATTTGTATTCGTTTCGTGGTTCACCGTCTAGAGCCGTGAAATGATTAAACCCATCGAAAGGCTTTCTCTTTGCGTCAAAAGAGTTCAGTCTCCCGTTGTATGCAAACATCTTGTCAAAAACGTAGTGTGCCCAGCCGTAGTAGTCATCTTTCTGCAGCTGTTCCTGTGTCTCAAGATTGGACAAAACACCGTCCTTTATTTCTACCTTCTGTGTTGTGCCGTTCAACTTAGAAGAGTTGATTCCTATCTGTTCTATCTTATAAAACACGCTTCTGTCAAGTAGTTCTTCCCTAATATCGTCTTCCGTTTTATATTCAGGCATGATTCTCATACATGGCTCGTCTGTAGAACCACCATTTCTTGAAAATATAGATTTCTTATAAACATCGCCACTTAGGAAGTCATTAAATGCTTTTCCGTACACTTCGTCGGGATAGGCAAACTTCCAGTCTTTATCCAGCTTGAATGGTTGCACGCCTTTGGTAGCAAACAGGCTGATATTTTTAACTATATCCTTCCAATCATCACTATTTGGTATAGAAATGGAATAGGAAAGAGTATAGCCGTACAGATTGATGCTCGCTTCCTTTTCGTAAACATAGGAATTGCAGTTTGCTGTGACGCATGGATAGCAGACAACCGGATTTGAAATGCGTGCGTACGTTCCATCAAATAATTTAAGCGCAGACCTTACGAAAAACGGAAACAGGAAAATATTATCTTCTGCTGCTTTGTTGATAATGGAAGACACATGACCAACTACAGCTGACTGAAACAAGTTCTTGTTGTTATCTTCATCGTTGGTCACTCCATACGCCCAAAACTCTTCCTTGCTCATTGGGGGATTTGTTGTAACATTAATATTGTTCAAGCCTGTATCACCTCTATTGTTTATGTAGCGAAGCTTTTGGATTTTGCACACGTTACCATTGGCATCATATTGGATGGTTAGTTTTTTACGATTCACGAACCCTTCATATTTAATGCTTGAATCAGCTTTTACATTTCCAGCATAAAACATATAGAAATGCACTTCTGGCTTAGGCAACTCCGTTCCAAGGTTCTTATATTTGTTTCCTTTATATCTAAGGTAATGCAAACCACCCTCTGTAGCAACAACCAGCGTATTGCCCACACTCTTGATATCCCTCACCTTTCCAACTTCAAAACTTGCAGGAACTCCACTAGGCGGCATTTCGATTCCGTTGCTTCCTCTAACGTACCAGTAGATGGTCCGGTCTTCATCGTAAGCAATGATGTTCTCATAGCCTGCCATCTTGTGAACGTACATGATCTTCTGCCCCGCAATCTCACCAATCTTGACAGGATTCTGAATAGGTTTCATTTCCCCATCACGAAAGATAAAACCATCAGACTCCAGTAATTCTGAATCGTCTGAAAGCAAGTCACTCGGCACATTCGTCATTCCCTTACCAAAACTCAAGGTCTTTCTTTCCAAGTTTCTCTCCATAGCTCTAATGTTTATATTTTTGCAGCAGTATACACACCGTCACCACCGCTTCTTGTTTTTTCTTTTTTTTTCCATTGAGGCTTCTCCATGTCGTTGGCACTCACCCAAAGACCGATTGCCGTACTCATCAGCACATCATCATGATTACCGTTGCCCACGATATTACCGAGACTTCCATCATCATGCCGCTCATAGATTCTCAGCTCATGATACATTTCCTTGTCTGGCTCATCCCAGAGCATATCATCCACAAACTGCTCCAAGTTGTCAATTATCCATCCCTTTGTCAGTTTGTTGGTTTGGAAACCATACTTTGCTAGTACATCATCAGTTACGTCTTCCGGGCTTGTGGTTCGCTGATAAAGATTATCGTAGTAGTCGGCAATCTCGTTCAGGATGCTTCCGAAGTGGTCACCTTCCGTATTGTTGTTCTTCTCTCGGTCAGCCGTATTACTCTCAATCACCAGCAGGGCATCATCATAGTAATGGGCTAGGGCAGCAGCCATCCATGCCAGCTTGTCGTGTCTTACATGACCTCTATATCTAGCTACCACCTTCGGTTTACCCTTGACGGTCGGAATCATTCCGAATCGGTCTATCACCGTCATGACGGTATAGTCAGAAGTGGTACTCTTACCGCCAATATCCACGCTCACCAAGTATCTGTTCTCCACCTGCAGGACGTTAGGAACTGCCCATATCTTCAAGTCTCCGTCACCATCTGTTCTGATGCTCACCTTCGATTTCTCAATGGTTGAATCATTCTTGTTTCCGTCAACAATGATGTCTGCTGTATAGAGCGGTTCACGCTTGTACTTTTTCTGCAAATCATCAATACTGTACGGATTGAATACCAAGTTACCTGAGTTTCTGAAAGCGTCCTCTTCGTCCACTGGCGCCTCTGTAGCACAGAATGAATGGGTGGTAAACTTGTTGCGGAAGTTTCTGTACCACTCAATGGCTTGGAAGCAAGCACCCTTCTCCCACATTCGCCAGAAGAACTTTCCTGTTTCTCGGTAGCCCTTCGGGTTGGTACTCTTGTCTCTGTTCTCCAATAGCCATCTTGCAAAGGCACGCTCATCCTTCACCTCTTCCATATCATGCTCGATAAAGAAGAAAGGAATGAACAGGAACGAATAGGCATCATTGTTCTTCGGGTCCATCGCCAACTGGCATTTTTCGTAGAAGAATCCTGAATTACCCTTGCCGGTACTCTCGAATACCTCTAGGTTATCCTCTTGGTTTCTGATACCACCTGATATTGACGAAATCACACCCTCAGGATCATATTCGGGAGTCTTCTTCCAGTAAGCCACCTCTGAATAGTGGGCACAGTGGAAGTTGCTACCTCGCACGGAATCGAAGTTCTCGAAAGAAGCCACGGTCAGTGTACTTCTTCGGATTGCCCTCATTCCGTCTGTAACTTGGAAATCGTCTGGTGAGTTCTCGTAAGGAGAGAATTGAAGCTTCGCTCCAGGTCTGCCAATCGTCCATCCCGGTTGGTTCTCCAAAGCCTTTCGATACATCGCCTTGATTTTCTTTGCTGTGTTCTTCTGCTGGGCAAGTACGATAGCATTCCAACCGTCCTTTCTGAAATCCTGCAACCATTTGATGTAAAGCTGGGTGAGGGTAGAACCACCCCATTGTCGGGCTTTCAGGATAACTACACGGATAGCCCTGCCGCTGGTTCTCAAATCCTCAAATATCTTCAAGAGTTTACGCTGAGGATAGTTCAGCTTAAAAGGTATCATGTCGCCGCTTACCTTATCCTCAATCTTGTCCGTAGCATAAAGGGCAAATTCTGGGTCTTCTCTGAATCTGACTTTCATGATTTCGAAGGTGAGCACCATTTTAAGCTGTCTGGTGTAATAGCTTTTCTCTTCATACTGCTTACCCCATACCTTGATGATGTATTCCTTCATGCTGCCAAGCTGTTTCAGCCCCCTATATAATAAGGTACGCATACATTCTTTGGGGACCCACATCTTCGAAATCATGAAGTCCGGAAGTTCCAGCAGTTCGCGATGTTCAAAATCATAACACCCTTCGCCCGTCCAAGGGTCGTAGGTGCCATAAATCTCATCATACCGTCTTTTGTTCTCGGCAACGAGTTCATCAATATCTACTTCTCTAACTAATGCCATCGCCCAACTCCTTTATTTCTTCAAAATCCGCATCCATTATCTGCGGAACTTGCGTAACGTCCAAGGCATTGTTGTCTGTCTTGGTCTGTGCCAGTGCTGCCAGCTGCTTGAAGTCTTCGTCCAGTCCATGCGTCACGCTTACCTCACTCTGCTTAGGTATCATGTGTTTGGTCAGGTCCTTGTAGATGGTGACGTATGTCTTAGGGTCATATTCTGCCAGCTGATCCATGCACTCTTCAAACTTTTCCTGATTCCTTGCAAGGAAATCTCTGATATATTCTTTCTGCGCACTCTTCCTTGCCGGAAGAATGGTCTTGGCTTTTTCCTTCTTCTCCTTCTGAAATTCCCTTACCGATTTAAACTCGTCATATTCCAAATCTTCCATAAGCCTTCCTTTCCTTTTTATCCAAATGGCTTCAATGTATGAATCATTCCACCCGGCTTGCTGGCATTGGCTGCGTCTAGAATCTCCAGCTCATCGTCTTCCAGCTGTGTAGCCTTGTCAACGGTCAGCGGGTCTTTGCTTGTCAATGTCAGCAGGAAGTATTCATACAGAGCGCCTGTTGATATATAATGATGTATTGCCTGCACCAGTTCGTCTAGTCTTGCATCGTCCCAGTAATCTGGCATCCTCAGCCACATTTCCTTCTCATCCCATTCCTTCAAGGCATTGTCTCTTACCACGCCCTGCGGTTTCATGATGTAGGCAGAAAGCAGACCTTCTGCCTTTTTCAGGTATTTGTCGAACCATCTATAGAAAAGTGGTCTTTCCTGCGTGTTCTCACTTGTCGGAACGGTATTCGCTATATTTGGGTCGCTCTCCTGTCTTACTCTGCCCATCATGTGGGTTGTTGCATCTATATCATACCAAAGTTGGTTGGAATAGATAAAGATGTGCTTGTCGAAATACACATGGGCAGGACGTGGAGGTTTCGGAAGGAAAGGATTTGGCTCAGGCTTCCATCCTTTCTCTCTGAGGAAATGCGTAGGGTGTAATGAATTGAACTCCATCTTATACCTCCTTTGCTATGGTTACTTCTATTTCCTTTTTCAGATTGTCGCTGTGACGTGAGAATAATGTCACGTAAGCCACTCCAGTGTTCAGCGGTTTCAGCCAAAAGGTATGAGGCTCCTGCATTCTGTGAACTTCCAAGATACAAGGGTCGCTGCTTCTTGCCTCAATATCGTCAATAGCCCCATCGTCAATAGAGTAGGATAGGGTCACTTCATCGTTCTCTACTGCTATTGTAACGCCACCGTCCGTGTCGCTTCCGTCCACCTTTGCGGTCAATGTGGAAGAATAAGGAACCTTCGGCACCAGCGGACCACTCATCACGAAGCACTTTCTGATGGCTATCTCATCTGATGCAAGTGTAGCTTGGTATGGCTCCGCTTGTTTCAGGTTTGTTGTTTTCAGCCACCACTGGTATATCATGTAGTCCTCCACGTATCTTGCTGACAGCCTTGCCAGCGCGTCGGTCAGCGTTCCGTTATAACGTCTTGATACTGATAGGGTGAACTCCACTATATCATCCGTTCTGCTTCCGTAGTAGATGGCGTTGTCGCCAATAGTTTGAGGCGTTGGTACAAGATAGTCTACGAAGATGGTCTTCAATACTTCCAATGCTGTATCAAAGTCGTGGGTCAGCGTTCTTTCGTGAACCTCATCGTCGCCGGCAGCCTCGTTAAAGCTTACTTTCGCTGCTTTTTCGTCTGCCGCAGTATCTATCTTTGCTTTCAGGTAGGTTGTCGACTTTACTGCCTCCATCACTACCGATTTGATAATTTGAAATTTTATGATCATAACTTATCCTTTTTAGTCAATTATTATTTCGCCAGTCATGTCTGTCAAACTTGTGTTGCTGCTTGCCGGTGGGGTCTTGTGAAAAACCAGCTTGATGGCGGCATTCAGATGATTGGTCATGTCGCTCTCATACTTCTTTGCCAGCTCCGGATAATTCATTCCCAGTACGGCGTTTGCCACGTAAGCCACAACATAGCCTATCAGATTCCCTTCGAATGGAACCGTTACGCTCGTCTCTGTCCCTGCCCAGCGTGAATTGTTTATCTTAAATATCAGAAAATCGCCACTATCATAATAGGTTACCAGCTGCGCCATTTCTCCCACAAAGGTTTCCACGGCAGCATTGATGTATTGCTTCATCACGTCCTCTTCCACACTTGATAGGGTGATTCCTGCAAAGGCAGTGTTCCCTTCCGGGTTCTTCTGCCTTTTGCCCATGATGGCAAGATGCTTCTTTACTGCATTCTTGACATGACTCCAGTCTATCGTTATCTGTAATTCCATATCTTATGCTGCTTGATTGTTATACAAATTCATAGCTTGTGCCACTGCGTTCTGGTCTGCACCCTGTACCACGCCATTTACTACCTGACCGCCTCCTTGCTGTTGAGCCATCGCCTGTTGTTGCTGATACATCTGTTCCAGCTGCGCCTGCTGTTCCTGCACGCTGGCAAGCAACTTGTCTGCATAAGGCTTGTTTACATTCTGCAAGTACTGAATCAGGTTGATTGCACCCATCTGCAGCAACTCCTTCAAGTCGTCATTCTGCAAAGTGTTGAAGGCAGCAGATGCAGCTGCATTCTTGATGCTTATCTTGAAATGAATGTCTCTTGCTGATAGCCTGTCATAGCTGTAGGTGTTCAGACCGTCCTTGTTGAAAATCTTTCTTCCGTCCTCGTAGAACTGTTGGATAACTGAGCACTTTTTCATTGCCAGCTTCTCCGTAAAAATCTCCATATCGGATAGGATGGTGTAGAGCGAAGTGGTTGCGTTCTGACTCTCCTGTGCATATCTTGCAGCCGATGTACCAGCCGAAGGAGTCTTGCCCTGCAAGGCACCGCTCACGTTGGTCACCTCTCTGATAAGGTTCAGCTCTATCTGCAAGAGTTCGTTTGTTCCGATGTTTACCGCATTCGAAGTGATAATCTCTGGCTTCACGTTCGGCATCGTTCTCTTTGGTGTGTAGAATATCCATCCATCGTATTCTATTGCCTCTTCCATGAACTGCTCTGGTGTTCTTCCACCCAGTACGGTTGTAGGTATCATCTTGAATCCCTTGAAGCTGCTTCTGATACTCATGTCGTTCATTACGATGAGGCGGTTGATGTAGCGCTGCTGATCTATCACGTTGGTCATGAAAGGATGAATCTCTCCGTTGATGAAAGGATAAAGCTTCATGGTGTATGGGTGACTCTTGAAATCGTAAGGAGATTCGCCACGACAGAGGACCGTACCGTCAGGAGCCATGAAGGTGTAGTACCAGTATTTATCGGAAAGCTCTTCAGATGTGATGTAGGCACGTTCTTCTTCCGGCACACCGTATTCGTCATACTGCTTCTTTCGCTTCTCGTTCTCCTGAATCAGCTTGTTTATCATTGCCGTGTCTTCCAAATCCACACGAAACCAAGCATTGTTCATGTTCTTGGCAATAGGGTCGAAACATTGCAGTCTTGGTTTGGTTTCCGTAGTCCATACCTCAATCACTCTTACGTAGTGTCTTCCCTTGTTGGTATAATCGAAGCTGAGATTTTCCAAAGCCTTCTCTTCGTTGAATTCGTAGCCATAACTGCTATCGTCTACATCATGAATGTCAAAAATCCTATTCAGATCATCAACCGTCAGTCCGTATTCCCTGCGGGCAAACTTCTGATACAAGTCTTCCTTGCTTACGTCATGCAGACAGCCTATCAGACAAACGTCATTGTGTCTTGGGTCGCTTCCGCACTCAAAGAACATGTGATCCGGTTCCATTGCGTCCGTCCAAGCGTCAGGCATTTCAAGTTCCCGGTCTTCCCAGCTCTCCCTCACAAACATCTGACCGCCCTGCAGGTAGTCCTTGATGAGGTGATTCAGTAAATCCTGCATGCCGGTGGTCTGCCAGTTGCATTGCATCGTAGCACTCATCATGTCGCTCAGTTGTCGGGAGTCATTATCTCTTGCAAAGCAAACGGGTTCTGTGCCCTGCTTGGCGTAGAGACCGGCAATAGATTCCAAGATACTTATCATGATGTTGTTGCTCATTGGTGTCTGATTCCGCTTCTGCATATAGGTTTTCTCAGACATTTCTTCCCAATAGCCACGATGATAAACTCTGATGGTGTCGCTCCATTGTTCACCGTTACAGTATCTCATGGTTCTTGCTCTCGTCTCCCTTACGCCACTCAGGTTATTCCAGTCGTTCTTACATCGGGTAAGAAGCTCCCAGTCCTTGCCGTGCTCCTGTCTCCGCTTTCGAGCCTTGACCGAATCATATTTGTTATGCCGAGGCATCACTCTACTAAGTGTTAATAACTTTGCCTTTGCCATATTTCTTTACACATTATTAATTATAGGCGCAAAAATAGGTAAAATCATAGCTTTCTTTGCGGTGTTCCAATCGACTGATATATACTGGTTTGGAACACCGCAAAACTTCTTTGTTTTCTTTGCATTTTTGCCGAAAAGTTTTCAAACAGTTATAACTATGACAAAAGAAGAATTAGGAAAAATGAACGCAGAGGATGCTACGCAGCAGGAAGCTCCAGCAGAACAGGAGACTCCACCTGTTGACGAGCGACCTAATCGTACAGCCTTCTCCAAGCGTTTCTCGCAGCGCCATTCCGACATCGACTTCGAAGACAAGGAAGCCCGTTATGCTGCCATGAATGATGATGCTGACAGACTCGGCGAGTATGAAAAGAACGGTCAGGCATTGAGTAAGATGCTTGACAACAACAAGTGGCTTGGCGCCATGGTTCTTGATGCTACACGCAAGGGCATGCACCCCCTTGAGTGGATGGCTTCGCAGGGTATTGACATCAAGGCTGCTCTTGAAGACGAAGAGCTTTCCAAGAAGGTAGCCGAGCAGATTGCCAAGTTCCAAGAGAAGGTAGCCGAGCAGGAGAAGCACAGCCAGCAGTTGGATGAAAACCTGAGAAAGTCTTATGAGGCTTTGCTGAAGTTAGGTCTTTCCGATGATGAGGCAAACGACCTTTACGGTAAGGTTTGGGGAATCATTCAGGATGCCGAGGAAGGCAATATCTCTTCCGAGACATGGAATCTCTTCAAGAATGCCTATAACTACGATTCTGATATATCTTCCGCACGTGAAGAGGCTGCCATGCAAGCCCGCAATGAGAAAATTCAGAATAAGGTCCGCTCTTCTGCAACAGAGGGCATTCCTCCTTCGCTGTCTAGTTCGGGTGCAGGAAACAAGCCTGCCAGAAAACAGAAACGTGAAAGTTTCTTTGATGATATTAGAAGTAATTAATCCATAAATATAAGTATAAAATGAAGAAAGTAATTAATTATTTTTCTACTCAGTTCATCTGTAAGATGATTCTGATGATTCTTGCAGTAGTTACAGGCGGTGGCGCAATGGCTATGGCAGATCTCGTTGAGCCTCAGATTGGTGACGAAGGTCCTAACCCTGCAAGCGATGCAACCGTTAAGGCTACCGAACCAGTAGAGGCAGGTAAGTCTGATCGCCTTAGTCCAGGCGGCAAGAAAGATGGTCAAGACCTTACTGGCTCTCAGGCTTCTTCTACTCAGCTTAAAGAGGGCGGTTTGCTTGATAAGGAATGGGATAAGGAGATTGTTCAGTTCTATCCTTATAAGACACCACTTCTTTCTATTGTCCGTCGTATGGCTAAGACCGTCACAATCAGCAACTGGTCAATTTCTCACATGCGTGTTGGTGGTGATACTCTTGATGGTCAGGTTACTGTCAAAATCGAAACTGGAGACACCGTTGAGATTAACTCAACTAATTTCTCCGGTTCTATCCGTCCATTCTACAAGGGCACTACCGTTATCGTTCCGGAAGTAGCTGGTTACGCAGAAGGCTCTCAGGAGAAGCGAGAGGGTTATCTGATGCTCTTTGTCATCGAAGCTAATGGCAAGAAAGCAACTCTTCAGGCGGTTAATGGTAAACCAAAGAATGCAGGTGATACACGCTTGAATCTTGACAATATGACCTGTCCTGAGATTCCTGTTGGCGCCACATTCCTTGCTGCATCTTCTGCTGCATCCGAGTCTCAGCTTACAATTACACCAGAGAACTATCAGCCACGTGAGAAGGAAGTATATGTTCAGAAGAAGCTTTTGAACATTGTCTTCACCGATGATTACGAGAAGGTTAAGAAGGAGCAGCCTATCACCGTTGCCGACCTTAAAACAGACGCAATCATCAAGTATAATCTGCGTGCAGAGCGTACTTACCTCTTAGGCTGTAAGTCTCGTTTCAAGGTAGAAACGGGTGATGGTCAGATAGAGGACGTTTATACCTCTGAGGGTATCATTAACCAGTTGACAAATACCTACGGTATTGACGACACCTATACATTGGCTGACCTTATCGCAATTTCTAAGCTCCAGTTCACTGAGTTCTCAGAGAACAACCGCTGCTTCGCATTCTGCGGAAAGAATGCTATTGAGCGTTTGGAGAATATCAAGCTAGAGGGTAGCCACCAGAATGACTTCATCAATCATAACGAGTTTGATCTTAACTTCAAACGTTTCAAGGATACATTCGGCTCGCTTGATTTCGTCTGGTGTCAGACTCTCGACCTTATGGGTATGTCAGACTTCATGGTTATCTTTGACCCTAAAGCTTCTCGCCGATACGTCAAGATTGGCAAGAAGGAACAGACCAACGATATGTCTAAGGGTGGTGGCGAAGTTCGTGACGCTAAGCGTTGGATTCATCAGGAGGCAGATTCTGTTGCACTTCGTGGCTTCAACTCTATCTTGGTTGGTCCAAAGGATAGAATTGCAAAGATTGCAACTGAATCGCTCAATGCTATCATTTCAATGAATAAACTTCCTGATACTCCTGCAAAGGGCATGAAGGTTGCTCTTACAAAGGACTACGTAAAGAAGGGTGCTAATCCTCCTACTGATGATGTTACGTACGAGGCTGGTACTGTATACTATTATACCGGCAGCGCTTGGACTGTCTATACAGGTCAGGATGTAGCTCAGTAACAGGAGCCTCTATCATCCAAATATATATCCACGGGGGCAGAGGTTCAAATGCCCTGCCTCCGTTTTAAAATTAGAAAATATGATTAAGACATATAAAGCAAGAGTAAACAACAACAATATTAGCTATCTGCTTCTTGGTAAGCACGGTAATCAAATGCGATACAATTTTACGAATGGCAATGTGGTAACTAACAAATATCCATCAATTACGCTTCGTAATCGTTACGCACAGGATTTACTCGAGTCTAGTTTGCTTTTTGCCAACAACACCATTGTTCTCGACCATGAGGAAGAAGAGCACCCTGGCGAAAAGGCTAAACTTGAAGAGGAGAAGAAAGCGGCATTAGAGCCGAAGATTGAGCCGGGAATCGTTAATGAGCCTGCCAAGAAGGTAGCTCAGCCTCCAATGAACGAAGAGGTCAGAGACATTCGCACGGCAGACGAGGTTATCAATTACGTAAATAATCGTTTTGACAAGGAATGTAAGACCCTTGCTACTGCCATGAAGCATGCTTCTAAGGCTGGTCTTATTTTCCCAGACTTTAACGAGTAACATATATATAATAAGGTGTAATGAGTGTAGAGGAAATCATAAAGGCAGTACGTTGGTGCATAGACGAGGAATCCAACAACACATCGGAAATCACCGATGAGAAGGACGATTTGTATATGGATAACATCATCAAGTCGAAGATTAACGATGCTTTGCATTGGCTTACCATCACGGCATCCTCTTCCGCTGTCTTGGCAGATTCCAAGAAGATTGGCGCTACCACTTCTACCTTACAGGTTTCTACCTACAATGAGCAACTGGGCATTGGAGTAGTCTCAATGGATGCCGATACAGAGATTATCAATGTCTCTCGCATTCGTGGCAAGGACTGGTTCAAGGCTGTTGTGCCGGTAGAAGATACTTCCGATGAAGCACTCATGATGTTTGATGATACCGCCAAGGGGACGAAAGACCGTCCTCAGGCTACCATCCTTCGGGAAAATCCTATCCGGATTCTCTTGCAGCCAATGGCAGAAGAGGCAACCGTTTCTTTTGTCGGCGTTCCAAAGAACATCAATACTGAGTCTTCAACTGATATTGCCGTTCCGGATATGCTGAAAAATGCTTTCATCTACTACATCGCTTATCTGTTGCTCTCTGCTTACGATGATACAAAAGCTACCCAGATGTACACCATCGCCTTGCAGCAGCTGGGAGCACAAACTTCTAAAAGCTAGAATATATGAAGAAGATTCGATTACATAATGACATTCACGTCAGTTGGGGAATCACTACCAACGGCAAGCAGGAATCACTTGAAGCCAAGACCTTGCAAGTGCAGCTTGTCGTATATAATAAGGTGATAACTATCCCCGATTTCTCCATCAAGGGAAATGTTATTTCTTTCGAGTTTTCTGGTTCTCAGCAGAAGTATTGTGGAGTCTATACCTTGGTGTGCCGTGATACGACAAACGGTAATCTGAGCACCATTGACAAGACCGAAGCTTTCGAGCTGGTCCCTCATAGCGAGGAAGAGCAGGGTACAGACAATCCTAATGTTGCACTTGAAGTGGTAACTCTCAATACCGACCGTGATTCTTCCACCATCGGTAGGGCTGCTACTATTGAGATTGGTGAAGTGAAGACGCTGAGATCAGGCGCAGCTGCCTATGTCCGCAATTCGGGAACTACAAATGCTGCTGTTCTTGACTTCGGTATTCCTTCTGGCTCAAACGGTAACGATGGTATGAGCGGCTACGGAATCTCAGCCGAGCCAGCTTCCGTTACATTCAATACCGATTCCAAGGGAAATATCTCTTCCAGCCAAGACAAGCTGATTCGAATGAAAGCCTACTTGGGTGGTCAGGAGATTGATGATGTTACGATTGTCGGTCTCAGCACTACCAATTTCGCCAACACCGTATCAGCTGAATCGGATGGAAAATCATTCTATCTCAGGGGTAGCGACCTTCAAACGGTCCATACTACAGATTTGGATGGCAATTCCATCAAGGTTCCTGTCACGCAGGCGCAGGTTGCTGTAGATTGCAAAATCGGTGGAAGTGATTTGGTATACTCTACGATTGTTCGTGTATTCGTGAATACACAGACCTTCTACACTACCTTGGTGAGCAATCAGAAGATGTTTAAGCAGACGTTCACGGAATTGAGCAATTCGCTTGACGAGCAGGGCGTGAAGCTTGAAAAGTACTATTCCGAGTTTCAGCAGACAGCAAGAGGCTTGTCGGCAACAATATCATCAAACAAGCAGGACGCAGACGGTTCTATTGAGAATATCACCAATAAGCTTGAAGCCACTTCTAGCTCTCTTTCTTCTACCATTGAGGCAAACAAGAAAGATGCTGATGGAAACTTCGAGAAGCTAAAAACTGAGTTCAAGCAGACAACAGACGGAATCACTTCTACGGTAGAGAAGAATAAAACGGATACAGACGGAAATATCGAAAAGCTAAAGACTGAGTTTAAACAAACAACAGATGGCATCACCTCTATTGTAGAGCAAAACAAAACCGATGCTGACGGAAAACTCGAAAGCCTGAGTTCTAAAATTTCACAGAACGCTAAGAGTATTGAGATTGCAAACAGCAGATTCAATGAGGATGGTTCGCTAAAAGATAAGTCGGGCCTTATGACTACTGCAGATAAGGCAACGCTTGCATCAAGAGAGTATGTTGATGGGAAGGTTGTTTCCGAGGCAACGATACGTACCATGGTTCAGGATGGCATTTCCAGTGCCGTAGTCTCAGCAGACCAGATTAATCTGAAAGGTAAGACGATGAAATTCGCTTCCGGACAGATTGAGATTGATTCCGAGAACTTGAAATTGGACAGTTCGGGCAATCTGAAAGTAGCTGGCGATATTCGTGCCAAGACTGTTCGCCTCAAAATCTCTTCTTCCCACGACAACATTCTCAGTGGATCCTTGTTGTTGGGTGGCGGAACCTACTCGATGCCGGCATTGACGGCAGAAGACGGTTACGTGAATCTCAAACTGTACGCACCGTTGATTACCAGAAGCAGCCCTGTCCCTATCTTGCAATGCATAAGCACAAATGTGTTTCTGCAGTTGGCTTCCGAAAAGACGGAACTTCCGAAATCGGGAAAGAAGGAATTGGGCTATGGTGCATACGACATAGTAGGATTCTATAACAATGGACAAACTTTCTGGATTATTAAATAATAAGGATATGAAGATAATTAGAAATAACCTGATCCCCCCAAAGGGATTCATTGCAATAAACCTCTTTGGAGTGTTGTTTGTCAGAGGGAACAAAACCCTCTCGCAGCAAACGGTAGTTCATGAACAAATCCATACTAAGCAGATGCAGGAAATGTTATACGTCTTCTTCTACCTCTGGTATGTGTTGGAATGGCTCATTCGCCTCTTGGTTATCCGCAACCCTCACAAGGCGTATCGGGCAATCACTTTCGAGCAGGAAGCACGTGCGTATCAGCAATACTCCGTCTATCCTTATAACAGACCTCATTACAGTTGGACGAAATATCTTACAAAGCAATGGAATACGTAGTTTCAACATACAGCGAAGAGGAACGTGCGTGGATAACCCAGGAAATTCCCTTGCAGCGAGACATCTATTTGATGATTAAGCTCAAGCACCCTGGCAAGCTCATCATCCGTCAGGATATTGGCGATGGCAAAAAGCCAAGAGTACCCATCCGAGCGCACAAAAACATGGATAAGTTCTATCTCAGAATGAGAATTATCCCAGAGAATGTTAAAATTCAGATATTCACCTCATCAGAACCAAAAGAAATAAAATATGCCTACATTTAGACAAGATGTTAAAATAGGAGCGAAAGTTCCAATGATGAAGACAGATGATTATAATGACCAATCTGTCACGGAGGAGAAGTTAAAGGATGGTGCAATAACCACCAGAAAGATAGCTGACGGATCGGTCACCAAAGACAAACTTGCCCCGTCTATCCGGCAAGAGATAAATGAATCCGTAACTGCATCCAATGAGGCAACTGAGAAGGCAAAAGAGGCTACCGCCAAAGCTGATCAAGCTACAGAGAATGCAAAGCAAGCTACAGCAGCAGCCACAGCAGCTAAGGAAGCAGCAGATACTGCTACCCAGTTAGCAACCAACGCAACAACAGCATCTGCTCAGGCTACTGAGCAAGCTAAAGCTGCAACAACCAAGGCAGAAGAATCTGCTGCAAAAGCCAATGAAGCTGCCCAGAGGGCTGATGATTCTAGAGAGCAGACAGAGCAGACTCTTGGCACAATGCAGGAAGTAGTAGATAAAGTAGCTATCAAGGACGAGGAAGGAGCCTTGGTAGAAACTCCTGTCTGCTACATTCAGAACGAAGAGTTCATCTTTGCCAATGTAGATGCAGAAGATAAACTTCTCTTCGGTATTCAGTGGGATGGTACTCCAGTATTTGGTAAGACAAGTGCTGTAGAGGACAGATTGCAGTCACAAGTAAATCTCTTGGCTGATAAGATTACTACTATCTTGGGTGATGAGGACACAACCAATGTCATTGACACCATGAATGAGTTGAAGAAGTTCTTTGCTGAGATAGAGAATACAGAGACTCTTACAAGCATTCTTGCAAATCTCAATAGTCTCAACACTAAGTTTGGAGAGGATATTAAGAATCTTCAAGATACAAAGGTAGACAAAGAGGAAGGCAAGTCTCTCATTGAAGATGAAGTAAAGGAGTGCTTTAAGGTAATAGAGAACGAGGAATTTATCAAGGCTGTCGTAGATTCTGATGATAAGGTTCTCTTTGGTTTCCGTAGAGATACTGGCAAGCCATATTATCCTCTCAATGAAATGTATCACGTTATTCAGAACGAAGAATACTTTGCTGTTTGGGTTACTACTGACGATAAAGTAGTACTTGGTCTTAGAAGAGACGGAGAAATCATTGGCGAAATCCATGCAGTCAATGCCTTGAAGCAAGTTATATCTGAGCTTCAAGAAAAACTTGATACAATATATAGCAACACCAAAGAACTTCTTAATGTCCTTTTTTTGCAGGAGAATCCTGAGTATCTTGCTGTAGAGAAAGACGCAGATGGAAGGGTTCTTTCTACAACCAATAATGATGGCAGCCATTATCTCTATAAGGTGAAGTCTGAAACTATCCCAACAGAGTTTTCACATATTGAAGACCCTGAGGGAAGAATGGAGATTACTACTGATGCAGAAGGTAAGGTTCTTTCTTATCGTGATTCTAAAGGAATCAAATTTGAAAAGAACATTAAAACTGACAATTTGGAATTGTCTAGTAAAGGTACTACAGATTTCATAAAGACATTAAAGGCTTCTGGTCTCAAATTAGAAACCCCTTGTGACTGGTCAAATTATATAAGTAATGGGGGAGAAAAACCATTGCATTTGCCTATACCACAATGTGCTGCAATCAATATTTCAAATGTAAACCATGATGCTGTTTGGCCTCTAACAAAAGGCAATGACTATGAGTATTATATGGAATACTATGATATGCTTGGCAATTATTTCAAGAAGAATATAATAATGAATGCCCAAGGTAATAGCAGCATGGTTATGATTAAGAAAAATGGTGCTATAGATATATTTGATTCAAGTGTCTATGACGCTAAAGGTAATAAGGGGAAAGGTAACTCTTTTGGCATACAATTTGGCAACTGGGTAGCGCAAGATAGTTTTCACTTAAAGGCATTTTATAATGATTTCTTTAAAGGATGCAGTTTTGTAGTTTATCAAATAGCTAATGAAGTCATGGAGAGTTATGGAATCACCAAAGACAGACCATGGAAAAGAGCCTTGATAGGAAATTATATAGGAACAGGTCAAGAAGGAAAATCAATTAATGATATTTCCTTGCAGATTGATAATGGTGCAAGATGTATGCCTGATGGATTTCCATGTATAGTATATCTTAATGGTGATTTTTATGGAATTTACACTTTTGCTCTTAAAAAACATCGTGATAATTATCACATGAAAAAGAAAGAAGGTAAACACATTCATCTTGATGGAACAAATATAGATTTTTTTAATGGCAAAATTGATTGGAGTGGTTTTGAGGTAAGAAATCCTAAAGATTCAGAAATGTGTTGCACTATTTTAAAAGAAGGAACATCTGAATATTTGCCATATTCTGGAGGAAAAGAATTGCTCGGTGATGATGCAGAGCATTATAACCCTGAAAATAAAGCCCATGTTCTCAGCAATAAGGTAAAACGTAGTATAGAGAAACTAAGTAAGAGATGTCAAGAGGTAAATGCTTTATCTTCAAATGAAGAAAAAAAGGCGTATCTTGAAAAATACTTTGATGTAGATAGTATTCTTGACTATATCTTAGTTGCTACTGCTGTACATGATACTGATGGAGGTTATGCAAATTATCAGTGGATTACTTATGATGGAGAAAAATGGTTTGTTTGTAATTATGATAAAGACCGCAGTTTTGGTAACGGAACTGAGTACATGGAACAAGCAATCACTACGGGTAGTTGGATTTACCAAAATATAACAATATTTAAACTCTTTGAGGATTTGTTCTCTACCGAGTTGAAAGAAAAATGGAACGGATATGTAAAAAAGGGAATATTTACATACGATAACTTCATCGGAAAAATTAGTCAATGGGTTCAGCGTATAGGACAAGATAACTACAAAAAGGAGTATTTAAAATGGAAACAAGCCCCATGTAATAGAGATGATAATGTTAATAGAGACTATTGGAAGACAAAGTGTAGAGCAGACCAATGGTATTGGTGGCAATCTTTCAAGGCTGGGGATTTTTGCTTTTCACAAGAAAATGAATACAAGGTATACAAAGCATTGAAAAGTTCCAATAATGTTGCTGTCACTAATACCGAATATTGGCAGGAAGTAACATACTCTCCTGAAACGAATTATAATGTTGGAGATATATGTGGATATGGATTCCATTTTGGAGAGTCCTTTTATGTAGATAATGGATTCTATGCATTTGAGGCTATCGCTGCATCTAATAATACTCCTCCAATTTCAAAGATATATGACGAGTATCCTCGTGTCATGGGTTACAGAGATAATATTTGGAGAGTTTCAAACTACATAGAACAGACATTGAATACAATTCAAAAATATGTAGATAGTTTATAATTTTTAATTCATTTTATTATGGGAAAATGTTTAGTAACAAAATTAAATGGCGTTGTTAATAATAACAACTTAAAGAAAATAGGAGTTTTGAAGATTCCTGTTGCTCCTATGAGTTCTTCTAAAACATTTATAATAAGAAGTGTAAATGGGAGCAATGGTAAAGTAACAATAACGGACAAAACCAATGGTAAGGTCCTATCAGTAAATGTAGAGGACGAGAAAAGTTCTAATTATAGTTCTTTTCAAGTTCCAAATGGAGGTTATGTTGAAATTTCAGATAAATATTCATTAATTCAAATGGAGCTTGGATTTAATATTGCTTCAAAAACATTAAAAGACTATGTATCTGAACTTCCTACTATAGATGATTATAGATATTGTAAAAATATTACTTCATTGAGTTGGAATATTTTTGCTGGTAATGTTTCTGATTTAGCAGAATTTGATAGTTTGGAGGATGCTGTAGTAACATATTTAACAGGTGATGTCGTGGATTATATATCTGCCCGAATAGCTAAAGGATTTTCACAAGGCAAAATTTATATGAGTGCTTTTTATGAAAGCATTGGTGATAATAATATTGCTCCAAGTGTTAAAATAAATGGTGTGATTCCTCAAGAAACATCATATCAAGCTACATATAAAAGTGTGCTGAAATGGGAATCTATAAACAAGTACTATTGGTTAGTCAATAACCAGAGCACCTTATATGTTCATGGCTACACAGATGAAGAGATAGAAGGGAAAAAAGGTTCAGGGCTTGAATTTGAGCATGTAACAAGTACTATTAAGGTGTAAATGTCTGAAAACTGACTCCTAAGCCACCGCAGTAGAGTTTGACACATACCCAGAAGCCAAGGCTTACGTAGATGAGCATGGTCTAGTGTATGAGGAACCGAAGTATGGGGAGTTAACCATATAGATAAAGAAGAAGGGAGTGTTGTTTAGCACTCCCTTTTCTTGTATTTACTCTTCAAGTTTTTCTGTTTCTATTTTAACTTAGGCAGTTTATCATCATTTACTGTACCAGGAAGTTTGATAACCAAACACTCTTTTTCAGACTTCTCAAAACCTAAACTACCAAAAGCAAGAAACGCAACATCAACAATAGGCAGGAATATACCCATAAGGATATAATCTGAAACTGGTGCTTCATGATGTATTGCTATTGCAACAAATCCTGCATCAATAATTATGCAACCAAGTATACCTATAATATAAGCTATAATTTTCTTCTTCATAAGTTTGAATGTTTAATTTGCTGCAAAGATACTAAAAATTATTCAAGACTCGTTACTTTTTTGTGTTAAAAATGTAGCTTGCACCAATCCTCCAAGCAGATAGCAAGCCTCCTCACCATACATATTTATCAAAAACTGTTCAGAAATATGCTGAACCACATGCAGCATTTCATGGCTGAGGCTGTTCATGTATTCCGCTTTAGAAGTGGTCCAGCCGATTACCATCACCGATTTTCTGGTATCAACATTAGAGTATGTTATCCCTTTGTTTGGTTCACCTTTGAGCACGAGATTACAGGCATCTTCGAGAGGAATGCCGGTGCATCCCAAATCTCGAAGATACCTTCTAACCTTCATGGCATCCTTTGAGTGAACATCGTACATCACATGTACCGTCCAGTCATACCTTTCCAAGTAAATCTCCTGCTCAGTCATTCAACTAATCAATAATCACTAACAATTAATCGCTACAAAATCTCTTCCCAAGGAATGCCCACACCATTGAATGATGTATCGGCATAGAACCTATTGAAAATGAAACCGTCCTGCTGATCCTCATCATCCACGTAGTCTTTGATGAACTGAGCCATCGTTTTCTCATCCGTGATAGACGAGCCGTAGAAATCAGCCAGGCACATGTGTGCGATATACACCGCATCATAGCCCACATTATTCTCCAGCACGATATTGTTCTTCTTCAAGATGTCCTCAATATCACCCTTGCTCATCATGCGGATAGGCTTACCGTTCTTCCGCATCTGCTTCACTGCCCACTCACACATCTTCTTGTTGAAGTGCCAGCCGTTATGTCTCAGGTAAGCCTTCATTTCTTCCGGCTGATAATCGTAGGCGTTCAAAGGTTGTCTGTATTTTCTTTCCATAATCTCAATCGTTTGAAATGAAAAGAGTGAAGAGGAAAAGCAAATGAATTTTTCACTCTTCGTTCTTCACTCTTCACTTAATTAGTAATCTTCTCCGTAATCACTTCTGTAATCACGTCCACGGTCGTCACGTTGGCGCATGTCGTCGTACTCCTCATGCTCTCGCATACCACTTCTACCTCCACGACCTCTATAATCGGGCATGCGGTTGCGCTCGCCGTATCGGTCACGTCTACCTTCACGCTTCATTTCATCAAGGCAGCTCATAGCCTTGCCAAAGTAGCGCAAGCCTTTCTCCACGTTATCATACAAGCCATCAAACTTGTCTTCTGTAATCTCAACCATTATCATAATCATAAGATTTTTAAAGTGAATAGATAGGGTAGGAGATTACTTGCTTGCAACCTGTTCGAGCAATCCCATCATCTTGTCGAGCTTGCCTTCCATGCCGGAAACCTTGCCTTCAAGCTTGCTGATTTTCTCAGCCTGTTCCTTCTCCTTGGCTATCTGGGGGTTGAGCTGCAGTAGCATTCCCTCACAAGATTTAACGACTCTCTCATGGTAATCTACGCTCTCCAGTATCGCCTTGGATTGTCTCAGCATCGCATCGACCTCGGCACTCATGGCTTCCTTGTTGTCGCTCACCACAAGATTCTTGTCGTTCGCTATCTGTCCGTTTGCTGGCAGTTGTTTGAAATCCACTTCCTCGTCATTGATCTTCACCTTCACATCAACCACAGTTTCCATAGGCTGAGGCGTGAAGCCATTGTTAAAGGTAGGGTATTTTGTCTGAGGGTTGCTGACCGAAACAACCTGACCAATCTGCAAATTCGGGTTTTCGCCCTTATCTAGGACATAGAATAAAGAATTTGTTCTTAAACCTTGAAACATAATGTAATCTCCTATTATCTATTCTGTTTGTTAAACAATACCCGTCATTAGCTGAAGGGTGTTAGTGTCTCTCTCAAACCAGAGCTGAACCACTCCAGTTCCCGGCACGTCTGCAACCGTCAAAGCATCACCATTGAACTTGGTTACAGCCTGTGTTACTCCGTTGGTCTCGAAAAGGATAGGCAGCGTACCAGTCGTTCCAGTCGGAATAGC